>Ga0256840_1000364_pt1 | contig 46684 bp, 43 predicted proteins | sample 355202metaG_FD_185969 | JGI IMG/M metagenome (GOLD analysis project Ga0256840, IMG submission 185969) | Hydrothermal vent microbial communities from Mid Atlantic Ridge, Atlantic Ocean - 355-202 | ecosystem: Environmental > Aquatic > Marine > Hydrothermal vents | place: Atlantic Ocean: Mid...
CTCAACTGCGAAGCTATTCAAAGACTCTTCAAAGCTATCCCCCGTAGCTATCCTCATACTTCTGTTTGTTAAAAAAGGCCAGAACCAATAGCGAGAGTATCTTTTAAAATAATTATTTATATTTTTCAAACCATGGTTTTGTGCCATATAATAGTTGTAAAATCCACCTTGAATATAATAAATTTCTCCATAGGGAAACTCTATTTTTGAGTTATACACCTCACTTGATTCAATTTTTCCTGCTTTTGCTTGCAACACTGTTTGGGCATAAAAGCGTCCACTGTAAAGTCTCCCACCATTTCCATGCCATGACTCATTTAGTACAGCATTTCCCTCTAACATAAAAGAGTTCTCCATAATATTTGGCACTATAAAAAATGGAAAAACAATAGAGCCATTTCCCATAAAACTATGTAATCCTTGAGATACCTTACTTCCTTTTGTATTGAGTTGATAGTTATGTGCAGTTTCATGATAGAGTAAAGTATCTAACCATGAGGTAGTAGTAAAATAATCAATATATGCAGTACCTCCAACATAGTTAATTTGTCTATTGTTAGGGTATTGTGTTGAAAATCCGTTAGCGATTTGATTATTATTGGAGATGAGTCCAACAGAGAGTCTTTCATCAAGTACCCAATCATAAAAATTTTCATAATTTTTATGGATGGATGGTTCTAACTTTGATACATGGGAAGCCTCTTTAGCATTTTCTTGAGTATATATAATTTCAATATTGTCTTGGGTATGCATATAGTAGTTTTCATCTCCAGGAACAACAGCAGTACCTACAAAATTGCCTTGAGGTATCTCTACCCCATATATAACCGCAACACTTAAAAGAAGTACAAAGAATTTTTTTTGCATAAACTATACCTTAAATGAATAATTTATCATATCCTATATTAATTGAATACATGCTTCTATAGAACTGTTTTTGGCTATTTTGTATTGTATACCTTCTGGAAGGTGGGAGGCTGTTGTTTTTCCTATAACTATAACTTTAGCATCATGAGGGATAGTGTTGTTTTTTAAAAAACATTTTATAGAGGATGGTGAAGTAAAAATGAGTGTGCATCTCTCTTTAGTATCAAGTGTAAAGTTTAAGATTTCATCAGAACATCTACTCTCATAAACTATAGCTTCATCAACATCAAGCCCATCACCAGCTATCTCTTTAGCTCTAAGATAAAGCCACTTTTTCTCTTGAGGGTAACTCTCTATTATTTGTTGTAAGTCTGATCCGATACCACCACCTACATCTAAAATCTTTCCACCAAACTTTTCATAATATTCTTTTGTAAATTTTGATATACATAAAGCGGGAATGTTTATGTATTCCTTAGCATCATAGCTTTGAAGGGCATCTACTGCTTTTTTTGAAGTAAGCACTAAGTAGTCATAGTTTGAAAAGTCTATGTTTGGTTTTAAAAAATTAAAATCTAGGGAGTTTATGTGTGTAGCATCGGGGTGAGAGGTAGCTGAAAAAAGATATATAGTTTTTAACACAAGAGAACCCTTATACTAAATTTCGTCATTCTGAAAATAAAATTTTGTCATTCTGAACTTGATTCAGAATCTGCAATATAAGAAAAGATCCTGAATCAAGTTCAGGATGACAGACCATAGAGTTCAGGATGACGGACCCCTATCTACTCCCACTCTATTGTAGCAGGAGGCTTAGAACTTATGTCATAAACTACACGATTAATACCATCAACTTCATTGATAATACGACGAGATATACGCTCCAGCAAATCATGTGGAAGATGAGCAAATGTTGCCGTCATCCCATCAACAGCTTCAACAACTCGTACACAAACGGTGTTATCATATGTACGGTTATCACCCATAACGCCAACACTTTTAACATTTAGAAGTACTGCAAAAGCTTGCCATGTTTTAGCGTAGTAGCCACTTGCTTTTAACTCATCAAGAAGTATGACATCTGCTTCTCGAAGAAGTGTCAAGTCAGGTACATTTACATCTCCCATGATTCTTATTGCAAGTCCTGGTCCAGGGAAAGGATGGCGATTTATCATCCCCTCTGGAAGTCCAAGTTCAAGACCGATTTTACGTACCTCATCTTTAAAAAGTTCACGTAAAGGTTCTATCAGTTCAAAATCCATCCAGTCTGGTAATCCACCAACATTGTGATGTGATTTTATAACTTCAGATGGACCATTTACAGAGATAGACTCTATAACATCAGGGTAGAGTGTACCTTGAGCTAAAAACTTAATGCCATCATGTTTTTTTGCTTCTTTTTCAAACTCTTCTATAAAAGTGTGTCCGATGATTTTACGCTTTTGTTCTGGGTCAGAGACACCTTCAAGTTTCCCTAAAAAGTTATCTACCGCATCAACAGTGATAAGCGGAGTTTTTAAGTTAATTTTAAATACCTCTTCAACTTGCTCGCGTTCACCCTTACGAAGAAGTCCATTATCTACGAAAACAGGGATGAGTTGGTCACCTATTGCTTCATAAAGCATAGCAGCAACAACCGAACTATCAACACCACCACTTAAACCACAAAGCACTTTCCCATCTCCTACTTTTTCACGAATAGACTCTATTTGTTGCTTTAAGAAGTGTTCCATTTTCCATTTCTCGCTTACACCACAAATATTTTTTGCAAAGTTTCTTAGCATCAAGTAACCCTCTTCTGAGTGTTGCACCTCTGGATGGTACTGCATCGCATAGACACGCTTTTCTTCGTTTGCTATAGCTGCGTAAGGAGAATTATCTGAGGTTGCTATTGGCGAGAAACCTTTTGGAAGTTCATCTACCTTATCAGAGTGGCTCATCCAAACTATACGGTTATTTTCACAATCTTTTAAAAGTGGAGAATCAGTTTCTAATCTTAGTTCAGCTTTTCCATACTCATGGTGTGATGAACGGATAACACTCCCACCAAAATCTACGGCTATACGCTGCATACCATAACAGATACCTAAAATAGGTAGACCCATATCATAGACAGCTTTGTCTACTTCGTAAGCATCTTCATTATAAACTGATGATGGACCACCACTCAGGATAATTCCTTTAGGATTTTTTGCTTTAATCTCTTCTACTGAAGCATGGTAAGGAAGAATTTCACAATAGATTTTGTCTTCGCGAAGGCGACGAGCGATAAGTTGCGTGTATTGAGAGCCGAAATCTAGAACAATGATGCTAACGTTTGTCATGGGGTGTACCTTTTAAATATATTAAGTTAAATAATTTTAAAAGGATACTATAAAAAAGATTAAAGCTAAGTTTAGTACAGACCTAATATCTCAAATTGAAAATACCAAATGGCTATTGAAACAATATAACCAACTAAGATGGTCCAAGCATGTTTCATATGTGAAGAAAAAGTATAGATACCATGAAGTCTACCCATAACACCAACACCAGCAGCAGAACCAAAAGATATAAGGCTACCTCCAACTCCTGCAGTCATAGTAACTAGCATCCATTGAGAAAGATCCATAGTTGGAGATGATTTTAAAATCGCACTCATAACAGGGACATTGTCCACAATCGCTGAGAGAAAACCTACACCAACATTTGCCATAGTAGGACCAACAAGGGAATACATATCGTGTATATACTCTAAAAAACCTAAATAGTGAAGTGCACCAACAGCAGACAATATACCAAAAAAGAAAAGTAAAGTATCATTCTCAACTTTTTGCATATTTACATAGATATTAAATGAACTCGCCCCACTTTTAGTAAGAAAGATTGAATAAAGTTTAAGTATAGCCATACCAAACATCATACCCCACATAGCTGGAAAATGGAAAAACTGATGCCCAAGAACTGCTAAGATAATAGTAGTTACCCCTAGATATGCTACACCCATACCACCGTCTAAAACTTTAGGCTTTTCTTCAGATTTTGCATCAAATGGTGGTTGTCCTGATGGGACACTTTTTGAGAGTAAAAATGCTGTGACTAACCAGCCAAGTATAGATGCTGGAAATAAAAATAAAAAGTCAATAAACTCACCCTTGTTAGCAGTCCATGCCATCAAAGTTGTAATATCTCCAAAAGGGGACCATGCACCACCAGCATTTGCTGCAACTACGATATTAATAGCACCTGGTACTAAAAATGCAAGATTTTTCTTATCAATAGTAAAAAGTACAGTAGAAAGTATCAGTGCAGTTGTTAAGTTGTCAGCAACGGGAGAGATGAAAAACGCTAAAAGACCTGTAAGCCAAAAAAGTTTCTTGTAAGTATAACCTTTTGATACAAGCTTATACTTCATCAAGTCAAACACGCCACGCTCTATGAGTGTCTCTATATAGGTCATCGCAACAAGTAAAAAGAAAAATATCTCTGCAATTTCTAAGATTAAGTGTTCTAGTTCATCATGAAGCGGATCTGGGTTGAGTCCATTTATAGCATAGTAAATCCCTATGAGCATAAACATAAAGGTACCAGCAAAAAGTGCTGGTTTAGCTTTGTTCACCTCATATTTATCCTCTGTAGCTATAAAATAATATGCTATTACAAATACAGCTAAACTTAGCCACCCTACCCATGTTGTTGCTAAGTTCACATCTGAAGCGGCATGTGAAGCAACCGCTACTGCTGTATCTACTACTGAACTATGTTCCATCTAATTCTCCTACAATTATATTCAATCTCAATAGAGGCTTAGAAACTAAGATTCTATTGTATGCACACCAATCGATTTTTCTCTCTTTATCGCAGCATTTACAATTTCTCTAGCTGTGAGTAAACGAAATTTCAGTAGTTTACCAATTTTTTCATTTAAAAGAGCATTAATTTGTGATTTTGCCTCATTTAATCCTTTTTTTGTTCGAATTATAGAAACATATTTCCACATTATCTCTCTCAATTGATTTTTTTTGATTTTATCCTCTTTGAAACTCATTATCTTATTGTCAATACTAAACTCAAGAATAGCTTTGTTATTATCTCGTTGTGTATTTTTCTTAATGTCATTTGTTGCTCTCTTAGCAAAGACTAATCCCTCTAAAAGAGAATTTGATGCTAAACGATTTGCACCATGAACTTTAGTAGAGGCTACCTCACCTATGGCATATAGGTTTTTAATTCCTATAACCTTAGCATCATAATCAGTTTTAATACCCCCAATAGCATAATGAAAAGCAGGTGAAATAGGCACTTTTTGCCTTGGCACATCAAAACCTAAGTCTTGCAAGTTTTTATAAATATTTGGAAATCTTTTTGTAAAGTACTCATAATCAAAATTACGCATATTAAGATAGATTTTATAGCCTGTTTTTTGAGCGTATTCAAAGATACTTTTACTCACCATATCACGAGTAGCCATCTCCCCACGCTCGTCATAGTCAAACAAAAATCTTCGTCCATATTGATCTTCAATAGTCGCACCCTCACCTCTGAGTGCCTCAGTTAAAAGAACTTTTTGGGCAAAATTGTTATTGACAAATACAGTGGGATGAAACTGCATCATTTCCATTCTCTCTAAGGCTATACCTTTGAGTATGCAAATACCCTGAATATCTGCACTAATTGTTGGTGCATTTGTATGGTACTCATAGAGTGAACCAACCCCACCACTAGCGATTATGATATTTTTAGCATATATATTTCGCAACTCTCTATGCTCTAAAACTGTAACACCATAACACTCCGAATCTTTGATAAGTAGATCAACAACTCGAGTATTGCCCAACATGGGGTGTGGATTTTGTTCCAGTAAAAAATGATGCATATAACGCCCAGTCGCATCACCACCCGCATGAAGAATTCTGTTTGTAGAGTGCGCAGCCTCTTTTGTATAAGCAAGGGAACCATCTTCATTGCTATCAAAAATAAAACCACGTTCTATCAAGTCGTCTATGGCTTCTTTGGAGTATTTACTTAAAATATCAACAGCCTTAGTATCACAAAGACCAGAACCAGCATCTAATGTGTCTTTTATATGCAACGGGACATCTTCTTCATCCTTTGCTAAGGCTATACCACCTTGGGCATAGAAGCTATTACACTTAAAACTTTCTCTCTTATTTATTAACAAAACTTTTTTTGTTTTAGGGATGTTTAAAGCTGCGTAAAGCCCAGCTAAACCTGAACCAATAATTATTACATCATATTGCATTATTTTAATTTAAACTCCACATTAGCGTCACTAGGTGGAGGATTTTTTTGATAAAATGGTGGTTTTTTCACACCACATCCTATAACACTTAATACAAATATGGTTATAATTACTTTATGAAAAATGCTTCGCAAATTATAAATATTATCCAAGATAAACCTCAATTTTCTAAATTAAATAAAGTAAAGTGTATAAAAAAAATACAATCATTACTTATAGCACCAGTTCAAAAGATGATAAACTTTGCCTATTTCAAAGCAGATACACTTTTTTTCGTTTTTAACCATCCTGCTGGTAAACAAGAATTTGATAATAATATACAAAATATTAAAAGCGCTTTAAAGTTTGCACCTCCGAGTGAATGTGAAGGTATAAGTATACAAGATATACGAGCTTTTGTAACATATACACCAAAAAAAACTCTCCTTGAAGCAGATGAAGATAAAATGCAAACTTATGAAGAGCGTTCAAGTGGTGACTTTGAACTTAATATACAAGATGAAAAACTAAACCAACTTGTTAAAAGCATTAGAGATATCATAAAAGACAAATATGACACTTGAAGAAACGATACAACAACTTCCATCTTCTGCTGGAATCTACCAATATTTTGATAAAAATGGACATCTCCTTTATGTTGGTAAAGCAAAAAATCTAAAAAACCGGGTAAAGAGTTACTTTAACACTACTAAACTTAGCATACGAATATCTAAAATGATAGAACAAACAGTATCTATGAACTACCTCTTAGTAAACTCAGAACATGATGCGCTCATACTTGAAAATTCACTCATAAAACAATTAAATCCTAAGTACAACATCTTACTTCGTGATGATAAAACTTTTCCTTACATATACATAGACAACTCCGTGGACTTTCCACGTTTTGAGATAACTCGTAAAATTATTCAAAGTAAAGAGATAACATATTATGGACCTTATTCAGTTGGTGCGAGAGATATATTAACTTCTCTTTATGAAATATGTAAACTTGTACAAAAAAAGGGCTGTTTACAATCAAAGAAATTGTGTCTTTATCATCAAATAGACAAATGCCTTGGTCCTTGTGAACTACCCATAAGCAAACAACGCTATCAAGAAGAAGTTGACTTAGCATCATCTCTCATAAAAAACAAGAAACAACTCATGAAACTTTTAACTGACAAAATGGAGTTTTATGCTCAAGAAATGCGTTTTGAAGAGGCTGGAGAGATTAGAGATAGACTCCAACGTATAGGAAAAAGCGAGATAAAAAGCGAAATAGACTTTGCTACAAATGAAAACTACGATATCTTTGTGATGGCGAATGATGCTAAACGTTTAGTTATTTTAAAAATATTTATGAGAGATGGTAAAATAATCTCCTCAGACCACAGCTTTACTCAACTCAATGTTGGTTTTGATAAAGATGAAGTGTATCGCCGTACCCTAATGGAATACTATGGCGATACAAAGCCTCCTATAGTCGCTCCCATTTTACTCCAAGAGAGTTTTGATGAGATAGAACTTTTAAGTGTGCATTTAAGTGGTGTTTTTGGGAGAAAAGCGCAACTTATAATCCCTCAAATTGGGAAGAAAAAACAACTCATTGATTTAGCCATCTTAAATGCAAATGAGCTACTACAGCGTGATCAAAAAACAACAAATGTAAAAATACTACAAGAGATTCAAGACTTATGTTCCCTAGAAAGACTCCCAATCCGTGTTGAGTGTTTTGACAACTCTCATATGTCTGGAATGGCTACCGTTGGAGCGATGATAACTTATGAACGTGGTGCATTTGACAAAAGTTCTTACAGACTTTACCATCTTGATGCTAAAGATGAATACGCACAGATGAGGGAGACACTCTCAAGACGCGTTGAGAGTTTTGCTAAAAATCCACCTCCTGACCTATGGGTACTAGATGGTGGGGCTACACTACTAAAACTTGCCATAGAGATACTAGAATCCAATGGTGTATTTTTAGATGTTATAGCTATATCTAAAGAAAAAGTTGATGCTAAGGCTCATCGTGCAAAAGGCAAGGCAAATGATATCCTCTACACAAAAGATGGAGTTTTTAAGTTACAAAATTCTGACAAGCGTTTACAGTGGGCACAAAATTTAAGAGATGAGGCACATAGAAGTGCTATAGGCTTTCATAAAAAAACAAAACTCAAACTTGATAAAGAAAGCAAGCTCCTCAGCTTAAAAGGAATTTCTGAGGCAAAAATAAAAAAATTAATAAATCATTTTGGTACATTTGAAGCCCTTAAATCATTAAATATAGAAGATATAAGTTTGATTTTAAACAAAAAAGATGCCAATATTATTAAAAATATATATAACTAAGTGTTTTTTTGTGAGATTTATGATAACATAAAGTAAATTTTATTTTTACAGATTAAAGGGTTATGTATGGATATTGTCACTCCGATAGATGAAGAGTATATTTATGAAGATCGTGTTTTGATTTCTCAAGCTGACATAGATGGAAAATTAACATATGCTAATAATGCATTTTGTGAGACAACAGGTTACTCACGCGATGAGCTTTTAGGCTCTACTTACCAAATCATAAGACACCCAGATATGCCCCACTCAATATTTCAAAAAATGTGGGATACTATCGGAGATGGTGGGGCATGGACTGGTCTCGTAAAAAATCTTAGAAAAGATGGAAAATACTACTGGGATGACTTAAGCATATTGCCTGTAAAAAATGATGCAGACGAGCTCACTGGCTATATCTCATGTGCAAGAGCAGCTTCAAGAAAAAACATTAAAGAAAATGAAGAGTTGTATGAAAAAATGCTCGCTTCACAACTATAGGGAAAATAAATGATTATATACAATAGTAATAAAGAATTTGTCGGTATTGACGAAGCAGATTTAAAATCTTTAGGCTTTAAAAATCTCGCTTCTCTTCAAGCAGAAGCAGCAGACTTTGCCGACTTATTTGTGAAAACTCCAGGTCATGTACACAACTTTAAACATGTTCATTGGATTGATTTTGTTTTATGTGCAAAAAGTGTCCAAGAATCTAAGGCAATCATCCATGCAAATGGTAAAAACTTTAAAGTAAATCTTGAAATAAAGACGACTTACCTTACTGACGCTCCCTCAACACAAGCTTTTACTGTAAGTCTAAATAACTTTGGAAACTTGTCTGCAGATGAAAAAACAGAAATCTCCAATGAGCTTCAAACAAGAGTATCCCCAATTGCCGCACCAATACAAACAGTTGTAGCTGATGAAGAGCCTAAAACACAAGAAGAGTCAATAGATATAGACCTAGACGAGCTTCAAACTCCTTCTATAGATGTAGTACAGGACCCATATGAAACACAAGAAGATGATATAGTTGATATTTATGAGCCTACACAAGAAGAACTCTCAGAAATTGGAGAAGCAGAAGTGGAAGAGGTAGAAGAAAGTATAGAGATTGAAATGGAAGAGGTGGAAGACAGTATAGAGCTTGAAGATGAAGTTGAAGATGAAGATGAAATCTTTGCCTTTGATCCTAAAAAAACTGCGGAAGCTTTAGAGATGCCTATCAGTTTAATAGAAGAGTTTATAGAAGACTTTATATCTCAAGCCAAAGAGTTTAAGGATGCCCTTTACAATGCAGTAGCTCAAGATGACATGATAGAACTACAAGCTTACTCACACAAACTCAAAGGTGTAGCTGCAAACTTAAGAGTCAATGATGCATTAGAGATACTTACAAAAATAAATAAGGCAAAAGACTTTACAACTAGTAAAAAAGATTTAGATAGTTTCTACAAAATCATCTCTAAATTATCTGGTGAAAAAATACAAACAACAAAAACAAAAGTCGTAAAAAAACCCTCCGTATCAATAGAAGATGATGATGAACTTTTAGAGATAGTTGATGATGATGCACCAGCAGTAGTTATCGACAATGAAGAGCTAGAACTCAACATAGACGAGGACGAGGACGAAATGGAGTTAGTTATTTCTGATGACTTTGACATCTTAGATGATGCTATAACAGAAATCATCCAAGAGAGTGATGAAAAAGAACAAGAGCTTCAACCTCAAAAATTTGATAAACAATCAGTTGCACTTGAAATAGGAATTACTGAGGAGATTTTCAATGAATTGTTTGATGACTATATAGACGAATCACAGAACCTAATAGACTCTATCGAAAATGCTATTGCTAATAACATTCCTGAAGTATGGAGAGAATCTGCTATAAAACTCAAAGGAATGAGTGATAATATGCGCATAAATAGTTTTAAAACAGATTTAAAAATACTTATAACTACTACAAGTACTGATGATGCTAAAAGCGCTTTAGAAAAAATTCAAACAACTCTCTTTCAAATACTAGAGAAAAAGGACTAAGAAATGCAATTAGGGCTTAAAAACAGACTACGACTCATATCGCTTTTTCCAATTTTTATAGTATTTGCATTTACAAGTTATTTTGTTTATGATTCATTCCTAAACTTAAATGCAGCGACTGCACTTAAAAATAAACTTACAGAAAACAAGTTACTTGATTCCTTGATTGGGAACTTATCTCGTGAACGAGGGATGACCGTGATGTACATCGGTAGCTCCTCCGCGGGAACACTCAAGTCCTTGAAGAAACAACGACAAGTTGTTGATAAAGATATAAAAGCATACCTTGATTATGCTATGAATAACAAAGTGATTCATGACCACACAAAGGGTCAAGTAGCATGCCAAACATGCTCAAATATCAACGCTATCGCAAGTGCCAAAACTACCATTACAAAAGCTAGAATAAAAGTAAATGCGAATGATGCAAGCTTTGAGACCATTTATAAAAATGTATATGGACTCATTTTGCATGATGGTATCTCAAAGCTTGAAAACATTACAAAAGACCAAAAAGACCAAACACTTAATGAACTTTCAAGTGTATACATCGAGATGGTGCGGGCAAAAGAGTTTACAGCATCTGAGAGAGATTTACTTACATATGCGATTGCTCGGTCTACAGAGTTTGAAGAGGAAAACTTTAACTACTGGTTAAGTCTTATTTCAAAAGCGGATTCTTTTAAGTATGATACTCTACATGACGCAACCTTAGTAAGTCAACTAGATGGTTACTTTAAAAATGAAGACACCTTAGAACTTTTTCAAGATATCAATGCAGAACGTACAGCTATTATTTCTTCTGCGGCTGAGGGGGAGTACGACATTACCCCAGGTATTTGGTTCACTATGCTTAGTGAAAAGACAAATATTATATCTGAAGCTCAAAATGCTGTATTAAGTGCAATGGATGCAAGAGCACAAGAGGTTAAAGATGGAGCGATAGAGTTTCTTGCGATTACACTTACAACTTGGATAATTTCTATCTTACTCTCTATTTTTGGTTATATTCTTTCAAATGAAATCGCTAAAAACATCAGAAACCTTGAGCACGTTCTTAGAGAAGCAGTTGATGAAGATGAAGAGTATGAAGCATCTGACATCAACCTTCAGACCTCTGAGGGGACAACTAAAGCCTATAATCTCTTAGAAAAAATTATTGAGAGAACTAAGCAAGATAAATTACTTGCTCAAGAAGCAAGTGAAGCAAAATCAATGTTTCTTGCAAACATGTCTCATGAGATACGTACACCACTAAATGGTATTGTTGGGTTTACGGAGTTACTTAAAGATTCTGGTCTAAAAGAAGAACAAGGGGAATTTGTTGAAATTATTGAAAAAAGTTCTGAAAACTTACTTGAGATTATCAACAATATTCTTGACCTTTCAAAAATTGAGTCTAATAAAGTTGAAATTGAGAACATTGCCTTTAATCCTATGGAAGAGTTTGAAAGTGCAGTGGAAGTGTACTCAGTTCGTGCAGCTGAGAAACAAATTGACCTTGGCTGTTACATAGATCCATCATTGGAGCAACCACTCAAGGGTGACCCAACTAAGATCAAAGAAGTTATTATCAACCTTTTATCTAATGCTGTTAAGTTTACTAGTAACTCAGGGGCAATAAGTATTAAAATTGTAAAAGAAGAAACACAAGCAGAGGGTAAAACTAAAATTCGTTTCGAAGTTGAAGATAGTGGTATCGGTGTAACAAGCGAACAAAAAGCAAAAATATTTGAAGCCTTTAGCCAAGCCGATACCTCTATTACACGTAAATATGGTGGTACTGGACTTGGACTTACAATTAGTTTTAGATTTATTGAACTTATGGGTGGAAAACTTGACCTACACTCTCAACCGGGAGAGGGTACTACCTTCTTCTTTACAATTGAACTAGAAGAAATAGAAACATTAAATGAAAGTTCTCGGGGAACTTACAGTAACTTAAATGCACTTATACTTAAGAGTAATATAAAGAGTAAAACTCAAGATGAAAACCTCATAAAGTATCTTGACTATTTTGGTGTGAAACATACTTACTTCAGTAATATCTCTGAACTTCATAAACCAGAGATACAAAATGCTTATGATTTTATCTTTGCAGACTATGCATATTCTAATGATGAAGAGATTCAAAGTTTTGGAAAATTACCACAGTCTCTTTTAGTGCTTACAAAATCATCTTTTATGAAAAAAATCGATTCTATTGGTGCAAAAATTCATAAGACTATCTATGAACCACTTAATGTATCAAAATTGAAACTTGCTTTTGAGAGTTACGATAGTACAAAAGTAGAGATGCAAAAAACTAAAAAAGCTAATCGCAAAAAATATCAAGATGGTAGTTCAAAATTTAATGCTAATGTATTAATAGCTGAAGATAATATCATTAATCAAAAACTCATAAAAAGAACATTAGAGGACTTAGGGCTTAGTGTAACCATAGCTGGAAACGGTCTAGAAGCTTTTGCTAAACGCAAAGATGGCAATTTTGATCTAATATTTATGGATATACAAATGCCTTTCCTTGATGGTACAGAAGCTACAGCTGAGATACTTGAATATGAGCAACACAACAAAGTACCACATATCCCAATAGTTGCCCTTACTGCAAATGCACTTAAAGGTGATCGTGAAAGATTTTTAGAGGCTGGGCTAGATGAGTACACAACAAAACCTCTTGTGCGTTCTGAAATTATCTCTATCTTAAACTATTTTCTTTCTGATTTTATAGTTGATGAAGCAACTATAAACAATTTAGGTGAACCAGTTGCACCTGTAGAAGAACCTGAAAAACCAAAATATAAAGCCGATATCCTACTCGCTAAGAAAAGCAATTTTGAATCAAAACTTTATTCAAAAATATTAGGGCAGATGCACTATACTTTTGATTTAGTTCATAATAATACAGAATTAAATAATGCTATAAATAATACATCCTATAAAATAGTAATGCTTGATAAGGAGTGCAATGACCTTAACTTAAGGGAGATGCATAAAAATATCCAATCAGCAATTCAAAGAACTGGGCTTGAAAGTAAACTTATCTTAGTGCATGACCCAGCAGTTAATGATGATGAAGATGATAAAAACTATGTAGATGAAATTATAAAAAATGTTGTCAACAAAGATTTACTCAAAAAATTATTTGAAAAATATATATAAAGGAATATAAATGTTAAAAGAGATAAGAGTATTGGCTGTTGATGATGATATGATAAATCTAAAGCTTCTAAAATCAATGCTAAAGAAACTTGGTAATGTGATAGAGGTAGTAGAAGCTAGTAATGGTTCAGATGCGATAGGTATACTTAAGTCAAGGAACGATATAGACTTAATACTACTAGATATCATTATGCCTGTGATGAATGGTATAGAGATGCTTAAGGTTGTTCGGGCTGATGAAAACCTAAAGCAACTACCTATTATCGTTTTAACGACAGATGAAACAAAAAAGAGTGAGGCCTTAGAGTTTGGAGCAAATGGTTTTTTAATGAAGCCAATACGAGCTGAAGAATTAAAAAATAAGATAAATACAGTATTAGTTTAATCTAACTTTACTGCAAATTTTGTACCCCTAATAGCTACAGTCCCCTGTGGTGTCTCAAATATAAAATCCTTAGGAGATATTTTACCAATATCTCCTGATTCAAATGATGCTGAACCTTGTTTTAAGAAGAGTTGGAAGTCGTAGTTACCCTCTTTTGGTTTGAAAAGATATCTTTTTAGATTCATAATACTATTTTCGCCAAGGACCAATACAGAGCTATCATTAAAAATGATAGTTATTGAACTTTTTGCAGATGTCTGAACCACATCATACTCATCTAATTTACTACCAGCTTTGAGTGTTTGTTTCTTACCATCAGCTATAGCAACAACATCTCCATCAATCAACTTAACTGTAGCTATTTCTGAGCTAAATAGTGTATATGTACACAACATTACTAAAAATAATTTTTTCATTTTTTTCCTTTATTTATCTATATAGAGAGATGATACTTTTTTAAATTCCTCTTCCGAGGATAAAAAAGCTTCTACTATAACTGGATCAAAGTGCTCATGCACTCCACTTATAATAATCTGTTTTGTTTTTTCATAAGTAAAAGCCTTTTTATATACTCTTTTACTCATAAGAGCATCATAAACATCTGCTAAAGCCATGATGCGGGCTTCAAGAGGTATCTCCTCCCCTTTTAAACCTTTTGGGTATCCACTACCATCAAACTTTTCATGATGATAATATACTATATTTCTAGCTGTAGTAAAAAAATCATTCTCTTTATAACTTGAGATTGCATTATCTATGATGTTTTTACCTAAACGAGAGTGCGTTTTCATAATCTTAAACTCATTATCGTCTAATTTACCCTCTTTTTTTAATATAAGATCTGAAATTCCAACTTTTCCTATGTCGTGCAATGCTGATGTATGGTGCATTATACTTATTTTTTTAGGTGTTAAGTAGTTTTGATAGAGACCTTTTTTGTAAAGATTTTCTGCAATAATTTTGACATAATTTTTTGTTCTTATAATATGTCCACCAGTTTCAAGGTCATGTGCTTCTGCTACATGTACCATACTATCAAAGAGTGCTATTTGAGATTTGTTTAGTTCTTCTAAAACCATTTTCTTTTCTATAAATTCTATAACTATTGAAAGTAGATTAATAATGAAGAAATGTATTAAAAAAGGTAATAATAGATAACCAATAGATATATAATAATTTTGATAATAAGCTATAAATATATAAACAGAAGAAAATATAAATACCATAAGGAACATATATACAATCCATATTCTTTTCTTTCTTATTAAGATTATTGCTAAAAATATACTAAGCATAAAACTTATAAACATATTTATAAGTTTATAGTTTTCTGGTTGCACAATAAAACTTTCATCTAGTATGTTCGCTATTATAGTAGCATTGACTTGTACACCGGCAAACTCTCGGCCTTGTGGTATTATCACCCTATCGTGAAGGGCTACGGAGGATGAACCTATAAGTACAATTTTTCCAAATAGTTTTTTTTTCATCTCTTCATGCGTTAAAAGATCTATTGCAGAGACTTTTTCATACCACTGAGGTGAATAATAGTGAAGTAATATACTTGAGTTTTTTGATAACTGTACATTATGGTTGAGCACATTAATAGTACTATTACTGTAGCTCATAGTATCATCTATACTTAATAATGTAGCCAAGGGGAGAGAAACAACTTTTTCATCTTTATATTTAGCAATAAGAGGCACTTTTCTAAGAACACCATCAGAATCTGTATATTTATTGACAAAGCCCTGCTTTAGAGATGCTTTTTGTATAGTATCACTGTTGCACATGATATCTAAATAGTTAGGAAGCTTATTATTGTCTATATCAATGTCAACACTATATATATTTTGACAACTATTATCTAATATTTTTTTAGAACTTAAATAATAACTCAGCACACTCTTAGAACTTTTAATCTGCTCTGCTAATATTTTATCGTTATCAAAATATTTATGATCTAACCCTTTTATATTAAGCTCTAAACCAAAGCTTTCTTTATAAAATTTTTGTATGTTAGCTAAGGAGGTTCTGTCTTCTTCTGGAAAAAGGATATCTATTCCTATAGCACTCGCCTTAGCATCATCTATCTTTTGAATTAATTCAGCTAATATTATTCGAGGCCAAGGCCATTGGCCAAGACTTTTCAGGCTTTTTTCATCTATATCTACTATGACGACATTTGAAGATGTATCACTACTTAAGGGTTTAGATATATTGACTATAAAGTCATACATAAAAAAATCAAAATTTTCAACAAAGGAAGATTTATATATAACAATATGACTTACAAATATAAAAAATGCTGTTATAGTATATAAATATATTTTTTTTGTCATTGTATTAATATTTCAACTCTTTTATTTCTTGGTTCAGATACTTCATCTTTCGTTTTTATTTTTAAATCTATCTCACCCATTGGTCTTAAAACAATTTGTAGATATTTTATATTTTTAGAGTCTATTATATCTTTTACTTTTTGGGCTCGCTTTTTACTGAGTTCATAATTCGTAGTTTTTTTACCAACAGTATCTGTATGACCATACACGGAGATGATAGGGTTAAGCCTACTGTTTATGTCACGTAGAATTGTTTTTAGTTTTATTTTGGATTTTCTAGTTAATTTTGTAGAACTAAAATAAAGCGTATAACGAGTAGCTTTTTTATATCTGTTTTTCTCTATGAAGGGGAAAAGTGCATCTACCTCTTTTTTTGTCATCTTTTTAGGCTCAGTAGGCTCATCTTCAGAGTTCATTTTTACAGAGTTATAGTTTTTATCTACCTCTACATTTCCCATCTCATTTTCGATAAAAATTGCATTATTTTTTTTGTGATTTGGCAAAAGAACGATAAGAGCTGAAGATGGACAACCTCGATTATTTACACGAACATGTAAAAATGTATCGGGGCAGTCGTCCATATAATCGAGGACGCCATCACTATCTACATCTTGAGAGGGGACCTCTTTTTGAATGATGTCTTGAACTGAATTATATAGATCCATCCCAAATAAAGAGAGCTGGAAGATTATAAGTATAAATAAATATTTTTTAATTAAAAACATTATGTATTATACTAAAATTTCTTTTAAAACTTCTTCAATTCGTGTAACTCCCATGATTTTCAAAGACTCTCTTACTTCAGTTGGAATATCTTCTAAATCTCTATTGTAATTTTTCATAGGAATTATAGCTAGCGTCATTCCAGCCTTGTACGCAGCTATAAGTTTTTCACGAAGTCCACCGATGGGGAGGACATCTCCATTTAAAGAAACTTCACCAGTCATTGCAACATCTGGACGAATTTTGTTAGATGAGAGTATAGATGCTATAACTGTACACATAGCAATCCCTGCACTTGGACCATCTTTTGGAGTTGCACCATCTGGTACATGGATGTGAAGGTCATAACGTTTATAAACCTCACTAGCATCTACCTTAGCATCATCTTCGGCTTCTTTTTGTGTACGGGGAATATTTTTAGCATCAATATGTAACTTTTTAGTATCTATAAGAGTCTTCACTACACTAAAAGCGATGCGAGCTGATTCTTTCATCACATCTCCTAGACTTCCTGTGAGCTGCATAGTCCCTTTTCCACGTATACGAATTGATTCTATTTTTAACACATCTCCGCCAACTGCCGTCCAAGCAAGACCATTAACAACACCAACTTCTGCATGTTTTTTAGCCTTATCAATCTCAAAAATTGTTTTATCAAAATATTTTTTAAGATTTTTTACACTTAAACTTACTTTTTCTAAATCTGGATGTTGCAATATCTCCTTTGCTACTTTTCGTGAGAGTTCAGCCAACCTACGACGTAGGTTACGAACACCAGCTTCACGCGTATAAGCATGAATCAACTCTTTTAAAGCAGGTTTTGAGATACTAAGTTCACGTTTTTTTAGTCCATGTTTTTTTAACTCTTGCGGGATTAAATATCTTGAAGCTATTTCAAATTTTTCTTGTGGCGTGTATGAACTAATGGTAATAAACTCCATCCTATCACGAAGTGGCGCTGGTATATTTCCAACATCATTTGCAGTAGCTATGAAAATAACATTACGCAGATCAATGTTAAAGTTAAGATAGTAATCACGAAAGTCTTTATTTTGTTCTGGGTCTAGTATCTCTAAGAGTGCTGCTGTTGGATCTCCTCGTTGTGAACGGGAAACTTTATCTATCTCATCAAGGACTATTACTGGGTTCATCTTCTTAGCATCAATGAGTCCTTGTGTGATACGACCAGGCATTGCACCAACATAAGTTCGACGATGTCCACGGAGTTCATTTACATCTTCTAGTCCCCCTAAGGCTATACGAACAAGTGGGCGCTTTAATGCTTTAGCTATAGAGTTAGCAAGTGAGGTCTTACCAACACCTGGAGGTCCGTTAAAGCAGAGTATTGCCCCAGCTGAATCATTATCTTTTATACCACGAAGTTGCATCAACTCTTTTACTGCAAAATACTCAACTATACGCTCTTTAGGTTTTTTGAGGGAAAAATGATCCTCATTGAGTTGTTCTTCTACCGTATCTATCTTTAAAGACTTTTTAGCATTTTGTCCAAAAGGAATCTCTAAAACCCAGTCTAAATATGTTTGCGTCATAGAGGCATCTGAGGAGTCAGGGTGCATACGGACAAGACGTTCAAGTTGTTTGTTTATCTCTTTGTACTGCTCTTCATCCATCTTAGATTTTTTAGCTTCAAGTTTCGTGCGATACTCTTCCATCTCTTCATCACGGGCTGTATCTGTCCCTAACTCTTTTTGAATCTGCTTAAGCTGTTCTTTTAAAAAGTACTCTTTGTTGACCTTTTCTATATGTCCATGAACTTTTGTTCGTATCTCTTTTTGAAGTTTATTTGCTTCTATCTCTTCAAGTAAAAAATCAACTAAGTGTAGATATCTTTGCTCAGTATCACTCTCAATAAAAAGTTTATACGCCTGGTCTTTTTTCAACTTTACACTTGAACATATCAAATCAATAATGCGATTATGATCATGATTTTCTTCTATCGTTCTAAGGAGATCAGGTGGAAAATAATTACTCACACTTGAGAGAATTTTAACCTTCTCTCTAACTATCTCTAAAAGAGCTTCTACTTTTAGTGAAGATATATTTGTAGCTTCTATAACCTCAACATGAGCTATATTTGGCTCAGTGGAAACCTCATGCATTCTCTTTGCACGCGCAAGACCTTGAAATAAAACTTTTACTCTACCATCAGGAAGTGCTACTTTACGCATGATTGAGCCAACAACTCCAACATCATAAAAAGACTCTTGCAATCGTTCCCCTTCATGAGTAGGTTTTGTTGGACACACAAGGACTAATGTCGACTCTTCTATCGCTTTTGTTGCAGCATTAATATTTTCATCGTCATTTAAAAAAAGTGGACTTATCATAAAGGGGTATAAAAAAAGTTCATCTTCTGCTATAACTGGTATATCTGCTGGGAATTCTCCGTAATTTGATAATTTCATATATATATCTCCTAATATCCATTCATTCTATTTTGAGCATCTCTAAAATCACTATCAGATGATCTTTGTTTTTGACCATCTGGATCATGTTCTTTATGTTCATTGAGTATCTTTTTAATCGCATCACTCTCGTTGATGGAATTACGAGAGACTACGCTTTTTGTATCTGGAACCAAAAAGCCATACCAACTTCCTCTTCCGTCACCTTCAAATATACCTCTATACCATGGGCCTTGTGCTCTGTCTATCTTACTCCAATCTATCCATGGTTGTGGCTTAAGCTCTCTATAGTACTGCGCACTTTTATACTTGTCAACTCTGTCGTAAAGATCAGCAATAGACTCATTTAAAGAGGCTTCACCAATGTAAAGTCTAGTAATCATAGTATCAACAACACTAAAGTACATTGAGTGAGAGTAATTCATCTTAAATTTTTCACCCTCAATGATAGCTTGTTTTATCAGTGCCTGATCACGTCTAGGGTTTGGCAGTGCCATATACTTTGCTTTTATCTTCATAAACTCAGCAGCCTCTTTTTCATTTGCGTTAGCATATCTTTTTATGTACTCGTTTAAAAAGTGCTCACTTAAGAGATACTCTTCATAGTACATATGCGCAACTGCCAAGATAAGGGTAGCTTCTTGAAGCAAGGGTGATCCAATATGCTCACCTTGAAGAGATGCATAATATCCATCTGCTTTTTCTAAGTTCGCATCTGCTATAGATTCTACTATTTTTCCATACCAATAAATAGCAGGTTTGTTATATTCCTCTAACTCTTTGGCACAACCGCCAAAAAATAAAAGAGTCATGATACTAAGAAGTAAAATTTTTGATTTTATTTTCATATTATTATAGTTCCTAAATTAAATAAGTTGTTATTTTAGCCAAAACTTATATAACAGAGTTGAAACGAGCAAATATTAGATAAAAAAAATAGGTACAATTAATGCTTGTATAGATATAATTAATAAAAATTATGAAGGTGATTTATGAAGTTTGAAATGAGTGTTCCATTGTTAGGATTTGATCATATAAAAGAAATTACATTAGAAAAAATTGACGATATTTTCATGAAAATGCAAGCGTCACATGATGAGTACATTTCCTTTACACTCATAGACCCCTTTGTTCTTAGAGAATATGACTTTGAAGTACCACAAAACATTCAAGACACTTTAGAGATTACAAATGAATCGAACCTTCTCACCCTTAATATTGTTCTGTTACAAAATCCAATAGAAGATTCTGTTGTTAATTTCATCAGCCCTATTATCTTTAATACTGATAACAAAAAAGCAGCTCAAATAATCTTACCAGAAACTACAAAGTATGGTATAGCGGAAAAAATATCTAGTTTTTTAAATAAGTAAACTTTATGTTATAATGCAGCTATTATGAGAGCTACAAAAAACAATATACTTGAGTACTTACAAGAGATAAAAGGTGAACTTTATAGCGAGGGCATAGTGAAGCTTGGCTTATTTGGTAGTTTTGCTAGAGATGAGCAAAATGTATATAGCGACATAGACATAGCTATCGCAAAAGATAAAAAGTACTTAAAAGATAAAACTGCCTACAACTACTTCGATGAACTCACAAAAATAAAAGCACTCATAAAAAATAAATTTCATAGAAATATAGATATATTTGACCTAGATAGTGACTCCGTTATGAAAAAACATATCTTAAAAGATTTACACTATGTATAGTAGGACTGCCTTAGAAAAAATCGCTACCATTGTAAAAAAAATCAACTTTATTCAAACTATAGTTGAAGAAAAAGGTGGCGAGTTAGAAATACTCTCAAACTTTGAAAAGCAAGACACAAAAGGAAGTTACGACTTAAGAACTTTCATAGCACATAACTACGAAGGGGTAGACCTCTATATAGTAGAAGATGTCATAAACGAGCGTCTGCCTGTGATGCTAAAGAGTATAACTAAAATCTTAAAACATCCATAATATCATAATTTATTATAATTAAAAATATTTTCAGCAGTTTATAAGCACTTTTAACGGATAATGTAGCATTATACTATAGTAAAATATCTACTAAGGTTGGGTTAATTATGCGTATTTTTATAATAACACTTATTTCACTATTATTATCTTTAACATTATATGCCAAAGGGCATGCAACAAAATATGAAAATCCATTTTCTGTAATTTACGGTGGAGCTGGTACAAATATTTATGGGGACTATCATTCCATAGCTTCATCTGTACAATGTGTAAAAGATGGAACTGGTTGCGACTATTCATATAGTGGCTATTTATTTGACGCTGAAACCAAACATGTTAATAGCGTTACAACTAGCATAATACCATTAAATTCATCAACTGAAGATTTAATTCTTCCTAGCGAAATTGATGGGAATGACATAGTATTTGCAGGTTTATTTTGGCAAGCTAATATTACAGGTCCAGATGCTGATGATAACGTTACAGGAACTGCTGGGCGGGATCAGGTTAATTTAATAGACCCTTTAGGTACCTTGCACACTTTAACTGCTGATAAACTATGGTATCATGATATGTGGGGAGATGGAACCGGTTCAGATGGAGGATACAGATCTTTTTATCAAGGATATAAGGATGTTACACAAATTGTTCAAAACTCCTACTCAAAAAGCTCTGCAAACAATAATTTTACCATTGGAAATATAAAATCAACAGATGGGTCTGATTATGGAACCTATTTTTGGGGGGATGAAACACATGCATACAATGGTGTCAGAATAGGTTTTTGGGCAAATTGGAACCTAATAGTTGTCTATAAATATCAAAGTAATTCTTCGATAACACCTAAACCAAAACCTAAAAATATCACTTTATTTGCTGGCTTTGATGCTCTTATTCCATTAGGAAGTGGTACAGTTGATGAAGTAACTTTAGATCTTGATGGTTTCATTACTCCAACTATAATACCAGATGGAGAAGAGATATCTGCTAAATTACTTTTTTATGGTGCAGCTGGAGAGAAAAAACTACACTACGATACATTTGAAATTCAAAATAAAAAAACAGCTGTTATGTCTGATTTATACAATGATGCAAATCCAGTAGATGGAGCCTTTAATGGTTCTGTATCTAACATGGGTGTTCCAATTGACAATAGTATTAGTTATTATCCTGGTCTAGATAGTGATGAATACAATATATCAGCCTATATGGATACAGCTCAAACTTCCACTCAGCTTAGACTAACAGCAAAAAATGTAGGAGGAACAGGAGATCAAATTTTTCCAGGATTAATTGCATTTTCTACTGATATATACGAACCTGAATTTTGCTATGATTATGCATATAAACAAAATAATACATATTTTACAGAAGATAATGACGGTTCTAATAATCCAAAAATTACAGGCACAGTGACAAAGGACCAACCTGTAAAAGTTGTTATATTTTTAAAAAATATGGTAGATTCTAATTTTCTTATTGAAAATATGTTTGTAGATATTTTAGACATAAATACATCACAACTCAAATATACATCAGACAGTGTTGAACGTGCCTTATCAGGAGAGCTTTTTCCTACTTCCAAAGTAGATGGCATTGCAGGGTGGGACTTAAATGTAAGTAATGCATACATTAAAGATATACCAATTGGAGATCAAGTACTCAATGATTATTTTTATGTTTACTATACACTTAACCCAGAAGAAACAGATTTGGATGATGCTTTAAGTGTGAGAATCAAATATGATTTAAATGTTGGATCAGCTTCTCCTATAGAATACATTTTAGAATTAGGTTCAGATATACCACTGTGTTCAACATCAAATTTTAACTACACTCCAACTAAAGGTAAGTTTGTAGTTGTAGATAAAGGGATATACGCAGACAGTACAAAATATAACTTACCAACGCAAGTTACAAACCGAGAGGGCTATTTACAAATCATCTCCATTGATGATGATTTTAGTGACTCTATAGATAATTTAACTAATATATCAACTATTGTTGCTGTTGAGATGATAGATGTAGGGTCATTTCACTATACAGATGCAGCATGCGTAGAACAAGACAGCGCAATAACAGATAGAGTATGGTTAACTTTTGAAAACAATGCATCAAGCATAGATTTTAGTTCAGGTGACACGTCTGCATTTTATTCCAAGGCCAAGCAAAGTGCTGCATTTAGAGTAACATACAATGCTGCAGATATAGATGGTAATGTTATAGAACTTGAAACAATAGGAGTAGATAACTATAACTTAAAAAATCTTCCAATATATACTGATGGCAAATGTAATCCACAATTTGGAAATACAAACGAAGATATAGCTAACTACTGCAGTTCCAACATGACTAGAGCAGAATTAAATAATTGCATGGAATGTATATATGGGCTCAATACAAGGTTTATTTGTTCAAGAGATAATTTTGCTATAAGACCTGAGGCTTTTGCATTAGAATTTGACGATTTGAATCAAACTACTGGAACATCTAAGACAAGAATTGTCGATAATATCTCTGGAGTAGTAAGTCCTAGTTCTACTACTACGCATCTAGCAAGTGGATATAACTACAATCTTAATATATCTGCTGTTAATCACAAAAATGCAACACCATCTAATGGTTATACCATGACATACAATACAATAGATACAGATAGGCACATCGTATATAAATGGGAGCCATCAACTACCTTAACAGGTTGCAATGATACTTCTGATAAAAATCTAATAAACAACACCACCAGCTTTAAGATAGTCGATGGTTCAATTGATTTAAATACATCAGTAATGCAGGTTGGGGAATACCGATTAGAAATGAGAGATAGTGCATGGACTGTGGTCGATAGCAACCCTTTATATATGTCTCATCATGATAATGATTCTTACTTGCTTCCTTCTACAACCTTAGACTGTGTAGCAAATAGTTCAATAACAATAGCTGAAAACACCCAAGGTATGAATGGATGCGATATTAGTTCACAACATAATGCATCTGGCGGTACTTTGTTAAAATATCGTGATTATAAAATTGAATTTCATCCATATAAAATAGATATGACTAATGTCGTTCTATCATATGGGGAAAATAACCAAACAGTCTGGCCAGCAAAACCATTTATTTACATGGCTGATATCTCAACAAATGAAGAACAGAGTATTCACTTAAATGGAAGTATCAAAGTAGTAGGTCATGATAATGGGCAATTAAGTAATTTTGTCGGAAGCTGTTTTGCTAAACCAATAAACTTACTTTTAAACAAATCTAATACAGTTAATATACCCTACCAATACAGATACCATAGCTATAATGCTACAAAATCTATAGAATACACAACTGGAAATGTAGTTGATTTGAACAATACTAATATACCTATAGTTGTCAATGCAAATGATTTCAACTCAACACTTAACGGTGAACTCAATACAGTCTTAAACTTTAACTTTTTCAGAGATAAAACAAAAGCTGAAAATCCTCAAACAGTAACACTAAACAACTATACAGCAAGCTGTGTAAATACCAGTGACTGTACGATGAATGCTGACTTAACAAGCTCGTTTGTATCCAAACAAGGTCTTCTAACATCTGTTCCTATTACTATAGAACATTATTATGGACGAACAAACGCACCAAGACAAAGATATCAGGGAAATAGTGGCACAGGTAATATATACTTTGAAGTATTTTGTGATAGTTGCGATAAAACAAAACTTCAAACAAACTCTAATTTTATGAATGATCCGAGATGGCTGATAAATAATGCACATACATTAGATTATGGTAAAGCAGGTAATGTAAGTCAAAAATTTTCGACAAAAGTAACCGCAACAGTACCAACAAACACAGTACCTTCAACTACCTCTTTTAACTATCTAGGAACTGTTTATCCTTATAAAGCAACTATGCAAAATCTAGCATCACCATGGCTTGTATATAATAAATATAATTCTTTAGTAAATACAAATGAATTTGAGATAGAATTTGATACAAATACAGATTTGGGTTGGGCTGGAAAAGCAGATACTAACTCTACTACGAAAATTCCAGGATTGAATAAAACCAACAGGAGAACTATGTGGTAGTGAGTACACTTGGCTCTATTGCGAGCTCCCGCGAACATTTTTTTACAAAAAAAATTCCATACGCTCAAGCCAAACGCAATGCTTTTTCCCTTATAGAACTGATATTTGCCATAGTAGTGATGGGTATTACCGTGGTAAGTTTACCTGTAGTGATGAACTCTAATGACAAAGGGATTAGTGCTACAGTGATACAAGAAGCTATCTTTGGAGCTTCTGCTGAACTTAATATGATACTTTCTTATAGATGGGATGAAAATTCACTTGATGAAGTGGTAAATCCAAACGGATTATCTCAGGTTATAGAAACAGGGGATTGTGAGAATAATGCAACATTGATTAACTTTAGACTTCGCCCTGGACATATTGCACAACCTCTCCATAGACGATGTTTAGATTCAAACACAACAACAGTCTCTGTGCTTGGCCAAGATGCAAATGATTTGGATGACATAGACGATGCAAATACAACCGCAAAATCTATGTTCATCAATGATGCTACAACTACTACTGGTTATAAAACGGACTATCAAAGTGATCTTAGCATCACATACTCCAATATGGGTGGTTTAGTCAATGCAAATGATGCTAAACTCATAGAGATTACCGTAAAAGATGGAACAACCGTGATAACAAAGCTACGTTCCTATACTCTCAATATCGGTGAAGTCGATTTTTATAAGAAGACATATTAATGAAAAACATTCTATACTCTCAAGCCAAGCGCAGTGGCTTTACAATGATGGAGCTTATATTTGTTATAGTTATCATGGGTTTACTCAGTAAGTTTGGTGTTGAGTTTATGGCGCAAGCTTATAAAGGCTATATCTACTCCAAAATAAACAACTCTCTACAAAATGAAAGTGCAACAGCAGTAGAGTTTATAGCTAAACGACTTTCATACCGTATCAAAGATTCTGTCATAGCTCGAAAAGCTGATGGTACATTTACAGGTGTGCAAAATGCAAGTGGTAACACATATACTACTCTTGAATGGGTAGGTATAGATATAGATAACTTGAGAGGCGATCGGCTTCCTAACTGGAGTGGTATCATAGATCTTGACGCTGGAAATGCTACAAATATTCGTTCATTAGGTACAAATACTAACACGGTTAATACTCTTATAAATACCTTATCTTATGGAACAAGTGATATTAATGATACAGCCTTATATTTCATAGGCTCCAATAGTGACGTAAATACCTCATATGGTTGGGATGGTGTAGCCTTAACATCTCAGACAACCGCTGCAACTCACCCTGTACAAACTACTGCGAATGTCACCGACTTTAACTCTAGTATCGCTGGTGTAACTTTTGCTGGTGTTGATGTCTATGAGTACTATAAACTAGCATGGACTGCGTATGCTTTAGAACTTGCACCTGATGGCAACTTAACACTGCACTATAACTACCAACCGTGGAATGGGCAAGATACAAATGTAACAAACACCCCAAATCTACAAAGCCAACTTCTGATGCAAAATGTATCAACATTTCAATTTCGCTCAATTGGTGATCTTTTAAAAATTCAAGTTTGTGTAAAAAGTAAACTTACAGGGGAGGAGTATAGTATATGCAAAGAAAAAACAATCTATTAATGCCCATAAAATCGACTGTAGGGAATGTACTTCGTAGAAGTATGTTCACCAGAGGTCGAAGCAATTTTATGGGTACTTCTAACTCAAAGAGTACACTTGCCTCTACTTTTAGCTCCTGTGAACATTTTTCTACGAAAAATATTCCATACGCTAAAGGCAAGCGCAGAGCCTTTGCGATGATAATGGCAGTAGTAGTTATGATAGTCATTGCAAGTATTACAATGTTTACACTTATGCAGACATCACACACTGTAAAACGGACAGCAGACTTATACCTCTATGAACAAGCTGAGCTTCACACTAAAAGTGCCATAGAATATACTCTTTTTGAAATTGCAAGAACGGGTTGCGTAAACAATACCCTCAATTTTACTCTCAATACTATCTATGATATTAATGTAAGTACAAGGTATGTTTATACAGAAGCAAATACAAATTTTGTTGCACCTATCATTAACTGTGCAGAGTACATCGGTGCTACTACTACAGGTTCATATATCCAAACAGATGAACAAAATGGTTCTGTTTTGATGGATATAGTAGTAACTGTAAAACCTGCAGATACTGGCACAGATACTATAAGATATACAAGAAGAACTATACAAAAGCTTTAAGTGCCTGACAAGAATAAATGACATAATTTAATGAAGAGAAAAATGCAAGATACAAGGCGAAAATCCGTAGGAGCTACTAGTAGCTTCAAGGGTTTTCAACGAAGTTAGATTGTGTTTTTTCTCTTCACCCGAAGGGCAATATACAAAGGACTTATTTTCTGCGTTGAACTTCCGTTAACGATACCAGTATCGCCAACAAAAGTTCGCCTTGAAACTAAATCCTTTGTATGTTGTTAAATATGTCATTTATTCTTGTCAGACACTTAACATTTCTTTTTAGTAAACTCTTTTTTGATATAATAATTTATATACGAACAAAAAGGACGAAATTATGAATATTTCACTCACTGGAAGACACTTAGAGCTTACAGACGCTATCAAATCACATATGAACGCATCTATAGAGACACTTAACAAATATAACATGGACATTACAAGCGTGAATGTAGTAGCCTCAACGCAAACTAAAAAAGGTAAAGAGCATTCTATGGTTGAGTTTGTCATAAACTTAGCTGGTAAAAACTCAGTTATTATCAAACAAAATGATGATGACTTATATGCGGCTATTGACATAGCTATAGAGCGTGCTCAAAAAGCTATGCGTCGTATGCATGACCGTGAAGTTGACCATCAAAAAGTTGGACTTAACGAGATAAAAGCAGAGGCAAATGATGGTGTTGATTTAAAAGCTCAAGCACTCGCAAATGAAGACGAGATAGTTCCAGTAGAACTAGAACTTTATAAACCTCGCGAAGTTGAAGATGTTTTAAACGACTTAAAAGATAGCGGTAAAATGTTTGAGATATTTATGGATAACGACCAAAAAACGAGAGTTCTTTACAAACGTAATGATGGAAAATTTGGACTATATTAGACCTATTGCAAAAGTAAATCTTTTTTTACTTTTGCAACTATCTCTTCATCCTCAGCTAAATCTATCCACTTAAACTGACTCCCACTTTGTATAGTTCCGCGAAGTAGATCACCACTTTTTCTATATTTCAAATCCATATTAGCAATGTCAAAACCACTCGATGTTTTACAAAACTCTTCTAGTCTTGAAGATCTCTCTTGATTTGTATAGAGGTAACAAAAACCCTTTAACCCTGTACGACTAACACGACCACGTAATTGATGCAGAGTAGAAAGCCCTAATCTCTCCGCACCAACAATAACAACTGTGCTGAGTTTAGGAAGCGAGATACCAACTTCTACTACTGTTGTAGCTATTAAAACATTGCCTCTTTGAGAAAAGTCTAAAAGCACTTGTTCTTTTTCTTTATCTTTTCCATGTGTTACATAAACATTATCAAACTTAGCCTCCCAATACCCCCTGGCTTCATCTATACTTTGATACTCTAAAACCTCACTTTTTTCAACAAGTGGATAGACTAAAAGTATTTGGTTACCCTTATCAATCTCATCTTTTATATGCACTATTAACTCTTTAAAATCTTGCTTATGTATCACAGTAGTAGTAATATCTTTTTTAAAAGGGGTAGTAGTTATCAAACTTACATCTATATGGGCTGTTTCTATCATGGCAAGTGTTCTTGGTATTGGTGTCGCTGAAAACTGTAAAAAGTGAGGCTTAGCATCACCATTAGAGACTAGTTTATTTAGCATGTTTCTTTGTTGCGTTCCAAATCGATGTTGTTCATCAACCATCACTAACCCAACCTTTGGTAAATCACGATATAATAAAGCATGCGTGCCTATAATAAAATCATACGCATCAAGTGGGATTTTTTTAGTCTTATTTGTAACAAGAACAGACTTCATATTTGGCAAAAACTTTTGTACCTCTTCAAATAGTTGATTTGCAAGTATAGTTGTAGGTGCCATTAAGATGCTTTTACCTCTTAGCATCATTAGTGCTGATGCAAGTATGACCATAGTCTTGCCACTCCCTACATCACCAACTATCATCCGTTTAGCAGCGGTATCTTTATGTAAATCTTTTTTTATATCTTCAATAGTTTGGACTTGCTTATCTGTTAGAGTAAAAGGAAGCGTTTTAGCCCATGCTTTGTAATCATTTGTAGCTTTTAAAAATGTTTTATAACTTCTCTTTTTACTTGCAAGCAGTTTCATATAGACAAAAAGTTCTGTATATTTTAAAGCCTCTAAAGTCTGAGAATCATGCTCTTTTAAGTCTAGCATCATAGTAGGGAAATGCAGTTTTAAAATCTCCTCAGCCATCTTAGCATCAAGCCCCTCTTCTAATAACTTCTCAAGAGTTAAATTAGCTTGCACAAACCTTAGCATCACATCACTACGAAGTTTACATTTGTACTTTGGAGTTATGGCACCAGCAGTAATTATTTTTCTAGGCATACTTATGGAGCATTGTCCCATTTTGCACTCTATCATGCCATAAAAATAGTTTCTATCTCCAACATTGAACTGGTGCATCATATAGGGCTTAGGTCTAAACATAACACCTTGAATAGCATGCCCAAAGTTGTGTGCGAAAAAAGTTATTTGTATAGTGTTTGGAGCACGGTACACTGACTCAACTGTAGCATCTATAAGTTGGTTTGTATGTGGGATGAGTTTATCGCTTAAGCGTAAATCTTCGTAAGCATTTGGGGTTATAAGGGTTAACTCAGCCCAAGAAGAGATATTTAATTTTGTAAATTTTTCCTCTTGAGCTTTTGTGAGTTTCAACTTGCTTTCCTTTTTGTGTTATAATTTCAGCAGAAGAGGCTTGGAAGGCTTAATGCCTTCCAACTTTCAAGAGAAGTTTAAATCGCCAAATTGTAAACTTCACTTTTAGTTTAAACCTTTTCATAGGTTTATCCTCTAATACTGAATTTGTCCCACCTAATCGGTGGTGACAAAATAATTATACGCTAAAAATAAATTCTTTCTCAATAATATGACAAATTGTCAAATATTTTACTTCACTTCTTTTTTTGTAACTATAGCAAAACTCAAATCAAGTATCTCAGTATGTTTTTTTATGAACTTATTTAAGTCATCTAAAGTAAGATTTTTGATTTTTTCTAATTCTTGCTCAGATGAACCTAGTTTATCACCACGATAGTACTCCTGAAATGTTCGTGAGAGTCTTTGACTTATAGTCTCAACTCTCAAAGGCTCAGACCCAAGTAAAAACTTTTTAGTTTGCTCTAGTTCCTCCTCAGTGACACCATTTTTTACAAATGCAGCTATCACTTCATTGACAGTTTTTTCTGCCTCATCAAGTGACTCTAACTTTGTTTGAAGATACCCTGTAAGATAAGAACATGATTTGTTAATACTCACTCTTGCATACGCTGAGTAAGCAAGTCCACGATTCACACGTATCTCCTCCATCAACCTACTTCCAAAACCACCAGTGCCTAAGATAAAAGTTGCTACTCTAGACTTATAAGCATCTTCATCTCCAAGAGCAAGATTATAAGGGGAACCAAAATATAAATACGCTTGTTTCGTTTGTTTATCTAAAACTACTTTTTTTGGTGTTTTTCTTACAGCATAATGGTGAAGATTTTCCACCTTACCTTTTGGCATATAAGAGATTACAGCTTGAATTTTTTGCTTCATTATATCTATATCTATATCACCACCCACTACCACTATGAGTTTTGAGCTCACAAGGTGCTTCTTGATATAGCTTTGAGTATCCTCTAGTGTGATAGACTCTACGCTCTTTTTTGTTCCAGAAGCTGGATTTGCCAAAGGGGTGCCTTCAAACAGAAGTGCCTTTAGTTCATTACCAGCGACATAATCAAAATCATTTTCTTTTGAACTCAGTTGACCAATGAGTGTAGTTTTCACCTTAGAGAACGCTTCTTTTGTGAAGTTAGGGTCTTTGAGTAAAGAGTCAAAATAGACTAATGCCTCATCAAATTCATCACTTAAACATGAAAGCTCCATCACAAAAGTTTCGCGGCCTGTTGAAGCATGTATGCTAATTGCTCTTGCTTCAAGAGCCTCTGCAAAAGCAGTTGAACCTAGTTTTTTAGTCCCCTCACCCATCATGCGAGCAGAAAATTTTGCAAGACCTGCTTTATTTATATCGTTAATACTACCAGCATTTTGAAAAATAAACTGCATATTTACTAAGGGAAGTCTCTTATCTGATTCAAAAATTACCGGTATTTCAAAGCCATTTGTTTTTATATATTGTATTTGTGCTGCCATTAAAAATTGTCCTAATATTAGTATAGTTATGATTATCTTTTTCATTTAAAATCTTTCTAAAATTTCATATGCTGTATTTCTTACTGCTGGATGTTCACCTACATCACGTATGAGATGAACCATCTCCTCTTGTGCCATGGTATAGGCTGCTCCGGCTGAACTTACAACATTTTCTTCCATCATAGTTGAGCCTAAATCATTTGCACCAAATTTAAGTGCCATCTGACCGATGTATGGACCTTGCGTTACCCATGAACTTTGTATATTAGGCACATTATCGAGATAAAGTCTTGCAACTGCAAGAAGTCTTAAGTAACGGTTAGACGATGGTTTATCCATATCTGGAATCTGTGCTAAAAGTTCAGTATTTGTTCCTTGAAAACTCCACATTATGAAAGCTCTAAAGCCACCAGTTTCATCTTGAAGTTTTCTCACCATTTCAAAGTGATCTATGATATCTTCATCACTCTCTACCGTTCCATACATCATAGTAGCTGTACTCATGATATCTAGTTTATGAGCTTGTCTATGGACATCAACCCAAACCTCAGCATCTATCTTTTTAGGCGCGATGATATCACGAACCTTATCACTGAGTATCTCAGCCCCTGCTCCAGGGATTGATGCTAAACCTTTAGCTTTAAGACGAGAAAGAACCTCTTGAATAGTTATACGAGAAACTTTTGCTATAAAATCAAGCTCAATAGAACTAAACCCATGGATAGTGATAGTTGGATATTTTGTATGGATATGTTCTACTAAATCCTCATACCACTCTATCTTTAACTTAGGATGCACACCACCTTGAAACAGTATCTGCGTACCACCTATCTCTAAAAGTTCATCTATCTTAGCATCAATCTCCTCAAATGTCAGCACATATGCATCAGCATCTTTTTCATGTCTATAAAAAGCACAAAATTTGCAATCCACCCAACAGATGTTTGTATAGTTGATATTTCTATCTACTACAAAGGTTGTTACACCCTTTGGATGCATCTCTTTTTTACGCTTTGATGCTAAAACTCCAAGCTCTTTGAGTGAAGCATTTTTAATGAGGTCTAATGCTTCTTCTTTACTAAGTCGTTTATCTTTAGTTAATCTCACTTGCACGAACCTGCTGTTGTAGTAAAATACTCCATGCCTTTGTTTACTTTAGCTGTTAGTTTAGGAGCATCAAGTACATGTTTATCTGCTAACCACGAGCCATCGCGATATGCCATTTTTACTTGACCTTTATCATCTTCATAAACTAAGATACGAAGAGGTAAGTCAAGTCCAACCGTCATATCTTGTTGCATAAGTTTTGTACCAAGTTTTGGGTTACCAAAAATAACCATTATAGATTTGTTTAACTTCATGCCAACCATCTTAGCGTTACCACTATGGTTGATTTTTGCAAAAATATTTAAATTTTTTGATTCTACGACATCATAAATATTATGAACAGTTTTATCAAGACTAACACAACTATTTTTAACGATGATATCATTTGCAAAGACACTAAAAGTTAGTGCAACTACAAGTAGTATTTTTTTCATTATTTCCAGCCTTCGTTTCTAGGATTTATTGGTTTCTTTTTTATAAATTTATAATACACAAATAACATAACAATCAAGATAACAAGAATCACACCAATGATTTGAGCCCAAGCACTGATATGTAAAATTTTGTTCAGCATTCCTGAGTGATACTTTGTATCTATCTCTATTTGTGCCATCTCTGAAGCATGTACTAAAGCTGAAACAGCAAGTGATCCCTCAGGGATACTTTTATGACAAGACAGACACATACCACGTCTGTCTAGTTTCGCTCTTTGCTTAGCATCAAGAGGTTGTGAAAGTTTAAAGTGATGCCCAACTGTCATAACTTGCGTGCCATTTTCATCTACAAACTGAGAGTAATCATGTTTGAGATTTGGAATAGCTGGGATTTGTTCATCAGTTTGCCTAGGGATAATCTCACCTTTTATATTCATTAAATCCATAATAGTAGTCTTGCTTGGATCATTGTTGAGTTTACCACCGCCTACTCCAAGCCCTATCGCTTTGTCAGAGGCATGACATGACTCACAACTTCTACTCTCTTTACTTATAGTATGAGGCTGGACAGGTGCCATATCTATAGCAAGTTGTCCCTCATCTCCAGCACCCTCAACATTTGGATTTTTAAATATATGATTTTGAAGCAAGGCTTTTCCATCTTTTCCTATAACCGTGATAGTTGTTTGACAACCAGGGATTACAGGAGTGATTCTTCCCTCTCCATTTTGTGCTAATGCTGGGTCTTCCCAGCGTAGATAACTTCTAGTTTCAGTCACTTTTCCAGGAACGAGGTACTTTTTCAAATCACGCATACCACCAGTTGACCCATGAATATCATGGTCGTGTGAAGCTTGAAGATAATCTACATTTTGTTTCCCACCACTATAATCAATCTTAACATGACAACCATAACATTGTGGAGCCCACTTCACATGACAAGTGTAACACTCCATATTGTCAGTGTGCGCACTTATGCTGTCCATAGCGACAAGAGCCTGTTTTGAGAGTGCTTCTGTTTCTTTTAAAAGTTTCAATGGTTTGAGTTCTATATCTTTACCTGATGCTAAGTGCATCAAGATTTTATTACCTTTTTTTACAGCTTTAGGGAGTGGGTTTCCACGAGCTGTGAGTATATAACCATCGTGTTTCTCTTTTGGAACATAGCCTTGGTTTAAGTATGATGCTAAGTCTTGTGTAACTCCACGAGCTTTTCCAGTCTGTGCCTTAGTACTAAACTCATCACTATAACCGATAGGTAATTCCCAAGGATATTTTTTCGTAGTACCATGACAATCTTGGCACTCAACCTCAACAGCTGCTAAGTTAGTCCCAGATATAAAGCCGTCACCATGTAAGTCGTTTGAAGTATGACAATCTTGACACAACATACCTTTTTGATAGTGTATGTCCTCTTGCATATGTAAGTAGCGTTTTGTATGAAGCTTTGGCTGTCCATTACCCTCATCATCAAAAGTTGACTGATACTCAGTTTCCATCAAACCTTGGTAAGATACACCTATGCGTTTTCCACGGTTATGACAAGTTGAACATGTCTCTACTGGCACTCCTGAGTAATGCACACCGTTTATCTTTACTTTAACTTTTCGTGAACTTTGAATCTGGTGAGAGAGCATATGTCCACGCTCTTTTTTGGGAGTTCTTACATCCTTACCCTCATAAAATCCCTCATTTGAGTAAGGCACATGACAAGATGCACACCCTATACCTCTGTAATCTCCCCGTTTCATACGCCCCTTACTTCCCGTATGACAACGCAAACACTCTTGGCGCAAGTAGGTAAAAACTGCTAAAGAAGGGTCTTTATGTATCTCCTCAACGGTAGGTGCTGGAGGCAATTGTTTTTGCTCTTTTGGAAATGTTTGTGGTTCCATACTTTCTAGTTTTTTCATATACTTTTTATAAGTATCTGTTCCAGTTCTGCCATGTGGATTTGAGGAGTTGTTTGTGTCATAAGTTCCAAACTTATGCTCATACCCCTCTTTTGCACCAAAACTCCACATCGCGCCGTTTATCTTTCCACTCTCTGAGTTCATAAGTGAGTTTCTTTGCGAAGCTACTTGATTTGGATGACAGGTACCACAAGTATTTTTATTTATAGAAGGGCTTGTTGGTGATGGATAAAATGTTTTTGGACCCTTATTTTCTTTAAAGTATTTTACAGTCCCTTGATGTCCATACTCTTTTGACTTATTATAAGGATTACCCCCATGACAAACGATGCAGTCATTCCCTTTATGTCCAGCTTTCTCTGCTACTTTTAAAATAGCCTTCATCATATCAGAGTTTTTATCTCGAATATCTTCTATACCCTTGTGACATTCTACACATTCATTAGCTCCAAAAAGGTATGATGCTAAGAGAAAAAAAACAAACAGAATATTTTTCATAACTATTTATTTATCTTTAGAGATAGCGTCTAATACACCATTGATAAATTTAGGGCTTTGCTCAGTTCCAAATGCTTTTGTAATCTCTACTGCTTCGTTAATAACAACAGCAGAGTCAAGCTCACCAAATAAAATCTCATATGATGCTAAGCGAAGAGTAGCACGCTCTATACTTCCAAGTCTCTCAAAGTCCCAGTCTTTGAGGTGTGTTATGATTGCCTCATCGCACTTCTCAATGTTTTCTAATACACCCTCGTAAAGTGCTAAAGCAAAATCTTTTTGTTTGTTACGGATTTTTTTTTCTTCTAAAATCTCTGCTGTATGCTCCGCAATATTTCCATTTCCTAAGTCATAAGCATAAAGTAAACTTACCACTGCCATTCTTGCATGATGTCTAGTTGCCATAATATATATAATTCCTTATTTTCATTCTGCTTCTTTAGAAGCTAGCTTTAGTGACCTTGTTCCTTTTGCGGACTAATTAAATGTTCTCATATAGGTCTAACATCTCGATAACTGTAGTCATCGCTTCAAAACCTTTATTTCCTGCTTTTGTTCCGGCACGCTCTATGGCTTGCTCGATAGTATCCGTTGTTAAAAGTCCAAAACTAACTGGTTTTTGGTACTTTAAACTCATAGTAGCGATACCTTTAGTAGCCTCAGCAGATACATAGTCAAAGTGAGGAGTTGCCCCACGGATAACAGCACCTAATGCACAGACGGCATCATACTTACCTGATGCTAAAAGTTGGTCAACTACCATAGGAAGCTCAAACGCACCGGGGATAAGTACATGAGTTAAATCTCCCTCATTACCACCATGACGATTAAATGCATCCTCAGCACCCTCAACTAAACGGTCAACGATAAAGTGATTCCATCTTGTACTCACTATCGCGATTTTCTTTCCATTTATTACTTTTAACTTACCTTCAACTAAGTTCATCTATATCTCCTGTATTTTTTTGATTTTTTGTATTAATTTTTCTAAATCTTCTAACTTCACCATATTTGGTCCATCACTCAGTGCAATGCTAGGGTCAAAATGTGTCTCCATAAAGAAACCATCAACTCCAACAGCTGCCGCTCCTGATGCTAAGTATGGCACCATTGAAGAATCTCCACCAGTCTTACCATCTTTTGCAGTTGGCATCTGAACAGAGTGTGTAGCATCAAAAATAACTGGGGCAAATTCACGCATCGTTACAAGGTTACGCATATCTACAACCATATTGCCATAACCAAAAGAGTTGCCTCGCTCACACAGATATACTCCATGCTTGAGTGAGTTCTCATAAGTTGCCTCTTTACATCCACGAGTTTGTAGCACTTTTAGAACTGGGTAAAGCATAGCATCACCACCCAAAAACTGTCCTTTTTTGATGTTAATTTTGCAGTCTGTTTTTGCACAAGCTACAAGTAGATCAGTTTGACGACATAAAAACGCTGGGATTTGAAGCATATCAACAACTTCGGCTACTTGAGCCACTTGGGTTGATTCATGAACATCAGTTACTATCTTGTAACCAAACTCATCTTTTACTTTTTGGAGGATTCGTAAACCTTCATCTATACCAAGCCCACGAAATGACTCTAAAGATGTTCGGTTTGCTTTGTCAAAACTTGCTTTAAAATAAAAGTCTATAGATTCATCTTGATGATAAACCTCTAACTCTTTTGCAATTTTTAAAATGTTTTCTTCACTTTCAATGACACATGGGCCTGCTAACAACGTCATAATTTACCTTTATAAAAATAGAAAATGATTATATCATAAAGGCTTTAATCTCTACTTATTTCTTAGCGTTTAGTCTTGATTGGTACTCTTGTCCATGCTGACATACTGGACATTTTTTCAAGGCTTTTTTACCATAATGAACATGACCACACACTTCACATATCCAAGCTTCTTCTTCGTTTTCACTTGTATGCTCAGCATCTGCTTCAAGTCTTTCTAAAAGCATTTTAAACATATTTTCATGTTCAACTTCTATTTTCCCGATTCCTGTGAAAAGTCTAGCTGCTTCTTTATGTCCCTCTTCTTTAGCAATTGCTGCAAAATCTGGGTACATAGTAATGTTTTCATAACTTTCTCCATCTATTGCATACTGAAGATTAGTTTTTGTATCTGCAAAGCTGTGTTCACTCTCATCTAACATTCTATTGTGAAGACCTAACTCTAACTTTGCATGTACTTTTTCATTATTTGCTGCTCGTTGAAAGTGCTCAGCTATATCTCTATAACCCTCTTTTTGAGCGACTTTTGCAAAATATTCATACTTATTTCTCGCTTGGGATTCACCGGCAAATGACTTCGTCAAATTTACAAGAGTCAGATTAGGAGTTATCATCTCCATAGCCTCACCACAGCAGTGAAGCTCACCACCACCTACACTTTGTATCTCTACTTCATTACCACATTTGTTACATCTATATGTTTCATATTGTCTCATTGTAAATCCCTATATTTGATTTTTGATGGCACTATTATCACATAAGAAGACTTAAACGATAATTATTTTCTTATGATAACTATTATCAATAACTACTTACTCTTTGCTACCATTATACCTGCAAAGACGATAAGTACTATGCCTATACTAGTAACAAAAGATGGTAAAGCATCCCCTAGCATCACACCTACTATGATAGAAAATAAAATATTGCTATAACTTACCACCCCTATGAGCCCAGCTTTTTCTAATGAGTACGCCTTAGTCATTAAAAGTTGAGAGAGCGTCGCACTTAAACCCATTCCTACGACATAGAACCAAACGACACCACTTGGTATAACAAACTCACCAAGCATGAAATCAAGTGCAGGAATATTTATATATTTTGAAAGTATGAACAAAATGATTGGCCCAAAAGTACCTACACCCATAAAGGAAAGCACAATAGCTCTCGTGTCGTAATAGTTTTTAAGTTCACGTATAGATGTGTATGCAAGTGCAGCGCCTATACCACTAAAAAGCCCCAATAAATCATACTTTGAAAAACCAACACCGCTAGGTTGTGTGATAAACACTATGCCTACAAAACCTACAACTATGGCAAACCATCCCATGATGCTAAGCCTCTCTTTTAAAAAAATAAAGGCAAATATAGCGGTAAAAACAGGCGAAGTCTTAGACCAAGTCATAGCATCACCAAGTGAAATATGTGCAATGTTATAAAAAAAAGCCAACAGTGCAACAAATCCCATAAAACCACGAAAAAAGAGTAAAAAAGGTTTCCCTCCCTTGCCTACCATAGGTTTTTTAAATATTGCAAAACCAACTATAGCTACACCAAAAACATTTCTAAAAAAAACAACCTCTAAAGAACTCATACTCTGTGATGCTAACTTAGCAAAGGCACCCATTATCGCAAAAGAAAATGAGGCGATGAGCATATACTTTATGCCTTGGTTTATCTGCCTCATTTAGTAAGTGGGTATTTTTTTAACATCTCATGTACAACTTCGTTGGTGTAGTTGGTTCTCTCCTGAGGTGTATTAAAAGATTTTAGTGTATTTATACCTGTTGCACGCCAAAAGGTCTCTTGTGTTTTTGGGTCAGCCATACGGATTTCAAAATTTCCTTCTGTATAGTTGTATGTACTTGTAGCATAGTAACCACCGTATCTACCATAATAACCACGCATACCACCAACATACTCAGTTGTAGTTCTGCTTTTATCTTTAGCTGTATATATGTAAAGCACTAAAAAATCTGCCTTACTATCATCAACTAAGGTATAACCTTTTAATGCAAGTTCATTGCTTAGTGCATCATTGACTCTATTGTTTATCAAAGAATCACCATGTGCATAGTTTATAATTGCATAGGTTTTATAACTTGGTATGTTTATCTTGGGATCATAATCTGTTGAGACGCTTACAACTGAACATCCGCTAAGTATAAATAAACTTATTAATAATATTTGTATCTTTTTCATCTTAAACCTTCATAGAATTTATATGTATTATATCTTGTATTTATAACAAATTTAACTATTAACTATCATTTAATATAATCATAAAAAAAGTTCAAGGAAATTTATGGGAAATTTAATCGTTTTAGCAGTTTTAGCTTATATTTTTTACTCTGTATTTAAGTCGTATGCTCGATATAGCGACTACTCACAAAAGGCCTTTAAAGATTTTTCAGTATCTCCTGAAGCACTTCGTAAAAGTGACTTAGGTCTTTTTGTTGCACTTGTGGCAAAAGTAGCAAAGGCTGATGGTAAAGTTGATAAACTAGAAGCCCAACTCGTTGGCTTACTTTTTGATGACATCTCCGCTGTTTTTCCAGAACCTTCCAAAACGAAAGATATTTTAAAACAAATCTTCAATGAAGAAAAAGAAAATCTTAACAACATTCAAGAACTCGCAGACACTTTAGGTCAAGCTATAAGAAGAGATAAGGCAAAGCAGCAACAATTTATGGGCTTCTTAATTCAGTTAGCCTTTATAGATGGAACCGTCAGTCAAAGTGAAGAAGATATTTTACAAACCATTGCAGAAGCTTTTGAGTTTGACCCTCATGCATACCATGCTATCTTTGATCAATTTGAAAAAATGATGCAAAACATCAAACCTCAAACAAACATAGAGGATGCGTACAAAATTTTAGGTGTATCTAAAGATGATGAGATGGGTACAATTAAAAAAGCATATAGAAAATTAGTCCGCGAATACCACCCAGATATCATCAAATCTCAAGGAAAAAGTGAAGCCTATATGCAAGAAGCTACTGCTAAAACACAAGAGATAAACCAAGCCTACGAAATGATTAAGGAATATCGTAAATAAAATTTAATATTTTAAGCTATAATTATATTTATGATAAATATAGCTTATAAAATTATCTTTGTTATTCTACTCACTTCTCCACAATTAAGTGCACGGGATATGCGTGCCCTACTCTTTGATGGGAACTGCGCGACCTGTCATTTTCCAACAAAAGCAGATTCTGCTCCCTCTATACAAGAGATACAAACAAGATATAAAGATGTATTTCAAAATAAAAAAGATTTTGTGGAGTATATGTCAGAATGGGTTGCAAAACCAAATATGCAGAGATCGCTTATGAGTCAGGCGATTAAAAAGTATGAACTTATGCCAGAGATGGGTTATAGCCTAGATACACTCAAAGAGATCAGCTCCTATATATATGATACTAAGTTCTAATCTTGTTTAAAATCTCTTTCCCAAAAAAAGTCTATCCACTCTGTAGCTTCATTAACCCAAAAATGAGGTTCATAAATCGATGTTTTTTTATAGTACAATGTTGCTGATTTAAATTCTATATTAGGATTACCACACAGAAGTGACTCCATAACCGCCTTGAGCGTATCTCCACTGTCTGCAATATCATCGAGAACTAAAACCTTTTTTATCTCACTGAGTGTAATTGTATTATGGATGGTTATACAAGAACGTTTGGTATCTTCATCATATAGCTCTGTACGCAAAGTTTGCACTTCGCGAATGTTTAAACCCTCAGCCACAGCATGAGAGAGAGTTAAACCACCCCTTGCTATACCTACTATAGCATCAGGTTCAAAACCTTTTACTTTTTGTATTAGTTTGTTCGTGTCAGCAGCAAATTGCTCATAAGAATAATATTTCATAGGGCGTATTATACTCATTTAAAACTTTTAAGATAGAATTTTATAATCATTTTAAGGAAATCATATGTATAAGTATTTATTAACAGCATTAATCATCGCGTTTTTTGCAGGATGTTCAGCACCAAAGCCGGAGACACCTCCTTCTTGGTACACAACATTACCTACAGATTTTAACTTTATCTATGCCAAAGGTTCAGGTGCCAATGTAGATATAGCAAAGAAAAAAGCTATCGCATCACTGAGACAACAGATAAACAAAGCATTAGATGATGCTTTCATAAACAAAACTTCAAAACTGCATATAGAACAAAATCAAAATATTGATGCCATTCTCAAAGCAAATGAATACCTTGCTAACACTCTCTCTATGCGAGCTATACAGATAGATAAAACAATAGTTTATAAAGAAGATACACTTATCTTAATCAAACTTAACAGAAAAACTTTTTTCGACTATCTTCAACGCTCATCTACAAAGAAATTTAATGCAAATAAACTAGAGTATGCAAACATTCAAGACGAAATTGCAATTAAAAGATTTTTAGTTATAGATAGATTAATGCAAGAGTATCCAAAACTAGCTTCTAAGATTCAAGCAAAAAATATTGCGCTACCAAGTTATGATACTCGTGCTGAATTTAATTACCTCAATGAACTTAGAAACTCGTATGTTCAACTTAAAGATGATATAACATTTTATGTACTCAGTGATGTAAACTCAAGAATATTTTCACCAGCAATCAAAACAGCATTAAGAAGTAAAGGGCTAACCCTTAGTACAAATACAAATGCAAAAGATGCATTAAAACTGCTCATAACTTCTAAAACAACAAACACTCAAAACTATAGTTTTAATCAGTCAAAGTCTTTAGTGAAGTTTATAACATATGATAAAAATAAAAAACAAGTAGCATTTAGACAGCATACATTCATAGGTAAATCTAGAAAAAGTTATAAAGAAGCGAAACAACAATCAGCCATCCATGTAAAAAGTAAAATAGCAAAAACAGGTATATTGAACTTTATTGGCTTTAAATAATCAAAAAACAAAAGAAATAAAAGTTAATAAATATTATTTAAGATTAGGTTAGTATAATTATTTAAACACTTAAATTTTCAAGGAGAAAATATGATGAAATCATTAACAACAATTGTAGCAGCTGGAATAATTGCAGCAACTATTACAGGATGTGGTGGTGATGCACCAGCTCCAGCAGCTGATGCAGACTTTAGATGTAAGCAAGAAAATGTACTTGCGCCAAAATGGACATGTGTCCCTATGGTTGAAGGTGCTTATGCTGGTGTAGGTGTAGCTAGAAAATCTGCTGCTGGTATGGGACACATGAGAAGAGTTGCTCTTGCTAATGGTCGTTCAGATTTAGCACAACAAATCAAATCTCAAGTAAAAGACAAAGTAGAAACTTTTACTCGCACAACAGGTGTTGGTGACGCTGAGACTGTAGATACTGTAAATACTGCTGTATCAAAACAAGTTGCTAAAGTTGATTTACAAGGCTCTAAAGGTGTAGACGTTTGGACAGCTCCTTCTGGTGATTTATATATGCTAGTAACTGTTCCTGAAGACACTGTAAACGGTGTAGTAAAAGCAGCAGTAACTACAAGTATGAAAAATGATCAAGCTTTATGGCAACAATTTCAGTCTAAACAAGCTATGGACGGACTTGAAAAAGAGTTCCCAACTAAGTAATGAAATACAGTTTAGCACTAATCTTTATATCATTCCTTTTACTCAGTGGGTGTGCTCAACCGCAACCCACATATGTGAAATGTAATGAGAGAGCTTGGATGTTAAACCCTAACTCCAATGGTCACATAGGTGCCGTTGGTAGTGCTATGCAGACTTATGATCAAAAGTCAAACTCTCAACGTAAACTCGCTATATCACGCGCACTAGATGAACTATCACTTCAACGTGGCGTCAAAGTAAAACTTACGATGCAAAAACAAGATCTCGTTACAAATGACACCTCTCATTCGTCCATAAAAACTCAATCAAATTACTCTACAAACAACACCGTAACTGCACATATACAAGACACTTGCAAAGATAAACTCTCAGGTGAATTTTTTGTTTGGATGCTTTTAGACTAAATTCGCTATAATTTCATAAATATTTAAACCCTCTATACAATTTCTTAAGGCAACTCATGAAAAAAATCGCTATTATCGGTCGTCCAAACGTTGGAAAAAGCTCACTATTTAATCGTCTTGTAAAAAAAAGAGACGCTATCACCTCTGATTTGGCTGGGACAACTCGCGATGTAAAAAGACGTGAAGTCACTATAAATGACAAGATGGCATTACTTCTTGATACAGGGGGACTCGACAAAGGTTGTGAACTTTTTGACAAAATAAAAGAGATGTCTCTTAAGGCTGCATACAAAGCAGATATCATTCTGTATATGGTAAATGGTCAAGGTATCCCTGAGGATGAAGATAAAAAGCTTTTTTATGAACTTCAAACTCTTGGGAAACAAGTATGTTTAGTTGTAAATAAAATTGACAACGATAAAATGAAAGAAAAACTTTGGGATTTTTATGAGTTTGGCTGTGATGCCATTTTCGGAATTTCTGTTTCTCATAACCGTGGAACCGTAGACTTACTTGATTGGGTTTATAAGCAAATCCCCGATGAAGATATCATTAAAGAAGATGAAGAAGATGAAATAATCGTAGATGAACCAATCTATGATGATGAAATAACTGATGATGATTTTTTCACACAACATGAAGATGAAGAAGAAGATGGTTACTTTCACCAAGATATGTTTCTTGATGAAGAAGCTGTTATAGATAATTCTATCTTTGCACAAAACGACAAAATCAAAGAGTTTAATGAAGAAGATGTAAACCACATAAAAGTAGCTATCATTGGTCGTACCAATGTTGGTAAAAGTTCACTGTTGAATGCTCTTTTAGGTGAGGAGCGTTCAGTTGTAAGTTCTGTTGCTGGAACTACCATCGATCCAATTGATGAAAGTATAGAGTATGGGGATAAACAGATTACTTTTGTAGATACAGCAGGACTTCGTCGTCGTGGCAAGATTCTTGGGATAGAAAAGTATGCACTTATGCGAACAAAAGAGATGCTTGAAAACTCAAATATGGCTTTGGTCGTACTTGACGGCAGTGAGCCATTTTTAGACCTTGATGAAAAGATAGCTGGTCTTGTAGATGAAAATCGTTTATCTTGTATCATAGTTCTAAACAAATGGGATATAGCAGACCGTGAACGACATGATAAAATAATAGAAGAAGTTCGTGATAGATTTAAATTTTTAGCCTATGCACCTATCTTAACGCTTTCCGCGAAAAGCCATCAAAGAGTGGATAAACTTCATGAGATGATACTGCAGATAAATGAAAACTACTCCCAACGCATCACAACTTCACAGCTCAACGCAGTTATGGATAAAGCAATGCGAAGACACCAACTACCAACCATGCACGGTCAAGTAATACGCATATACTACGCAACTCAGTATGAGACACGACCACCAAAAATAGCTATAGTGATGAACAAACCAAAAGGTCTTCATTTTACCTATAGACGCTACCTGACAAATAAACTCAGAGAAGCTTTTAACTTTAGTGGGACACCCTTGTTATTTAAGGCTAAGACTCGAGGTGACAAGTAGAGAGGATTTGTCTTTGGGTCATATATGATAGACTCCCAGTCAAGCTGAGAGTGACGTTTCGTCATTCTGGAAACAACGTTTCGTCATTCTGGAAACAACGTTTCGTCATTCTGGAAACAACGTTTCGTCATTCTGGAAACAACGTTTCGTCATTCTGAACTTGATTCAGAATCTACTTACAGTGAAATCTCCAAGCACTTAAAATGGCTTAAACACCACTAGTCCTACAATAATCATAAGCAATATTGTAGGTACTTCATTATAGATACGAAAAAACTTTCCATTTTTTACACATTTATCTTCAAGTAGTTTTTTTCTAAAATAACCAAGAGAAAAGAAATAAGCCATCAGAATCACAACTAAAAATATCTTAGCATGAATCCAGCCATTGCCCTTAAAACCAAACTCATACGCTAAGTATAGCCCAGAAGCAACAGTAGCCCACATAGCAGGAATTCCTATATACTTGTATATCTTCATCTCCATCACCTTGATAACCTCTACAAAACGAGTATTATCAATGTTTTCTGCGTGATATACAAAGAGTCTTGGCATGTAGAACAAAGCTGCAAACCAAGATACCATAGAAATCAAATGAAACCAAACTATCCAGTTATACATATATCCCCTATGCGTCTAAAGTTTCTAAGTCTTTAACAGAGCCAGCTTTATGTGAAATAATTTTATCATGTAAGCGACGAAGTGCTTTTGTTGCTCTATCAATAGCTAAATCAATAGCAGCATCAAGATTATCATCTGTTTGGTTGATGATTACAGGCTCTGCATGAGCAATACGAATTTCAAACTCTATAGATACACCTTTTTTCTCCGCTTGAACATGTACATTTACACTTGTAATATCTAGTGAGTATTTTGTAAAGCTTTCTATTGCTGCTTCAATGTGAGCTTTTGCGTTAGCCTGTAGTGTTAAATCTTTTGCGTGAACTTGAACATTCATCTTAAATCCTTTAATTGAGTGAGACTCTCACTCTGTATATAAAAATGATAACACTTTTAGCATTTACTTTTATTGATTTTGCTACAATACGACAAAATTTATTAAAGAGATATATATGAAACGTGTACTTACGGGAATTCAACCCTCAGGGGATTTACATATAGGGAACTATTTTGGTTCGATTAAACAGATGGTAGATGCTCAAAAAGATAGTGATACATTTGCTTTTATCGCTAACTACCATGCTATGACGAGTGGTGGCAAAGAGTTGGCATCTTTAACTATGCAAACAGCAACAGATTTTCTAGCCTTAGGAATTGACCCAGACAAATCTACCTTTTGGGTTCAGTCCGATGTCAAAGAGGTCCTTGAACTCTACTGGATACTTTCATCTTTTACACCTATGGGCTTACTAGAGCGTGCACACAGCTACAAAGACAAGACAGCTAAGGGAATAGCATCAAATCACTCTTTATTTTCATACCCCGTACTTATGGCTGCAGATATACTAATGTTTAATTCTGAGATAGTTCCTGTTGGTAAAGACCAAATTCAACATGTTGAAATTGCTCGTGATATCGCT
>Ga0256840_1000365_pt1 | contig 46665 bp, 51 predicted proteins | sample 355202metaG_FD_185969 | JGI IMG/M metagenome (GOLD analysis project Ga0256840, IMG submission 185969) | Hydrothermal vent microbial communities from Mid Atlantic Ridge, Atlantic Ocean - 355-202 | ecosystem: Environmental > Aquatic > Marine > Hydrothermal vents | place: Atlantic Ocean: Mid...
CCATTTCCCCTGTATTTTGCATTTGCATGATGAGTCGCCCATTTCCCTCGATCTGGAAAGCTCCATACGGTCGTTGTTTCAAGCTTGAAGTTCTGAGGCTGAAATATTTTGATTGGGATGGGTTCTCCAATGTCTATTCTTTGATTCTCTATAATGACGTGATCGTGCTTTTTTATGAATTCCAGATATTCCTCGAACGGAACTTCTCTCATGGGCGCTCACCAAGTATGTTATATCCTAAGACCTGCTTTTTTCATAGCATTTACTGGGTGCATACCGTTCATTACATCAACGAACATCTGGTAAGGTTGACGTCTTCCATTTTTACCCTGCGATTGAGGATAATTAATGTCCTCTATCTCAAACAATAACCATAGTGCATAAAGGATGTATTCAATAGGATAACCTGGAGAGGTATTTAACAGTTTAAGGGTAACTGGATCCAGTTTTCTCAGGACCTCCTCAGGGGTTTCTCCGAGATATATACGGGTTATTAGCTTGAATAAACTCTGCCTGACCTCTGTTGAGTAGCACAGTTTGCCATAGAAATCAATTATAAAGTGAGCATGCTTAGGTGTAAACTCCCGTTTTCCCCTAAACTTCGCTCTAAGGATGAAGTCTTCCGGGGATTTACTGCCTTTTCCACTTGCTCTAATCTTGAAGTCATTTACCTCGATATCTACCTCAATCATCAACCAGTTTATTCACATATAACATTAAAAATTTTGGCAACCTACTGAAGACCCATTCTAACGATTTAATGAGTTCTCAAATGCTCAGTATGAGTTACAAAATCTATTCATCCAACACCCTTAAAATCCCTGGCAATTATATCCATCCGGTGAACCCACATGACGTGGAAAGACAAGCTCGGACTGGTGCACATCTACACCGGCAACGGGAAGGGGAAGACGACGGCGGCCTTCGGCCTGGCCGTCAGGATGCTCGGCTCCGGCGGAAAGGTCATAATCCTCCAGTTCATGAAGGCCGGAGACGTTTACGGCGAGCAGAAGAAGATAGCCGAATGTGGCGCGGTCATAGAGTCCTTCGGCCTGCCCAAGTTCGTCCACGGGAAACCCGAACCGGACGACATAGAGGCCGCCAAGAAAGCCCTGAAGCGCGCTAAAGAGCTCGTCTCAAGCGGCGAATGGGATATGGTAATCCTCGACGAGCTCTGCGTCGCCCTCGGTTTCAAAATGCTCGACGTTGGGGAAGTCAGGGAGCTCATCGGGAGCAAAGCCCCGCACACGGAGCTCGTCCTGACCGGCCGCTACTGCCCCGAGGAGCTCTTTGAGCTGGCCGACTACGTGACGGAGATGGGGGAGGTAAAGCACCCCTATCAGAGGGGAATCCTCGCGAGGAGGGGCGTGGAATTCTGAGGTGCTCAGCGTTTTATCGTGGTGACGCCCGGTATGTGAAGCCTCACCTCCACCCGCCTCATGGCCTGGATTATTAGGGTCGCGAAGATCAGGTAGATGCCGGCCACTATGAGGTATATCTGGGCGTAGAGGAACGTCTCTGAGGCGGCCACGCTGGCCTTGTACATGAGCTCTGGAACCGCCAGTAGCATCGCCAGTGAGGAGTACTTTAGCAGATAGACCATCTCGTTCGTCCAGCTCGGCAGCATTATTCTGAGTGCCTGGGGGAAGGTTACGTGGCGGATTATCTTCCATTTCGACATTCCGAGGGAGAGGGCCGCCTCGATCTGGCCGTAGTCTATTGAGTTGAATGCCCCGCGTATGTATTCGGCCTGGTAGGCGGCGCTGTTGAGCACCATTCCCAGTGAGGCCGCGAGCACCGGGCTCATGACGAAGCTCGGGTAGTACCTCCTCACGAACAGTGGAAAACCAAAGCCGATTATGTAGAGCTGCAGGAGCATCGGGGTGCCACGTATCAGTTCTATGTAGGCGGTGGAGAGCAGTTTCGAGAACCTTCCCCCGTAGGTTCGACTGACGGCCAGGAGGAACCCGAGGGCGAACCCGCCTATGAATCCGATGATGGTGAGCTCCAGGGTTACCACCAGTCCCCCAAGGAGATAGCCCGCTATCAATCCCGCATAGCCCATCTCACTCGCCCCCGAACATAGAGAGGTCGGCTATCCTCCGGAGGAATTCCCTTGTCTCCTCCCTCTGCGGGTGGTACAGCAGATCCTTTGGTTTGCCTTTCTCCCATATGATCCCGTCGTAGAAGAAGAGCACTTCATCTGCTGCATTGAGGGCGAAGCCTATCTCGTGGGTCACGACGAGCATGGTGACCTTCTTCTTTGCCAGATCCTTCATGACGTCCAGAACCTCCCCCGCCAGTTGGGGATCGAGGGCGGAAGTTGGTTCATCAAACAGGATTATCTCCGGCTCCATTGCGAGGGCTCTGGCTATCGCCACGCGCTGCTGCTGGCCGCCGCTCAGCTCCGCGGGGTACTTGTCGTAGGCGTCCTCCTCAAGGTGAACTGTTTTGAGGGCCTCCCTGGCCTTCTCATCTGCCTCCGCATCATCCATGCCCCGGATGACTTTGAGGCCTATTTTGACGTTCCCGAGGGCCGTCAGGTGCTTGAAGAGGTTGAAATGCTGGAAGACGAAGCCTATCTTGGCGCGGATCTCTTGTATGTTCACGTCCCTTGACAGGATGTTTGCCCCGTTGAAAATTATCTCCCCCGAGTCGGGTTCCACGAGCCTGTTGATGCACCGGAGAAGGGTGCTTTTACCGGCACCGCTGGGTCCGATTATCACCTTGGTCTCCCCCCTCTCCACGTTGAAGGAAATGCCCCGGAGGACGGGCTTCTCCCCGAACTTCTTCGTGAGGTTTCGAATCACCAGGACGTCGTTAGATCCTGACATTTGCGCCACCCCCAGTGCCCTTTATTCCATATTTACGCCCGACACGTCCCGCCAGGTAGGTCAGTGGCAGGACCATCGCGAGGTAAAAGAGCGCCGCTATCCCGTAGTACTTGAAGGGCTCGGCGGTTATCGATACAAGGTAAGTGGCCTGCCTGGTGAGCTCGACTATGCCTATGGCCAGCGCTATGGAGGTGTCCTTGAGGACTATTATGTACTCGTTCATCCAGGCGGGTATCGCCATCCTGAGGGCTTGGGGGAGCACGACGTGCCTTATCATCTGCATCCGGGACATTCCCAGCGATAAGGCGGCCTCTATCTGCCCCTCGTCGACCGCCTGGATGCCGCTCCTGAAGATCTGCGACTGGTACGCCGATGAGCGTATCCCGAGCCCCACAACGGCGGCCCAGAACGCGGGGAGTCCCACCCCGATGAGGAGGGGCATGGAGAAGAATATAATGAAGTAGATGGCCAGCAGGGGAATGCCCCTCAACGTGCCCTCGTAGACCATAGCGACGTACCTCAATGTTTTGTTCCCGTACGTCTCCATGAGCGCAACCGGGAGCCCTATGATTAGACCCAGGATTATGGAAAGCACCGAGAGCACAATGGTCATCCTGGCGCCTTCCACCAACATGTTCACTGCAACGCCCCACGGGACGCTTTCCACGGATATCAAAACCTGCACCTCCCGATTTTAAAAAATTAGAAGAGGATCACCCGCCGAAGTACTTGGCCACGAGCTTGTTCCAGTCGGGGGAGTTCATTATCTCGTTGAGGGCTTTGTTTATCTTGTTCAGGAGCTCCTTGTTGCCCTTCCTGACGGCTATACCATAGTGCTCATTCGTCTGTATGGTGTAGATGACCTTGACGTTGTACCTGCTGGTGAACATGTTGGCCACGGGTGAATCAAGCACGAGCACGTCAACCTGGCCGTTCAGGAGGGCCTGGAGCGCGGCCACGTAGCCGTTGTACTCCTTCATGGTGACGCTGTTTCCCAGCTTGTTCTTGACGTAGAGCGCCCCTGTAGTGCCCTTCTCGACGCCTATTACCTTTCCCTTGAGGTCGTCGGGGGAACTGACCCGTATATCCGAGTTCTTCCGTACAACTACCGCTTGGTCGGCCTTCCAGTACGGGGCGCTGAAGTCGACGACCTGCTCGCGTTTGGGCGTTATGGTCATCCCCGCTATAACGACGTCGACCTTGCCCGTCTGGAGGGCCGGGATCAGGGAGTCGAAGTCCATGTCCTTTATCTCAACCCGGTCGTAGCCGGCCTTCTGGGCCACCATCTTTATCAGATCCATGTCAAAGCCGGTTATGTTGCCGGTGCTTGGGTCCTTATACTCGAAGGGAGGGAAATCGGCGCTGGTCCCCACAACGAGGACCTTCTCCTTGGAGGTGCCGGTCGTTATGCAGCCGCTGGCGGCAACGGCTAATATCAACACCGAAGCCACAAAACCCGCAAGAACTAGGTTACCCTTCGTGCACATCACCGAACCGTAACTTGGACATTCGCTCTAATATCATTTTCGGTTCATACACTGCTTTCATGACAACCTGAGGAGTTTCTTCCTTACTTTCCACAGGTTTCGACATTAACCGAAAAGCTTTTTAGCTGGAAAAACTTATGATAGTCGTGGAGATTTTAGTAACCATTCTTTAGAAAAAGGGGGTGGTAGAATGAGCGGGCTGATAGAGCAGATTGTTCAGGTTCTCAAGGATCAGGTCGTACAGGACACGGTCGTCCCCAGGAACATCAGGCGGGCCGCCGAGGGCGCAATAGACGTTCTTCTCGACGAGGGCAAGGAGCCCGCCGTCAGGGCGGCAGACGCCATAGCCATTCTTGAGGAGATAAGCGAGGACCCCAACATGCCCATGCACACGAGGACCATCATCTGGGAGGTCCTTGGGGCCCTTGAGCAGGTTAAATGAGCGTTTTTGCTTTTTCCGCTCATAACCCGCGCCCCATGCTGAGGTACCAGAGCTTTGCGCTTTCTTCCACAAGCTCCGCCTTGTAGAACGCCTCACGCAGGCTCCTCCCCACGGTGACCAGTCCGTGCCTCGCCATCAAGACCGCATCGAAACCCCCCATCTCGGTCACGGTCGTTTCCGCCAGCTCCTCCGTGCCTGCGGGCCTGAACGGTGCCACGGGTATCCTCCTGAGGTACACCTCTGCCTCCGGTGTCATTATCGGCAGTTCATCCTCGATGAGGTTTGAAGCCACTATTGAGTAGGGTGGGTGAAGGTGGACTACCGCCCTAACGTCGGGCCTCTCCCTGTAGATCATCAGGTGGAGGCGGTACTCCGACGAGGGCCTGACACCCGAAACCTGACGGCCGTCCATCGTAATCACTGCCACCTGTCCGCCCGTCATTTCATCCATAACGGCGCCAGTGCCCTTTATAAAAATCAGATTTCCCCGCCTTACACTTAGATTCCCACCGAATGCCGCCGTGAGGCCGCGCTCGTGGGCCAGCCGGGAGTACTTTACCAGCAGCCTCCGCTCTATCATCATCTCACCACCCTCACACCGTAGCCGCAGTCCCGACAGATGGCTTTCTCGTCCCTCCACGCGAGTTCACCACCGCAGACCGGGCAGATATGAACGTCCCCCGTGCTCTTCCACCTCTCGTAAGTTTCCATATCGATGAGCAGGAACACCCCATCGCTTCCCTCCTCAAAGCGGCCTAAGACGGGACTGCTCTCCAGCTCAAGGTTCCCATCGTCAACTATCACGGGTTCGATTCCAACGTTGCCCTCGTAGACCATATCATCTGCGGGAACTATCTCGACAACGAACGCCTCAAGCTTCCCGTCGTGGTACGTCACAACCTCAAGGGCATCACCCAGGTCCCCCGTGGAAGAAAGGACGTCCACGACCAGATGCCCGTCCCCCTGAAAGACCAGCGCCACGAGGCTTTCCCCTTCATAGACCCTGGGCCTTCTCCCGGCACACGTCTCAGTGAGCCCGAAGGTTTCCATGATCCCCTTGACTTCGTTCCCCCCGGGGATCCTCCCCCTTTCCACAATCCAATCTCCAATGCGTTTGGCGAGGGGCATCGCGAGGTTAACGGGTTCACCAAGGTACATGATCTCACCACGGCCAGTTCGGGAGAAAAATTTATAAACCTACCCCGGCCACTAAGGAACGGGCACGGGTCCCGCGGTAGCCTAGCCTGGGAGCGGCGGCGGACTGTAGATCCGCAGGTCCCCGGTTCAAATCCGGGCCGCGGGACCACCAGAAAGCTCTTCTAAACGTTCAATCCCTCCCTATGGTTCGGTCAGTCTGCCGGTTACATTTTTCTTTTGAAAGCCTCGCCTTTTAAGGCGAGAGGAGGTCAGAGCAGACCAAATTCCTTATAAGTCGTGCTACTTTTTTGTTAGATGGTGATACGAATGAAGGTTCTCGTGAGCGGTAAAGGTGGCTGTGGAAAGAGCACCATAAGTGCAATGCTGGGAAAGTACCTGGCCAGGAAGGGTTACCGTGTCCTCATCATAGACGCCGATGAATCAAATCCTGGCCTCTACCGGATGCTCGGCCTCCCGAAGGTTAAAACTCTGGCAGAGCACCTTGGAGGGAAGAAGAGGGCGAAGATACTCATGGCTGCAGAGGGTGAAGGGGAGCTCGATGAGGAACTCTTCAACTGGACGCTCCACGATATCCCCGAGGAAATATTAGCGAAAAAAGGCAACCTCGCCGTCCTGACGATCGGTAAGATCGAGGAGGCCGAAGAAGGTTGCGCCTGCCCCTACGGATTTCTGGCCAGAAAGCTCCTAGAGGGCATAAAGCTTGGGGAGAATGAGGTCGTCCTCGTCGATACTGAAGCGGGGATAGAGCACTTCGGAAGGGGAGTTGACAGGTACGTTGACGTTGTAATCGACGTTGCGGAGCCCTCCACCGAATCAATCGAGCTATCGAGGAAGATAGCCTCGCTCAGCGAGAGCCTCGGTCTGAAGCACGTTCTTGTTCTCAACAAGGCCCTCCCCGGCGTTGAGGAGGAGCTCCCGGTCAAGCCCGATGTGGTGGTTCCCTTCGACCAGAACTTCATACTGGACAGCTTGAGGGGCAGGGAAGTCGAACCTATAGGGCAAATTGGGGAGCTATGGAAGATAATTAATGGATGAGAGGGTTCGAAAAATTATTGACGTTTTGACGCTCCTTTCCAAAATTTTTACAAATTTTTGGCAAATATCCTGAATATCTTTTCTAAGTTATCGGCTTTTTGTTGCCATTCAGTGGTTCCTCGCCCTCTGTTTCGGCGAACTACTACTTACCTTTCGGCTTTCAGTTAATTCAGCTTCCCTAACTTTTTTTCGTCATTTGGCGATTATCATTTTGACAATAAACGAAAGAATTTTAAGGAGACCTAATCCCTATCCAGAAAAAACGGGTGGTTCCATGCAGATCGGGGAAGGATTTCTGAAGGAAAGGTACGTCCCCATGCAGGCCTTCAGGGAGGAGCGGGGGAGGTCCATAGAGAACCTGGGGGAGTTCTGGGCAGAGGGAGCAAAGGTTCTCGACTGGTTCAAAACCTGGGAGGAAGTGCTCGACGATTCAAAGGCTCCCTTCTTCCGCTGGTTCGTTGGCGGTACCTTAAACGCGAGCTACAACGCCCTCGACAGGCACATTAAATCCGGCAGGAGAAACAGGGCGGCTATAATCTGGGAGAGCGAGAAGGGCGAAACCAGAACCCTAACATACTACGAACTTTACATGGAGGTCAACCGCTTCGCTTCCGCCCTAAAAAACCTCGGCGTCGGCAAGGGTGACAGGGTCGTAACCTACATGCCGCTCGTTCCAGAGGTAGTCATGGCGATGCTCGCGAGCGCGAGGATAGGTGCAATCCACAGCGTCGTCTTTTCTGGATTCTCAGCTGAGGCCTTGGCAACGAGGATAAACGACGCCAAGGCAAAGGTCGTGATAACCGCCGACTACCTCTACAGGCGGGGCAAAAAGCTCAACCTGAAGGGGATAGTGGACAAAGCCCTCCTTGAAACACCGAGCGTTGAGAGCGTTGTCGTTCTCAGGAGGGAGGGCAACGTCAACATGGTCGAGGGCAGGGATTACGACTGGAGCGAGCTCCTTGACGGGGCGGAGCGATATGTTGAACCAGTTCCTGTTGAGAGCAACCACCCCCTCTTCATACTCTACACGAGCGGAACCACCGGAAGGCCGAAGGGCATAGTCCACTCCACGGGCGGCTACCTCGTCCACGTGGCCAAAACAATGCAGTGGGCATGGGGAATAACCGAGAGCGACCTCTTCTGGAATACCGCCGACGTCGGCTGGATTACGGGCCACAGCTATCTGGTGTACGGCCCACTCACGCTCGGTTTAACTGTTATGATGTACGAGGGTGCGCTCAACTACCCGAAGCCGGACAGGCCCTGGGAGCTCATAGAGAAGCACGGGGTTACCATCTTCTACACAGCGCCAACGGCAATAAGGATGCTCATGCGCTATGGAGATGAATGGGTGAAGAAGCACGGCCTCTCCAGTCTGAGACTCCTCGGTTCTGTCGGAGAGCCGATAAACCCCACTGCCTGGAAATGGTACTACGAGGTCGTTGGCGGTAAGCGCTGCCCGATAATAGACACCTAGTGGCAGACAGAAACAGGTGACTACATGATTTATCCGTCAGCGGGGATACAGTTGCCACCGCTTAAGCCCGGCTCGGCTACTTTTTTGGGTCTCGGTGTTGACGCGGACGTTTTCAGGGCTGACGGAACGCCAGCGAAGCCAAACGAGCGCGGTTACCTGGTAATCAAAAAGCCCTGGCCGGGAATGCTCCTCGGAATCTGGGGCGACGATGAGAGATACATCAGAACCTACTGGAAGCGCTTCAGTAAACCGGACGAAGGTCTCTGGATTTACTACCCGGCCGACTACGCGATGAAAGACGACGAGGGCTACTTCTGGATATTCGGAAGGGCTGACGAGGTGCTCAACGTCTCCGGCCACAGAATTGGAACGGCAGAGATAGAGCACGCGCTGGTTCTCCATCCGGCCGTGGCCGAAGCAGCGGTAATAGGAAGGCCCGACGAGATTAAGGGAGAAGTGCCTGTGGCATTTGTGATACTCAAGGAGAACTGTATCCCAAAGGAAATCCTCAAGAAGGAACTCATAGACTACGTGAGGGAGACCCTCGGGCCGATAGCTTCTCCGGCCGAGGTCTTCTTTGTCAATAAACTGCCGAAAACAAGGAGCGGTAAGATAATGCGTCGCGTTCTGAAGTCACTGGCGAGCGGAAAGGGTCTCGGCGACCTCTCAACGCTGGAAGACGAGGCGAGCGTGGAGGAAATAAAAAGGGCCCTTGAGGGCTTCGAGATGCGTTAGCATATCCTCGGCACCGGGTCCCCCGCCGGTGGTTCAAGGAAGCGCTTCCCACCTATCCCCGTTTCCAGGATAACCTTACCCCTGTAGTCCTCCCTAACCTCACCAATGATGGCGGCATCCCGGCCCCTCTTCGTTTTTCTCATGGCCTCTAGAGCTTCCTCAGCGTATTCTTTGGCAACCACCACGACGACCTTGCCCTCGTTGGCAACGTCGTAGGGGCTAATGCCGAGCATCTCGCCCGCGGCCCTGACCTCAGGTCTTATTGGAATATCTGCTTCCCGGATGAGCATCCCCACGTTGCTCTTCCTCGCTATCTCGTTGAGCGCGTTACTCAGTCCGGCCCTCGTGGGGTCTTTCATGGCGTGGAGGTTCTCCCAGCCGATGGCCTTTGCGACGGCTTCAACCACCTCCCAGATCGGAGCTACGTCGCTCTTCAGCTCGGTTTCAAAGGAGATGCCTTCCCTGTGGCTCATCAGGGCGATTCCATGGTCTCCTACCGTTCCGCTGATTAAAACTAGGTCGCCGACCTTCGCCCCGGCGTCGCTTACAGGTTTTTCGGCTATTCCAACTCCGGCCGTTATGACGAACATCTCTATCGGCTCTTCGACGACCTTCGTGTCGCCGGTAACGACTGGAACCGGAACTTCCCTTGAGGTTTCGTCCATCGAGCGGAGAACCCTCTCTAGGACTTCCATCTCAAGGCCTTCGCCGAGGATCATCGAGTTTGCCAACGCTAACGGCCTCGCCCCCATCACGGCCAGATCGTTAACCGTCCCGCTTACAGCGAGCCTTCCGATGTCCCCACCGGGGAAGAAGAGTGGCTTAACCGTGTGGCCGTCTATGGTGAAGACGATGTGCTTATCCCCAAAGGGTATTGTGGCTCCATCGTCGAGTGCGTCAAGCCCTATTCCCCCGGCGCTCTTCAAGGTCAGGGTCTTCAGGATAACGTCCCTTAAAAGCTCCTCCATTATTTCTCCACCGGCTCCGTGCTCGAGCTTTATCTTTTCCCCCATCTTCAACCCTCCAAATTTTGTTTTGAGATGAGTACGTATCCTCACAGCATCAAGTCCTCCCTCGTGAGGTAGCCCTCAAGGTAAAGCCCCCCGAGGAAGGCCTGACCGACGTTTATACCGTTGTCCCCCCTCGGAACCTCCTCTGTGACGTGGAAGTTCAGGCCGTTGCTCTCGACGGCCTTCCTGACGGTTTTGACAATCAACTCGTTGTAGGCAACGCCGCCGCTCATGACGACGTCCTTTACGCCAAACTCCCTCGCCTTTTCGAGCGCCACCTCGGAGAACGCCCTCGCCAGAGCTAAGTGAACGGAGTAAGCTATGTCCGCCGGCGAAGCCCCCTCAAGGACTTCAAGCGCCTGGACGAAGAGCTCTTCAATCTTCATCAGCTCGCCTTCAACCGGTACCTCGAACTTCAGGTCGTTCTTGCCCTTCATCGCGAAGCTCTCCAGCTTCATCGCGGGTTCGCCTTCGTAGTGCCTCCTGGAGGCTATGTTGAGCAGGACGGCGAGCGAATCGAGGACCCTTCCAGTGGAGGAGGCGTAGGCGAGGTTTATCCCCTTGGCGAGCTGGTTCAACACAACGGAGAACTCGACCTTTCCGTACTTGAGGCTGTCTATCGCTTTTGGACAGCACTTCTCGATTATTCCCTCGAGCTCTTCAACGCTGTAGACCTTGCTGAGGATTCCCATCAAGGCCCTGAGCGGATAGTAGCTAGCCAGGTCTCCGCCGGGGAGCGGGTAGTAATCTATGTGGGCCAATCTTTCAACGTCCTCGTAGCTCAGGTAGAGAACCTCACCGCCCCAGACATTGCCATCCGTTCCGTAGCCGACCCCGTCAACCGCTATCCCTATGGCGCCTTCGAGGTTCTTCTCGGCTAAAACACTCGCTATGTGGGTGTAGTGGTGCTGAACCTGGAGAAGTTCAACGTTGAGCTCGTTTGCCAGCTCCATGGCAAGTTTTGTCGTGTTATAGCCCGGGTGGAGGTCAGCTATAATAAGGTCGAACTCATTAACGCGGAGAATCCTCATGAAGTGCCCTATCGCTTCCCTCATGAATTCGAGAACCTCGACCTTTCCCGTGTTGCCTATGTACTGGCTCGGGTAAACCTTCCCGTTCTTAGCAACGCCGAAGGCGTTCATCAGCTCGGCTCCCACTGCTAAGCCACGGTAGCTGAAGGGAATCTCTATCGGTAAAGGCACGAAACCACGGGAACGCCTTATAACTGCCCTCCTCCCATCAACGAACTTCACAACGCTGTCATCAGCGCGGTTCAGTATCTTCCTGTTGTGGAGCAGGAGGTAGTCAGCTATATCCTTCAGCTCCTCGAAGGCTTTGTCGTTGTCCTTGACCATTGGCATTCCCGGGTAGTTGGCCGATGTCATCACGTAGACCTTGGTCTTGCTCCAGTGGAAGAGTATGTAGTGCGTCCCGGCGTAGGGGAGCATAACGCCGATGGTGTGAAGCCCCGGCGCGAGGTTTTCGGGGAGTGGGAAGGGCTCCCTCTTGCGTAGCGTCACTATTGGCCTCCTGTAGGAGGTCAGCTCCTCTTCCTCCTCCCTGCTCACGTAGGCGAAGCTCTTCACCGTCTCAAGGGACTCGGCCATTATTGCGAAGGGCTTGGCTTTTCTGAAGGTTCTCCTCCTAAGCTCCGCAACGACGTCTTCCCTCGTTGCGTCGCATGCTAAATGAATCCCCCCGATTCCTTTGATGGCCACTATGTAGCCTTTGTCTATCAGCTCCGCCGCCTTCCTCAGCGGGTCGCCGGTGATTTCTTCGCCCTCCTTCGTGTAGAGGCGGTAGCTCGGTCCGCAGACCGGACAGCAGACGGGTTCGGCGTGGTAGCGCCTGTTGAGGGGGTCTTTATATTCACCCTCGCAGAAGTCGCACATTGGGAACTCGCGCATCGTGGTGTTCTCGCGGTCGTAGGGCAAATCCTCGATTATCGTGAATCTCGGCCCGCAGTTGGTGCAGACTATGAAGGGGTACATGTAGCGCTTGTTCGTTGGGTCGAAGAGCTCCCTCAGGCAATCCTCGCATATCGCTATGTCCGGCGGGATTATAGAGTCTCCAGCCCCTCCTCCTCTGGAGCTCTTCTCGATGTAGAACTCCGCAAAACCCTGGGGTGGAATTTCCTTTTTCTCAAGTTTGTCGATCCTTGCGAGCGGTGGCTTTTTCCTGTAGATGTCCCTGATGAAGGCCTCAATGTCCTCGTTTCTTCCTTCAACCACTATCTCAACGCCGGCGTCCCCAAGGTTCTTGACGTAACCCTTCAGATCGTTCTCGTGGGCTATTCGGTAGACGAAAGGGCGGAACCCGACCGCCTGGACGATGCCGTTAACGTGAATTATGTACGCCCTCATGGTCTTCCCTCAAGTTTTTCTTACGATCCGGGGCTTTATAGGTTTCTAAAACCAAAAGTTAAAAACATAAGGGGAGTTTTAAACCATTGGTGTCATGAAATGTGCACATTTTCAATTCCTGCCCCTCTCGCCTAAAACAGGACCCCGTACTTGTAGAATATCTGGCACGTTCCCTCGTACGATACCATGCAGGGCCCTATCGGGTGCCTCGGCGTACAGGTCTTTCCGAAGTGCGGACAGTCCGTAGGCATGGCCAGACCCCTCAGCACGGCACCGCAGAGACAGCCTTTCTCAAGGTCCGGAAGGTTTTCAGGCACCTCCACCCTGTAGAAGTTCCTAATTTCTAGATCTTTCCACTCCATCCTCACTTCAAGCCCCGTGCCCGGGAGAATACCCAAAGCCCTCCACTTCGCATCGACCACCTTGAAGTACTTCTCTATGAGCTCCTGCGCCACGAGGTTGCCCTCGTACTTCACTGCCCTCCTGTACTCGTTCACCACCCTCGCGTCGCCCTCTTTATACATCCGTATGAGTAAAAGAATCGCGAGGAGGACGTCGTTCGGTTCGAAGCCTGCGACCGCCTGAGGGATTCCGTACTTCTCACTCAGGAACTCCCAGCCCTTTACGCCTATTATCGTCGAGACGTGGCCCGCGTCTATCAGCGCGTCTATTCTGCTCTTCTGTTTTATCAGGACCTCAACCCCCTGCGGCGTGAGCCTGTGAACCGAGTAGATCTTGAAGTTCTCAAGTCCCTCATCGACGACGACGTTGAGCATGCCCGCGGTTGGTGCGGTCGTTGTTTCGAAGCCCGGGCTGAAGTGGACGACCGTCCTGTCGGGGTTCTCCCTCGCTATCCTGTACGTGTCAAAGATGGAGTACACGATGCGGACGTCGTAGCCTTCCCCCTTCATATCGGCGAAGCTTCCCCGTGGTGTTGGTATCCTGTACATGTCTCCGAACGTCGTCACTATCATCCGGTCCCCTTCCTCGTAGGCCTTCTCCATGATGAGCTCCATGGCCACGATATCCTCAACGGGCGTTATGCACACAGGACAGCCCGGACCGCTGACGACCCTGACGTTATCCGGCAGAAGCGAGCGGATTCCTGAGCGGGTTATCGTGTCCTCATGGGTTCCGCAGACGTGCATTATCCTTATTTCACCGTCGAGGCCCTTTGCTTCCTCGCGGATTTTCTCAACGAGCTTCCCTGCCACTCCCCTGTCCCTGTACGGAGCAACTACGGATTCTGCATCTTCCATCTCAATCACCTGGGTAGTAGTAGCCTCCGAGGGCGTCCTCTTCCACCTTGAAGACCTCATCCCACGCCGACAGTATCTCCATTGCGGTCTTCTCGTCAACCCGTTCGATTGCAAACCCCGTGTGGATCAGAACGTACTCCCCAACCCTAACGTCTGGGAGCAGGTCGATCCTGACCTCGCGCTTTACCCCGCCGAAATCAACCCAAGCTGTCCCCTTTCCGTTATCAACCTCAAGCACCTTCGCAACCGTGGCGAGACACATCCTCTTCACCGTCCGTAAGTGAATCAACCGCCCTATTTAGGCTTTCTAAAACCCATGGTTTCCAACCCGTCCAGTGAAAACTTCATTTCGATGCTCTCCCCACCGCTGTAGGAGCAGTGGGCGAGGGTCTCCTCGGCCTCCTCCCGGCTCACCTTCTCAAGAACTATGCCGTAATATATCCTAACGTAGTCACCCGGTTCAACGTTCCTGATAAAGTCCAGTCTCACCCTCCTTTCCCTGCCCGCAACCTCGACTACAGCGGTGCCTCCATCCACCTCCAGAACCCTGCCGGCCAGCATCAGGGCCACACGTTCCACCTACCATCCAGGTCTGAAGAAAAGTTTATATATATTGTGCTGACTAGTCAGTCAGGTGTTTCCCATGCAGGAGATTTTTTCGCAGATGGTCAGGGTTGAGAAAAGCGGTCACGGCTTTGAGGCGACTGTTGAGAGAATCAAAAACGCCGCCGAAAAGAACGGCTGGAAAGTCACCGGAATCTTGGATTTAAGGGAGAGCCTTGGGGTCAACGTCTGCATCATCGAAATCTGCAACGCTGAGTACGCGGGAGGTGCCCTCAAAAAACCCGAGACTAGATGGGTGGGGGCGATGATGCCGTGCAGATTCGCCGTTGCCGAGAACCCTGATGGGGTATACGTTTACACAATGAACATGGAGCTCTTCGCCAAGGCGGTAGAAGGTGAACTTTCAGATGTTTTCAGAAGAATAGCTGAGGACGACCATAATATTCTCTCGGACGCTCTCGGTTGAACCTCTTCTATCTTTTCGCACCGTCACGGCCCTTAATAAATGAATCTCATGTTAGAAATCCTTAAAAGGTATGGGTTACAAAACTGTATAGCCGATATGACTAACTGGTCACATCCGTAACGGTGGTCGTATGAAAACCCCCGGCAGAACACGGGATAAAATAGTAAGCGCCGCTCTCGAGCTCTTCGCGAATAAGGGCTTTGACAAGACCACGGTAGACGAGATAGTCAACCGTGCAGGGGTTGCCAAGGGCACCTTCTACCTCTACTTCAAGAGCAAGGATGACCTCGTCAAGGAGGTCGCCGTTGATGCGATGCCAATCGTAGCGTTTCCCTCACTTCAGGACCCGTACATCACGGTTTCCTATCCCACCCTCAGGGAATTCCTTCTGGCACTGGGCAGGGAGTTCATGGAGTTCTACGACAGGAACTACCGTCGGGAGATATTCTTCAGCCTCCTGACCCTGAGAAAACGTAGTGAATCCCTCAATTTGCTCTACCATGAATCCTGTTCCGAGCTCCTCAGGACAGGGGCGCGCAGGATAATGGTCTACACGAAGGTTGGGTTTGCCCAGGCCCTCATCGCCTTTCAGGTATTCCTCGGTTCCCTACTTCACTACCTGCACGCGAGGGAATGTGTTGGTTTTAGCGATGAGGAGTACCTGAACCATGTGGTAGACGTTGTCACCTCCTACCTCAAACTATCAGCCGAAATATGATCCTTCTCAGTCTCCCCCCGTAACTCGCCCTATGTCCTGTGGTACCATTATTGTTCATAGAAGTGTTACCCTGTACACGAAAGCTATATAAGGTACAAGTGCAAAAGCCTTAAAATGACCAGTCAGTCAGTGAAGTTAGAGGTGATGAACGTGGCTGAGAAGCTAGTACCTGTTGTATGCCCATGGTGCTCCGTGGGCTGTAGATTCTACGCGGTCAGTGTCAATGGCTACATACGGCGGGTGGAGTTTGACTACGACCATCCAAAGATTCCAAACATGGGCAAGCTCTGCCCCAAAGGGGTTGCATCGTACCAGTTCATCAACAGTCCCGACAGGCTCAAGAGACCCCTTAAGAGGGTTGGTGACAGAGGTGAAGGAAAGTTCGAGGAGATAAGCTGGGAGGAGGCCTACAGGATAATCGCCAAGAAGATCGAGGAAATCAAAGAAACCTACGGTCCGGAGGCGCTCGCCTTCCTGGGAAGTGAGAAGATAACCTTTGAGGAGAACTACCTCGTCCACAAATTCTCCAAGGCAGTTGGGACGAACAACCTTGACTTTCCTGGACGATACTGTCAGTACTCCAACTCGCCCGCGAGAACGAAGGTCTTTGGAAGCGGTGCCGCGACCAACCCCTTTGAGGACATAGCCAAGGCCGAACTTGTGCTTATCTGGGGCCACAACCCCGCAGAAACGGCCCCCGTGATGTTCGGACAGTACATTGAGAAGGCCGTTATCGACAACGGCGTTGAAATGGTCGTTATAGACCCGCGCTCAACAAGGGGCCATAAATACGCCTCCCTTCACCTGAAGCCCTACCCTGGAACCGACCTGGCCGTTGCACTGGCGATGCTCAACGTGATAATCGGTGAGGATCTCTACGATAAGGAGTTCGTTCAGGAGAGGACGGTCGGTTTTGAGGAGCTGAAGGAAGCCGTGAAGGACTACAGCCCGGAGTGGGCTGAGAAGGTAAGCGGTGTTCCAGCGGAGGACATCAGGAAGGTTGCAAGGCTCATTGCGGGTAAGAAGACGGCTTTCCTGGTAAACGAGGGGATGAACCAGCACGTTAACGGTTTCAACCTTGCGCTCGCGATAGCTGATATCATAGCCATAACAGGCAACATCGGTAAGGAAGGCGTCTGGAGCGGTGTATTCCCTGGAGCCCAGTGCGGTTTCTGCGCCGCCATGACAGGCATAGCCCCCAACAAGCTCCCAACCGGAAAGCTTGTAACGGACGAGGCCGCGAGGGCAGAAGTTGAGAGGCTCTGGGGCTTCCCGATCCCCGATTGGCTAGGTCTTGACCTGACTTCGATGATACGCGAGATGGGCAACAAGATCAGAATGATGTACATCATCGGTGGTAACATAACGAAGTCCGCACCGAACAGCGCCTGGGTCAGGGAGCAGCTCAAGAAGCTCGACTTCCTCGTCGTGCAGGATATATTCCTAACCGAAACTGCCAAGTACGCGGATATAGTCCTCCCGGCGGCGGCCTGGTTCGAGAAGACCGGAACCGCAATAAGTGCCGAGAGGCGCGTCCAGAGAACCTACAAAGCCGCTGAGGCTCCGGGAGAGGCGAAACCGGACTGGCTCATTCTGGTTGAGCTCGCCAAGGAGCTCGGTCTCGGTGAGTACTTCAAATACGAGCACCCGGACGAGGTCCTCAGGGAGATAAACAACGTCATCCCGCTCTTCAAGGGCGCAACGCCCGAGTACCTCGCAGAGCACCCTGAGGGATGCTTCTTCCCGTGCACCGAACCAGGTGAAGGAACCAAGATTCTGTTCAAAAACGGCTTCAAGACCTCCGATGGAAGGGCCCACCTGACTGCCGTTGAGTGGATGGAGCCACCCGAGACCCCTGACGGGGAGTATCCGCTCTGGCTCACAAACTTCCGGCTGGTTGGTCACTGGCACACCGTAACCATGACGGAGGAGAGCCCAAGCCTCCAGAAGCGCTGGCCTGAGGAGTACGTTATGATAAACCCCGCCGACGCCAGGAGGTTCAACGTAAGGGACGGGGACCTCGTCAAGATCGAAACCCGGAGGGGGGAGGTCATCACCAGGGCGGCGGTTACCGACCACATAAGGGAGGGGGTTATAGCCATGCCCTGGCACTGGAATGTCAACTTCCTGACGCTGGAAGAAACGCATCCGGTTACCAAGATGGCCGAGCTGAAGGCCGTAGCGGCCCGTATAAGCAGGGTGGAGGAGTGAGGTGGTCAAAATGGCGAAGAAGATATTCCTCGATTATAATCGCTGCATAGGCTGTAAGGCCTGTGAAGTTGCCTGTGAAATGACCCACGGCGAGGCCCGTATCAAGGTCTTCGAGTTCCCCGACCTCTTCACGGTTCCCTTCAACTGCCGCCACTGTGAGAAGGCACCGTGTCTCAACGTCTGCCCGAGCGGTGCGCTCTTCAGGGACGAGGATGGAGCCGTCGCCTTTGACCCTCTCAAGTGTATCGGCTGTCTCATGTGCGCCGTCGCCTGTCCCTTCGGCATTCCCAAGCTCGACGAGGAGAACAAGATCATGGACAAGTGCGACCTCTGCGCCGACAGAAGGGCGGATGGACTTCTCCCCGCCTGTGTATCCGCCTGTCCAACCGAGGCCCTCAAGTATGGCGATATAAACGAGGTCCTCTGGAACAGGGAAGGGAAGATAGTGGCCAATCTGAAGAGCTCAGCAGAGAGGGGGGAGGGCGAGGAAGCCTACCTCATCCTCTGACATTTATTTTTTTGCATCGAAAACCAATGGTTGAAAACAAGGGGTGATGAAGCTTGAACGGCGAAATATTCCTTGCATCGGCGTTGCTGCCCTTCCTCATGCTGCTCCTCTATAGAACGGAGGGTAGGGTTGCCGACTCCGCGGCTGTAGTGATAACCGGCATTTCCCTTCTCCTGAACGGCTACGGTCTCTATCTGTTCTCTCAGGGGGGCCTTAACAAGGTCTATCACTACGTCTACATCGCTGGGGGGAACCTCGGGGAGGTCTTCGGTTTCAGCGTTGACGTTGCATCCGTACTGATAGGCTTCGTCTCAATCCTCACTGGATTCCTTCTGGTGCTCTACGCGGTTGACTACATGGGTCCGTCCAACAGGGGTTTCCCGCTTGAGGCCGGAAAGGGAAGGTTCTATGCCCTTCTGGGCCTGCTTATGGGATCAAGCATGGTCTTCATTTACGGCACCAACCTGGTCCAGTTCCTCGTGTTCCTTGAGCTGATGGCGATCTCCCTCCTGTACCTGGTGGATTTTTACGGAGACGCGAGGAACAAGGCCCTCAAAGGATTCTTGGTACTCAACCTGGGGGTCTTTCTGCTCCTTGTCGCAGTCGCCATCCTCGGAGGCAACCAGGAGCTCGCCAAGATGGGCGCCCTCTCGCAGTCCACCAAAGACCTGGCTTTTGCCATCCTGACGTTCGCCGCCTTTGCCATGAGCTCGCAGTTTTTCTTCTACTCCTGGCTCCCAGATGCAACAGCTGGCCCGATCCCAGCCTCGGCGTACATTCACACGGCCTCCATAGTTCCGCTGGGGAGCTTCATGCTGTTCAGGGTCATCCAGTACATGGAACCCGGGAGAAACGAGTTCTGGCTCCTGGGAGCGCTCACGGTTGTCCTCATCCTCCTGATGATGGTCTACTACCCGCTCCAGAGGGACGGTAAGAAGCTCATAGCCTACTCAACCATCGCACAGACAGGAGTCGCCTACCTAACCCTGGCTTACGCCCTCGCGGGCCATCAGGTTGGTCTCCAGATCGCGGTTTACCAGGTCGTCAACCACGCCTTCGTCAAGGCGCTGGCTTTCATGAGCGTGGGGGCCTTTGCTTACTCCCTTGGAACCACGGACTTTGAGGACATCAAAGGAATCCGGCACAGCCTCCCGTGGTCGAGCGTTGCCTGGTTCCTGAGCTTCTTTGGCCTCGCGGGTGTTCTTCCACTGGGACTGTTCTTCAGCAAAGTGCTCACGGTGATGGCCACGCACCACGCTCTGGGCGTCGCCTCATGGCTGTTCCCCGGAGTTGTCCTCTTCGACGGCGCGGTGTTCCTCATAGTGATAATCCTCTGGTTCAGGGAGATGTTCTTCGGAGAACCTCATCCAAGCACGGGAATCCACTCGTCAAGGCTCATGGACGTGGCGATGCTGGTGCTCATTTTTATCAGCATAGTAGCTCCGTGGGTCACCTTTGACGTTGTCACGAAGATAGGATTCATGGGGTGATGTGAGATGTTCTTGGAATATGCACTCGGAGCGTTTATCCTTGGGGGGCTCCTGGGGTTCGTCATAGACTACAAAGCCTCCACAAAGGCCTCAAGTTTCATGGCATTAATAGGTTCACTCCTCCTCCTTGGCCAGGTCTACGAGGCCTACACAACGGGCCCGATAAAGGGGAGCATCTTCGGTATCCCCGTGCACGTGGACGGCCTATCCGAAGTGTTCCTCTTCATAGTGGGGATAGTTAGTCTGGGCTCTGCGGTGTTCTCCCTGGCGTACATGGATCACCATGAGAAGAAGGGCAAGGGCTGGGTTTACGCGATAGCCTACAACACGTTCATAGCCTCAATGGCCCTCGTTGTGACGGTTGACAGCCTTGAGTACTTCGTCGTCTCCTGGGAGCTCATGACGCTCAGCTCGTTCATCCTGATCTTCTGGAAGGAAGAGAGAAAGGACTTGGACGCCAGTCTGAAGTACTACATAACGATGCACTTCGCGGACACGATACCCCTGTTCTTGCTCCTGGGCCTCGCCTCAGTCCTGACTGGAAGCATTCACAACCTCAGCTACTCCGCCATTCATAGCGCCCTGCTGACGGCATCTCCTGGGACGAAGGCCGTCTTCTACGCTCTTTCCCTGGTCGTGTTCATAGCCAAGGCCGGAGTGGTTCCGCTCCACTTCTGGCTCCCGGATGCACACCCGGCAGCACCCAGCAACGTCTCGGCCCTGCTCAGCGGCATCATGATAAAAACCGCCGTTTACGGTCTTTTAAGGTTCGACTGGCAGATATCAGGGCAGAACACTGACATTGGATACATCGTGGCGGTTCTTGGAGCGATAACCCTAACAGTTGGCACCCTCTACGCTCTCAGGGAGACCAATTCAAAACGCCTGCTGGCCTACCACAGCGTCGGTCAGATGGGTTACATCTGGCTAGGACTCGGCATTGGAATGGTTCTGATACCCAGAGGGGGAACGCTGGCGGCTGTAGGCGCCCTGGGCATGTTCGCCGGTCTCTTCCATGCACTGAACCATGCGGTCTTCAAGGGATCCCTCTTCCTTGAAGCCGGCGCGGTGGAGTACGCAACAGGTACCGTTAACCTGGAGGAGCTGGGGGGACTGGGTCCGAAGATGAAGGTGACGGCCGTCGCAACCCTGTTCTCTTCACTGGCGATAGCGGGAATCCCGCCCTTCAACGGATTCATAAGCAAGTGGCTCATCTACGTCGCAGGCTATCAGTCGGAGAACTTCGTCCTGGCCTTCGGTGCCGTGCTGGCGGTGGTCATAAGTGCCGTGACCCTTGCCTCGTTCATGAAGTTCTACGGCGCCCAGTTTGGAGGGGAGATGAAACGCCACGAAGAAGTCAAAGAAGTTCCCGCGGTGATGCAACTAGGCGAATGGATTCTGGCGGGACTGACACTGTTCATCGGTGTGTTCCCCGGATTCGTTGTGGGCTTCCTTAACAAAGGGCTCTCAGTGGCCAACGGAGGCACGACCGCAGGCGTAACGGAGAACCTCTACAAGATAGGCTTTGGCTCAGTGCTGTTCTCGCCGGTGCTGTTCGTTATCCTCCTCGGCGCCCTTGCCGTTGGACTCTACTTCTCCTTCAGGCCTGAGTACGGCAAAGTTGCCAGGCCCTGGGATTGTGGTTCAACGAAGATCGATGAGGACGAGTACAAAACCCTAGCCGAGGGCTACTACCGCTGGTACGAGCAGAAGATAGGGTCGTTCTATCGTTTCACCGACTGGTGTTACGACTTTGGAGCTGCGATAATCCACTACACGGTTAGGGCTTACACCTGGATAGCCAGCTACTTCGTCAAGATAGTCGATACCCCCTACACAAGGGTCGAGAGCGTCTCGGACCTCAGGGAGGGTCAGCTGCTCTACATCGATGAGGAAACGTTCAAGCCGCTGGTAAGGCTCCTCAGGATAGTCAGGGACGTCCTTCCAGGGATCCGACTTGGAACCTTCGTCGTGCTGGCCCTTATAGTGGTGGGGGCCATTGTTGGGATACTGATGGTGCTGTGAGGTGAGAGAGATGGAGATAGACGCAGTCAAACTTGGCTTCAGCCTTGTGGGTATCATCCTGCTGCTGTTCCTGCCGCCCTACCTCGACGGTATAGCGAGAAGAGTTAGGGCGAGGCTCCAGTACAGGAGGGGTCCTCCCCTCAGTCAGACATGGTACGACCTCCAGAAACTCTTCGCCCTTCCGTCGGTAAGGCCAACTGCCAGCACCCTCTTCACCTGGGCTCCCTACCTTGCACTCGCCTCATCCATCTCGGCGGCGCTGCTCCTCCCCTACGGCAACGTTATCCCTGTGAACTTCGGCTTCAACCTGGTGGTGTTCTTCTACGTGGTGGTCATGGTCAGCGTCTTCCTGATCCTGGCCGGCCTTAGCGTTCAGAACGCCTTCAGCCACATAGGTTCGTCGAGGGAGATGCAGATCGTCCTCACCGTCGAGCCGCTGATAGCGATCCTCTACGGCGTCCTGGCCTACAATGCGGGTTCGCTCAGCATATCGGAGATAGTGAGGAACCTGCACCCCACCCCCTCGGTGCTTTTGACCTATGCGATTCTGGCCTACGCGCTCTACGTCGAGAGTGGCTTCGTGCCCTTCGACGTCGCGGAAGCCGAGCAGGAGGTCATAGGCGGCCCGCTTGGGGAGTACAGTGGGAGGCTGCTTGGAGTCTTCTACTACGCCATCTACATCAAGCGCTTCGCCCTGCTGTGGTTCTTTGTCAGCCTGCTGACGCTTCCATGGCTCGGCCCAATAGACACCGCGGTGAAGGCTGCACTCGTGCTGGCACTCCAGTTCCTTCTGACAATAGCGTTCTACCCCATCATAGCAGCGCTTGAGGCCACCAACGCAAGGCTTCGGGTGGATCACATTGTCAAGATGAACGTTAGAATGTTCTTTGCAGGTCTGGTAGTACTCGCAATGGCGTTCATGGGGTGGTGAAAATGGTTAGGACGAATGATTTGGAAGCTCACTTCGGGTTTGAATGCAGGGCCTGTGAAAACGGCCACTGCAACAAGGCGAGTCTCGAAACCATCCTGGGGGAAAGGGAAGGATTGGAGGAATTTTACGAAGCCTTTAAGGAACACATAAGGGAATGCAAGAGAATGACTTACGGGCAGTACATGTTCATCATCGACAGGGAGGTACTTCCTGAGGCGGTGCTCTGGTGGCACAACCATCCAAAGTTCAAGGAAACCCATCTCTCCACGGCGGTGGGAACTGACGAGAGGCCCCTGGACGGCAAATTCGTTTACATGCCCTTCCTCAGCGTGCAGGTGGAGCCACTGAACATGGACAGGAACTACTGGATGTTTCTCAAGGCTTACATGCCTGCAGACGACCCGAGCTTTCCAAGTGTGGCCGCGAGGCTTCCAGCGGCCCTCTGGATAGAGAGGGAGGTAAAGGACCTCCTCGGCTTCAGACCCGTGGATCACCCCGACCCACGGCGGCTCATCCTACCGGAGGACTGGCCCGAGGGAGTTTATCCCCTCAGAAAGGACATGGATTATAAGCACTCCCCGGTCACCGAACCGAAGACGGAATACCGGGAGACGCCTGAGGGAACGTCGCTGGTGCCCATGGGTCCGGTTCACGCTGGCGTGGAGGAACCTGCCCACTTCAGGCTCTTCGTCAAAGGAGAGGAGATAATCGACGTTGACTACCGCGGGTTCTACTCCCATAGGGGCATCGAGAAGACCGGCGAGGGCAGGCTGACCTACAATCAGGTACTCTTCCTAGCTGAGAGAATCTGCGGAATCTGTGGATACCAGCACTCCGTCAGCTACGCCATGGCCGTCGAGAGGCTTGCCGACGTGGAAATCCCCGACAGGGCACGTTACATTAGGACGCTTATGCTCGAGCTCGAGAGGATCCACAACCACCTCCTCTGGGTCGGCATAGCGGCCCACTTGGTGGGCTACGACACCGGTTTCATGCACGCCTGGCGCATCCGCGAGCCCGTCATGTGGCTCGTTGAGAGACTCACCGGAAACAGGAAGCAGTACGGAATGAACATCGTCGGTGGTGTCAGGAGGGACCTCCTGGACTACCGCAAGGAGGAGGTTCTTAACGTGGTCAAGAGGATACGCGAGGAGACCAAGACCTTCCTCGATATAGCCCTCAACACCAACACCTTCATCAAGCGTGCTGAAGGCGTTGGAATCCTGCCATACAAGGTTGCGAAGGCCTACTCCGTCCTCGGACCGACCGCGAGGGCCAGCGGGAGGAGAATCGACGCGAGGCTCGACCAGGCCACGAAGACCGCCATGGCCTACAACGAGGTTGACTTCAAGGTTCCGGTTTACAAGGAGGGCGATGTTCTGGCGAGGGTCCTCGTGAGGATGGATGAGCTCTTTGAGAGCATCTGGATCGTCGAACAGCTCATCGACGGGATGCCTGGTGGTGATATATTCACGCCGATAGGGAAACTACCGGAGTACGAGGAGGCACTGGGCTTCACCGAGGCTCACCGCGGTGAGGTCGTCCACTACGTTATGACGGGCGAGAAGAACAAGGTCTACCGCTGGAAGGTCCGCGCCCCGACCTACAACAACCTGCCCGCGATACCCGAGATGCTCAAGGGCTACCACGTGGCAGACGCGCCGCTCATCATAGCGAGCATTGACCCATGCTACTCCTGTACCGAGAGGGTTCAGTTCGTTGACGTAAAGACGGGTAGGGTAAGGATTCTCACGGAGGCCGAGTTCAACGAACTCTCCATTGAGAACAGGGGGGTGTTCTGATGGCCGAGACGGTTCCATACAGTGAAAAATTGAAGAAATGGGATAGGATGGAGTCCGGGAAGTTCGGCGGAAAGGCCCCGGTCACCACCCTCTACCCGTTTGTTGACGTTGAAAAGCCCCCGGAGTACAGGGGAATTCCCCACATAAACCCCGAGAAGTGCGTAGGTTGCGGTGCCTGCGTCAACGCCTGCCCACCGGATGCTCTCATAATGGAGTGGGACAAGGAGCACGGGGTTAAGAGACTCACCTACAACGCGGCGCGGTGCATCCGTTGCGCCCGCTGCATCGAGGTCTGCCCGACCGGGGCGATGGAGCCAACAACGCGCTTTGAGATAGCGAGCAACAGCAAGGAAGACCTAGTCGAGGTCGTTGAGCACAAACTGGCCTACTGCGAGGAGTGCGGTGAGTACCTCGACTTCACCGAGAGGCAGATAGAATACGTCAAAAACATCCTGCCAAAGGACGTCTTCGACCTCTACTCCCTGGAGGACAGAATGAAGCTCACGCAGGAGGAAAAGATGCGCAAAACTGTTGTCACACTCAGGGAGACCGAGGGGAACGTCTATCCTGCGTTTGTTCTGGTGGGGGAGTCCACAAAGGAGAAGGGGGGTGAGGAGTGATGGGGAAGCAGAGGCTGAAGTCCGTCTGGGTCTACCACGTTGATGCGGGTTCGTGCAACGGCTGCGACATTGAGGTCCTCGACGTCATAAGCCCGTACTACGACCTTGAGAGACTTGGTGTTAAGGTCGTCCCCAACCCGAGGCACGCCGATGCACTGCTCATAACCGGCCCGCTCACGAGACAGACGAGGATCTCCCTCAAGAAGACCTACGAGGCGATGCCGCCGAAGCCGAGAATAGTGGTCGCGATAGGAACCTGCGCCTCAAGCGGGGGGATTTTTTACAACAGCTACGCCCTCTACAACACGTCCCCACAGAGGGGCAGGGACAGGCTTAGGAGCGGCGGACCGGAGATGATAGTGCCGATAGACATGTACATCCCCGGCTGTCCACCGAGTCCAGAGGAGATACTCTACGGGATATCCCAGCTTCTGGGTATCAGGGAGAAGAAGATGAAGGGGGAGTACTGGTACGCACTGCCCCCGGAGGAGAGGGCCAGGAGGGAGAGCGAGATCGAGTTCAAAATCCCGGATAGACCTATCCCGCTACGATACTGGCTGACGCTCCGGGAGGAGCTCAGACGCGTCGTCGGCTACTTCGACCGTGACGCCGTCCTTGAGGACTTCATGACCCTCGTGGGAAAGGCGTTCGAAGATGAGAAACCGAGGGAGAAGCTCCACGACTTGGTAACCGGCTACTTCCTGAAGGAGAAGGATTCCAGGGTTGGCTTTGCCATGCGCTTCCTTGAGAACGAGTTCTGGCGTCTGGTCGATGAGTACCTGGAGTGGGGTGAGGCGCTGAGGGAGAAGTATCCCGTTACGGCGGGTGTCTGAGGTGCCATGGAAACTTTATCGCTTCAAGTACGAGGACTACCCGGAGTACTCGGCGAGGATAACCGGTCACTACGGGGGGGACCTGCTGCTGATAGAGGAGGAGGGGGAACTCAGTGACGGGGCAGTGAAGCTGATTAAAGACTTCCTTGGCCTTGCCGATGACGCGAGGAAGTTCGAGATAACACCGAGGGACGTCATGAAGTTGCCACTTGAGAAACTGCCCGAAGGCGACAGAAGGGCCCTGCTGGAAGCGGCCGGAAAGCTCGACGCGGAGAGCAAGCTCCATCTGGAGTACCGCTATCGGCCGAGCTTTGATTGATGTTTTACGTTCCTTTCAAACTTTTTGGGGGTGAAAATGTGGTGGAGATTGATGAGGCAAAGGGTGAAATTCTCAGGAGGCTGAAGGAGTTCTACGGTGAGAACCTGATTTCGGTGGTGTTCTACGGCAGGCACCTCAGGGACCCCAGCTTCCCCGAGATAGACGTTGTGGTCATCATTGAACGTGCCTACGACCCTGTCAAGATGAACCGAATGGCGGATTTCATTGAGAACATCAGGGATCCCATCGAGGAAAAATACGGCTATCATGTTTCGTTTGAGCTGTACACGAAGGAAGAGGCCGAGAACTTCCACTCCGGCTACCTGGACGTCGTGGTTAACTACGAAATCGCCTACGACAGGGACGGTTACTTTGGGTGGCTCATGGAGGAGATGATGAACCCCGAGAAGGTCATGAAGCACGTCCAGTATCTGAGCACTATTGAATATCTTGCAGTTGATAACAAGGAGAATGAAAAATGAGTGTGCTTAATGGTCAAATTATAAAATTTTTTCGCAAATCTCCGCAAGATTTAAAAACGGTGGGGACCAGAATTTTAGGGCATTCTAACTGATTCAGACTGTCCTAATGGAGGGAGAGGGATGGTGGGTGCACTCGCAGCTCTGACCTTTATGATTCCCCTGCTCACGGGCTTGGTTCTCTTTAAACTCGACGGGAGACGGGCGGATACTCTGATGCTGGGTTCCCTCCTCACGGCAATGGTGAGTCAGCTGGTGCTGGATTACGCGTACCTCACCTCCGGTGGGGGGCTCGTTCATATCATTTACCTGGAAACCCGGAGCTTTGGGGAGGTGTACGGCATAATAATCGACCCTATGAGCGTTCTAATCGGTAGCGTTGTGGCGGTTGCGGGCTTTATATTCATGTTCTACGGCGTCGAGTACATGAGCGAGAGGAACGTCGGCCATCCGGTGAGGGGAGGTAAGGGCCTCTTCTACGCATGGATGACGCTCTTCGAGGGGGCGACGCTTGGCTTCATCTACTCCTCAACGTTCCTAGGCCTGCTCATCTTCTTCGAGCTGATGGGATTAGCATGCTGGGGTGTGGTGAGCTACTACAACACCGGGGAGGCAAGGCGGGCCGGCTTCAAAGCCTTTATCATCCCGAACGTGGGGGCCATGGTGGGCTTTTACACGGCAATCTACATTGGCTTCACCCAGCTCCACGACCTCAGCCTGTTCTCGCTCTCCAGGGTTTCCCCCGACGTCAAACCCTGGCTCTTCATTGCCCTACTCACGGCGGGCTACACCAAGAGCGCCCAGTTTCCCACGTACTCGTGGATTCCCGATGCGATGGAGGCACCCACACCGGCGAGTGCCTTCCTCCACGGCGCGGCTATGGTTGAGATGGGGGTGTATCTGGTCGCGAGGGTTCTCCAGTTTATAGGGCCCCTGCCTGCCTGGATCTTCTACCTCATGGCGGTTATGGTTTCCCTTACATTGCTTATTCCCATGCTGAACTATCCCCTCCAGAACGACGCGAAGAGGCTGTTGGCCTATTCAACCGTTGCGGAGGCGGGGATAATGTTCGTTGGTCTCACCTTTGCCTCCCTCGGTCTGCGCATCGGCCTCCAGGCGGCCATGTTTCAGCTCACAGCTCACGCGTTTGTCAAGGGGTTGGGATTCCTCACCGCCGGGAGCTTTACCTACTCGCTCGGAACCCTTGACCTCAGGAAGATAAGCGGTCTTCAAGAGGGTATGCCCGTGAGCGGGTTCTCCTGGGCCGTTGCACTTCTTGGCCTGGCGGGCCTCCCCCCGATGGGGATAGCATTCAGTAAGGCGGAACTGCTCGCGGCCGCTGGTATGGTGGGATTGCGCCCCCTGGTCTGGCTCCCGGTGCTTCTGGTCCTTGCGGATTCGGTCGTCTTCCTCTGGGTGGGTACTAGGTGGATAGGCAGCAACATCTTCGGGAGGAGGGGTTCTCCGGCGGTGAGTGCTGGAACCCACCCGGTGATCACGGCGTCCCTCATAACCCTGGTGGTCCTCGCCATGATCTCGGCCTACCTCGCGTATCCACTGGTCAAGATGATAGGCTTTTACGGGGGTGTTTGAGGTTGCTGTATCTTACGAACGTTGCTCTCGTTGAGTTCGCGGTGCTCCTCTTTCTGCTGGGATCGGTGTCACCCCTCTTCAGGAGGGACTTCAGGGTATCCCTGCCTTTCTCTGCCCTGGGGTCCCTGTTCACGATGGCCGTTGGGATCTACGGCATCTTTGATGGAATCCGGGGAGGCATCTTCAGTGGGATCTTCGAGGCTCGGGTTAACGTGGACCCCCTATCCGCCTTCTTTACTTTCGTCCTTGGACTGATAGGTTTACTTTCTTCTGTGTACCTCATGGATTATGATATGAGGCCCAAACATCTGACCTTTGCCGTTGCCTATAACGGAACGCTCCTGTCCGCCCTCCTGTTCCTCACAACAGAAAGCTTTGAGAAGATGGTCCTCTCGTACGAGCTTCTGGCGCTCTTCACCTACGCCCTGATCCTCTCAACAGCTGGGAGGGGGGGTGGAAACATCCCCCGGAACTACCTCGTCCTGACCCAGGCCTTCGGTGTGGTGCCGCTTTTGATCGCCGCTTCTCTTGTAACCACCGTGGGCCCTACCTTCGGGGTTATAAGGGCGAACCTGAGTGCCCTCCCGGTTTCCACCCCTTTTCTCTCCATCCTCCTCATCTCACCCCCGCTTGTCAGGAGCGGGGCCTTTCCCTTCCATGTGTGGGTTCCAGACGTCTACAGAAGGGTTCCCTCCCCGGTGGTTCCAGTCATGATATCCCTTGAGGCCGTTGGGGTTTACATGGCGATCAGATTATTCTGGTTTGTCCTGCCCCTTTCAACATCCCTCGGCTACATTGTTGCCCTCCTCGGTACGATCTCGGTATTCTCTACCCTCTACTCCTTTAGGGAGATAAGGCTCAAGAGGAAGTTCGCATACCACAGCGTTATGGACGTTGGCATCTCCTATTTCGCCCTCGGCTCGGCCATGGCCCTTCACGGTTCCCTGGCCGGGAGGGTCCTTCTGGCTGGTGCCCTCTTTCACACCCTCTACCAGGTCGTGTACAAATCCTCCATCTTCTTTGGCCTCGGCGCCATAGAACACTACGGAGAGGAGCCGAACGTATGCTCCCTTCGGAAGCTTTTCAGGGGGCACGTGATGGCCTTTTTAATGTCGATCTCGGCCTTTTCGATGGCCGGGTTACCCCCACTGGCTGCTTTTATTTCAAAGTTGCTGGTGTACCGGGGGGCACTCCTGTCGGGGGATACGCTCGTTCTCCTGATGCTCTCCACGGTGATCTTCCTCGGACTCTTTCCCTTCGCATCTGTGGTTCAGGTGGAGAGGCTCAACAGGGAGCTTTGCAAACGAGAGATCGGTGCCGAAAGCGTTCCACTCCTGCTCAGGGGAGTTGTGGGCACCATGGCCATGTTCACCGTACTCTTGGCGGTTCTTCCCCTCCTCGTGAAGCCCTTCATAGTGCCCGCCCTCAGCGAGGTTACTGGTTTCTCGTTCCCATCCCTTGCGACCCTCTTCACGGCGGGGGTTTCGACCTCCCTGGTCGCCATCATCATACTGATCGGAACCGCCTACCTTGGGTTGAGGGTTGGGAGGATGCCAACGGACATGGTCTCCGAGCTTCTCCTGATATTCTACAACATGGGAGAAATGCTGACCTTTACTAAGGATCTTCTGCTTGAATGGGGAAAAAGGGTCTACATAACCCGTATTCTTCCCTTCTTAAGGTTCATCCCGCGACACGAGTTGCCACTGGTCAAGGACTACGACGACGTCTTTGATTATCCCGTGAGGCACCTAGACGAGGCGATGTTCATGCCGCTTCTGCGGCTGATATCCCGGATGAGCTGGAGGACCGCGGGAAGAACTTACGACATGAACGCCCTTATGGCGATCTTTGCGGTGGTGTTTGCCCTCCTGATAGTCCTCTTTGGGGTGGTGATGTGAGATGAACGTCCAGTCGGTGTTTTACACGAGCCTGTACTTTGTGGCCGTTCTCTACACCTTCGCCTTTGTCCTTTACGGTATCCGGGCCATTAAAGGTCCCACAACCGCGGACATCATCATGGCCGTGGACTGCCTCTCCTTTGATATGGCGGCGTTCATGGTAATCCTGGGCATCTACTTCCGGTCCATTCTTCTGGCGAGCGGTGCGATAATCCTCACCCTCTGGGCTTACATGCTGGACGTCTACTACACAAAATACGTTCTGTACGGGGAGGTGGAGGTATGATAGGTGAGGCTGTCTTCATTGCGGGCATGGTGATGATCTTCATCGGCGCGGTCTACGACGTCATAGCCTCAATAGGCATGCTCCGCTTTGACGATTTCTACTTGAGGGCCCATGCGGCAACGGTTGGAACCATCGGCGGTGCGGTTCTCCCGATCTTTGGGGCCGGGCTGGTTGCCCTCGTGAGTCCATGGTTGGGTGCCCTGCGGTACTTCCTTACCGGCATAGCATTGACCACGGGGGTTTTAATACTCCTCACCGCCCCAACGGGCTCACATTCTCTCGTTTCGGCTGTTTACTTCGGTAGGATTGGAAGACCGCCAAGGTTCATCGTCGATCACCTGTCGGAGGACCTTCCGGTAAGGAAGGACGTTGAGGAGCTCGTTCGTGAGCACGAGAATCTCCCGGGTGAGGAGGAGGTTAGGTTTGTTTTCAGGAGGGTGAGGAGATGATAGAGCTGCACCTGTTGATCCTTGCCATGGTGGTCTCGTTCGGCTTCGTCTTCAGCTACCTTGCGATGAAGGAACATGACCTGCTGAAGGCCCTCGCCCTGTCTTCAGTTCAATCAACCTTCTTTGCCCTTGGTTTCTACATCCTCGCCGCCCCGGATATAGTGCTGGCCTACCTGGCCATAGCGGTCGGGGCATACACCGCCCTCGTGATCCTTGCCATAAGCAAAACCGAACGTTTCGAGGTGGGAGAATGACGTTGAAGAGGGACACCGCAGTTGCACTCTCCTTCCTGCTCGCTTTCCTCGTGTTGTCCTACGCGGTGGTCGAGAATGACGTCATGGGCCTCTCAAAGAACCCACTGCGCCCCCTGGGGGAGTTCTACCTGAGTCATGCCTTTGCCCCGGGTGAAATGACCTCCCATAGTCCCGAGGTGGTTACCGCCATAGTGTGGAACTACCGCGGCTTTGATACGCTGTTTGAGACCTTTGTGTTCTTCTTGGCCATAATGGGGACCCTCTCGATTCTAAGGCTTAGTGGGGGACAGGAGGATATGGTGAGGGACATGGAGCGGGTGGAGCCCCACAGGCACATGGATCTCATAGTCCAGGTGATAACCCGGCTCGTTCTCCTCATGATAGTAGGTATCTCTGCCTCGATAGCCCTTCACGGCCATCTCACCCCTGGCGGGGGATTCCAGGGCGGTTCGGCGATGGCCGTTGCCTCTCTTCTCCTGTTCGCGGTCTTCTCCAAGTTCACCCTTGAGAGGAGGGGGCTGACCCTTAGACACACCCTCGGTGCCTACGCCGTCGGGATATCTATAATACTCCTCACGGTCTATGCGCCTCTTGTCCTCGGCGGACATTTCCTCCAGATAAACCTCCTGCCGGGGGAGCTGGGTCTCTTCGATCTTGATGTTGGTGAATATCTGGCGGTTAGCTTTGGCTTCCTATCCGTCTTCCTTATCCTAGGTGTCTCCGAGTGGATATTCAGAAGGGTTCTCAGGGGGGAACTCAGATGAGCGCGGGGTTTCTGATGTTCTATTCGGTCTTGGTCCTCTTTGGCATGATGCTCTTGGGGATCTACGGGGTGGTTACGAGGTCCAACATGGTGAAGAAGATAATCATGCTCAACATCATGGGGGACGCGATAAACATGCTCTTCATAATAATTGGCTACCGTCTCGTTTATCCGGTTTTTCCACCCGTGTACGAGGGACACATACCCTTCGATGAGTTCCTTAGAACTGCAGTGGATCCCGTCCCACAGGCGCTGGTCCTGACGGCGGTCGTCATAGGGATGGCGATGAACATCCTCCTCTCCACCTACGCCATTCAAATCTACCGTTTGTACGGCACCATCGATGTTAGGGATGTGGCCAACATCCGGAGGGGGGAAGAATGAGGTTCTCCGCGGGCACGTTCCTGTTAGTCTTTCTCACCTACATCTTCTACACCGGTTCAGCCACTGAGTACGATGTTATCACAGGAATCCTCGTTGCGTTTGTGGTTTCCCTACTCGTGGGGCGCTGGGTGGTTGAGGACGACCGAAAGGTATTCCAGCCCCGCAGATGGTTGTCGGCGATAACCTTCTTCCTGCGCTACTTCGTGGTGGAGGAGACGAGGACCCACATTGACGTTGCCAAAAGGGTGTTTACCCTTCGGACAAAACCCGGCATAGTGAGGATTCCCCTGGATGTAAAGAGCGACTACGCGAGGGTTCTGGTCGCCAATTCAATAACCAACACGCCTGGAACGATAGTCGTTGACATAACCGACGACGGCAGGTACCTCTACGTCCATTGGATAGATGTGAGCAGCCTCGACGAGGCGGAGATCAAGAGAAACGTCGTCGCATACTTCGAGGACTACGCGAGGAGGATCTTTGACTGATGGGGGTGATAGGCATGCAGTTTGGAGTGATCCCGGTTGTTCCACTGACGTTCGCTTTTTTCCTTCCCATAGCGGCGATCCTGACGGGTAGGAGGAGGTGGTTTATCAACGCCTACGTCCTCGCGGCAACGGGCCTTGTGATGCTGTCCGCTGCGCTTCTTGCGGTTGAGGCGTACCACTCCGAACGGCCTCTGGTCTACTCTTTCGGTGGCTGGATAGCACCCGTGGGAATAGTGTTTGAGGTTGACCGGTTCTCGGCACTCCTCGTTCTCACGACCACTGTAGGGTTCTTCCTGGTCGCGGTCTACGCGGTTGATTACCTTTCCCGCGAGCACGGGATCGAGTACTTCTTCACCGGGATGCTGGGACTTGAGGCCGGCGTCCTAGGGGCATTCATGACGGGTGACGCGTTCAATCTCTTCGTGATGCTGGAGGTCATAGGGGCCTCCGCGTATTCTCTCGTCGGCTTCTATCGCTACCGGGGCCAGTCCATTGAGGGTGCTTTCAAGTACGCTATAAGTGGGGCCCTGGCCACCAGCCTCTACTTCCTAGGTCTGGGTTTCATATACTCCTCCCTTGGAACCCTTAACATGGCCGATATCAGCGCTCAATTCCATGGTGTATCCTTTCCCCTGACGGTGGCGGTCTTTGGGGATCCTAAACTGGCCGTGGGGATTTTCTTCGCCCTCACCGTGGCGATGGTTCTCGTTAAGAGCGCCGTCTTTCCAGGCCACTACTGGCTCCCGGACGCGTACGAGGGGGCGCCCGTTCCAGTCGCGGCACTGCTGAGCGGCTTTGTGGAGGTTGTTGGGATATACGTGCTCGCGCGCTATCTCTTTACGGTTTTCGCGGGTCCTCCTTACTACAGGGACCTCTCGCTGGTCTTCCTCACACTTGGGGCCGTGAGCTCTTTCCTTGGAGCTTTCATGATGCTCGTCCAGCGGAACCTCAAACGGCTTATAGCGTATTCGACGATACTCCACATGGGTTACCTCTTCATGGCGCTTGGGGTTATGAGCCGGCTCGCACTGGTGGCCGTAACCTATCACACCATAAACCACGCGATAGCGAAGACCCTCCTCTTCTTCGCCGCCGGTTCCTACATCTTTGCCACTGGAACGGCCGATATAGATGAGCTCGCCGGTGTCGGGAGAAGTATGCCTCTCACGACGGCTGCATTCGCCGTGGCCACCCTGTCACTGGTTGGCGTTCCCCCCCTGAACGTCTTCTTCAGCAAGATGCTCATCTTCGACGCCCTCCTCCAGGTGAGTCCTCTGATAGCCTCTGTGGTTGTGATCACCAGTGCGGTGGCGGCGTGGGCGTACTTCAGGGCCATGGTAACCATCTGGAGGGGGAGGACCGGGGCCGGACACGGGACCGAAAAGGAAGAGCCCCTGGCCCGTCGTGAGCGGCCGGTCTTTCTTCTGGTCATGCTGATTCTGGTCCTTGCCGTGGTGCTCATCGGCCTGCTGTCCCCCCTGCTGGTGGACCGCTTCGTCCTTCCGGCCGCGCGCCAGGCCACGAACTACGGCGGTTATATAAGGGCAGTGCTCGAACTTGCAAAGGGGGTGCTCTGATGCTTGGCGCAGTTTTGGCCGGAGGGAGGGCGAGGCGCTTCGGTGAGGACAAGCTCCTCTTCCGGATCAACGGGAAGCCGCTTATCCTGCACACACTTGAGGCCCTCAAGCGGGCTGAGTCCATCGATGAGGTCGTTCTGGTGGTCTCCCCAAATAACGCGGGGAGATTTGAGTCCCTTGGCCATCGCGTTATCGTGGACGACCTGCTCGTAGGTCCAATGAGCGGCGTCTACACCGCCCTGCACCTCGGTGACGCCTTCGTCGTTGCCGGCGATATGCCCCTGCTGGTTCCGGACTTCGTCGATTTTCTTATCTCCGAATTCAGGAAAAGTGGAAGAATTGCCTGCGTTCCCCGCTGGGAGAACGGTTACCTGGAGCCCCTCCACGCGGTCTATTCCCGGAGCTTCGTAGGTATTCTCCATGAACTGATAAAGATGGGGGACTATGCCCTGAACCGGGCGGTTCGCGAGGCAGACCCCTGCTACGTTCCTGTGGAGTCCCTGCCGGAGGAGTGGAGGGAAAGCTTCTTCAACGTGAACACGAGGGAGGACTTGAAGAAGATTCGGAACCTTCAATAGGGTTCTTTAGAATTCCGACCAGCAACTCGGCCAGCTCCTCCGCACGCTCTCTTATTACCTCGCTTGGCTCCTCGAAGAGGGCGGTAGAGGCCGGCTGCGAGCCTATCAGGATGAAATCCGCGTTAATCATCGTCTTCATGAACCGGGTGATGAATTTTAATGGCAAACCGTGTGTCGAGACGGCCTCACCAAGGGTCCCCTCTGGGTCAGCTATTACGTACTCCCCGATTTCGCCACCAAAGTCAACGGCGTCAACGAACACCACCAAGTCCGGCTTAAATTCCCTTATCTTGCCGGTGTAATTCTCGGGCACCTCACCGCAGTTGAGAATGAGAACGTTTGAGCTCTTCACCAGTTCCTTCAGCCTCTCGGCAACGAGGACGCCGAACGCATCGTCCCCCCTCATGTCGTTTCCGATGCCGCAGATGACGACCCTCTTCGCGTTCTGGGAGCTATTTATGAGTTCTTCCATTTTCATCCCTACTTCTCAGAGAATGTTAGGGTTCAAAGCGTTTTTGATTGGTTGAGATTATACCCCCCTAAATCCACAAGAGGGAACTCCGGGTTTAGTGGAGTTAAAAAGTGTGCGCCATTAGATGAGTCTTACTTGTCTCAATGAAAATAGAAAAATCAAACCCTCTCCGCGAGCCTCCTAACCATCTCGGCGAACTCGGTCTTCATGAGCTCCTCGACGTTTCCGACCTTCGAGTCGAGGTCGGGGTAGAACGGGATTCCTGCAAGGTACTCAGCGTTGTAGCGCCCGGCCAGCTTCTTCACGTCTTCTTCGTCGTGCAACTTCATGTTCTCAACGACACCGAGAACGCGGTGCTTCTCTTCTTTGAGGAGCTGGATGAGCTTTTCCACGACGTTCAGGGAGAGTTTTGATGGGGTTGCAACGACGAGGAACTCACCACGCTTGAGAAACCTCAGAACGTCGAGGAGCTGGTCGCCGAAGCCGGGCGGCATATCGATGACGAGGTGGTCCAGCTCGTCCCATCTTGTTATCGTCAGGAGCTCGATGAGCGCGTCGCTGATTTCCTTCCCGCGGAGCGGTGTGGGTCTGTTTTCGGTGTAGTGAACAATGCTCATGAACTTTATCCCGTGGACGATCGGAGGAACTACCCCTCTGTCCTCCTCCGGGAACTCCTTCGGCTCGAAGCCGAGGATGACGTGGTCGCTGGCCCCGTGGAAGTCGAGGTCGAGCAGGCCGACCCTGTAGCCTTTCTCTGCGAGGGTCAGGGCGAGGGTCGTCGAGACGAGTGACTTGCCGACGCCGCCCTTTCCGCTTACGACCGGTATTATACGCTTGACGTTCTCAAGCCTCGCTTCTATGGCAGAAACGCGCGGGTCTATGCCGGTCATGCCCCATCACCCTTCTCAATCAGTATCCCGCTTATGTACACTCCCCTGCCCTTCACGACCTCGAAGTCGTGGCTTCCGCACTTCGGGCAGGCGAGGAAAGAGTGCACCACCTCTGGAATGAAGTGAATGTCCTCCTTTATGCGGTCGTCGAAGCTCTCCCTGACCTCCTTGAGCTTCCATTCGTGGCCACAGTTCCTGCACCTGAAGACTGCCTCTTCCTCAATGAACTCCACCCCCGCGCCTTCTCCAATGGTCCCGGCCAGGAGTTGCTCCATTGCGAACTTCACGATGTCCTCGGCAACGTCCTGCAGCTCCCCGAGAACCACGTCTATTCTCTTGATTCTGCTTGCCCCCTCCCTCTCAGCATAATCGAGGGCGGTCCTGACTATTGCATCGGCAAGGGCCCATTCATGCATTTTAATCCCTCCACTGAATCTTGCGGGTCCTTCATTTAAATATAACGTGGTTCCTAACTTGAGGTTTCAAACTTTCCCCTTTGAAAAAGGCTAAAACCTCCCTGGGTTTAACCTCAACCATGGATCCAATGAAGGTGGTTCACAGCACCGAATCCAGATACCTTCTCCTGATACTGCTCCTCTCATTCGGCATAAGCTCGGGAGTTCTCTACGCACTCGGCATCGGGTACTTCATTCCACAGTTCTTGGCCTTGGCCTTGAGTGATTCGATAAATCCGTGCACCTTCGTGGTTTACACGATGTTCCTAGTGGCCCTCTCAGTCAAGGGACTTGAGCGGAGGAAGCTGTACATGGTGGGTGTGGCGTTCATAACGGCGGTCTACGTCTCCTACTACACCCTCGGCCTCGGCCTAACCGTGATAGCCGGAAGGGTCCCTGTGAGGTGGGCAGGCTACTTCGCGGTGCTCTTCGGTCTGTACACGATTGGCACGGGCATCATGGAACGCTCCAGGATAGGGGACAAGAAGGAGCTGAGGAGGAGGGTGTTCTCCAGCGAGACCACCGTGATCGGTGCCCTCATCCTCGGCCTCACCGTCTCGACGACGCTGCTCCCCTGTTCGGCTGGCCCCTACATCGTCTACTCGACCATAATCTCCCATAGTTCCCGGCTGATGATGTTCCTCCTCCTGGCCCTCTACAACCTCATCTTCGTCCTTCCCCTGACTGTTATCCTGCTAGCCATGGGAGGCCTCCAGGAGAGTAAAAAATTCTCCAGAGCCATGGTCAGGCACTCCGCCGAACTGTCCGTTGTCGCAGGGGTCCTCCTAGTACTGATCGGCCTCTGGATACTCGGTCTGCTCCCCCTATAGCGAAACACTCTTTAGGGGGATCTTGTAGTCTGGATGGGTGGTAACATGAGAATTACCCGATTTGGAGTTTCGATCCCGGACAACCTGCTTGAGAAGTTCAACAAGATCATCGAGGAGAGGGGTTACACGAACAGGAGTGAGGCCATAAGGGATCTGATACGGGATTTCATAGTGCGCTATGAGTGGGAAACTGGAGACGCGGACGTCGCCGGGACCATCACGATGGTGTACAACCACGACGAGGCCGACGTTGTCAAGGAGCTCCTGGATCTGCAGCACGACTACCTGAGCGAGATAGTCTCGAGCATCCACGTTCACATGGACCGGCACAACTGCCTTGAGGTCGTTATAGTCAAGGGCAAGGCGAAACGAATAAAGGAGATAGCCGACAGGCTCTTGAGTCTCAAGGGCGTCAAGCATGGCAAGCTCGTAATGACGACGACGGGGAAGGAGCTTCTTTAGTGCCTCCCCCCTAGGTACCTTTTTAAGGGACCTGCAGAACCTCCCCCGGTGAGAGCATGCCCTACCTCTTGATCGAGCACCTGGAAGACATCAGCGAGTGGCTATGGCTGGAGTACAGCCACGTAGCCAAGTGGTGGAACGGTAAGCTCGTTTTCACCAACGTCCGTGAGGACGAGAGGGAGAGACTCGTGAAGCTTGGGAGCGTCATCGGTGAGAGCGTTACGAGATTTCCCCTTGACCGCTCGAAGGTGATAGTTCTGGACCTCCAGGCCGGGGAGGAGCTGAAGCCGGAGGACATTGACGAGGACACGGTGATAGTCCTAGGGGGAATCCTCGGCGATGCCGTTCCAAGGGGCCGGACTAGGGAGTTCGTAACTTCCAGGATGAAGGGTGTTACTGTGAGGCACATAGGAAAACCCCAGTACTCCATCGACGGCGCCTCGATAGTGGCGAAGCTCATAGCGGACGGCAGAAGGTTGGATGAGATCGAGTACGAGGAGAATCCAACGATAAAGCTGGACGAGTTCAGCGAGATAACACTCCACTACGCCGTGCCAAAACTGGACGGAAAGATTCTCCTCACGCCAGGACTTATAGAGCTCCAGAGGGAGGAGATGGGCTACACGGAAACGGACGATGGGATAAGCGACGAGGAGCTGGAAGCGTTCTTTGAGGGGAGAGGAGGTCTGTAGAGGAATTCAATGGACGTAAAGGTTTATTCCTTCCCTCACATACAGCCTTACACCCTTTTGGGAGTATACCAGTCTGTACCTCTCCTCGGTTGTCTTCATCAGCCTCCACAGGTAGAGCCTCCCCTGGTACGTTCTAGTATCAACGAGTACCGCATCAGGTCTGACTCCGTTTGGATACACGTACACGTTCTCCTTAACGGCAAGTGATGGATAGAAGTCCGGCTGGGTATAAACGGAGAGGTTACTTCTCAGGAGCATCTGGATGATGGACCGTGCGGATTCAGCGCCTGGGATGGGTTCAAGGATCGAATAATGTATCATGGGATTGTGAATTCTCGGAGGTTTCTCCGCTACGGGCATCGTCGAGAATGATGCTATGATGCCGAGTATCAAGAGAACTGTAATGGCCTTCCGCAGGTTGAGCTCCTTCAGCGTGAAAACGGTCGCTATGAACGACAGGGGGACGAGCATGTAGGGGTAGTGGAATCCGAATGCCGTCTGGCTGGGTCTGGAAGCTAGGAGGTTCTCAAGCCATGGCAGGGTCAGTAGAAGCGCGTTTCGCGGCCTGAAAAGGGGCATGAGACCAAAAGTCAGATTGAACAGGAAGAAGTAGAGGGCTTTTTTGCTTCCGAGAGAGGGGTGTGAGTACAGGCTTCCGTATATGTAACCGTTGCCGAAGTGAGGGATTACGATCCTGATGACGATGATGCCGTAAACGATGATAAGGCCGGCGTGGATCAGGAAATTCCGGTTTCGTTTGAGGCTGTCGGGGGTAAGGCCATCCCTCAGGGCCCACCAGAGGGCCAGCGAAGTGACGCCGAGGAACGCGTCCTCCTTTGTGGGGAGGAGCAGGACTGAAGTTGCGTAGAAGGCTAAAATGTTTCCGTCGATGAGGAGGTACACCGCAAGAATGAAGAGGGGGACGGCTAGGGAAACCGGGTGAAACTCGAAGAGGTTGATGCCGATGAGGGAGGAGTTGAGGGCGTAGAGAACCGTCAGGACAACGCCGAGTCTCTCGTCCAGGACCTTTTTGGCCAGGATGTAGGCCAAGAAAACCGACGAGCCGAGGGCGAGGCTCTGAAGGACTAGGAGGGTCTTAGGTGAGGGAAATACCCTGAAAACCGGGACGAGAAGGAGCAGGATCGGTTGGAAGTGAACGCCGAAGTGGTTCGGGGCGCCGTGGATCTGCCACTCAACGGTGTTGAAGAGGGGTTTTCCATGGAAGAAGCCAGCTAAAGACTGAGTGAAGATCCCAAGATCCAGACTGGAGTAGCGGAAACTGTTAAGTTTTGTGAGGCTAAGTTGAACCGTAATGAGTGAATATATCAAAGCAACGAACACCGCGATGATGTCGTAAGGTGATAACTGAGTTTTAAATTCGAGTTTCACCATCGGATATAGTTATAAGTTGCGCTTAAAATCATTTCGTCCACTCCTCGGCGAGGCGTGCTATCTCAAGTCTGATCCTTTCCCGGTCCGACCTGTCAGCAACCAGAAAAACCTCCTGAACCGAGCCATCGCTCTTGGCGACTAACTTCAGCCCTGTCTGCGTTTCTCTCGTAACCTTAATCTCAAAGCCCCTTGAATCGCTCGCGTATATCCTTCCAGGGATTATCTTTTTCACCCCGGGAATTGAGGCTATCTCTTCGAGCGGTTTCTCAATGCCCTTCAGGAAATGGTGCTCGCGTTTGACCCCTCTTTTGAAATGCTTGGGCATGAGAAAAGTTGGAGGGGGGCTTTAAAATTTTAAGCCCTCTTCCTTACCTTAACCGCGATACCCTTCCTCGAGCGGACCATCTCGTCTCCGGCCAGAACTGCCTTTCCGACGCCAATGATCTTATCGTTGCGGACAACGCCGACTATGTCGTCGGGTCTAATCCTGTAGTCGGCCTCGTTCACGCCGACCGCGAAGAGGTCCCCGCGAAGGTCGAAGTCTATCTTCACCCAGTAGGATTTTGTTGCGTTATAGATCCTTCCCATCCCAAAGGGCGTCACGCTTATCACGCCGTCCCTGAAGGTTCCGGTCTGCTGATTATCAACGAGGAGGCGAAGTATCTTAGAGCCCTTGACCTTCCCGCCATCCGGCAGAACGGCCTCTCCGGCACCAACGCCGAAGTAGAAGTCAAAGACCTTCCTTATGCCCTCGAAGTAGCGGTAGGTTCTGTCCTCCCTGGTTCCCTCAAAATCGAACTCCCTCAGCGTTTCTGTGAGCGAGTTAAGGCTTTCCCTGCCCGTGGTGCCGTTCTTCACATCGGTAAAGATTATTTCCCTTCCAGAAAGCTCGCTTGCAAGCTTCGCTATCTCAACGTAGGCTTCATCTAAGTGAGCTATTATTGGAACGTCCTTCGGATACTTCTCGAGGGTCTTAGCGAGGAGTTCCGCTGACGGTCTAATCTCCTTCTCGCTCCAGTGACCGGTGACCACTATGTCGTATCTGGCCAGCCACTCCCACTCCCTGGGAACCACGCCAAAGGGAGAGGTGAGGATGAGCTCGTGGACTCTGACTATTCCGGAGCTGAGGGCGTCCTTTACTGCCCTTCTGTAGAGCGTATGTGAACGGGAGAATGAGTATGGCTTCCTGGCCGAGCAGGGAAGGAGGAGGACCAGCTCGGTGTTTTTAGGCGGGACGAAGCGCTCGACGACCCTTGAATGCCAGCGCCTGACTTCGGGTCGTCTTATCGAGGCGTCGCTGATGAAGTAAACCGTCTCCCTCTGGATTGGAGTGTACTTCTCGAGGTAATCGGCGTGCTCCAAATCGGCTATGCGGAGTATCCCGGCGTGATACTGTGTGTTGAAGAAGTTCTCGACGAGGTAGCGGAGCTTTCCTTCCTCCAGGGCCCTCCTCACGAGGAGCATGGTCTCACTGGCGAGGCTGAGGGAGTTTGGCTCGTCTCTCCAGAGGAAGGGGCTGAAAGGCGTGAAGCCTTTACCCTCGAAGTCGTAGAGCTTTAGCGAGCGTGTGTCAAAGGCGTCAACGCCGAGGTAAACCGCCAGGGGATAGAAGAAGGGCTCCAGATCCGCGATTATCATGACGTTGGGAAACCTCTCGCGGAGCTCCCTCAAAATCCCCACGAAGTGGCGGTACTCCCTCACCAGGATCTTCGAGTTGCCGAGGTAGACGGCGTCGAGATCGTTGCTCTCGATTATCTTAAAGAACTCGTTCAGGTACTCGGTTCTCCTGAGGGCCGGCAGGTAGAAGGTGTTGAAGCCGTTGTAATCAACGCTCCGTAGCCTTCCGAGGGCCTTCTCAATAACCTCAGTCGAGGTGTAGAAGCCGAGCGGTATCGCGGGAGCGAGGTTGAAGTCATAACCGCCGAACTCCTCTGGATGGAAGAAGGAATTGAAGGGGGATAGGGTAAAATCCACGCCAGCGAGGGCCGGCGTTTTAAACTGACCTCCCCTGGTTTTTACAAGGCCCAACCTTCCGGGCCCCTCGTGTCTGAGGGTCTCCATGGTCTGACCTCAGACAAGGTTGTATCTCTGGAGGAGCAGTAACTCGTCCAGTGAGAGTTTCTCGCCCTTCTTGAACTTCTCAAGGGCTGCGACTGCCTTGTCGAAGCTGGCGTCCTTCTTAGCGTGCATCCTTGCGACCATTCTGTATGCGATGAGCTCTTTGTGCTTCTCGTCGTATTCACGTATCTTCTTCTCGATGTCACGGAGTCCCCTTCTGACCTCCCTGATCTTGTCTCTCAGCTCGATAACCTTCGCGTGGTACTCGTCCGCCTCTTTCTTAACCTCGTCCGCCTGGTTGAACGCGGTTATCATCTGCTCGTGGAACTGCTGGCTCTGGTTGGCGAGCTTCTGTATCTCGAGGCTTATGGCCCTCCTGGCCTTCTTGAGTTGATCGACCTTCTTTCTGGACTCGACGAGCTTGTTGTGGAAGCGTTCTGCCTGCTGGATTATCTCAAGTTCGGTCGCCAGAACCTGTATCTGATCGACGATCTGCTTCTCACGGTCGGGCGTCAGGTTCGGGTTGGTCTGGAGCTCCCATTCGAGCTTCTCTATCCTCTCCTGAATCTTCGCGCTTGGCATTTTGAGCCTTCTCATCTGGTTGTACTCGTCTCTTTTGGTTCTGTACTCAAGTATCTCCTGATAGAGCAGGTCTAGTTTTGCGTTTATCTCCTCGCGGTTCTTCTTGAGCTCCTGTATCTGTTTGTTGATTTCATCGCGCTTGGCCTTGTATTCCCTGCCCTTCTGGCGGAGTGCCTTCACTTCGTTGTTCTTCTCGTCCCTCTTCTGGATCCAGATTTGAATCTCCTTTTCAAGTTCATCCAGTTTGGCCCTTACCTCATTTCTCTCCTTCTCAAGGGCCCCTATCTCCCTCTTGATCCTCTTAATTTCCTCTGGGTCTACTTTCGTCTGCATCTCTCTTCCCCTTCCCTATTTTTAGAACAGCCCGTGAGCTTACTCCAAACATCTGGTAGGTGAAAGGCAGGAATAAATAAAAACTTTTTGGCTCTAAAGATCCACTCCGTTCAAAAATATGAGGAGTAACGGCGAAAACTTCCATTGGGGGCGAAGTTCATTCTGAGCCTTCTCCCTTTGAAGGGTATGGCATGAACTCAACGGTACCCCTCTGTTTCATGGGCTGTTTGTAGAGCTCCATCAGGGCGTAGACCTCCTCTGGAACCCCGCTTTCGACGTGGAGGCCAAGCTCCTTGGCGTGCTCGTATGTTATGGGGTAGTCGTGCGTCCAGCGTCCTTCGGTGAGTGCTCTGGCCAGCTCTCTGGCCTTGTCCTCTCCGTACCTGTCCTTCAACAGGCCGTAGACGAGGCCCCTTACCTGCCCTATAGCCTTCTCGGCAACGTCCGCCAGTATGAGCGTTTGGTCGTCGACCTTGTCCACCCCCTTCTTCTCGACGGCCCGTACTATGCTCGGGCCAGGATACTGGCCGAGCTGGGGGTCGACTGGCCCGAGAACGGCGTGCGGGTCCATTATTATCTTGTCCGCGGCGAGTGCTATCAGGGTCCCGCCGCTCATTGCATAGTGCGGTACTATGACCCTCGTCTCGGCTGGGTGGTCGTGGAGGGCCTTTGCTATCTGGGTTGCCGCCAGGACCAGCCCTCCGGGAGTGTGTACTATCAGGTCTATAGGCTTATCCTTTGGCGCCATTCTTATCGCTCTGAGAACTTCTTCGCTGTCCTCCATGTTTATGAACTTGTAGAACGGAATACCGAAGAATCCGATACTCTCCTGTCTGTGTATCATCGTGATTACGGTTGAATTGCGTTTTCTTGAGAGCCGGGCCAATACCTTGAGCCTCGCCGCCTGCAGGTTCCTGTACTGCATCTGGGGCCACAGGGGCAACAGTATCATGTATATAAGGAAGAGCCACCATATCAGGGACCCTAAGTCTATAGTTGAACCTGCCGTCACTTCCCTCACCGCGGGGAATAGGGCGGTGAAGTTTATATCCCTTTGCGCGGGGCCGTTGAACTTTGGAGGTTCCCCTACGGGGGCATATAGGTTACCCCTTAACGACCTGGGTACCCTTCTTTCCCTCCAGGGCAGCCATTGCATTGTCCAGAGAAGCTATAACTGCCCTTTCACCACCCCACTCGACGAACCTTATCGCTGCCAGAACCTTCGGACCCATACTCCCCTTCCTGAAGTGCCCCTCTTCATAGTACCTTCTGAGTTCTTCGACAGTTGTCCTGCCGAGCCATTTTTCATCAGGCTTCCCGAAGTTTACCGCCGCACCGTTCACGTCGGTTAGGATCATGAAGACGTCCGCCTTCACCTCCTCTGCCAGCCTCTCTCCGGCGAGGTCTTTGTCTATGACCGCTTCCACTCCCATGAGTCTTCCGTTTTCTTCTATAACCGGAACTCCTCCCCCGCCGCTAGCTATCACAATGAAGCCCCTCTCTACTAGTTCCTGGATTATGGGGGCCTCAACGTGACCCTTTGGATCGGGGCTCGGAACGACACGCCTCCACCCCCTGCCTGAGTCCTCTATGACGGTCCAACCCTTCTCCTCTGCGAGCTTTTTAGCGGTCTCCTCGTCGTAGAAGGGGCCGACGGGTTTGCTTGGGTTCTGGAAGGCCGGGTCATTCTTATCCACGAGCGTCTGCGTCACTATCGTAGCCACCGGTCTGCTGACACCCCTTTCCCTGAGCTCGTTTATTAGAGTCTGCCCTATCATGTACCCTATCTGACCCTGGGTCATCGCCCCAGCAACGTCCATCGGCTGGGCAGGGATTCCGTAAGTCTGATGGCCGGCGTCCATATGAAGAAGTAGCGCGCCGACTTGGGGACCGTTTCCATGGGTGATAACTACCTCATAATCCCCCTCAAGGATTATATCAACTATCTGTTTTGCGGTCTTCATGACGTTCGCCATCTGCTCCTCGTAGGTTCCCTTCTGGTCTCGCTGCAGTATGGCGTTTCCGCCCAGTGCTATCACAACCCGCTTCATGCGCTCACCTCCGGATGCAGGTTTTGGTGCAAGGGCATAAAAACGTTCGTTAGATGCCTTGCCTGTTCATCAGAAAAAGGTTCGGGAGACCCCCACGGAAGTTTACAAAAGTAAAGAAGGCTCAGGGGTACCACTCGGAGAAACTCCCCAGTCCAAGCCTCTCAAGGGTTTTCATGACCCCCAGGGCTATGCCCTCAACCTCGATTCCCCCCGGCGGCTTGTATGCATCGCCAACGACGTAAACATCGCTTATCTGGAAGTCCTCAACGGTCTGGCCGCTGGCGACCCTGTTAACGGGATTCCCATCGAGGTAGGTCTGTACCAGCAGGATTTCTCCCTCGCTATCGAGGTTCGGGAAGATTCTGTAAATGTCTTCGATGCCCTTCCTCTGCTCGGCCTTGACGTTCCTGCCCTGCAAGGCGTGGTGGAGCATTATCAGGGTGTAGCCCTCTTTAGCCAGCTCCGGGCTCAGTGAGGAGGGCTCGTTGTAGCCGTTTATCCTCTCGGTGTCGAGGGTGAAGACGACTGTGTTGCCTACCCTCGGCTTCCCCTTCAGGGCAACGTTGTATTTGATTCCTTCGCTTGGCTTTAGAGAATCGACCTGCTTGAGGTAATCGCGGTCGAAGCTCTCCCGGCCGATCAGCTCGACGGTTTCCTTTATTCCGATGTTGGAGATGAGAACGTCGTAGGCGAACTCCTCACCGTCTGCCGTGATGACCCTCTTCGCCTCGGGGTTAACTTCAACGACCCTCCTCCTAGTGAGGATTTTTCCGCCGTTTGCCTCCACTATCCTCGCGAGTTCACCGGTCAAAGCTTTACAGCCACCCCTGATTAGTCCAGGTCCACCCCACCTCAAGGCAGCCTTAATCTCCCTCGCCAGCTCACCAGCGGGAACGTCCAGCACGCTGTCGGCCCAGCCGAGGAAGCTCCTGATGAAGAGGTCAACGAACTCGTTGTCGCCTATTCTTTCCCTTATCCATTCTCCCCCGCTCATCTCGGCCTCTTCTCCCTTCGGCAGTTTGTTCCTCTTGATGTCGAGCAGGAGCTTTGTAGCCCTTGCCTTCTCGGTGAAGCTCAGGTACTTCCAGCCATCGCGGTAGTGGAAGGTTTTGTCTTCGTAGAAAATCATACCCTTTGGATTCGAATTGACGATTTGGACATTCGCGTTGAGGAGCCCGAGGAGGTGCGCTAAAGGCCCGTCCTCGCCGTGGGGGAGCATGTGGAACGCTCCAGTGGAGAGACCAAAACCTTTGTAGTTTAAATTTGTGAAGCGACCGCCGGTATAGGGGGCTTTTTCAATGACGGTAACTTGGTAGCCGTTTTTGGCCAGGAACGAGGCCGTCAGAAGGCCGCCGATTCCGGAGCCTATTACAACTGCCCTGGGCTTCATTCTATCACCGGAGGAATTG
>Ga0256840_1000366_pt1 | contig 46653 bp, 46 predicted proteins | sample 355202metaG_FD_185969 | JGI IMG/M metagenome (GOLD analysis project Ga0256840, IMG submission 185969) | Hydrothermal vent microbial communities from Mid Atlantic Ridge, Atlantic Ocean - 355-202 | ecosystem: Environmental > Aquatic > Marine > Hydrothermal vents | place: Atlantic Ocean: Mid...
TCAAAAAGACTCTTGGATTTGTACAATTGGCCCTTTTGGTAAAAATATTGGCTAAATTTACGGACTGGCTCATGCCAGTAAAATCCATTCAGCTTGTAGCTGGATGACTTATTGAGGAAGCTCTATTTAACTTGTGCTAAAAAGCACAAGCACGAAAAAGGACGGGCTTCCTTCATGCAACAACTCAGCGTCTACGTGACACTGAAACAAAAAAAGGCCTGCTCTTTATAACAGAACAGGCCTTTTCAATTAACAGAGTTTGAGCTACTTTTCGGCAATCTCCTTGCGTAAACTCTTAATTTCGTCAAGAAAAAGATTCTTGATATCTGCTAGTTCTTCCTGAACGAATGCTTTGAGTTTTTCATCGTCTCCTGAGATACTATCAGAATCCTCAGATACAGGTGAGGACACATGACTCTGGGCAGTCTCAGGAGCAACGTTCTCTTTCGGGGCCTTTCTGCTCATTGCCTGCTGCATCAAAAGTACCTGACTGGTGCAGCTTAACAGATGTTCCTGTACCTGATCCGAAGAGACATCCGGTGAACTGTTTATCTTAAATCCGCTGAAAACATCATCCATAAGGGCAAGAACACTCTCATCAGGGGGGTCCATGGATTCAGAGAGTTGCTGGCAAATCGTTGATAGTAATTGCAGAAAAATCTTACCAGTGTTATCTGAACTGCTGCTCCCACGCATGCTATTAATTTCAGCAAGTAAAGCCTGGATACTTTCTTCGTTTATGTCATTACGGACATCATCAATACATTTGCTCAGCTCACTATCCCCTGCATCAACTGATTGAACTCCATCAGGGCTAACATCTGCCACATCGGGTTCAAACTCTTCAAACAGTCCAGTCTCATCAGCATACTCTTCGCCAGGAAGGGGATCAATTTCAACATCATCAGCTACAACCTCGAAGACAATCCTATCGAGTTCATCCTCAGTGGTATCTGATCCTGTCCCCTGAACTTCATCTTTTTCACCTGGTATCATGAAATTAATTTCATCATCCTGAGAGGAATCAGGTTCGTCAACAAATTCTGAAACTATCTCCTGGGTGATTTCTCCTGGTACAGTAAACTCAATTTCCTCTTCTTCAAAAATGTCTTCAGTGTTATCAAGATCTTCGTCAGAATCAGTCTCCTGTGACCCGGCATCTTCCTCTGAATGAAGATCTTCATCTTCATCTAGAAAGGACAAAGCATCCGCGTCAGACTCTTCTGCTTCATCACCTGACTCATCAATTACAGCTTCAAAGGTTACAGCATCAAGGACACCTTCTTGCACTTCTTCAGACACCATGTCCTCAGATTTGTCGTCAAAGATATTCTCTTCGGATTCCTCAACTGTTTCTTCATCTATTTCGAATGTCTCTTCAAGGACAGCTACTTGCCCCTGGTCCTCAGCAGGTTCTTCAGCTACAACAGAATCTATCTCATCAACAGAAGAAGGTTGAGGTTCCTCATCCGAATCAGTTTCACCCTCCAACGCGGAGGCATGTTCTTCTGAATCCTCCTCCAACACTTGGTCAGTACTTTCAACAATGGGCGATTCAGAAACAACTAGCTGTTCAGGGGGAGCAATATCTTCATCAAGGAACGCGAGGTACCCTTCTGTTGGATCTTCATCCTCATTGTCGATATCAGTAGAATCATCGTCATCTTGAAGAATAGTTTCAAGTACCTCCTCATCAGCTTCTTCAAGCTCTGGAGGAGCAACATCATCATCAAAAAAAGACAGTTTGTCTTCAATGGCATCTTCAAGAACTTCATCATCTTCTGCAGAAGGCAACTCCTCATCAAGAAGAGATGGTTCATCTACTTCCCCATCTTCATCCTCTGTGACCCCGCGTGTTGCCAACTCTTCGATGACATCTTCAAGAGCTTCACCGTCCTCTGGAAGAGCAGCAACGACATCTTCACTTAAAAAATCATTTTCGCTGTCACTTAATGCAACCACAAGCTCACTGTCATCAATATTTTCAAATTCATCCAGAGAACCAGATGGCTCATGACCTTCCCACTCTTGGGCTGAAGACTCTACTTCGTCATCAAAAAAGGAATCCAGCCTGTCATCGAGATCATCGGTATCATCTATGCCGGCCTCAATGGTGAGGCTCTCGTCATCAAAACCCTGCTCATCGACGCTTGCACTTAATGCAGGGGCTATCTCACCATCCTCAAAGGGCAATGCCTCTTCATCAGAGTCGTCATCAGCCTCTGTTTCAACATCAACACCCGGTGGCAATGGTTCCTCATCTGAAATAAGGTCTTCATCAACTTCAACAGGTTCTGCCAACTCCTCAGCGAGTCTTTCGACACTGAAGCTGCTTTCCTGGTCAGCTTCTGCCAGGGCTGGAGCAACAGCACCATCCTGATAAGGCAGTGCCTCTTCATCCGAGTCATCATCAGCGTCCGTCTCTACGTTGACTCCTGCAAGGGCTGCTTCTTTGTCAGCCTGTTCTTCTACACTCGATTCTTCATCGCCAAAAACAGAGGCCAGGCGTGAATCAACATCAGAGGCGACTTGAAGTTCCTCCTCACCTTCGTCAACAGGCAATATTTCTTTTTCAGCAACTGCTTTTTTGGAAACCGATTCTGGTACTGCTGAAGTTACCATAGTTGAATCTGCAGGTGCAGCAGGTTTAGACTTGGCTAAAGTAATTTCTCCTTTAAATGCATTAAATTTTTCAACTTCAGAAAGGAGTAACTGTTTTTCTTCAGCGGCGGAGAGATCTGTGGAGGAGATTTTTTCAAGAACATCGTAAAAAGAGTGCAGCAATGGAAAGACTTTTCCGTTAGACTGACTTCTCATTTTGTTAATATAGGAACTGAGTGCCCCGATACCCTGTAATAGAATAAGCTTAGCCTTATTCTGACTGAATACGCCCTCAAGACGCTTTACTTCATCACCGAGCTTTTGCAATCCTTCCTGGCTTATTTCCCAGTCAATGCCAAGAACAAGAGCTTTCAGAGATTTCAGTTCATCTTCCTGACCTTCACTCTCATAAATTCCAGCAACTGGTCCAGAAGCCGGGTAACCTGGCGGCCTACTCTCAGATTTCCCAATATGAGATTTCAACTGATCAAACTTTTTAACATCTTGAAGAAGAATCTCCTTTTTCTCTTCCTCACTCATCGAATCCCCGGAAGCGACAATCTTTTCAAGATTATGATAAAAAGTGATTAGAAGGTTAATTGCATTGGGATGGGCATTGGCCTTTTCCTTGTAGATATATTTTCCTATCTTATTCAGGCCTTGAATATAAATCTGTTTGATTTTATCGCCTGCCCAGATATCCCCAAGATCAACAAGCTCGTCATCAAGCTGCTGCAGAATATCGTCATTGATTTCCCAGTCAATTGAAAGGATTATCGTCTTTAACCGGGCGATTGGGGATTCTTCATCACCAGTAAATTCAAACAGGTCTATAGAATCCGTAGAAAAAGATCCATCGCCATCCATACCAACGGTCAGATCATCATCAAATTGATTTCCGCTCTGCTGTGTCACCGTTTCTTCCCTAGAGTAATTTTTTCTGTATAGAGACAACCGTTGAGGAGATTATCTTTTTCAAGGTTGCGGCTACATTATATCCTGTAATGGCACTTGCTTCAAAGTCTGGCACTTTCAATCGACTATTAAGATCCTTTCGTAAAACAGCGGTAGGTAATATGGGAACACCATGATCTTTCAAATCAACCTTATTGTACTGAATCACAAGGGGCAGTTTAAAAATTGATTCCTTATAAGCCTGAAGATTTTCATGGAGCTGGTTAAGTGAACGAATATTTTTCTCTCGCTGTTTCTCCATGGCATCTGCTACAAACACGACGCCATCCACTCCTTTCAAAACCAGTTTTCTGGTAGCATTGTATTTTACCTGACCCGGTACCGTGTAGAGCTGAATTTTAATATCATAGCCCTTGATCTGTCCCATATCGAAAGGGAGAAAATCAAAGAACAGAGTTCGATCACCATGGGTTTTCAAACTAACCATCTCGGACTGGATCTGATCACGGAACTTTCTGTTTACATATTCCAGGTTGGTGGTTTTCCCACACCTACCTGGTCCATAATACACAATCTTGACCTGAACCACCTTTTCTTTCAAGTTGATAAAACTCAAGTATTTACCCCCAAATATCTAACGAATATACTGTGTGAAAAAGAGGACAAAGAATATGATTTAACCATTACTGGCTTCCCAGACCTTACGTATCTGCTCAATGGCTTCAACCACATTCAGCCGAAGAAACCCAAGGGATATATCCTTTCCAAACATCGAAATAAGGAGCAATTCGTCATCTATCTTGCTGAAATGAATATTTGATTCCTGACCTTTATGAAAAAGCAGTGAAAACTCTGCTTCACCAACCAGCTTGGCCATGGCATCAACTGTGGCAAAGTTTCCGGCGGCAAGCGCTGCAAACGAATAGACATCATACTTACTTTCACCATTATCTTTGGCAGTAATAATATTTCCTGCCATATCAATGATGATGACACAGTCAACACCAAGTTTGATGAGCTTACTGGATAAAATCGTATCAATCTGTTCCAGTTGCTCTTGACTGACTATTCCATAATTCATGCCAAGTACCTCTTTCCTTAATTACGAGCCATTACCATCGACTCTTCTCGACTATTTGACGGATATCGGCCCAGGGGGACAAATTACAATTGAGCTGATCATCCCGACCGACAGGCCATATACAATTAATATTCCAATTTTTCTTTTTCCAGACCAAGCCTCTGAAAAAGATTTTATTCGTTAAATAAAACAGATGACAGACATACCATATCGGTTGTTAGTATACGACAGATTCATTTTGATATGAAGATGTTTTTTTGATTTTTCCTAAAAAAATCATACTGATATAGCAAAGCCCCATGCAAAACCTCCACAAAACAACCATATAGTACTGTTTTCACATGCTTATTTTACATGCTTAACATTTATTTACAACCACAGGTCAGTAAGACGGAAGTCGTCAACATCGACCAAACCGAGATCGGTCATTTTCAAATGAGGGATCACCGGAAGAGCCATAAAACTCATCAGCATAAAAGGGTCCCCAACAGTAACACCTTGCTCCAGCGCAGCCTCAAGCATTTCGTGAAATTTTGCAGCTAGAACCTCAGGGGGTGCTGTAGACATCAACCCCGCGACATCAAGTACCAACCTGGCCTTAACTTCACCATCACAGGCAGCAGCAAGCCCACCACCCTGATCGATAATTGTCTTCACCACAAGATGCATATCTGAATCATTGACACCAACCACAGTAATATTATGTGAGTCATGGCCAACAGTGGAAGCCAGGGCACCTCTTTTCAACCCCATTCCCTGAAGAAAACCAAGTCCTCTATTGCCAGTGGCATGGTGACGTTCAACAACAGCTAATTTTACTATGTCACGATCTTTGTCAGCAACTGCATTTCCATCAATTATTTTAGCGTCAAGCTCCACAGAGTCCGTAATTAACTCGTCTTTTTTTACCCGGATAACCCGCACCTTTTTTCCATTTACAGGTATTTTAAAGGAAAGGCCTTCTGCCTTTACATTTACAGAATCAAACACCTCCGGATACCTTTCCAGCAAGCCGGCAGAGACCAGTTCGGCTTCACCATGTTGAGCAATGATCTCCTCTCCACCTGAAAAAACTGTTCTCACCCGTATATCCTGCAAATCGTCAAATACGATAAGGTCTGCACGACAACCAGGCGCAACAGCACCACGGTCACGCAAACCAAAGAAAGAGGCGACATTTATGGTAACCATCTGTATCGCTGTAATTGGGTCGAGTCCAAGTTTTACAGCTTTTCTCAAAATACGATCAAGATGTCCTTCCTTCAGCAATTCATCGCAATGACAATCATCTGTTACAAGAAGGCATCTATGACTATTTTTTACACTCACCGCTGGAAGCAATGCTTTGAGATTCTTTGCAGTTGATCCTTCACGAATAAAAATATGCATCCCGGAAGAAAGTTTTTCAAGAGCTTCTGCGGCAGTACTGCACTCATGGTCAGACATCACACCATTTCCAATGTAAGCCTGGAGATCTTTTCCACGGAGACCTGGGGCATGTCCATCAACTGGCACACCAAGTTTCCCTGCAACTATAAGTTTTTCCACAACTTCATTATCCTGAAACAGTACCCCGGGGAAGTTCATCATCTCAGCAAGCCCCAAGACCTGCGGGAGCTGCATAATCTCAACAAGATCGTCTGACACCAATCTGGCGCCGGAGTTTTCAAGATGCGTAGCAGGCACACAGGAGGGAGCCATTACAAAAATTGAACAGGGGAGCCCATCACTCTCCTCGAGCAAATACCGGATACCATTGATTCCTGCAACATTGGCAATCTCATGGGGATCACAAATAACCGTGGTGGTTCCATGAGGCAGGACAGTATCTACAAACTGCCGGGGACTAAGCATTGAACTTTCTATATGAATATGTCCCTCCATAAAGCCTGGGCTAACAATTCCTCCCCTGCAGTCAAACTCCTCAACTCCGCTATAGTCCCCAATACCGACAATGGTATCGCCACAAATTGCAACATCTCCCTCTTTCAGTGTTCCACAGAAAACATCAACCAAGTGACAGTTTTTCAAAACCAGCTCAGCCGGATCGAGTCCTCTGGCCTGGGAATTTCTTTTTGCTCTCAGTGATTTCGCACTCATGTAACCCCCTTATGCGATGGTATAATTTTGACACAACGACTCATAATATAACGACTCACTTGTAAACGGAATGTTTTTTTCAAAAATTAGGGTATTGCAGGAGCAGATCGAATCTGCTACAAAACAAACCATGAAAAAGAACAAAGCGCTTATACAACCCATTAAAGGTGAGCATTATTTCATAGACAGCCACTGCCACCTAGACATGCAAAGCTATGAAGATGATTTCAACGATATACTGGAAAGAGCAACCGCTCATGGTGTAAAACATATAATAACGATTGGAATTAACGAACCAAGCTCAAACAAGGCGATTGAAATTGCAAAGCGTTACCCGATGGTTAAGGCAACGGTCGGAATACATCCCCATGACGTCGACAATATTCATTCTTCCACCTGGGAGAACCTGACAACCCTCATCAAAGATAACAGAAAACACGTTGTTGCCTATGGCGAAATAGGTCTGGACTACGCGAAACAATACTCCGCCCCAGACAACCAGAGAAACGCTTTCAGGACACAGCTGCAAATGGCCAGAGAGCTCAACCTGCCGGTGGTCATTCATGACAGAGATGCCCATGCAGACACAATATCCTTACTCCACGAATGCGGCCCATTCCCAAAGGGTGGCGTAATGCACTGCTTTTCAGGAGATCTGAAGTTTGCCAGGGAAGTTCTTGATCTAGGTTTCTTAATTTCAATTCCAGGGGTTGTCACCTTTAAAAACGGGGTCCTTCTCCAGGAAGTGGTGAAAAGCATCCCCCTGGAAAGCCTTATCCTTGAAACCGATGGTCCTTTTCTGGCACCTGTTCCCTGGAGAGGCAAACGCAATGAACCAGCATACCTGCTGTACACTGCTAAAAAAGTGGCTGCCATCAAGGACATCAGCATGGATGAGTTGGCACGACAGACCAGCAGGAACGTAAAAAACCTGTTCAACTTTTCCACCTCCGCTTGAGACCACGATGTCTATCTCAAACAATCTCCTGGAAATTAAAAAGAAGATACACAAAGCTGCAGAAAGCTGTGGAAGAGATCCACAGACCATTAAGCTGGTTGCCGTTTCCAAAAGACACTCAACGGCAAGTATAAAAGAGGCCATGACAGCTGGCCATTTCCTTTTTGGAGAGAACTATATCCAGGAAGCTGCCAAGAAAAGAGAAGTAATCAATGATAAGGCACAGTTCCATTTTATTGGTCATGTCCAGAGCAACAAAGCCAAACAGGCAGCTGAGCTTTTTTCAATGGTTGAAACCGTTGACCGTTACAAACTTGCCAGGGCGCTGAATAATCACCTAAACCAACTTAACAAAAAACTGGATATCCTGGTACAGGTGAACATTGGAAAAGACCCCCACAAATCAGGGATAATGCCAGAAGAAACTACTGAGCTACTGGAAAGAATCACATCCTTGCCCAATATCAGACCACTGGGACTTATGACGATACCACCACTCTCCAAGGAGAAAGAAGACATCAGACTTCATTTCAAAAACCTGTATTGTCTTGCTGAAGATCTCGCACATAAGAAACTTTTTTTCGACAACAGCTCCGTTGAGCTCTCCATGGGCATGACACAGGACTTTACTATCGCCATTGAAGAGGGAGCAACTATTATACGGGTAGGCACAGCCATCTTCGGTGAACGCCCAACGCTCGCCTAAAACGTCTTTGAAAACAGCTCCACAAAAAACAAAAAAAAGGCACCATTCCATTAGGAAATGATGCCTTGAATCTTCCTAGCAGACAGCTATCAAACTTTTTGGGCTGATGCTCGTTTGGCAGCTTTCAAAGGATTAATCCGTACTGTGGTGACAGTGATCTCTGGCTTTGCATGAGTTGCAAAATTGCAGATTCCAAGACGCCATTTCGATTCTGGTTTAAGATACGACTGACAGAACTGAGACTCAGCTTCCTCAACAATTCTATCGCACCCGGTGCATTGTTCGACAACGGGTTGAAAGTTCCTTTCACTATAACTTGTAGCAGCCTGATTCTGCATGCTGTTCTCCTCAAAGTCTTTGTTTCAAATCTTTATAAAATCAAAAATGCAGGAAACCTGATCTCCCACTATAGTTATTAACCAAATCATGTATTATACCAAGAGTAACGCATTTAGACAAGGATAAAAACAGAATCTTCTCCAAAACGACACTTTCCCAATACATCTTCCCGATACAGCATACCACTACTGGTAAATCCCTGGTGTTGTTGAGATTGCTTTATTTGACAGGACTCGTAAAAACTTACCGCCTCCTTCGTAATGCGCCCCTCAGGAATTGCCCAGGGGGTAAGATTTATGCCCCTCTCCTTGAAGGAGTATGCTCCAGACTGAGTCCGTCCAGCAGCCAGGCGAGTTCATACCCGTGCACAGCAAGTACATCCTCTGCAGTTTCAAGCCAGCGGAAGCGATCCTTTTCCAGTCGTTTATGCCAGAGGCAGTTATGCCGATGTTCTAATTATGCCGAGGATGAACCAAAGGTTGTAGTGTGCCTGAATATTCACACTTCCATGCCTCGGCATAATTTATTACCATTACTTCCGCAACAGGTTCAGAGTGCCTTCAAGAATTCTATCAAGTTGTCATCAGGTTTAAAGGTCACCGGCTTGGCACTGATAGGGAGTGTCTTTTCGAAAATCTTAATCTTCTGTGTTAAATCCGAATTCATATAGGCTTGAGTGCTCTCAAGGGATTCATGGCCAAGCCAAAGTGCAATTACGGATAAATCCACTCCGGATTGAAGTAGATATACAGCAGCGGTATGTCGAAGCACATGTGGACTTACACGCTTTTTCAAAAGTGATGAACAACGCTGTCCTGCCACGAATACATATTTGCCGAGGATGTATCCGACTGTGTCCCGGTTGAGCTTGTTTTCTTTCCTGGTGGGAAATAGTTGCACTGAGGGCGGCTTAGGGCTCCACTCGCCGAGCCAGTGCTCAATGATTACCGAAACCGTTCTACCCAAAGGCATCGAGCAATCTTTCCGCCCTTTTCCAGTGCAGTGAACATAAGCACCTTCTCCTAAAGTGACGTTACTGCAGCACGGGTTGATGAGTTCCGAGACTCTCAACCCCGTATGGACTGCTAAAGAAATGAGTGCGTGATCCCCACGCCCGATCCAGGAGGACCTGCCAATGGCATCCAAGATTGCATCGACTTCATCGACGGTAAGAAAGTCGATTTCACGCTTTCGGTAGCGCTTGGTTGGAATCGCTAAAACACGCTGAATATGTGCGGATAGCTGTGGTTCCTGAAAGGACGTATAGTGGAAGAATGAACGGATAGCCGCAAGACGATGGTTACGAGTACGAGGCGTGTTGTGCCGTTTCTCTTCCAAGTGGTTGAGGAATTTGCAGATGAGTGAAACGTCCAAGTCCTCGAGCTGCAACTTTGACGGCGTTTTACCGAGTTCACATTGAGCATATTTGAGCAGCAGGCGAAATGTATCACGACATGCTAAAATAGTTTCCTTGCTGACCCGTTTTTGATTCATTAGCCTCTCGATGAAGAATCCTTCCATAATGGGTGCCAGAGTCGAGGATGAGTTTTTCATAGAATACCTCGCTTTCTCTCGAGACGATTTCGAGCCAGTTCCAGGAACTCGGGAACGGCCGAGAAATACCAGTAGGTGGAGGAAGGTCCGACGTGACCCATGTAGAACGAGAGCGCGTCCACCGCCTGCTCAACATCGCGATCCCTTTTATAGATGTCGATTAGGCTGTTCACTGCGAAGCTGTGGCGCATATCATGTATGCGTGATCCTTTCCCGTGACTTGTATCCCGAATGCCTATCTTGAAGCATAGTTGTCTGAAAGTTTGTTGGGCGATTGCGGTCGTTGGCCGGGTGCCAATAGAGCTTAGGAAGAATGATGGCGATTGAGCATTGGGAAAGATTTGATCGCGCCAACGAGCATAATGTGCCAGGGCACTTGCGGTGGACGCATGCACCGGGACCAGGCGAGACTTGCCGAACTTGGCATTACGAATTGTGAGCAATTGGTTGACGAAATCCACATTTTCTCTGTCGAGGGCCAAGGCTTCAGAGATGTGAAGAGGTAGCCGGATAATGGATTGAGTTCTAGCTGATCAGCCACCAGCAGAGATAGGCCGTTGATGGACTTGCGAATATCGGTGACACCGGGCGCTATGTACACCCGTGCAGGAGCAGCTGGATAAAACATTACCGGTTCTCCAGTACGGTAAGCACTTGGCTGAGTACCCTTGGTTAAAACTGTTCGCTGACCTCTCTGGCAATAAGATCACTCAGGAGAATTTTTACTCCCGAGGTTGCAGCAGGCTGGCCGGATCGTCGAATCTTCTCCATGGGCACCGGGGCCAGCTGAGATGTTTTGCGGGAAAATTCTGACATCTTTCTCTGCCAGTAGGTCATGGCATGGTAGGAGAGGCCATGCAGACGACAATATTCTGCTCGGCTCAAGCCGCTTTTCTGCTGGGCCCTGATGTGTGCCTGCCAATGGTGCCTGGATCTTGACCTCTTCCCGCCATCTTTGTAATCTGCCATCTGAATCCGCCCTGGTTGTGGTTTCCGATGGGATTCATTATGACACATCGCGACCTGAGAAAAAAATAGGGTTATTTTGTGGCGCTTACGAATATTTCGGCCTCCAATTGAGGTTAATCCTCCACCAGACGATGAAAATATGGTGAAAATCCATAGTGGCTTTATGTCAAAGAACAATTTAACGGAAATTCAAGCACCAATCCATCATGATGATGGATTGGTGCTTGAAACTCTAAACTTCAGATTGTAAAAAAAACCACCAAAAAGTACCACATTCGCATACCTCAAAGTGAAAATAAAAAAAACACTCATAGCAATACTCTAGCTTGTAATCTCTAACATCATGATATAGAATAAATTTGTTTAATAATTTCATTATCCTGAATCCGTGGACGTTGGATGGTGATGTTGTCTGTTTTTTTTATGAACACTTTAATTGTAGTAAGTATATCAATGGGTTCAAAGAAAACAGGTGTGCCGAAAACGAACGTTCTATAGGGATGCAAGTATCTTTTTACAAAGCTGATTATTAATTTTAAATTTGCATTTCAGTATATTACTAAAAGAATGATGACGAAGCCGTCACAATTACAGGATTATCTCATTGTATTTATTAGGCTTGCATTCCGCCCCAAGGCAACTTGCACAGCAGAGTCAGGCGGTACTTGGCAAACCATTGATGAATATCATCAATCAGTGAATTTACATTTAGAAAACAGTACCATGCAGGAGAGCATATAATGCCTATCTATATCTGGAAAGGTATCAATTCATACGGCGACAAACGTAAGGGCGAAGTTGAAGCGCCAGACCAGGCTGCGGCACTCGCCCATGTCAAACGTCTACGCATTAAAGATCCTGTTATCAAGGAAAAGCCAAAGGATCTGTTTGAGAACATAGCTTTTTTTCAACCTAAAGTTACCGGTAAAGACATAGTTGTCTTCACCAGACAGCTTTCAACCATGATTGATGCTGGCTTGCCACTCGTACAGAGCCTTGAAATTCTCGCGAAACAGCAGGACAACTCCACCTTCAAAAAAGTCCTCACTGAGATTAGGATGGATGTTGAGACGGGTACCACCTTTGCTGACTCAATGCGGAAGCACCCTAAGGTATTTGACAACCTTTTCGCCAACATGATTGAGGCCGGTGAAACAGGCGGTATCCTGGACACCATCCTCAGTCGTCTCGCTGTTTTCATGGAAAAATCCATGGAACTGAAGAAAAAAATAAAAGGTGCCATGACTTATCCTGTTATCTGTTTAGGTATCGCTCTTCTTATCCTGGTTGTTATTCTTGTCTTTGTAATCCCAGTTTTCGAGGATATGTTTGCGAGCATGGATTCGGCACTTCCCATTCCGACGCAGATAGTTGTATCCATGTCCAACTTCTGTAAAGCCAATTTTATATGGCTGGTCATGGGAGGATTTGCCATTATCTACGGCATTAAAAAGATCTATAACACTGAAATTGGTCGCATTAAGATGGATGCAATGTTTCTCCGTGCGCCCATTGCCGGGCCACTGGTAAGAAAGGTTGCCGTGGCCAAATTCACCAGAACTCTTGGAACCATGCTCCAGAGTGGTGTTCCAATTCTAGATGCCCTGCAGGTTGTTGCGAGGACAGCCGGTAACAAGATTATAGAAGCTGCAGTTTTTCGTGTTGCTGACAGTATTGCAGAAGGTCGTCCCATCGCAGAACCACTTGAGGAAAGCGGAGTCTTTCCAAACATGGTTGTCCAGATGATCAATGTAGGAGAATCTGTCGGTGCACTGGACAGCATGCTTGCTAAAATTGCGGACTTTTATGATGGTGAGGTTGACCAGGCCGTTGAAAACCTCACCGCAATGATTGAGCCATTAATGATGGTGGTGCTTGGTGGTATGATTGGTGGACTGGTTGTCGCCATGTACCTTCCCATTTTCTCAATGGCAGGAAATATTTAAAAAAAATAACGTTCTACTGTTGACATTATCCGTCTGAAGCATATCATTAGTAAAAAAAGAACATTTCTAAATGTCGATTATTTTTGAGGAGGATTCAACTATGACTCTCACAAAAGCTGACCTTGTTCAGCAGGTATACAAATCTCACGGCTCTCTCACAAAAGCTCAGGCAACTGACTCTGTTGAGGCCTTTTTACGTATTTCTAAAACATCATTAATCGGAGGAACGGATCTTCTTCTCAGCGGTTTTGGTAAATTCAATGTAAAAGACAAAAAATCCAGGAGAGGGCGCAACCCACAGACTGGAGATGAGTTAACCCTCGACGCGCGAAGAGTAGTCACCTTTAAACCATCAGGTATACTTCGTGATAAAATCAATCAGACATGATCCCTGTTTAATAATGTCCATTCATTAATGAGTTTTTTTCTAAATCGGACAGCTAAGTAAAATTTAATCATCGATGCCCCTCAGGGAATATCCTAGGATATGTATTATATTATCTCGAAGATAAAATTTCAAACAGCACACAGAATTAGAGGAAAAATGTCATTTATGGACAAGCACTAGATATTTTTTGCCCCTTTTGATCAAACAGGGAACTATGAACCTGTATCTATAGCCTTTAACCAGGACTATTGATGCAGGTTTTTTTTGTTGCCTGGCTTTCCAGCTAAAATAGAGATTATCTAAATGTACGCAACATCATCCTTTCAAAATGTTCCCCTGCAAAAAATAGAACATTCTCAATCGCTGTGCCTTCATCCTTTTATGACTCCGGAGCATGCACAAGATGACAACTTGGTAGAATCCATAAAAAATGTCGGTATTCTGCATCCCCCTCTACTGAAATTTAATACAAAAAATGACACCTACCAAATACTTGCTGGACGTACCAGATTACAGATATTAAGAGAGCTTCAGCCTAATAGGAAAAGTATTCCATGCTTTATTGTAAACGAGACCATAACACCACTTGCTCTTCTCTATCATATCCTTGAGGATCAAAAGATATCTGGTGGTCTCAGCCCTATGGAAAAAGCCTACTTTTTTTCTTATAGCCTGGAACGTATGTCCATTAATAAGGCTGCCGAACACTTCCTGCCCCTCCTCGGTGAAAAAATCCAGGAAAATACCATAAAAAAATATATCCGGCTGTTACAACTCGAACCAGAACTTCAAAAAAGTGTTCATTGTCTTGAGATAGCCGAAAAGACTGCCTACGAATTGCTGCTATTATCCACCAAGGAACGCTATGCAATCCATTCCACTTTCAAGAAGTTACGACTTGGCGGTGGAAAACAAAAAAGGCTTCTATCTTTATGCAAAGACCTGGCCTATCGTTACAATAAAACAGTAGCAGAGCTTTTGTCCGAAGAAGAGATAAAGAGAATCCTCACACACAGAGAGACGAACACACCTCAGAAAGCAGCCATACTGTTAGCTTTTCTTCAGAAACAGCTTTTCCCGCAAAGCGAAGAGGCCGAAAAGTTATTTAGAAAGAAGGTAGCTCAGCTGGCACTTCCCATTTGCTGTAGCATGGAACACAGTCAAGCCTTTGAAACAGACCATATTACCCTCCGGGTAATATTTCATTCCTGGTCAGAACTTGAAAGGAAAAGGGACGTAATCAAAGGGTTGGTAGAGTCGTGAAAACCGTTAATCTTTTTCGTTGTGCGCCCTTTAGGAAGTACCCTTGGAGGAACAAATTTCCTGTCTCTTATTACGCAGAAAAGCAGAGAAATTTCCGTGCTCGGATATGATTTTTTTTCGGAATCTACGCTTACCGACTAGTCCAACCTGTTTGGGACCTTTTTACGAACATATCAAGGCGTAAGCTGCGTTAAAAGAGGTCTCCCTCAATTATAAGATCAACGCCACACTGCTCATAACTAACATTGCTCAGTTTTGGAGCAGTAGAACGGTCAGTAACTCTGAAGTCTTTCAGGAGTGGAGTACCATCGGAGCCAGCAAACAGGGGTGCCACGAAAAGCATGACCCTGTCAACCAACGCCTGCCTCATAAAACTACCATGAACGGCAGCCCCTCCTTCAACGAGCAGTGAACACACATCAACAGACCCCAGATACTCGAGCACCTCCCCTAAATCAAGTCCTTGCTCAGGTACTGAAGAAACGCTCCGTACAGTCACTCCTTCTATGGAGTTCAGGTGCGCAACCTTCTCTCCGTTGCAATCAGAGGAACAAAAAAGCAGTGTCTCGGCATTAGACTCAAGGTGAAGAATTCTGGAATCAAGTGGAATAGAAAGAGAAGTGTCGAGAACCACCCTCAGGGGGTCTCTACTGTTTGCCCCCAAACGAGTGGTGAGTGAGGGATCATCAGCTGCCAAAGTGCCACTTCCAATCAGTATGGCATCAAAGCTGTCACGCAGATTATGTACCCTTGTCCTCGAATCATTCCCTGTCATCTGACCGGCAACACCATCCTGATAACTCAACCTGCCATCGAGACTCATACCAGCTTTCATCACAACAAAGGGCTTACCTGTTGTGATATGCTTAATAAAAGGCCTGTTAAGCTCAAGGCACTCCTTTTCAAGCACACCACTGACAACCTCTATACCACACTCCCTGAGATAAGAATTACCAGAACCACTGACAATTGGATTAGGATCAACCATACCAACCACTACCCGCTTTATTCCAGCATCAACAATTGCACGGCTGCATGGCGGCGTGCGCCCGGTGTGATTACATGGTTCCAGTGTTACATATATGGTTGCTCCCTCTGCCCTGCTTCCCGCTTTACGCAAAGCATGAACCTCAGCATGCAGAGTCCCAGCCTTCTTGTGATACCCTGAACTGACTACATCATTATCAATTACAACGACAGCGCCCACACAAGGATTTGGTGAGGTCCGCCCAAGGCCCTTTCTAGCCTCCTGCAACGCAAGTGCCATAAAATGTACATCATTGTTTGAGAATTCTTTCTCAGGAATGATCATCTACCTCTATATCCCCTCTGGAGTCAAGAAGGCCTTTTAGTTCATCCATAAATTCATTGACATCCTTGAACTGCCGATACACAGATGCAAATCTCACATAGGCCACTTCATCAAGCTTTGGAAGTTCCTCCATTACCCACTCCCCTATCACCTCGGATGGTACCTCTTTGGAAGGGAAATCCTGCAGTTTGCTTTCAATATCATCAACAAAGCCATCAATATCATCACAGCTGACAGGCCTTTTTTCACAGGCTTTCTCAAGACCAACAACCATCTTTTGCCTATCCCACACCTCGCGCCGCCCATCTTTTTTTACAAGCATTGGCAACATTACTTCCAGTCTTTCGTATGTTGTGAACCGTTGTTCACAGGAGAGACAGGAGCGCCTTCTTCTGGTAATAGTACTCTCTTTATTGAGACGTGAATCTATAACCTTGTTATCAAGATGACCGCAATAGGGACATTTCATAGATACTCCAGTGCAGAGATAATTTAAAAAATATTTGAAAGTGGATATTTTTCACAAAGAGTGCGAACTTCGCTTCGTACTGTCTGCATGGATTCCTCACTGCGTTCAATAAGGACCTTTTCTATCCATCCGGCAATCAACCCCATCTCTTCAGTCTTGAGTCCCCGGGTGGTGACCGCCGGGGTACCAATACGGATACCTGATGTCACAAAACGAGGTTGTTTGTCAAATGGGATAGCATTTTTATTGGTTGTCAACCCGGCATTTTCGAGTAATTCTTCAGCATCCTTACCCGTTATATCCTTAGAGGTGAGATCAAGGAGAACCAAGTGATTGTCAGTACCACCAGAGACCAGCCTGAACCCTTTACCTACAAGATTTCCCCCGAGAGCAGCGGTATTAGCAACCACCTGATGCTGATACTGTTTGAATGATTTACCCATGGCTTCTTTAAAGGCAACAGCCTTGGCAGCAATCACATGAACAAGGGGCCCCCCCTGGATACCTGGGAAAATTTTAGAATCAAGGCTTTTCCCCCACTTCTTCTTGGCAAGGATAAGACCACCACGGGGACCACGCATAGTTTTATGGGTGGTTGTGGTCACAAAATCAGCATGAGGTACTGGAGAAGGATGAACGCCAGCCGCAACAAGACCTGCTATATGGGCCATATCCACCATGAACAAGGCCCCAATCTGATCTGCAATCTTCCGAAAACCCTCAAAATCGATAAACCTGGAATAAGCGGAGGCCCCTGCCACGATCATTTTGGGACGATTCTCGAATGCGATGCGCTCAACCTCCTCCATATTGATTTGCTCGGTCTTTTTATCGACACCATAGGAAAGGAAATTAAAGAGTTGTCCGGAAAAATTAACACCACTGCCATGAGTCAAATGCCCACCATGGGCGAGATCCATACCAAGAACCTTGTCGCCAGGCTTGAGGGTGGCAAAATAAACAGCCATATTTGCCTGAGATCCTGAGTGAGGCTGAACATTCGCATATTCTGCTCCAAATATTTCACAAGCTCTTTCAATGGCAAGACTCTCTGCGATATCTGCATAGTCACAGCCACCATAATATCTCTTCCTGGGATAGCCTTCGGCATATTTATTGGTAAAAATTGACCCTTGAGCCTCTAAAACTGCACGGGACACAATATTTTCCGATGCTATCAATTCCAGCTGACTATCCTGGCGCTCATATTCGTGGTTGATACAATTAAATATATCCGGATCACTGTTTTCTAAAGAAGCCATATCTCACTCTCTTATTGGTCTAATTATATTTGTACTGTCCAAGGTAAAACTAAACAGACGAAAAAACCGGCAGGCCCAAAATGGCATGCCGGCTTTAGCGGAAGTATTTATTAAGAAGTCACGAAAAAAAACATGTTAACTGAACAGGGCGATACGGCGCTGGTGCCGCCCTCCACCAAAAGGGGTGCTCAGCCATGTTCGTACGATCTCCATAGCAACTCCAGGCCCGGTAACACGTTCTCCGAGACAGAGCACATTGGCGTCATTATGCTCACGACTCATCTGAGCAGTAAAATGCTCACTGCAGAGTGCAGCCCTGATACCCTTATGTTTATTAGCCGCCATGGACATGCCGATACCAGTGCCACAAATGAGTATCCCCATATCTGATTCACCTTTGTCAATCTTTTCACAGACAAGATCAGCAAACCCAGGGTAATCTACAGATTCTTCATTGTAGCAACCGACGTCAAGAACTTCATGGCCAAGTTCCTTTAACAAAGGAAGTATAACTTCCTTTAAAGAATAGCCACCATGATCTGATCCAATTGCAACTTTCACCTTATCCCCTCTGTTATTCGCTAAAGCGTTTCATCACCACAACACCATTTGTGCCACCGAAACCGAAGGAATTGGAAATCGCAGCACGAATTTCCATTTTCCGGGCAGTATGCGGCACATAATCAAGATCACACTCAACACTTGGAGTGTCCAAATTAATGGTGGGTGGGACAATCTGATTTTTGATACTGAGGGCAGTAAAAGCAGATTCAAGTCCCCCTGCAGCACCTAGGGCGTGACCTGTCATTGACTTGGTGGAGCTGATTGCAAGATTTTTTGCATGATCCCCAAAAACAGTTTTAATCGCCACGGTTTCACAACGATCATTTAATGGGGTAGAAGTTCCATGAGCATTGATATAATCAACATCAACCGGGGATAACCCGGCATCCAGCAGTGCCATTTCCATACAGCGCACAGCCCCATTACCGTCCTCCGGAGGGGCCGCAATATGATACGCATCACCGGAGGCACCTGAACCAATTACCTCAGCGTATATATCAGCCCCTCTCTGAAGCGCATGTGATAACTCTTCAAGCACCAGCATCCCTGCACCTTCAGCTATCAGGAAACCATCTCTGTCCTGATCAAAAGGACGTGAAGCCCTTTTTGGATCATCATTTCTAGTGGAAAGGGCCTTCATAGAACTGAAGCCGCCCACACCAAGTGGACAGATAACAGATTCTGTTCCACCTGTAATAACCACATCACAGCTGCCATAAACAATTGACTTAAACGCCTCGCCGACTGCATGGGTACTGGCTGCACATGCAGTAGAAAGGGACAGATTCGGTCCCCTGGCACCCACTTGCATGGAAATGTGTCCCGATGGCATATTAGGTATGGCCATGGGAATAAAAAACGGTGAAATCCTCTTGGCACCACGGTCAAGGTAGATATTGTGGTTTTTTTCAATGGTCGGCAAGCCACCCATCCCACAACCGGTGATCACCCCAACACGATTACTATTGCCGCTGTCAATTACAAGTCCACTATCTTCAACAGCTTCCCTGGCAGCTACAATTCCATACTGGACAAAGAGATCCAAGTGCTTGGCACTTTTCTTGTCAAAATGATCCAGGACGTCAAAATCGGTCACCTCTGCAGCTATCTGCGAAGCCATCCCGGAAGCATCGAACCGGGTGATAGGGCCTACACCACTTCTTCCTTCAAGAATTCCGGACCAGGTTTTATCCTTTCCTGTCCCCAAAGGAGTTACCAGTCCAATTCCGGTAACCACAACTCTACGCTTGGCCATCGTATCCTCTTGATTTATCGGGTATTACTTTTCCCAAAAGCTTATTTCAAGTTATTTACAAAATCAATGGCGTTCTGAACAGTAGCAATCTTTTCTGCTTCTTCATCAGGAATTTCAACATCAAACTCCTCTTCCATTGCCATGATAAGCTCGACCAAGTCAAGGGAATCAGCACCAAGATCATCCACAAAAGATGCACCTGGAACAACTTTCTCTTTATCAACACTCAACTGCTCAACAATAATATCAACCATCTGTTGTTCAATTGCCATTTTAAACTCCTATTTATTTTTACTATTTTTTATGAATCCCGGATTTCCCGAATATTCAATCACCAATACTGTCACAAAAGACTACTAATACCAAAATCGAACAAAACTGTAAATCACATATACATACCACCATTCACATGAATAGTACTTCCTGTCACATAACTGCCATCATTACTGACGAGGAAAGCTACTGCTCCAGCAACATCATCAGGCTCTCCAAGGGATGCCAGCGGAATCTCAGCCTTAATTTTTTCCTGGATTTCTTCAGATAGATCACGGGTCATATCAGTAACAATATACCCAGGTGCTACAGCATTAACAGTGATATTGCGAGTGGCAAATTCACGAGCCATGGATTTTGTCAATCCCTGCATTCCCGCCTTTGCTGATGCGTAATTTACCTGCCCGGCGTTCCCAGAAAACCCAATGACCGACGAGATATTCACAATACGCCCCCATCTCTTTTTCATCATTGATCGTGCTACAGCCTTTGAACAGAAAAATGAACCTTTGAGGTTGGTATCTAGTACCATATCCCAATCAGCTTCTTTCATTCTGGCCATCAGCCCGTCCCTGGTTATCCCGGCATTGTTAACAAGAATGTCAATGGAACCGGCCTCTTTAATCAGGGTCTTGATTACGTTTTGAGCCATATCCGCATCTGCGACATTAAACTGTGTAATATCAGCACTACCACCTGCAGAAATGATTATTTTTCTGGTTTCCTCAGCTGCATCTGAATCGGAAACATAGTTGATGAAGACATGGGCTCCCATTTGGGCCAACCGTACAGAGATGGCACGTCCAATCCCTCTACTTCCGCCTGTTACCAAGGCATTTTTTCCTTTCAGACTCATATTTTTCGATGTCCTTCAATTTTACTGATCAGTTTGGGAAGGACCTCATACAGGTCACCCACTATACCGAAATCAGCCACATTAAAAATAGGTGCGTTTTCATCGCGGTTAATGGCAACTATGGTCTCAGATGACTGCATTCCTGCAACATGCTGGATGGCACCAGAAATACCACACGCTATATATAATTTAGGTGCCACTGTTTTTCCTGTCTGACCAACCTGATGGGGGTACCCGATCCAACCGGCGTCAACCACAGCCCTGCTTGCTGAAACAGCACCATCAAGGGACTGAGCAAGTTCACGGATAAGATCAAAACCTTTTTCACTGTCAAGGCCACGTCCGCCACCAATCAGAATATCAGAATCTTGAATATTCACATCATAATTTTCAGCGACAACGGATTCCAAAACCCTTACCTTTGAGGACAACATTGTTTCATCAAGCACTACATCAACGACGCTACCCTGCCTTGCTGCGTCAAATTCAAACTCTTGCATCACCTTGGGCCGCACGGTAGCCATCTGCGGCCTGGAACCTGGACAAACAATGGTTGCCATAATATTTCCACCAAAAGCCGGTCGCGTCTGCAATAGCGCACCATCATCATGGCGGATCTCAAGCTGAGTACAATCAGCAGTGAGCCCTGCCCCAAGGGTATTTGCAACTCCGGGTATAAATGAGCGTCCTATTGCAGTGGCTCCTGCAAGAACGACTTCGGGCTGATGCTCACGGATCAGGGTGGTAAGTATGGAACCGTAACATTCATCCGTAAAATGTTCCAAGGCCGGATTATCTGCACGATAAACCTTATCTGCACCATGACTGATTAATTCTTGTGCGGTGTCTTCAGTACCAGTACCAATCAGGACCGCGGAGAGTTCAACCCCACGAGTATCAGCAAGTTTACGTCCGACACCAAGAAGTTCCAAGGATACAGGAGCCAGTTTTCCAGCTCGGTACTCACAGTAAACCCAGATTCCGCTCCAACTCTCAAGATCGACTTGAACGTTCTTCTCAACACCCTCAAGGCTGAGTGCTTCTACTTCACAACTGTCGACACAGGAGCCGCAAAGAGTACAGGATTCACCAACCACGGCAATTCCATCAACAACTTCGATTGCTCCAAAAGCACAGTTTTCCTCACACAGTCCGCATCCTACACACAAATCACTGTCAACTATCAGCATGGCTCTCTTCTCTCCACTAATCTTATAGATAAACAGCTATTTTATGGACCAGCTGCTCAACCTGTTCGTCAATGGAGCCGGTTAAGAGAGCACGTTCTCCACGGGGTGGTGGGGGAAAGACATCAACAACCTGGGTGGGCGATCCGGCAAGCCCTATTTTGGCAGGATCAGCACCAACATCTTCGGCATTGAATACCATAATTTCGGTTTTTTTCGCTTTCAGCTTCCCTTTAAGAGATGGTACCCGCGGCTCATTAATATCCTTTACAACAGTTAGCAGCAGAGGACATTCAGCGGCAATGACATCATAGCCGTCATCCATCATCCTCTCCATGATAATCTCAGTTTCGCCAGCCTCACGGATCTTTTGGACACAGGTGACAAATGGTATCCCAAGCTGAACAGCAAGACCTGGCCCAACTTGAGCAGTGTCCCCGTCTATGGCCTGTTTTCCACAAATAATGAGGTCAAACGAACCAAGCTTTTTTACGGCCTTTGCAAGGGTATATGAGGTGGCCCAGGTGTCAGCTCCGGCAAAGGCACGATCCGAGACAAGCACCCCACGATCCGCACCACAGGAAATTGCCTGTTTAAGAACATCCTGAGCCTGAGGAGGTCCCATACTCAATACCGTGACTTCACCACCTAACTGCTCTTTCAGTCGAACCGCCTCCTCCACCGCGTGCTGATCATAAGGGTTCATAATGGACAGCACCCCTTCCCTGGCAAGGGTATTGGTCTCAGGATCCAGGCGTACATCCTTGGCATCAGGAACCTGCTTAACACAGACAACAATATTCATTTCGATTTATCCCAGAGTCTATTTTCTTGAATATTCCTTATTGAGTTCCTGGCCAATCACATTACGCTGAACCTGATTGGTTCCTTCGTAAATCTGAAGTATTTTGGCGTCACGCATCATTTTTTCAACTGGATACTCCCTCATATACCCATAACCACCCATGACCTGTACTGCATCTATGGAGACCTTCATGGCCATATCTGTTGCCATAACCTTACACATGGAAGACACCTTTGACATATCCTTTGGATGAGCATCAATATGCTTTGCTGCTGAGTAAACCAGCGCCCGGGAAGCCTCGAGCTGAATGGCCATATCGGCAAGTATGTGCTGTATAGCCTGGAAGGAGATAATGGGTTTATCAAACTGAATACGCTGCTTGGCGTAGGTCGTTGCTTCATCTACACAGGCCTGACCAATACCTAGTCCCAGAGCTGCGATTCCTGGTCGTGATGAATCCAAAGTCTTCATAACTGTTATAAATCCAGTCCCCTTACGGCCAATGAGACGATCTGCTGGGATTCTGCAATCTTTAAAGATCAGTTCTGTTGTCGATGAAGCTCGAATCCCCATTTTCCTCTCTTTGGGACCACAGGTAAACCCGGGGTCACCTTCCTCAACAACAAACATGGAAGCACCACGTGCTCCCCTGGAGCGGTCTGTGATGGCAACAATTGTATAAATCTGCGCCTCACCACCATTGGTTATCCATTGCTTGGTTCCGTTTAGAACCCACTCATTACCATCGAGCTCTGCGGTAGTTTGAATTCCAGATGCATCAGAACCAGCATTCGCTTCAGTGAGCCCAAAAGCTGCAAATTTTTGTCCAGCAGCAACAGCTGGGAGATGCTTCTGTTTCATCTCCTCAGAGCCTGATATCAGTATAGGATAAATTCCAAGAGCACTTGCGGCAAATGCTGTGGCAACTCCAATACAGCCACGACCTAACTGTTCAAGAGCAAGTACGATATCAAGACAACCACCACCAAACCCTCCGTATTCCTCAGGAATAGGTACACCAAAGAGGTCTGCCTGACCCATGTTTTCAAGGATTTTACGTGGAAACTCGTCTTTTTCGTCTAATTCTGCACGATTGGGAATGATCTGCTCATCGGTGATCTGCCTGGCGATCTCCACAATCATGTTCTGCTCTTCTGTAAGAAAATAATCCATCGTCTCTCCTGTTTACCACCTTAGCAAAGATGCTCCCCAGGTAAAACCACCACCAAAGGAACAAACTAAAAGTAAATCCCCACGTTTTAATCGGCCTTCACGATTTGCCTCATCCAATGCGATTGGAACGGAAGCCGCTGACGTATTACCATATTTCTGGACGTTTATGAACACTTTTTCTTCTTCGACACCAAGGCGAGATATGAGTTTCTTCAGAATACGAATATTGGCCTGATGAGGAATCATCAGGTCGATGGAACCCAGATCAACATTTTCACGACTGAGCAGATCCCTGATAGCACTTTCCATAGCCCTAACCGCATACTTAAATACCTCACTCCCCTCCATTAAAATATAAGACCCCGGGTTCTCTGCCAATTCCAGTTCTGGATTACAAGATGGTGCTGTATGCATATAGAGGAGGTTCCAGAGTGTTCCATCTGAAAGGAGGTTGGTAGCAATGACGCCACGCTCGTTATCCTGATACTCGGCAAGCACGGCACCTGCTCCATCACCAAAAAGGATACAGGTATTCCTGTCTTCCCAGTCCGTACGACTGGACAGGGTTTCTGTCCCTATTACCAGGATTTTCTTCCCCTTTTCAACTCGAAGATATTTGTCACCACTATCGAGTGCAAAAAGAAATCCTGAGCAGGCAGCATTCACATCATAAGCAAAGGCATTTACAGCACCAAGTTCCTTTTGTATAAAGCAGGCACAGGATGGCATGAGCATGTGGGAACTCATGGTTGCGACAACAATGAGATCTATCTCTTCAGCGGTTACTTCAGCCATCTCCATGGCTTTTCTCGCAGCAGCGGTACCGAGTTGATAGGTGGCTTCGCCTAGTCCACTGATCCTGCGATTGGCGATACCGGTACGGCTGAGAATCCATTCATCATTCGTATCAACCAATTTTTCCAGATCATTATTAGAGAGGATTTTTTTGGGGAGGCTGGAGCCAGTTCCAAGAATTACCGCACCCATTATCGTTTCTCCATCAAGGGTTCAAGGTTGTCGGCAAGACTCTCAACAATCTTATCATTTACTTTCATTTCTATAATTTTAGCAGCTTCCAGAATGGCATTTTTAATGGCAACAGCGTTTGATTTGCCGTGGCAGATGATCCCTGTACCATTAATCCCCAACAGGGGAGCACCACCATATTCTGCATAATCAACACGTTTTTTAAATTTTCTAAAAACCGGTCGTGCAAGAAAATATCCAATCTTAGCCTTTAAAGAACCCATAATTCCAGTACGAATCATTTCAGTCGCGGCCTCAACCAGCCCTTCACTTACTTTGAGGCAGATATTTCCGACAAAACCATCACAGACGATCACATCGATATCACCTTGAAAGATATCTCTTCCTTCAACATTCCCTACAAAATTAAGGGAACTGTTTTTGAGAAGAGCATGGGTTTCTTTCACAAGCTGATTTCCTTTTCCTGTCTCTTCACCGATACTCAGGATTCCAACCCTTGGAGATTCTATATCAAAGACACGGGAAAACGCCGAAGCCATCAGGGCAAACTGGAATAAGTGCTGAGGACGACAGTCAACATTAGCACCGACATCCATCATCACAACCGGTTTTTTAAGAGTGGGAAAGGCATTGGCAATGCCGGGACGGGAAACATTTTTAAGACGACCGAGTTTCCGAACTGCTGCTGCCATGGTGGCACCGGAGTTGCCGGCACTAACGGCGGCATCGGCTTCGCCTGTTTTTACAAGATCAAAGGCGAGCATGACGGAGGATCTTTTTTTCTTTCTGATGGCCTCAACAGGAGATTCCCCCATCTCAACCATTTCAGAAGTATGAACTATCCTCAGTCTGGACAGGATAGACTCATCGGGAGCCATTTTTTCAAGACATTGCTGAATCGCAGCCTCATCTCCGACAAGGATAATCTGCAATTCAGCTTCTTCTAGAGCCTGTATTGCCCCGGCTATCTGTTCATCAGGACCATGGTCTCCCCCCATGGCATCCAAGGCAATACGCATGTGTATAGCCCTACTCTATTTCAGCATCCAGACTATAAACAGAGCGTCCCTTATACATACCACAACTCGGACAGATACGATGGGGCTGTTTAGGCTCTCCGCATTCTGAACATGTGGATAGCCCTGGTGCACTCAAGGCGTCATGCGATCTTCTTTTACGGGTACGGGAATGTGAATGTCTTCTTTTAGGCAGAGCCATGATAAATCCTCCAATAAATGCATTGCCGCACAGGCGGCATAAAGTGTCTAATTATTTTGTAGCTTTTTTAAAATAGCAAAGGGAGAATTTTCGTTATTCTCACTGCATTTGCACTGGTTTTCATTCAAGTTCATCCCACAGCGATTGCATAAGCCTTTGCACTGTTCACCGCAAAGTGATTGCTGTGGCATGGCCAGAAGTAACTGTTCTTTTAAAACATCAACAGTTTCAACGACTGGTTCCACAAGATAAACATCTTCGCAATTCTCATCAGTGCCATCATAATCTGACTCTCTTACCGGTTCACTCTCCAAGTGGTAGTGGTAAAAGAAGTCATGTTGAACGCCGTACTCAATTCTACAACCACATCGATCACAAGTGGAGACAACAGCAGCAGTGAGTTCACCCTCAAGATGAAAAAGATCTTCTTTCTTCCGGCTGACCAGAAAGCTTCCTGTAATCTCAGCTTCAAACATTGGGACAGTATCTGAGAATTGAACAAATTCCCTGACGCTATATTTTTTCCTGTTCGTGCTATTCTCAGCAAGTAAAATTTTCATGGGATCACCGCGACTCACAAGCTCAGGTGTACGAACGAAACTGACAAAAATACCCAATTTTCATCAGAATGGCCAGAAAAAAATTTAATTATTTTAAAACCCTGGAAATTCATGAATATTTTTCAATTCTTCAGAAAGTTTACAGGATACGTGCCAAGCGCCCGGAGGTTTTTTCAAGACGTAGGATCACACGAGCAAGGATATATTCTAAAAACAGGCCTGCACTCACAGGATACTGAAGTTGAAACGCCGTAAAGTCCGTTCTGGTCAAGCACCATAACCTGCTCTCTTTTATGGCTGTCACCCGGGTTTCACGCTGGTGTCTTTCAAGTAGACCACCCTCACCCACGATGGTACCGGGGTCAAGCAGTGCAATCACTTGCATCTTTTCCTGAAACCCGGTTTTTTTATAAACTGCAAGCTGCCCTTGAGAAAGAAAATACATCTTATCGGCCATAGAATCCGAATAATCAAAAAGGACATCTCCAGTGGCGAGATTCGTTTCATCAAGAACAAGGAACAATGCCTCAATCGCCGCCTGATCAACCAGGCCGGTGGCTGTCAAAAACTCTTTCACTGAGCTGCTCCATCACCAGTAAAAGATGCATTTTTCTCTTCAAGGACTTTAACCAGCCCGGCATACTTCTTTTTCCTGAGAATTGACTTGAACTGATCCCGATAATTTCGGAGAAAGCTGACACCTTCAATATTAAGATCATAAACCTGCCAGCCTTTACCATTTTTGAGCATAACATAACTCACTGGAAGTGGAGCAGCACCATTATGCTTTACAAAGGTCAAGACAGCAGCTTTCTTACCTTTAATCCGTTCATCTTTATAAATTATTTCCTGCCCCGAATATTCCTCAAGTTTTCCGACATAGGCATTCTCAAGCAGCTTGGTGAAAAGCCTGACGAACTGCTCACGTTCTTCCTGACTGATCTTCTGCCAGGTTCTCCCAAGTACCCGTTTTGACATTTCGGTAAAATCAAATCCCCGGGAGGCAATCTCCATTATCTTTCTTCGTCGTTCTTCTTTATTTTCAGTCCCCGCAAGACCAGGATCACGTATCACATCAATCATCCCTTGAAGGGTTGGGCGTAAAACCTCAGTGGGGCCGGCAGCAGTAGCCACAGCACCACCTGCACAGAGAAAGGAAAAGAGGAAAAGCAGAAGTAAAGAACGCCTGATACTTGTTTTCATATCACTATAATTATTGGTTTCTTTTATTCTTGTAGGAGCATCGTGGTTTTTTTAAACATACTTGACAATATGTTTTATATTTTTCATTTCAATATGTTATCAAAAAAAACCCGGCACAGATTCAATGTATCATGAACCACTTCATCTGTTATTCATCATTATCATCAATTTTTTTTCTTCGATAATCAAGATATACCTGACGCATGGAGACATAGGGATCCAGAGAGTACTTTTTGAGATCTTCATATATATCAGGATTAAGAGACAACAGATTAACTCTGTCAAGGCTGTAATATCCAGCGCTGACCAGGAAATCATCCACAAAAAAGACCATGGGATGGCTGTAGGCGTCAGTTACAAAACCCACAGCATCTCGCAAGTTGGATGGGCCAATAACAGGGAGACAGAGATAGATCCCTTCCCCTACCCCCCAGTAACCCAAGGTTTGTCCAAAATCTTCCTCCCTTGGCGCAATCCCGAACTCCCGCCACGCCACGTCTCCGAAACCGTAAACACCAAGAGTGGAGTTTATCGCAAAGCGGGCCATAACCGCACCGGCATCATTGAACTTTAACTGCAAAAGGGTATTAATAAGGCGAATCGGGGCAGCAAAGTTATTGATAAAGTGACCAACTGAAAAACGTACATCCTGCGGCAGTACGGCACTGTACACCGTATTCAAAGGGCTCAGCACCCAATAGTAAAGCTTATCGTTAAACTCAAAGAAGACACGGTTTATGGGTTCAAGCGGGTCATAGTAGTCAATCTCATCTAACAGTTCATCATCTAAGAAATCATCATCCAACAGCATATCAAGCTCATCGTCTGATTGCTCCATGGTCGACGATGACTCCCCAATCGCTGCAGTACTGCTTTTTTCGGCACATCCGGAGGCCGTGAGCAAAACTACTAACAGAATAAAACAGCTGAAATATCTCTTCACTGGATCCATTGCAATAAATTCACAATTATTATATTTATTCAACATCCCCAAAAGCAAATTTGCTGATGAGCGATTCAATATCCACTGCAGATTCAGTATCAGTGAGGACAGCACCTGCCTCAAAAAGTTCTTCATCTCCACCTAAACTCAAGGCGATAAATTTATCACCAATCAAGCCCTGGGATTTAACAGAAGCCATGGAGTCCACTGGTAATGCAACAACGTTATTGATCTGTAGAGATACATTGGCAACTCCGTCCTCATCAAGCCATATTTTTGAGACCTGCCCCACAACAACCCCGGCTATCTGTACAGAAGCCCCCTCTTTCACTCCGGTGATATTATCAAACTGGGCAGTTATATTATAGTTTTTACTATCACTGAAAAAGCTTACCTCACCCAACTGCAAGGCAAGATATCCAAAGGCAGCAAAGCCTGCAATCATAAAAATTCCGACAAGAAATTCAATACTGTTTTTCATTTTTCCACCAAATGACTCTGATAAATTTCACCCATCGTGGTTTGTACAAATTCTCGTATGTGAGGCTTATTGGACCACTGTATAGCCTCAGGAGAAGAAAACACATCCATGGCCCCATTGTTTAGAACTATGACCTGATCCGCAAGATTGAACACCTTGGGGATATCATGACTTACAATAATAGATGTATACCCTATCTGTTCCTGGGTTCTTGCAAAAAGCTGGTAAATCTCCTGAGTCATCACAGGATCAAGGCCGGTAGTTGGCTCATCAAAGAGCATAATCTCAGGTTTCAGTTGAAGAGCCCTGGCAAGCCCTGCCCGTTTTTTCATGCCACCACTTAACTGGGCCGGGAATTTATTTTCATGCCCCAGAAGCTCAAGTTGTTCAAGGCTGGATAAAACCTGTTCTCTGACTTCATCTTCTGACTTTGAGGTTCTCTCCCTTAAGGGAAGAGCCACATTTTCAAAGACGGTCATGGAATCAAAAAGTGCAGCGCCTTGAAACAAAACTCCAAAACGCGTTCTCAGTTCTTTTAATTTGTTCCCCCTCGCCCGGGTAATATCATCGTCACCCACAAGTATCTGACCACTGTCAGCATCCATAAGCCGAAGAATCAGTTTCAGAGTAACACTCTTCCCCTGCCCGCTACCACCTGCTATAACAGTAGTTTTACCTGCGGGGATGCTGAAATTCACCTGATCGAGGATAACCTGTTTGCTCCCGTCATCACGAATAAAGGCCTTTGTGACCCCCTTGAATTCAATTCCTGTTGTATTCATATAAGAATTGCCGTTAACAAATAGTCAAAAATAAGAACGGAGATGGACGAAAGTACCACTGCCTGAGTCGTCACCTTGGAAACACTGCGGGCACCAAACCCTGCCCCACGAATAAGATGAACAAAATAGCCACGTCCAGTACATATCCAGGCAATGAGCAGTGCAAAAACAAAGGATTTCACGGTACCAAGCCAGACATCGTGGCTGGTGACGCTGCTCTGCATTCCATCGATATAACTCCCGGGGTTGACTCCCATGAGGTGAACCCCAGCGACATACCCACCGGCGATCCCGACCACATCAAAAAGCGCAGTGAGCAGAGGTACTGAGATCAGGGCGGCGAGAAGTTTCGGAGAGATGAGATAACGGAAAGGATCAATAGCCATACAGTCAAGGGCATCAAGTTGTTCAGAAATCCTCATTATACCAAGTTCGGCACACATGGCTGACCCTGCTCTCCCTGCAACCATCAGAGCTGTAAGTACCGGGCCTAACTCCATAATAAGGGTAAGTGAAACTGCAGAACCAAGCATTCCTTCGGCACCAAATTTATGAAGTGAATAATATCCCTGCAGACCAAGAACCATCCCAGTGGACGCTGCAGTGAAGAAGATAACCACAAGCGATCCGACACCTATGAAATTCATCTGCCGCATGAATTCAGAAAACCGAAAAGGCGTCCTGAAACACCCCAATATCATCTGCAGCAGATAACAACCCATGCGGCCAAGATCAATCAGAATTGAAAGACCACAGTTTCCTAACCGGCTTATGGGATTTTGTTGTTTTGGCATAAAATAGTAATCATCATTATGTGTAAACATAACGATTGAAAAATTTAAAAGAAGAAGTGGTTTCAATCTTTAGCATTACCAACTGATGTTCTACAGTTTTTTATGATAAAATCTGCAACAGTGAATGTCAATGCCTGAGAACAATAGTGACTAATACTTCAATGGTTCTACTACACCTAAAAAGGTGCAGCGTTATAGTCTTGGGCAGAAAAAAAACTGCTAAAGAAAAAAATTAATTTTTCCTTGGATCGAATGTCTCTCGCAAAGCCTCACCTATGAAAATCAACAACACCAGGGTACCGACAAGTACCAGAAAGGTGGAAAGCGACAGCCACCAAGCATCAATATTAGCCTTCCCCTGTGCCAGGAGTTCCCCTAGCGAAGGAGTGGAAGGTGGCACCCCAAGACCCAGAAAGTCGAGACTTGTGAGGGCCAGAATTGATGCAGACATCCGAAAAGGCAAGAATGTGATAACAGGTGTCATGCCGTTGGGGAGTAGATGACGATACATGATGGTTACATCTGAAACCCCCAGTGCTTTTGCCGCCTTGACGTACTCCATGTTCCTGCCTTTTAGAAATTCAGCCCTTACATAATCAGAAAGCCCCATCCAGCTAAAAAGAGACAGGAGAACCAGAAGCAGCAATACACTGGGTTTAAAAATGGAAGCAAAAATAATAAGAAGATACAGTTCCGGCATTGCCCCCCATATCTCAATAAATCGCTGAAAAAACAGATCCACCTTCCCCCCGAAAAATCCCTGAATAGCGCCTGTCAAGATGCCAATTAGAGTACCCACTGCTGTGAGGGCAAACCCGAACAGCACACTTAAACGGAATCCGTAGAGCAACCTGGCAAAGACGTCACGCCCTCTGTCATCAGTACCCAGAATATTCTCATTGGTGGGTGGGGATGGGACCGGACCGTCAATGTTAAAATTGATGGACTGAAAGCTGTGCCTGTTCAATGGAAAATAAACGCTGTTGCCATTACTGGTTAGTATCTCCTGGATGTACGGATCGAGATAGTCCGCTTCTGTCTCGAAATCGCCACCAAAAGTTGTCTCTGGATATTCTACAAAGAGAGGAAAATAAGCCTTCCCCTCATAAATCACCAGGAGCGGTGTGTCATTGGAAATAACCTCGGCACAGAGACTTGAAATAAAAAAGAAACCAAATATCAGAAGACTGTAAAACCCACGGCGGTTACGACAGAACCTGCGCCACCTTCTTCGGGAAATACTTATGGATTCCGTCTTTTCCATAATGTCACTCAGCGCTGTCAAAACTGATCCTTGGATCCACAATCACATAGCTCAAGTCAGACAACATCCTGGAAAAAAGGCCGATGATGGTAAAAAAGTAGAGGGTACCAAGCACGACAGGGTAGTCACGATTCAACACTGACTGATAGGCAAGAAGCCCCATGCCATCAAGGGAGAAAATTGTCTCTATTAGCAGGCTGCCTGTGAAAAATGCTGCTATAAAATAGCCGGGAAAGCCTGTTATGATGGGAATAATTCCATTTCTAAACACATGTTTATAGAGAACCTGAGTCTCACTAAGCCCCTTGGCACGGGCGGTAACCACATATTGTTTGCGTATTTCCTCGAGAAAGGAGTTTTTGGTGAGCATTGTCATCACGGCAAGACTGCCGACAGCACTGGAAGTTATCGGCAACACCATGTGCCAGAGGTAATCGAGAATTTTTTGAATAAAACCCATCTCTGACCAGCCATCTGAGACTATTCCACGTAAGGGAAATATATTCCAGAACGATCCACCGCCAAAAAGGACAATCAGTGCAATGGCAAGTACAAATCCAGGTATGGCATAGCCTACCAGGATGGCCGTTGAGCTAATGATATCAAAGCGGGATCCGTCATTGACAGCCTTTTTAATCCCAAGGGGAATACATACCCCGTAAACAATAATAAAGCTCCAGAGTCCCAGTGACATGGAGACAGGCATCCTTGAAACAACAAGCTCAACCACTGACTGGTGATAGTAGTAGGATGAACCAAAATCAAAAACCAGATAATTCTTCATCATGGCTATAAACCGTTGCAGCGGCGGTTTGTCGAAGCCGTATAGCTCTTTTAGATGTTCTATACGCTCACTGTCAAGCCCGGAATCTCCACGATAAATGGAAACCCCTCCAGCGACTTCACCACCCTCTCCAAGTCCTTCCATCTGAGCGAGAAGCTGTTCCACAGGACCACCCGGAACAAACTGGGTCACGACAAAGGTCAGCAACATCACTCCGAACAGAGTCGGAATCATAAGAGCCAACCGTTTTAAGATATAAAAAGCCACTTTAGACGTTTAATCCTTGTATTTTCTCTATCTATATGTCTAGTTGCAACTATATGTTTCAACTTGTATAAAACTTTTCCTTACGTGATAAAACCAAATGATTACGACAGCAGCAGACCTCAAATCCCTGATGAAACGTGCACTGCAGACAGATGCTGTGGCACTGGATACGGAATTCATATGGGAAAGAACGTATTTCCCAAAACTGGGCCTCGTACAACTGGCCCTCTCCAATGAAGAATGCTTCCTTATTGACCCCTGTGCCATCGATGATCTTTCTTCACTAGGAGCATTACTCGCTGACAAGGGAGTTGTCAAAATATTTCATGATGCCCCACAAGATCTCACCATATTACGTGCCGCGACTGGACGTGACCCGCAAAATATTTTTGACACCAGGCTCGCTGCAGGATTCGGCGGTCTCAGCTCAACCTTATCGTTGGGCGATCTCATTGAATTTTTACTTGACATAAAGCTTGCAAAAAATGAGACGCGCACAGACTGGCTGAAACGCCCACTGAGCAGCAAACAGATAGAATACGCCAAGGATGATGTCCGTTATCTGCGTGCCATCCGTATCCTTCTCCAGGCTCGGGTTCTTCCTACAACCCTTCCCTGGATGGAGGCTGAGCTGGCAAGACTTAACAGTCCAGATAACTATACAGGAATTGACGACAGTAAACGATATACCAAAATCAAAGGTGCCGGCAGTCTCAACCCTCAATCTCTCGCCATTCTCGCAGATCTAGCTTCCTGGCGTGAAAAAGAGGCCAGGGAAAAAAATCGCCCCCGGGGGCATATCATTAAGGACACGGTTCTGCTCACCATTGCAAAAGAACAGCTTCAAGATGCCGATTCCATATTGCGGTGCGGCGAGATATCAGTAAAGAGTGTCACATCCTATGGTGGTAAACTGATAGAAATTGTAAATCAGGGTGTCGACCGTCCGATTGAAGAATGTCCTCCATCACTGCGCAATGTCAAACTTAACAAAAATGAGCAGGCCGCACTCACGAGACTACAGGATTACATTACCCTTAAAAGTGATGTTAACGGAATTGATCCCATATTAATTGGAAACAAGAGTGAACTGAAGCGGTGTATCAGAAACACATCACCCTCCACATCCAGGCAACGCAAGGGATGGAGAAAAGAGTTTCTCGCAGAAATGAAGGAAATCTGGCAATAACCGGTGTCTCCGATAAATATTTATTTTGCTGGCGCCATTCGTGGCGGTCGGAACGATGCGGCAACCTACCAGATAATAGTGAGACTTTTAAGCGGCTACGGTACCGTCCTCACTGAGCATGTTGGTGATGAGATCCTGCTCCTGGAGGAAAAGGCGCTCGCCGAAAGTGAAATTTTCACAAGAGATATGCAGTGGCTGTCCATGGCAGATCTACTAGTTGCCGAAGTCAGTACTCCATCACTTGGTGTTGGTTATGAACTGGCCATGGCAGAAAATCTTAACATCCCCGTCCTCTGCCTCTTTCGAAAAAAAAACAAAGCACTCTCCGCCATGATAGCAGGAAATCCGTTTTTCCAGGCAGTAGTATATAAAAACTCCTCAGAGTTAAAGGATGCTGTAGAAATTTTCTTGTCCGAACACAGACTAATATAATACCGTAATCACTGTGATACCATTCATGAAAGCATATTTCAGAAAGATGAAGGGAGGGGGATCAGCTCCCCCGATGACTTCTATCGTAAATATATTCTGGTCCTTTATTGGGGCATTCACCGGAATCGCAACGATTCATCTCAGCCCCATGTCTTCTCTGAGCAGTAGTGATTACAATCTGGTGGTAGGTTCTTTCGGGGCATCTGCAGTACTCATTTATGGTGCCGTTGACAGCCCCCTGGCACAGCCGCGAAATCTTATCGGTGGCCACATCATATCTGCTCTGATCGGGGTCTACTGCTACCAGTTACTGGCACCTGACATCTGGCTGGCCGCTGCCCTTGCCGTGGCATCTGCTATCGTGGCAATGCACCTTACCAAAACCCTGCATCCTCCCGGTGGTGCTACAGCCCTTATCGCTGTAATCGGCAGCCCGGCGCTACATAAAACCGGATTTTTTTATGCTCTGGTACCCATTGCCCGCGGTGCCTTTATTCTGCTGGTAATCGCCCTTATAGTAAACAATATCCCAAAAGGTAGACGCTATCCAAAATACTGGTGACCCCCCAGAAACAGTGATGGATTCATGATAAAAACAAATACCATCAGGCAAGCCCCCTGTTATAATTCATCCTCACTGTCCCGGCTAGAGGCCTGGTGCTGTGAAAAGCATCAACCACTTTCTGTCCTGCTGCAGAAACAAAACCAGTTCCCCTGAGATCAAGGATAAAATTACAACACCCTCTCTGCTGCAGTTCAGTCACCTCACCAAGTAGTGAAAATGGCTTTGCAGCTCTTGTGACAGTGACTTCTCCTGTTTTTTCGAGATGGAATAAGTCTCCATTATTACTTTCAAAATCACTCCTCTTTTTGTGAACAGGAAATGGTATTCGAGAGGTGAACAGATCGACCCTTCCGTAGACGGTGAGAAGAAGCTCTTCTGCCTCAACACGGTCAAGCAGTGCAAAGATATTTTCCCGGTCATCTTCAAGTACAAACGTAAACAGGGAGCATCCCTGTTCCCTTAAAGTCAACACAGATTGACTGTTCAAGGTATTAAGCCAAGATCCTGCTATTAACTGAATTTTATCAAAGGAGCGAAACATATCAAAATGAGCAATGTTATTGATTCGAAATCTTTCAAATCCCATGGCGACCAGTTCCTCCACCATTGCACGGTGCCCCTGCCACTGTTCATCAAAAATAATGGATGGCACATCCCACACCAGTCTACTTTTCTCCTCCAATGATGCCAACTCCTGTTTTTTCTCCTCGTTCAGCAATATCCTGCCCAAGGTGAGAATAAAATGATATTGAGGGTACCCTGCCAGAATTGCAATGTCCGCAGGATCGTCTGTTTCAACATAAAGCTGTACTGTTGTTTCTTCTGAGCTTTTTACAAATACAGGAACCGGAAGCTTTTCGAGCAGTCGCTTTACCCTTAAACCACCCTCGTTCCACTGCCACTCATCAACCTGTTCAGCAAATTTTGCATAAAACTCTCTCCTCACAGCCTTTATTCGACTTGGTTTTACAACCACAGCTGGCAGTTTCCCCACTGTAAAATCCCTAAGACGCAACAGTGGATGTCCAGTATGTGAAAAAACCTTCAACAGAGTCTCTCTACTCAAAGGAGTACGATCTGCCGGAATCATCTCCACAGGATAATCCTCCACCATCACAAGTTGTGTTCCACAAAGCGTTCCCTGAACAGAAAACTGCGAATTTTCCTCACAACAGCTAACGGACACATCAAACTCTAACGACACAGCATTTGCGCCATTTAATCTGCGGCGGCAGGCTTCCTCGCTCATCGTGAATGCCTTGCCACTCCCAAGTTTAAATACAACATCACCAACCTGAAATCGTGCTTTAGGCGGGATGGGTATCGTGGCCATACTCCCTGACGAGACCCGTTTCACACTCCGTTTGCCAAGGATAAGTTTTCGAACCGTGAACCCCTGCCCTCCCCTGTCATTCCCCGGCTGTATTCGCAGCCGATCTCCCACAAAAAAAGATTCTGAAGTTGTGAAATAAATTTTTCCACCTTGTAACCGTTCCACCCTGCCGATAATTGCACCGATCCCTCCCTTCTGTTCAGGCCGAACAATGGCACCGCCACCCTTTCCTGAAAGAAACCCCTGGCAGCCTTTTCTACCCATGGCTCCCCCAAGCTTTTCTCTAGCAACAGCAATGGCATCTTTTTCACTTCCCACTCTGCTGTCAATTACCGTTCGATACGCAGATACAACCGATGCCACATACTCAGCACTCTTCATACGACCTTCAATCTTAAAACTCATGACTCCTGCCCTGGCAAGCTCGGGTATTAACTCGAGAGAGGTAAAATCACTTGTTGAGAAATAAAATCCTGCCTTCCCATGATGGTGGTAACGTCTCCTACAGGGCTGACCACAACGGCCACGATTACCACTCCTGCCATCAAGGTATGAGGAGAACAGGCAATGACCAGACATGGAATAACAGAGTGCTCCATGTATAAAATGTTCAATTTCGATGTTGCTGTTGCAGGAAATAAACTCAATTTCAGCAAGACTCAGCTCCCTTGCCAAAACCACCCTTTCAAACCCCAAACCTTCCAAAACCTTGACGCCGGCAAGATTATGAACAACCATCTGAGTGGACGCATGCAACGGGATTTCGGGAAAGTATTCATGGACAAGATGATAAAGGCCACTATCCTGTATGATCAGGCCATCAACACCAAGTCGCAAAAGTTCACAGAGGATTTCTGCCAACTCCGCCAATTCTTCTTCTTTGATAAGTGTATTTAGAGCCACATAGATCTTTTTATTGTGTCTGTGACAATATCCAATGAGCAACGCGAGTTCCTCAAGTGAGAAATTTTTGGCCTTGGCTCTGGCAGAAAATCTTTTTAGGCCGCAAAAAACTGCATCTGCACCATTTTCAATGGCCGCAAAAAAAGATTGCACTGAACCGACGGGTGCCAGGAGTTCAGGGGTCACGGAATTATACATTATTCAAAATATTTTCTATGCTCTTCCCTTCTATCTCATAACTGAAAATGGCCTGAAGCAGGGGCCCGATTTTATCCATCTCCTCTTCAAGCAGTAGAAAACCTGGTAATGGCAGGGCCTTTACCACATTTGCAAGGCCCTGCTCTGACATGGATGCAGGGAGCATCCTGAAGTTCTTCCTGTTTTCCGAGGTGCCGCAGAGGGCAAGCAGAACATCAAGCATATTCCCAATAAACTTCCCCTGGCCAAGATGTTCTATTATCTGCATGACCGCAGTTGAGGCTGAAAGATAATATTCGGCGATCAGGGCAGGCGTATCAGGTTTACAAACGCTGCTAGACACAAAACATCGACAAGAAAAAGGACGCACCTTATAGATTGAGCAACAGTTCTCCTCGAGAAACGGACAAACTCCAGTGTTTCCGTAGGATTCAGGAGTCACATCTTCACCCTGCAGACAACTTGCCGCAAAGCCGTTGGTGGTTACCTGAGGTCTCCTGGTATCCGCTTTCAACTGGAATTTCGAAGCAAACCACTCCTCTTTACCATGATCCCGGATATATCGAAGGATCCAATCCCCCTCCACTGCTGTTACTACAACATTCTGAGTGCAGCAGATGGCACAACCTTTTTTACAGGCAAGCGACTCTTCTGACCATTTTTCAAATTCCTGGAAAATCCGGACAAGAACCTTTTCATGTAACGATATCACCTATCTCTCCTCTATAACAAAATCTAAAACCCCAATCAATCACAGCTAAAAAATTGACTTTAACTGGTATTCTCTACTATACATAGTATTAATATGACCGGTGAGTTTTTTTCTCATACCATCACCTGTTACCCCCTCCTTCACTCAATTAGCGGAGAATAAAATGTCAATAAAAACACTTACAACCCTGCTGTTATTCTTCACCATCTCTTTCCAGTTAAAAAGTGTAATGGCTGATGATTATTCAGACACCATGGCACTGGTTGACCAGAGCACAATCCTTATAAAAAGTTTCGGGGAAGACCCGAATATGGTCTGGTTCCGCGACAATGTCCAATATGCCAAAGCAGTTTTTGTTGTGCCTCAGATGCTCAAAGCCGGTTTCATCTTTGGTGGTTCAGGTGGTTCCGGGGTACTTATTTCAAGAAATATGAAGACCAATGTCTGGAGCTATCCTGTTTTCTATTCCATGGGCTCTGTCTCTTTTGGACTCCAGATCGGAGGAGAAGTTTCACAGGTTGTCCTTATGGTTATGAGCGACAAAGGAATGGACTCCCTCCTTACAACATCATTTAAGCTGGGCGCTGATGCCACTGTCGCCGCTGGTCCCGTTGGACAGGGCGCTAAAGCTGCTACCGCTGACATCCTCGCCTTTGCTCGCTCCAAGGGGGCCTTTGCCGGTATGTCGATTGAGGGGGCCATCATTAAGCCTCGTGACAAGTGGAATGCTGCCTACTACAAACAACCTGTTTCGCCAGCTGATATTGTTATAAGGAATGCAGTAACCAATCCCCAGGCCGACAAGCTACGCCAAGCTGTGGCTGAGCAAAGTACACTCAAGACAGACAAGGTTAAATATTAACCTGTTCCCATGAGGATTTGCTGGAGATGCAGCCTAGGTTTTTTGAAAACATTGATTATGGTGTATTGTATCAGTGTGAATTCAAAACAACTAGGTGTACCAGCAGCAAACACCAAGAAGAGAGACGAATGTTTTTCCTGATCCCACCAGACTACGAACGATATGGTTACATTCTCAATATGTTGGCATATGGTACTCACTAAAACGTCACGGATTCAGAACTTCCTTTACTTCGTGTTTTAATAAAAAATTCCAATTTATGAGTAGTCACTGACATGAAGCCATTTTTCATCAGAACCTGTAACATCATACTACCCTACCTTCTTTTCTCCATATTTTCCATCACCCCTTCAGCCTTCTCTGCAGAAACTGTCCTGGCCATCCCTGACGACCTGATCGGGCAGAACATGGGTGTCGGAGAGATAAACGAGACCCTCGCCACGATGAGTGATGAACGGGTTCGCAACCTGCTGAGCAAGGAACTCTCATCCAAAGGGGAAGCATCAACAAATGTTTCAAAAAAAAATGGAGGGTTAGTTGCAGAAGCAGCATCATGGCTTCATCTCCTCGACGACGACTACTCCAGTAATCAAGATCTCTCAACCAGTTTAACAGCTCGGATAACCCAGATCCCCCGCGATTACATCGCTGTCGCCAGAATAATTGGCAATGGAAGTTTTGGGAACTTCCTGATTACAACCTGTCTGATATCGCTGATCTTTCTAGTGGCATGGGCCTGCGAATTTGCTGCACGCCGACTCACTTCAAAATTCAGAAAACAGTTCCAGGAAAAGGCCATTCCTGATCTTGATGGCCCCATGCGGTTTATTGCAGGTCTGATGCTCGCAATACCTACCGGCATTAATCTCCTTGTATTTTTCACAATGGCTGTCGTTTTCTTTTTCATTCTGCCTGTGAATGACCACCCACCTGTCCGTCTCTTCTTTTTATCCATTTTATTTACAATCATTTTCTTTAGAGTTTGTTCCCTGCTCTCGCAGGTCTTCTGCTCCCCGCAGTCTGCTGCCCTTCGCGTCCTTCCCTTTGACGACAATGTGGCAAAAGCGGTTCACAACGGTACCATACTCTTTTGCAGCTATACCTTTTTCGCCATTATGTGCCTGGCACTGTTACGTGAGCTGGGTATCAATCGATTAAGTTTTCATAGCACTGCCATTTTCCACGCCTCCCTGATTATCATGTTCATTATTGTCATGGTTCTCAAGAGCCGCCATTACGTCAAAAATCGCATCCTTGAAAAGAGCGAATTATACAAGACTCGAAACTGGGTGGTGGAACAGTTTGCACAATTCTGGCATGTACCAACTCTGTTCTATTTTTTCGTTATCTGGCTCATCATGCTTGGTGACATGCTCGCCGGTGTACAACGCGGTAACTCCGCCTTTCTTATGAGTCTGATGATTTTACCACTGTTTGTCATATTTAACAGTCTTGGCCAATGGGTTGTCAGGATTTCTATCAATACTTTACAGATCTACAACCCCGTCCCCGGTGACTCAGACGATGAATCACTTAAGGCACAAACTGCTGAAGATAAGGAAAAGGAAAGAAAACTCTTTGTTTCCACTTCACGGATCATGAGCCTTGCGATCCTTGCCACTTTGTTGGTCTGGGTGCTCAGCCTCTGGGATGTCCATATTCCTTATGCAACAAATATCACAAAAGCAGTCTTTGAGTCACTCATCGCGATGGCTCTGGGCCTTACTGTGTGGCGTTTTGCATCAAGTTATATTGAAAAAAAGATGCAGGAAACAACTTCTGAGTCCCCAGAAGACGAAGAGGAAAATGACGAATGGGGATCCGTTGCCTCACGTGGAAGGAGCTTTACCATACTTCCAATGCTGCGAAAGTTTATTGCCACCACCCTGTTGGTGATGGTTTCCCTTGTGGTCCTTTCAGCACTTGGAATAGACATTGGTCCTCTGCTGGCTGGTGCCGGTGTGGTTGGTCTTGCCATTGGATTTGGTGCCCAAAAACTGGTCAGCGACGTTTTTTCGGGTTTCTTCTATCTCCTTGATGATGCATTTCGGGTTGGTGAGTACATTCAGGCCGGATCAGTATCGGGTTCTGTTGAATCAATTACCCTCAGGAATGTGATGCTGAGGCATCACCGGGGTATGCTGCAGATTGTTCCCCACAGTGAACTCGGTTCAATCACCAACTTCATGAGAGGTGGTATCATCGTTAAATTCAACCTTGAATTCCCCTATGATGCTGATGTTGATAAGATTCGCAAGGTAATCAAAAAGGTGGGAAAAGCCATGCTCGAGGATGAGGAGTTTGGCAAAGATTTCATTCAGCCGGTTAAATCAGCGGGTGTACGTGAAATAACCGCATCAGTAATGGTTATTCGGGTTAAATTCAAGGCGCAGCCCGGCACCCATTTTGTAATCCGTCGCGAGGCCTATCGAAGAATAACAGAGGCCCTTGCTGCCCAGGGAATTCATTATGCTCACCGCAAAGTTATTGTGGAACTTCCTGAGCATGAACAAAAGAATCTCCCTGATGACCAGCAGAAGCGACTCCTTGAGGCAGGTGCCGCTGCAAGCATAGCCCAACTGGAAGCCGAGGAAAAAGAAAAACAGCAGAGTCCGAGTAAAACCTGATCGACAATAAGCGCTATACAATTTTCACAATACACGATAGCATACAAATAAAATCTTGTCGTCAACTGTACTCTGCACAGTTGGATACATTCCTTCCTGTATCCATACTGACCTTGGTAATTATGACATTGGGATCTGTTATGAAAACACTTCAAAATCCGGGTGCACAAAGACTCACAGGCCTCCCTGACTGGCACCCATTGACTATGCATCATTCCCAATGGATCCAATTATAAAGCCCACACACCCGTGACCCAACAAAACAACAAGCAACCCCTCCAAATTATCTGATTCTTTTTACAAAGGAGACTTTTCATGAGTCTGGAAAAAGATGCCGCCAGTACCAGGAAGGACCGGATTAACCAACTGAAGCGAGCCTTTGCTTACAACGTTTTTTACAAACAGGGCATGTCCATCCGGCATGCCAGCCTTAACGACTATTATCTTGCTGTATCCCAGACCTTAAGAGATCGCATGCAACACCTCTTTATCAACTCTGTGGAGGCTCTGCTGGATAAAGAATCTAAAACAGTCTGTTACCTTTCTGCTGAATTTCTCATGGGACCACATCTTCACAACAATCTGGTCAACCTTGGGCTCTATAAGGACTTCGAACAGGCCGCCAGAGAAAGTGGTCTTGATTTAAAACAGATCATAGACCATGAAGAAGAACCCGGCCTTGGAAATGGTGGCCTGGGGCGACTTGCTGCCTGTTATCTTGATTCGCTTGCATCCCTCCAAATTCCCGCAGTTGGCTATGGCATACGGTACGAATATGGTATGTTTGATCAAGAGATAGAAAACGGCTGGCAGAAGGAGCGGAGCGACCACTGGCTTCACGCCGGTAATCCCTGGGAAATTAAAAAGCCAGACCTTGTCTGTGAAGTTGGTTTTGGTGGACACACAGAAGTTTACCATGGTGAAAAACATACCAGGAGAATGCGCTGGCGACCGGCAAGAGTTATCACAGGAGTTCCCTATGACACCCCAATTCCAGGATACAAGGTGAATAACGTCAACCTGCTTCGACTCTGGAGCGCTGAAGCCCATGCATCTTTTGACTTTGAGGATTTCAATACCGGAGACTATTATGGTGCGGTTGAAGAAAAAATCAGTGCAGAAACCATCACCAAAGTCCTCTATCCAAACGATGAGCAATTCTCCGGAAAACAACTGAGACTTGAACAGCAATTCTTCTTTGTCTCCTGCTCTCTGCAGGATATGGTGCGCAGGCATATGTACACCCATGCCTCCCTTGATAATTTTCAGGACAGCTTCACAATTCAAATGAACGATACCCATCCTGCAGTTGCTGTTCCCGAACTGATGCGGCTTCTTGTTGATGAACACCTCTATGACTGGGATAGGGCCTGGGAAATAACCAGATCCACTCTCTGTTACACTAACCATACCCTTCTTCCTGAGGCCATGGAAAAATGGGAACTCAGCCTCTTTGCCACATTGCTGCCGAGGCACCTTGAAATCATCTATGAAATCAACAACCGTTTCCTCGATCAGGTGCGCATGAAATATCCAGGTGATGACGCCCGTATTAAAAGAATGTCCATAATCGATGAAAACAGTCCCAAATACATTCGTATGGCAAACTTGGCCTGTATCGGTTCCAAAGCCATCAATGGTGTTGCTGCAATGCATACTGACCTGCTCCGCAAACACACCCTCAAAGACTGGAACGAGATGTACCCAGGAAAAATCCATAACATCACCAATGGCGTCACCCCGCGCCGCTGGATTGCCGTTAGTAATCCGAGACTTACCAGTCTTATAACTGAAGCTATCGGTGAAGAATGGCTCACCAATCTCAACAAACTAAGAACGTTGGAATCCCTTGCAGACGACCCCTCTTTTCAGAAGGCCTGGAATGACGTCAAACTCCAGAACAAACAGGATTTTGCTGCAATCATAAATCAGCAGCAGCAGATACATGTGGATCCCACATCCATGTTTGATGTCCAGGTCAAACGCATCCACGAGTACAAGCGTCAGCATCTGAATGTACTCCACATTATCACCCTTTATAATCGCATTAAAGACAATCCCGACACCGAAATAACGCCTCGACTCTTCGTCTTTGGTGGCAAGGCCGCTCCCGGATACTTCATGGCCAAAAGAATGATCAAATTTATCACCTCTGTTGCCCGCATAGTAAATAATGACCCCGATGTTCGTGATAGACTCAAAGTCTTTTTTATTCCCAATTACAATGTCAAAATCGGCCACTGTGTATACCCAATGACCGATCTCTCCGAGCAGATATCACTTGCCGGAAAAGAAGCATCAGGAACCGGCAATATGAAGTTTTCCATGAATGGTGCGCTCACAATCGGCACCCTGGACGGTGCCAATGTCGAAATCCGTGAAGAAGTTGGGCCAGAAAACTTTTATCTTTTTGGTCTCACAGTAGAGGAAGTGATGTCTCAGCAGACCAACGGATACCACCCCATTGATTATTACTACAACAATGAGCCATTAAGAAGAGCTATTGACCTTATTACCCAGGGTCATTTTTCTCATGGCGACCGAGATATCTTCAAACCAATCGTGGATTCCCTGCTCCATGACGATCAATATATGCTTTTTGCGGACTACCAATCTTATATAGACTGTCAGGACAAGGTTGCCCAAACCTTCATGAACAAACGCAAATGGACCAGACTCTCCATCTTGAACGCCTGTAGGATGGGTAAATTTTCTTCCGACCGCTCTATTATGGATTACAGCAGAAAAATATGGGATGTACAGCCCTTCCCTGTAAAACTCAAATGGCAGCAGCTTCCAGAAAACGGGGTTCTTTTTTCCCCGGCCCCACCAGAAAAAAAACCGTAAAGAGCTACTATGAACTCAAAAACAACCATCCACAGTTATCCTGACCAGGATCTGCTCGTCATTGAACTAGCTGACAAAATAGCCCAACTCCTCAAAGATGGTGTTAAAAAACATGGTCATGCTAGCCTCGCAGTCTCTGGAGGGTCAACCCCTGTCCCACTTTTCAAACGTCTTTCAAAAGCTGATATCCCCTGGGATAAGGTCTTTATCACCTTGGTAGATGAACGTTGGGTCGACTCCACAGATCCCGACTCCAATGAGCATCTTGTGAAAAAGCATCTCCTTCAGGACAGAGCCGCTGTTGCATCTTTTACCGGGATGAAGAATACAGCAGTAACAGCACATAAAGGTGAAGCAGAGTGCTGTGCTGCCCTAGATAAAATACCCAGACCCTTTGATGTACTCATTCTTGGTCTTGGCCACGATGGACATACAGCCTCTCTTTTCCCAGGAGCTGAACAGCTCGGCCAGGCAACGGATTTATCATCAAAAAAAAGTTGTATTGCCATCACCCCGGTAACTGCACCCCATGAACGCATGACGCTGCGCCTTAACGCTATCCTTGATTCGAAACAGATATTCCTGCACATCACTGGTACAGCAAAAAAAGGTGTCCTTGACCTAGCCATGATCCCGGGCCCCCCTGAAGAATTCCCTATTCGCTATATCCTCTTTCGGAAGACGGAACCTGACTGCGCCCTACTCGGTATCTATTGGGCACAATAAGGGAGCTCAATCATGTACAACTGGTTACCCAATTCACAAGAATTATCGCAATTTCCAATGGCACCCCAAACAGCATCAAGATGATCACAGAAAAAGAGTCTCCAGATGGTCTCCAATACCTTGATATAACAAACCGTAATGCCACCGCAAAGATCGCACTGCAAGGCGCTCATCTGTTTCACTACCAGCAACACCATAACGCCCCCCTCCTGTGGCTTAGCGACAAAAGCCCCCTGGCGTCCGGCAGAGCAATCCGTGGTGGTGTCCCGATCTGCTGGCCATGGTTTGGAAAACATTTCAATATGCCCTTATTACCACAACATGGATTTGCACGTACCTCCCCATTTCGTCTCTTGCAGGTAAATGAACCCGATAACGACAATACAGAAGTTGTACTGCAACTCAAAAATTCCCCCGAATCGCTGCATCTATGGCCCCTTCATTTTGAAATTCAGGTACACATCAATATTGCAGCTTCACTTCGTATCACGCTTACCACGGTTAACCATGACAGCACTCCGATGACTATCAGTGCAGCCCTGCACAGTTACTTTGCTGTTTCAGATATCGAGAATATTTCAGTTAAGGGACTGGAGAACACTACATACTGGGATGCCCTGACCAATGAGATCAGGACTCAGAATGGCATCGTTACTATCAATAAAGCAACAGACCGTGTCTACCAGAATGTCTACGATACCATTGTTATAGGAGATCACAACAGGCAGATCGATATCAACTCTCAAGGTTCAGGATCTGCTATTGTATGGAACCCCTGGATTGACAAATCCCGTGCAATGAGTGACATGACTGCTAATTCCTACAAAACCATGCTTTGCATTGAAACTGCCAACGCCAGGGAGGACAAACGAAAGATTGCTCCTGGTAAATCCCATTCTCTGACAGCTATTCTCTCATCCCGGCAACTGCTACAAGATGGTTAAGCAGATACGTGCCATCATCCTAACTGCCTCATCTTCATCATAATCTGTTTTATTTC
>Ga0256840_1000367_pt1 | contig 46653 bp, 41 predicted proteins | sample 355202metaG_FD_185969 | JGI IMG/M metagenome (GOLD analysis project Ga0256840, IMG submission 185969) | Hydrothermal vent microbial communities from Mid Atlantic Ridge, Atlantic Ocean - 355-202 | ecosystem: Environmental > Aquatic > Marine > Hydrothermal vents | place: Atlantic Ocean: Mid...
AGTTCAATATCCTGACCAATCACTCGATTCAAAGAATTCAAGGATTGGACTTCTACAAATAACTCAACCTCGCGGTCAAGATTCATATCGGCCCGCTTGAATGCTGTCTGGTTTTCAAAGATCAACATGCCGAATTCCCTTGGGAAAACGGCCGCGCAGCAAGTTCCGAAAATCCGCTGCGCAACGAGACACAGTATAACGTCTCCTGGTTTCAACGTCAATGTAAAAAGTCGAGGTTGAAACACTTTTTTCGTTGCCGTCAATGCATGACCAGTGACAACGAGGCGGCAAATTACATGGGATGGTGATTGCTGTCAACAGAAAATGTGCACTTGGCCAACCGCTGTTCAGTCTTTGCGGATGCTGTTTTTCTGTTTATCCGGAAATACAGATTGATAGTGGCTCAGGCCGGTGGTTGTCCTGCTTGAAAAAATGATGATTAGTACAGGCCGAGGTAATGGAGGCCGGTATAGAGGATGCAAAAGGCAAGGATGGATTTGATCAGGCGTGCCGGGACAAAGCGTTGGGCTCTGGCGCCACAATACATGCCGATGAAGCCGCCAATACCGAAAAGGATACCCAGTTTCCAGTCCGGGGCAATGGCCATGGTCGGATAGAACGGCGCCATGAGCTGAAAGAAGGTGACCCCGGCAAAGGAGGTGATCATGGTCCCCATGAGAGCGGCCCCGGCCACTGTGTAGACGGGCAGGCCGAAGAAGGAGACAAAGAAGGGCGCGATGATGGCACCGCCACCGATACCGTAGACGCCGCCGATGATGCCGACGGTCAGGCTGAGTGTCATGATGCCGGCAGTGGAAACGGTGTGGTGTCTTCCCCGGAAGGTGTAGCTGATGGTTCGCAGGGTGAACCGCTGGTCTGTGACCCGCGCCTCGGAACCCTCTGCGGCGGGCGGGGCAGTGGCCGGAGAGCGGCGGGAAGCTTTGAAGATATCCCTGAGCAGACGCACACCGATGTAGAGCAGGACAAGGGCGGCGAACCGTTTGAAGGAGGTGGGGTCGGGCAGGTAGCGGACCCGGATGACACTTCCCGCAAGAACACCGGGCAGGGTGCCGATAATCACCGCCCAGGTGAGCGGCCAGACCATGCGGCCTTCACGGATGTAACGGTACACGCCGCTGGGGATGGCGACAATGTTGAAGATATGGTTGGTGGCGCTGACCGAGGGAGAGTCATAGCCAAGGCAGCTTATCTGGAAGGGCAGGAGAAGAAAGGCGCCGGAAACGCCGCCCATGGAAGTGAAAAAGGAGATGGCAAAAGCCACCAGTGGCGGGATCCATGGACTGACGTGGATGTCGGCAACCGGGAAGTACACCTGCGGCTCATTCCTCCTCCAGCCATCTGTTCAGGGTATCGACAATCTTTTTCGCCTGCGCTGCGCTGGAGATGTTGAATTTCGATTTGGGCAGGTACTGGCCGCTGCGTTTCTGGTAGCGGCGGATGGAGTACTTCACCGGCCCGTATTCGCCCTTGCCGCGGTTCAGCTCCTGGTAGCGGAAGAGAATGGTGGTCCAGGCCCCCTTGGACAGGATCTCCTTGTCCAGCTCCTTGACGATCAGGGTGCCGTCTTCCTCGTAGTTTATGGTGATATCGTTGACGTCGCTGCTCATGGAAGCTGTCCTGTCCTGGTAGAGGCTGTCCCGTAAGCGCTCACAGGGACCGCACGGAGCCTACGCTGCGCTCCGCTTACCTCTTTGCACGGTCGTGCCTGCCCGCATAGGTAGGCTATCGGAGTCTCTCTGCGCTCGCTTACCTGCGGTCAGGCACGCCTGCACAGGTGAGCGAAGACTCCGAATCTGCGGCCCCTGAGAGCGCTTACAGCATTGTGGTCGAAAAAACCGATGGTTGGTTATCCCGTGAGGGGTTACGCTGTCCCGGTAGGGAGTGAGATCGGGAACCGAAAATCCGTTCAATCTGAAGAAGATAAACCATAACCCAGGATATCGTCAAAGGAAATCTTCGTTCGTTGGCCGAGGTTCGCACCCGCTGGCGGGCAATTCGCCGTGCAGGGGCCAGCCCGGCCAGGCCGAGACAATGGATCGTGACCGGGCAGACGGGGACAGGCTGGCTGTAAATCTACGCTCCTTTTGACAGCCGCGAGCGGGGAAGCCAGCGACATGATCTATTCCCTGTGCATCTGCTGGTAGTATTGCTTATTGGTTTTCTTGAGGATACGTTCCATCTTCTGCCGGCGCCGGATATCGGCCCGCAGCAGGCTCTTGAGGTGGAAAAGGTAGGATATGAGGATGATGTTGAAGGTGAAAAGAAGTGCGATGATGATGATCGGCAACCGGTAGCGGTCCCAGACGTCCCGGAGGCTGAAGTAGGTGATCCTGCTGTAGGGGCCGAGATGCAGTTCCCGGTAGAGGTCGTGAATGGGTTGATAGTTGCGGACCACGCCCCAGCCCTTGATGGATGCGGCCCTGGCCGCCTCGGCATCAGGAGGCATCTCCAGCAGGGCAATGGCCACGGCCTTGCTTAAGGATTCGGAGGTCTTCTTGTTGGCGGCAAAGGGCCACTCGGGGTAGAGGGGGGTTGAGCGGAGAAAGGGAAAGGAGGCTGTTGGATGGTAGCTGTCCTGGGAAATCACGCGAAAATCCGCCATGTTGATGCGCCCTTCCCGGGCCATGCGCTCCAGGGTATCGGTACGGACGGCGCCGGCCTGGAAACGTCCGTCACGGACCAGGTAGACCACCTTGTCGTGGGTGCCGGCAAAAAAGACCTTCCCGATATCGCCGGCCGGGGTGACACCGTGATGCTTGAGCTCCCGCAGCTCCATGAGCCACCCGCCCAGGGAGTTGCGGCTGACAGCGGTAAAGGAGGCATGCTTCAGGTCCTCGTAGGACCGGAAGGGTGCGTCGGCCCGTACAAAGATCACGCCGCCGAACATGGGGTAGCCTTTGCCGCTGCGCAGGTTCTCCAGGGTGACCAGGGGCCAGACCTCTCCCTGCATGGAGAGAGGAAGGTAGATTGCAGGGTTGGCCAGGACAAAGCCGACCCTGTTGTTGCGTACCGCGTCGAGGATCTCGCCAAAGGAGAGGGGAAGGATGGCAAAGCGGTGACCGGGAATCCGGCTGTTCAGGTAGTCGGCGGTTGGTTGCCACCGGGCAAGGGCGCTTCGTTTGCCTCGTTTGGCGAGCACGCCGATATGCTGGATTCGGTGTCTGACAGGGCCGGCGGCTGTGGTCTGCCGGGGCCGGGACGTGACCCCGGCACGCACCGGTACGGCGATGCAGAGAAGGATCAGTATCAACACTGTTGATCGTTTCATAGTGTTGCAGGCCCTGCTGGTCGGTAATAGTTCGCCGCTATCGGAGAGTACCTTGAACGAGCTGTATGTTCAGGCTGGTCGGGACGCGGCGCCTGCCTGCCGGGTTGTCCCGTGCCGGCATGGTCAGGGTCGGCTGCCGGCGCGGATCGCATTCATGTCATTGAAATACCTGATATCGGTATTGACGATATGATCGATGAGCCAGTCACGGAGAAAATCGGCCATGGCCTGCAGGTCCAGCCGCTCTTCGTCCATCTCCTGCTCGAATGCATGGATCCGGTCGACGAATGCACGGTGGAGCCCCTGGTGCTCGGCAAAGCGGGGATGTTCCCGGTAGTAGCCCTCCTCGGTGGTGAAATGGAGGTCGATGTAGTCGAGCAGGGAGAGAATGGCCTGCCTGCGCGAACGCTGGTTGTCCTCCTGGTCCCTGATCGAGTCGAGCATCAGCCACAACTCGAACAGGTAGCGATGCTGGGCATCGATCTCCTCGACGCCCACGCTGTATTCCGGTTTCCAGATTGTGTCTATGTTTCGCATCATGTCTCCTGGGCTTCTCTGGTCAGGCCCGGCTTTTTCACCATGTAGTAGAGGACCGGCACCGCCATCCGGCTGATGAGCAGTGAGGCAATTTCACCGAACATCAGCGAGATAGCCAGTCCCTGGAAGATGGGATCGGCCAGGATGACCGAGGCGCCGACCACCACGGCAAGGGCGGTGAGCAGCATGGGCCGGAACCGGATGGCCCCTGCCTCCACCACGGCCTCGGCCAGTGGCAGGCCATGCGAGCGGCGCAGCTCGATGAAGTCGACAAGGATGATGGAGTTGCGGACCACGATGCCGGCTCCGGCCATGAAGCCGATCATGGAGGTGGCGGTGAAAAAAGCGCCCAAGGCCCAGTGGGCCGGCAGGATGCCGATCAGGGAAAAGGGAATGGCCGCCATGACCACCAGTGGTGTGATGTAGTCCTTGAACCAGCCCACCATCAGCATGTAGATCAGGATCATGACCGCACAGAAGGCCAGACCGAGATCACGGAAGACCTCCAGGGTGATGTGCCACTCGCCGTCCCATTTCATGGCGGGTTCGGTCTCGGTGAAGGGCTGGTGCAGGTTGTAGATCTCGATGTGCCGGTCCAGGCCGCCGTATTCGCGACCGTCGAGGCGGTCCAGCTTCTTGTTCATGGCCAGGATCGGGTAGACCGGGCTCTCGGCTTCGCCTGCCACATCACCGGTGACGTAGATCACCGGCTTGAGATTTTTCCGGTACAGGGGCTGATTGACCGGCCGCTGTTCCACGCGAACCAGTTCCCTGAGCGGGACCAGCGGGGCCTGCGGATCCATGTCGGGCCGCAGCATGATGTTGAGGATACCATCGACCCGTGCCCGCAGGGCGCGCGGCAGTTCGAGAACAATGTTGATCTCTTCCTTGTCACGGGGCTGGTGGAAGAGGTCGATGGAGAGCCCCGACAGACCGATCTCCACCGCCCGGGTCACCGCCCCCTCGGAGATGCCGTTCAAGGCCGCCTTTTCCTTGTCCACGGTAATCACCGTCTTCATCCGGTCTTTTTCCCGGTACCAGTCCACATCCACCACGCCGGGTGTGGATTCGAAGATCTTTTTGATTTTGGTGGCCAGCTTCACCCGCGCCGTATCGGTGGGGCCATAGATCTCGGCGACCAGGGTCTGCAGCACCGGCGGCCCGGGCGGCACCTCGGCCACGGCAACGGCGGCGCCGTATTTTTTCGCGATGGCGGCAATGGCCGGCCGCACCCGCTTGGCGATATCATGGCTCTGCCGGTCCCGCTCGCCCTTGGGCTTGAGGTTGACCTGGATGTCGGCCACGGTCGGGCCGGAGCGCATGAAGTAATGGCGGACCAGGCCATTGAAATTGTAGGGCGAGGCCGTGCCGGCGTAGATCTGGTAGTCGACAACCTCGGGTTCCCGGCCCACCACCTCGGCCATCTCCAGCGCCACACGGGTGGTATGCTCCAGGGTGGATCCCTCGGGCATGTTGAGGATGACCTGGAACTCCGACTTGTTGTCAAAGGGGAGCATCTTCACCTTGACCAGGCCGAAGTAGACCATGGAGCAGGCGCCCAGCAGCAGGGCTCCGGTGGTGAGGAAAAAGAGAAAACGGGCATAGCCGTGGGCCAGGAGAGGGTCCATGGCCCGGTGATAGAGCCGGGTGAAGAAGTCGTTGGGTGCGTGGTCCGTGTCCTCTTCATCCGGTTCGATGACGCATTCCTCCGGGCCACAGTCCTTGCGCAGGATATGGGTGGCCGCCCAGGGCGTGACCGAAAAGGCGATCAGCATGGAGATGATCATGGCCGCCGAGGCACCGATGGGGATGGGCCGCATATAGGGCCCCATCAGGCCACCGACAAAGGCCATGGGCAGGATGGCGGCAATAACCGCCCAGGTGGCGAGGATGGTGGGGTTGCCCACCTCGCTCACCGCCTCCACCGCCACCGTGGTGAGGGGACGGGCACGGTTGGAGGGCATGCGCATGTGGCGGACGATGTTCTCCACCACGACGATGGCGTCGTCGACCAGGATACCGATGGAAAAGATCAGGGCAAAGAGGGTGATCCGGTTGAGGGTGTAGCCGTAGAGGTAAAAGATCAGCAGGGTCAGGGCCAGGGTGGAGGGAATGGCCAGAAGCACGATGATCGACTCGCGCCAGCCGAGGAAAAACAGGATCAGCAGGGCCACCCCGAAGACGGCGATCCCCATGTGGAGCAGCAGTTCGTTGGATTTCTCCGCCGCTGTCTCGCCATAGTTCCTGGTGACGCTGACCTGGACGTCGTCTGGGATGAGACCGCCCTTGAGGCTGTCGATCTTGGCCAGGACCGTGTCCACCACGTGCACCGCGTTGGCGCCGGGCCGCTTGGCCACCGACAGGGTCACCGCCGCCTCCTCGGGTACGCCGTCTCCCCCGCCGAAGAGCACATAGGTGGAGGGCTCTTCCGGGCCGTCGACAATGGTGGCCACATCCTCCAGGTAGACCGGCCGGCCGCCATAGACGCCCACCACGATGCGGCCGATCTCCCTGGCCGAGGTGAGGAAGGTGCCGGTCTGCAGCCGCATCTCGTGATTCATGGAGCGCAGGTCACCGGAAAAGGACTGGCGGTTGGCCTGTTTGAGGGCCGGAATCAGCCGGGAGACGCTGAGATCACGGGCAGCGAGCCGCACGGGATCGAATTCGATGCGAACCTCCCGCCGGGTGCCGCCGATCAGCTTGGTCTCCGCCACCTCGAAGATGTTCTTGATGGCGTCGTCCACCTGGGCTGCCAGCCGGCGCAGGGTGTAGTGGTCATACCTGGTGCTGTGGAAGGTGAGGGCCAGGACCGGGACGTCGTCGATGGTGTGCGGCTTGACCAGGGGCGGTGATACACCGTGCGGGATGCGGTCGAAGTTGGTCTGCAGCTTCTGGTTGAGACGGACTATGGACTTTTCCAGGTTTTCACCCACATAGAAGCGGGCGATGAGCAGGGATTTGCCGGGCATGGAGGTGGTGTAGATGTACTCGATGCCCGGCAGCTCGTAGAGCAGCTTTTCCATGGGGATGGAGACCCGTTCCTCCACCTCCTTGGGTGAAGCGCCCGGCATGGAGACCATGACATCGATCATCGGCACCTTGATCTGCGGCTCTTCTTCGCGCGGCAGCAGGATAATGGCCATCAGGCCCAGAAGGAGCGAGGCAATGATGCCGATCAATGTCAGCTTGGAGTCGATAAAGGCCGCGGCCATGCGGCCGGCAAAGCCCGGATGTATGGTGCACTGATCCACTTTCATCGGACGATACTCAGGGGCTGTCCATTGACCAGCAGTCGGTTGTTGTCGACAATGACCCTGTCACCGGGATTGAGGCCGGCCAGGATCTCCACTTTACCGTCATCCCGCTCGCCGGTGCGGACCAGGCGCAGCCGTGCCCTGCCCTCTTCGGCGACAAAGACCCTGTCCATCTGGCCGAAGGGCACAATGGCCGTGGCTGGAACGAGCAGGGTCTCGGTGTTCTTTATCGGTATGGAGACCCGGGCGAACTGACCGGTCCGCAGATGTTCGGCCTGGTCGATGTCGATCTTGACCCGGACGGTGCGCGAACGGGGATCGGCCACGGGCGCGATCTCCGCCACCGTGCCCTGGCCGGTGAGGACGGCGGCCGGGACACTGACCGTCATCCGGTCGCCGGTCCTGATGTTGGTCACCACTCCCTCGGGCACCGCAGTGACGATCTGCAGCCGGGAGTTGTTCTCCAGCTGCAGCAGCGGTGTGCCCGGGATGGCCAGGTCGCCGGCATGGGCGATCTTGCGGGTGATCACCCCGGCAAACGGGGCGGTGATGGTGGTGTAGCTGAGCATGGTCCTGGCTTCCCGGTAGCCGGCCTCGGCAATGGCGTACATGTCCCGCATGGACTTGACCGTCTCCGGGGTGGTGGCGTTTTTCTTCAGCAGCTTCTGTTCTCTTTCCAGGTTGCGCCGCGCCTGGGCCAGCTGGGCCTGGGCCTGCAGCAGGCGGGCCGATATCTCCTCGGCGCTGATCTTTACCAGCAGGTCGCCCTTCTTCACCCGTGAACCCAGCACCACCGGGATCTCGGCGATGAATCCCGAGATCTTGGCGGCAATGGATGCCCGCTGCACTGCCTGGACCGTGCCCACGACCTCGATCAGGGAAGGGATCTCCTGACGTTCAAGGGTGAGGACATGGACCTTGACAGTGGGCAGGTCCGGAGGTGAAGCGGCCTTTTCTTCCGCCCGGGAAGCGTCGCCGCCGACAAGGACGAGGGCCAGGACGCAGATGGAGATGAGGGTGGTTGTTCGGGTCATGCTTTCTGCCGTTGATAAGAGAAAATGGAAAGTTTCGTAAACGTTCACGGGTCATTCAAAACGGATGCCGGGGCGGTGAACCTGTACAGAAGGTTCCGGCTTCGGGAAACGGCTCAGTCAGCCGGTCCGGTCAGTACGGTCTCGTCAAACTGGGGCAGTCCAACGGCCCGGCGCAGCTCGGCCACCGCGACCCGGTAGGTGGCCAGGGCCAGGGAATGGCGGACCCGGGCATCGGTGAGCCGGTTCTCCACGTCGATCAGGTCCGAGGAGAGGATAACGCCCTCCTTGAAACGGGCCCGGGAGAGTCGTGCACTTTCCTCGGCCAGTTCCATCATCTTTTCCGTTACCTGCAGACGTTCTTCCGCCTGTTGCAGGCTGAGCCGGGCCTGTTCGATCTCCAGACCGAAGCCGAGTTCCATCTTGTGCCTGAGTTCTCTAAGTTCGGCGAGCCGTGCCTTGGCCCTGGTGACGGCTGCCGAGGTCCGATGGCCGTCAAAGAGGGTATAGTTCAACCGGACACCGGCCATCCAGGAGTTGCCCGAGCCGGCGTCATATTCGAATCCCTTGTCGATCTGGTAGGAACCAAAGGCATCGGCGGTGGGATAGTATCCGGCCTCGGCCTGACGTACCCGGGCCTCGGCTGCCCGGATCATTGCGGCGATCCGGGCCAGTTCCGGCCGTTGTTCATAGGTGAGCTTTTCCGGTACGGTCTGTTCGAATTTTTCATCCATGTCGATCCTGACATCGTCCTGCTCAAGCCCGAGCAGGTTGAGGAAACCGCGTTTGGCAAGCTCCAGGTTGTGCCGGGCCCGGATCAGGTTTTCGCGCGCCCGGGATCGCTGGACTTCGAGGTTGAGCAGGTCGGCCCGCAGCAGGTCACCGACCTCGTAGCGTGCCCGGGCCACCTTCAGGGAGGCATCCACTGCTTCAATGGCCGAGGCACGCGCCTGCCGGGTCTCGTCGGCCTGGATGATGGTCAGAAAGGAACGGACCACCTCGAAGGCCAGCCTGGAGAGGATACCGCTGTGCTCCATCCGGCTTGCCTCGGCCCCGGCCTCGGCGGCCCTGAGACCTGCCCGGTCGCGGCCGCCGTTGAACAGCCGGTACTTCAGGCTGGTGATCAGGTTGATGTCGTCCGTGGTGCCGGGATCGTTGAAATCTATACTGTTGGTGAACTGTCCCTGGTTGAGGATGTTGCCGAACGAGTACATGGGGTTGTCGGTCCGGGAGTAGCCGGCGCCGATGCTCAGCTGCGGGTAGAAGGCAGAGGCGGCCTGGTTGATGGCTGCCCGGGCTGCGGCGATCCGCTGCAGGGCGGCCTTGGCATCGGGACTGTTCTCCAGCGCAAAGTGGACGGCGCCGGGCGCGGTCCATGCATCGGGGACAGACGCCTTTTCGGCGGCCCTGCCCGGCCCGCACAGGGAGCTGAGCATGATGAGACAGACGACTGCGATCCTGGTTCCGGTCATGGGGTCTGCTCTTGGTTTAAAATGAGAAATTTTGCTGGACAACTATAGAGTATTGTCGCTGAAAAGTCGAATGATTTATTCCGGTTCCCGGGGGTGGTCCGACTTGCAACCATTTGTTTTCCTGGAGTAATTTCAGGGGAAACAGACGTCGTATAACGGGAGGCATCCTGCCCTGATCGCCGGGCTCCGGCTGAAGCTGCAATCACTACAGGGAAAAGGACTCGTGCAGCCTGGGCATCTCGACCCGGGTATTGGTGAGCAGAGCGGCAAAGATCCGCATGGTCTCCTCCTCGCCGTGGACCAGGAAGGTGATCTCGGGCTTGCCGGTACGGGCGTGCCAGGCGAGCAGCTCCCGCTGATCGCCGTGGGCCGAGAAACCGCCGATGGTATAGACCCTGGCCCTGACCTCGATCTCTTCCCCGAAGATGCGGACCTTTTCCGCACCGTCGATGATCTGCCGGGCCAGGGTACCATGGGCCGCATAGCCGACAAAGACCACCGCAGCCTCCCGGCGCCAGAGATTGTGCCTGAGATGGTGGCGTATCCGGCCGCCGGTGCACATGCCGGAGCCGGCGATGATGACTGCGCCGCGGACCTGCTTCAGGGCCACGGACTGGGCGGTATCGCGGGTGAAGTGGAGGCCGGGCAGAGCGAACGGGTCCTGGCCGGACTGGAACACCGCCCAGGTTTTGGTATCGAAACATTCGGGGTGACGCTGGAAGATCCGCGTGGCCGAGATGGCCATGGGGGAGTCGAGAAAGACCTGCAGGGAGGAGGGAATGCGGTTTTTTTCGATACCTTCGCGCAGATAGTAGAGAATCTCCTGGGTCCGTTCCAGGGCAAAGCTGGGGATCAGGATGTTGCCCCCCCGGTCCAGGGTCTGGTTGATGGCCTGGTAGAGTTCCTCCACCGAGGGTGCAAGCTGTTTGTGCAGCCGGTCGCCGTAGGTGGTCTCCATGACGACGATATCGGCCTTGGGGGGGATGGCGGGGTCCCGGAGGATGACCCGCTCCGAATAGCCGATGTCGCCGGAAAAGACCACGCGCCGCGAGTGGTGGCCCTCGGCAAGCTCGAGGAGGATGCCGGCGGCGCCCAGGATATGACCGGTCTCGAAAAAGGTGACACGGATGCCGGGTGCCAGGTCATGGGGACGGGCAAACGCGGTGATGTCCACAAACCGGTCCAGGCAGGTGAGCGCGTCGAGGGTGTCGTAGAGCGGCAGGACCGGCTCTGCCGTGCGGTCATGGTTGCGGGCCTTGCGGGTCAGGTAGTCGGCCTCCTCCTCCTGGATCCTTGCCGAGTCCAGCATCACCAGCCGCGCCAGTTCGCGGGTTGCGGCGGTGGTGACGATCTCCCCCCGGAAGCCGCGCTTGACCAGCAGGGGGATCCGGCCGCAATGGTCCAGGTGACCATGGGTGAGGAGAAGGTAGTCGATGCCGGCCGGGTCAAAGCCGAAGTCATTCCTGTTCTCCTCCTGCAGCTCACGGCCTCCCTGGTACATGCCGCAATCGATGAGGATACGCTTTCCCTGGCATTCGATGAGATGGCAGGAGCCGGTGACATGCCGGTCCGCACCGTGAAATTCGATCTTCATTCCTTCTTCTGCTCCTTTGGCCGGGTCACGGCCGTTTGTTCTCCTCTGGTAATTATTCCTAAGGAATAACGTATCAGGTGCCGATACAGAATATAAGGCAAGGATGCCGCAACTCAACCAGGGAGGGAATCATGGATACCTTCAATACACTCCACCTGCTTGCCGAGCTCGATCACGAGCACTGCCACCTCAACCACGGCCCCGGGGTCAATAGCTCGGACATTGCCGCCATCGACTACATCGTCGTTCCCATCGGCTACAGCGAAGACGGGGTCCGGGAGGTCTCGGTCCGGGAGCTGGTCATCCCGGTCTGCCACGACTGCGCCGATGCCCTGCAGGGTGACGAGTGGACCCTGCTGTTCTGTCTCGACTGCGGAGAGTCCCGCTGGGTCTACCGTCATTTTGCCAAGAACCGCTACCGGCACCACATCCTCTGGCTCAAGGGCTGTCCCGACTGCAGCAATACGTTCGGTGGCCTCTATTTCACCGATCCGCACCAGGCCATTACCCGGGATCATGCAGCAGGCTCCCGCCAGCCGTTCATGGCCGGACCGGGTGAATTCGTGGTCTGAGATCGTAACAGTTCGCCGCCACCGGCCACCACTTTGAATTGCCGCTGCTTTTGGTAAAAGTTCAGCAGTGCGCCAGCAGTGCGTGATCGTGGCTGGCCATCAGGTAAGCGAGCGCAGCGAGAGCCAGATAGCCCGCCCTGCCGGCGGTAGCGAGGGGGTGCAGGTAAGCGCGGACTCCGGATGGTGTGCTGCCGGCTGTTACTCCCGGCAGGCCGTCCTGCAGGATGCCATTCAGTCGGAACCGCGGTAAGCGCTCACAGGAACCGCACGGAGTCTTCGCTTACCTCTTTGCACGGGCGTGCCTGCCCGCATAGGCAGGCTATAGCGGCCAGGCACGCCCGCACAGATCTGCGGCCCCTGAGAGCACTTACACCATTGTGGTCGGACAGACCGATGGTTAGCCATCCCGTGAGGGGTTACGAACCGCGGATCATGATGGTGACGCGCCGGTTCAGGCGACGCCCTTCCGGAGTGGAGTTGGAGGCCACCGGGTCGGCGTCGCCGTACCAGTAGAGGAGTATCCGCTGATCTGCAATGCCGAATCGCTGCTGCAGGTAGTTGCGGACACTCTCGGCCCGGCGTCGTGAAAGGCGGATGTTGTAGGTCTCGCTGCCGATGGAGTCGGTGAAACCGGAGAGGACCACGTAGGCTTCGGGATGTTCCTGCAGGAACCGACCCAGCCTGTCGAGCGCCGGCCGGTACAGGGGCTTGATGTCATGGCGGTCAAAATCGAAGAGGATGTCGGCAAAATCGCCGGTCGCCGAGAAGAGTCTGCCCAGCAGGTGCTCGGGATGGTCGAACACGGTGTCGAAAGCCATGACCTGGGAACAGGAGTTCACCGCAGCGATGTCGGCCAGGAGTTTTTTTGCCTCGGCGGTGCGGGCGCTGCTGACGATGGTAAAGCAGATATCGTATTTTTTGGCCAGCCGGCGCGCCTGGACCAGCGGCTCGGTCTCCAGTGCCGGGACCGTGGTGTGGGTGCCGTCGGAAAAGAGAAAGACGTCGGTGCGGCCGGGCAGTGGCAGCAGGTGTTCCAGTTTCATCAATCCCACCTGCAGCATGGACGGGCCGGTGGGGTTGAGGGGCAGTCGCTCGATGGCACGTGCGAAGGTATCCCTGTCATAGTTGCCCAGGGGATAGTAGGGCCTGAAGCCCTTTTCGGCGCCATGCAGCCAGAGCCCCGGTTTCCACAGGGGGTAGAGACCGGCCTGCCAGGCGAGTTGCGGCAGCGAACCATTGCTGCGGGCAAGGATCAGCCGTTCCGCCTCGAGCCTGGTCATCCCTGTATCGCGATATGGGGCGGCCATGGAGTCGGCGGCGTCGTAGAGGATCAGGAAGTTGTTGGCCATGGGCACGGGGGCTGCCGAAGGTGGCGGGTTACCGGAATCTGCCGCCGCCCGGCCCGGCCAGGGCAGCAGGACAAGGATGAGCAGAGTGAGCAGCAGGGGAAGCCTCGGTGTCATGGCGTGTCTCCTCGGATTGCGGGCTGCCTGGCGGAAAGGGGACAGCGGCGGAAAGGCAGGCCCTTTACCTTCAGAGTATACTGGTCTCGGAACCGGTGTCAAGGCGGGCCCGGTATATGGATGTGGCATGGAGGTCATCGCATCCATGTGCCTGTTCGGGCCATCCGGAGCATCGCTCAGGCCAATACCAGGAGATCGCCCTCCCGGGGCAGCACCAGGGCCGGGTGGCGCTCCAGGATGGCGGTGATCTCGGGGCCATGCACCCGGCGGGTGCGGCTTTCCAGGTGCACCAGGGCCAGGCGCCGGATGCCGGTCCGCTCCGCCAGGCGCAGGCAGCCGCCGATGGAGCCGTGCCCCGGAACCTCGTCCCTGATTCGGAAGGCCTCGTGGATGGCAAGATCACAGTCCCGGACCAGGGCGGCCACCCGGTCACCGGGCCGGCCGTCGCCGCTGAAATACAGACGGGAACTGCCGTCGTCAAGGAGCAGGCCCAGATTGGGCTGCGAGTGGCGGGTCGGCGCGGTGCGCCACCGCAGGCCGGCCAGCGACAGGGCACCGGCCGGTGAGGCGACATGGAAACGGAGGGCAAAGCCGAGTTTGGCCATGAAGCCCGGATAGGCCATCTCCATCAGGTGCCGGATCTTCTGCTCGATTGCCTCCTGGCCGACCAGGGCAAGCTCCCTCCGGCGTCCCATGTCCAGGAAACGGAGCAGGAGCAGAGGGAGGCCGAAGAAGTGGTCACCGTGAAAGTGGGAGATCCAGACCGCATCCAGCCGGTCGGGATCGTCGCAGGCGGCAAAGAAACGGTGGGCGGCGGTAAAACCGCAGTCCAGGAGCACCGTGGCGCCGTCTGCGGTGGTCAGCAGGACCGAGGTGTTGCCGTGGCGGGGGTCGCAGGCCTCGCCCACGCCGAGGAAGAGCGCCTTCATCCCGACTCCCCGTTCGCCTGGCCGCGGCGGCGGACCGGCAGTTCGGCCGGCAGATCGATGATCGTCTCCACCAGGCCGGCGAACGAGCCGTGCCGGTACCAGGGCACCTGCTGGACCAGCCGCTTCCTGCGGCCGTTGTCCGTGATGTAGGTGGCGCCCTGTTCTCGTTCCAGCATCCTGCGGATGGTCCTGCCCGAGGCCGCTGAGTGGCAGGCGTACAGGCTGCGGCCGATGAGCTTCCTGCCGCCATGGCGCCGGAAGTTTTCCGCTGCCGCCCTGTTCATGGCAATGATCGTCCCCTGCCGGTCGCAGACCGTGATGGCGGCGGGATAGTCTCGTGCCCAGTCGAAATCCTGTCCGTTGTTCATGGCTTTCGGGGTACAGGTGTGGCCGGAGTGAGACCGAGCAGCCGTTCAGGCAGCCGCTGCGGCGGCAGGCCGAGGGTGTGGAACAGGTGCGTTTCAAGTTCCACGCATTTCCGGAAGTTCTCCCGGATCAGTTCGTGCAGCCGCGGATCATTGTGGCCATAGTGGTCCAGGATATAGGCCAGCCGCTGATCAAGGCTGACGATCTCGGCGTGACGGACCCGCTTGTCGGCATAGTAGACGATCTCGGCTGCGGTGAAGATGCCGGCGGCGTACCGCTCCGGGTCATGGTCATCAAGGATCACATGCTCGGCCACGATCCGGGCCACTTCGGGAAAGCCGTGATCGCGGCAGATCTCGGCCCCGACCCGGGCATGTTCGCAGGAGCCGTCCAGGCACGGGGTCTTGGCGATATCGTGGAGCAGGGCGCCGGCGATCACCAGCCTCCGGTCCGGAAGCGCACGCCCCGGCCGGAGCATCTGCAGGTCACGTACCAGCTGGTCCGCCACCCTGGCCACCACCAGGGAGTGGTGGCGGATGTTGTCCAGCATCCGGTACTGTTCCATCAGGCGGATGCAGAGACCGAGATCGGGAATCCGCATGGGGTCAGGGCATGGCGCGGCCCGCGCCTCAACGGCCGCTGAAACGGTGTACCGCGTCCACCGCGATCCGGGCCTGTTCGGGCGGGGTCTGGGGCACGATGCCGTGGCCGAGGTTGAAGATATGGCCCCGCGCCTGCCGGGCATCCTCGAGGAGCTGCCGGATCCGCTCTTCCAGCTCTTTGCGGGGCAGGAACAGGGCAATGGGATCCAGGTTGCCCTGGACGGCATGATTGCCCACCTGCCGGATCGCATCGCCGATGTTGATCCGCCAGTCCAGGCCGAGGACGTCGGCACCTGCGGTGGTGGTATGGCCGAGCAGGGTGGAGCCGTTGTTGGCAAAATAGATGATCGGCACGTCGGTGACGGCGCGCAGGTCGCGGATGATGGCCTGGACATAGGGCAGGGCGAACCGCCGGTAGTCCCGGGGCGCCAGGACCCCGGCCCAGGAGTCGAAGAGTTGCAGGGCCTGGGCGCCGGCCCGGGCCTGGGCCTGCAGGTAGGTACTGGTGCAGGCGGTGATCTTGTCCAGCAGCGCCCGGTAGAGCTCGGGGGCCTGGAACATCATCTTCTTGGTCTCCAGGAAGACCTTGGAGGACCCGCCCTCGATGAGGTAGGTCGCCAGGGTGAAGGGGGCGCCGGAAAAACCGATCAGCGGCACGGACAGCTCGCGACGCAGGAGCCGGATCGTCTCCATGACAAAAGGCATGGTCTCCTCCGGGTCCGGCACCTGCAGCCGGTCCACGGCCTGCCGGCTGCGCACCGGGTCCGGAAACACCGGGCCGCGGCCCTCGTGGAACTCAAGCGTCAGTCCCATGGCCTCCATGGGGATCAGGATATCGGAGAAGAGGATGGCGGCGTCAAAACCGAAGATCTCGATGGGCTGCAGGGTTACCTCGGTACAGAGTTCCGGTGACTTGCACAGCTCGAGAAAGCTCACCCTGCCGCGTACCGCCTGGTACTGGGGCAGGTAGCGTCCGGCCTGGCGCATGAACCAGACCGGCGTGTAGTCGGTCTCCTCGCCCCGGCATGCCTTCAAAAATGTGTCATTCATGAAAAAATTCCTCCGGTGCCATGCTGCCGGGCAGGGCCGCCCGCGGGAGGCCGGTCTGTCGCAATACACCGGCCATGCATGATCTGTAACAGTTCATCGCCATCGGCAGGGGATTACCTGCTGCCCGGCTGGTACGAGCAGAAGGGTTCGGGACCCAGGTAGTCGCCGGTCATGGCATAGGCCCGGGCCCGGCAGCCACCGCAGACATTGACATACTCACAGCGGCCGCAGTTGCCCTTGTAGCTCTTGAAGTCGCGCAGTTCGTGAAAGAGTTTCGAGTTCTCCCAGATCTCCCTGAAGGGCTGCCTGAAGATGTTGCCGGCCGCCTTGGGGAAATAGCTGCAGGGCAGGACATTGCCGTCCACGTCGATGAGGCAGATGAGCTGGCCGGCCAGGCAGCCCTTGGAGCCGCCGGTGGAAAACTTGAGGCTGCGCCGTCTGAATCGTTCGCCTTCCTCCCTGGCCCGCTGGAGAACGATGCGGTAGTATTGCGGCGCGCAGGTGGGCCGGACCAGCATCTCCTCCTCGTCCTTCTCCATCTGGTAATGCCAGTTGAGCATCTCCTCGTACCGGGATTCCGGGATCAGCTCTTCCATGATCTCCTCGCCGCGCCCGGTGGGAACGATCATGAACAGGTACCAGGCCGTGGCGCCCAGTTTTTTGACCAGTTCGTAGATCCTGGGGGCCTCTTCCTGGTTGCGCCTGGTAAAGGAGGAGTTGATCAGAAAGGGAATGGAATGTTCATTGAAGAGCCGGATCGCGTTCATGGTCCCTTCGAAGGCGCCGGGCTGGTTGCGGAAATCGTCGTGTACCGCGGCCGTGGAGCCGTCCAGGCTGAGGGAGACCATCCTGATCCCCGCTTCTTTGATGCTGCGGCAGGTCGCGCTGGTGACCAGGGTGCCGTTGGTGGCCATGCAGATGCGCATGCCCAGGCCGGTGCCGTATGCGGCGATGTCAAAGACATCGTTCCGCAGCAGGGGCTCTCCGCCCGAGAGAACCACCACCGGGTCTGCGTAGCCGTGAATATCGTCCAGGATATCCCGTGCCTGCGCCAGGGAAAAATCGGGATGCCCCTGCACCTCGAGCTCCGAGGAGGAGCGGCAGTGGACACACTTCAGGTTGCAGCGCCGGGTAATCTCCCAGGCAATCCATTTTGGTACAAATTCCATGCGGTTCTCCGGGAAAGACATCGGTTCCGGTTCCGGCGGCCGCCGGGCCGGCCGATGCGGGACAGGTGCGGGAGGGGAGGCATGGCCGGACCCAGGTGCCCCTCTCTCCCTGTTCGACATTGGCGGCAAACTATATAATTGAATCCACGAATACGCAACCCGAAAGCCCTGCCGGCGCAGAAAAGAGGCGTGACGCGCGGATGACGGCCTTTTTCCTGCGGTATGACGTATCGTGGTACGGGAAGGGAAGACGGACCGGTTCAGGCTGAACCAGGAGGAAAGATCTGCAAATACCGTGGTGTTATGGTATATTGGAACCAGTAAGCCATGCATGCCCCGTGATCGTCTGCGGAGCGGCAATGGTCTTCGACCTGAAAGCTGCAGTTGTTCGACATTGACCAATCCTCTTTTCAAGGAGCCAGTCCATGCAAGAGATCAAGACCGTGGTGACGCCCATCGATTTTTCCGACAACGCCGGCAAGGTGGTCCGGGCGGCGGCCTACGTGGCCGGTACCTTCAAGGCGACCCTGCACCTGATCTTTGTTGTCCAGAATTTTGAAGATTACAGCGGATTCTTCGTGCCGCCGGTCAATATGCCCAACCTGGAGGAGGAACTGTTCCAGTCGGCCCAGCAGCGCATGGACAGTTTCGTGGAGGAGCACCGGCAGATGTTTTCGGAATTCGGTGTCCCCGATGTCAGGGCCAGGGTCCTTTCCGGCGACGTGGCCGAGGAGATTCTTGCCTATGCTGCGGAAAAGGGCTGCAATCTGATCGTCATGGGCACCCATGGCTACAAGGGACTGGAACGGATCATGTTCGGGTCGGTGGCGGACAAGGTGGTGAAGAATTCCTGCTGCCCCGTGATGACCATCAATCCCTACCGGGAAGAGTGTGAGGAAAAAGCCGGTTGACGGCAGTGTCCGCCGGACGGGTATCGCTGTCTCTGCCGCGCGGGGAGAATCTGCCGTGACCGGTGCCCGCGCCCTCCACCGGCAGACCGTCCATACCCGGGCCTCGGTCAGGGCCGGCGGCTGGCCGGACTGGTCCGGCCAGCCGCAGGTCTTCAAGCACTATCCTTCCGGTTTTCCCCGTCTCGCCCTGGCCCGGCTGCCGGACCTGCGCCGGCTCCTGTTCCTCTGCGCCGGCCTGACGGCCCGGCGGGTATACGGCGACTCCACCTGGTTTCTGCGGGCCAACCCGTCGGCGGGCGCCCTCTACCCCTGTGAGCTCTATGTCCAGGCCCGCGGTGTGGCCGGCCTGGCGGACGGTATCTACCACTTCGAGCCCGACGGCGAACGACTCTGCCTGCTGCACCGGCTGGAAGGGGACGGCCTTGAATCCTGCTGCAGGGACAACCGCATGGTGGAGGGACTGCTGCTCCTGGTGAGCGCCATCTACTACCGGTCGAGCTGGAAGTACCGTGACCGGGCCCTGCGCTACTGTCTCCTGGACAGCGGCCATCTCCTCGGCGGTATCGAGGCGGCGGCCGTCTGTCGGCGGGCGGCGTGCCGGATCATCTGCCGCATCGACCGGCAGCGGCTGGCCGCCTGTTTCGGCTTTGCCGGCCAGGAACATGCCATGGCCATGGTGGTCATGGGCCGGCGTTGTCCTGAACGGGTCTCCTCCCTGGCCATGCAACTGCCCTTTGTCAGCGGCAGTGGCCCGTTTGTCGTCAATCCGTTCATCGAAAAGGCCATGGAGGAGATCGGCCGGCCGGATCAGTGCACGCCGGCCCCGGGTGGCGTACGGTATCCCTTTTCCGCAGAGACCCTGGAGGATGCCATGGCCAGACGGCGTTCCATCCGCGCCTTTTCCGGCGTCCCCCTCAAGCAGCGGGAATTCCGGGCTCTCCTTGCCCTGGCGGCCATGCCGCCTGCTCTGGACTGCAATGAACCGGTACGGGTGCTGGCAGTGGTCAACCGGGTGGAAGGGCTGGCGGCGGGGATCTATGTGGACGACCGCTGCCTGGCGGAGGGTGATTTCACCGGCATGGCCCGCCACCTCTGCCTGGAGCAGGACCTGGGCGGTGATTCCGGCGCCACCCTGTTTCTGGCCGGTGCCTCGGACAACTACCTGCCCCTGCTCCTCAAGGCGGGACTCCTGGGGCATCGTCTCTACCTCGGCGCCACCGGTCTCGGCTTCGGCTGCAGCGGCATCGGTGCCTTCTATGACCAGGAGGTGGCCTCCTTTTTCGACACCGGGGACATGATCCTCTATGCCTTGGCCGTGGGCAGGTAACCCCTCACGGGATGACTGGTAAGTGCCTGTCCGGAAATGCCATTTCTAGACAGACACTGGTAAGCGGTCTCTGTGAGCGCGTACGCCGTTCAGGCCAGGTATCCCACCAGCACGCCGTTTTTTGTCTCCCCATGGACCTCTGCCTGCAGGGCCTCCCGGTCCCGGGCAAAGGCCTCCATGAAGAGCTGCCTGGCGGAGATGGCAGGGAAATGGACCAGGGTCAGATGGCGTCGGCCACTGGCGGCAGCGGGGAAAACCTCTTCCAGGAGCCCGGCCCAGGGCGCGTCCCCTGCCGCGAACCGGGCCTGCCCGTCTCCTGTCGCTTCTGCGGGATCGGCCAGCAGTCCGGTGAGACCGGTCAGCAGATCCCCGGCCTGCCCGCGGAAGCTCTCACGCCGGGCGATGATATCTTCCGCCGCTTCCACCGCCGTCGGCCGGGCGGGCAGGGGGAGCCGGAGGAGGGGTCGCGGCGGCTGGCCGGTGAGCTTCTCGAACTGTTCCTCCAGCCGGTCCAGGCCATCCCGGCCGGTGGTCACATAGAGATGGAGCGGTTCGGGCAGAGGCTTGGTGCCGAGGAACAGGAGCCGGGTCCAGGCCTTGAGCCGCAGGGCGAGCTGGCTGTCGGTCAGGGTGGAGATGGCGTGCAGTTTTTTCGTCAGGGCAAATTCCTCGCCGGTCTCCTCGCGCAGCTCGGCAAAGAGGCCGTCCTGCAGGGCGCTGATCTTTTCCATCTCCCGCTCCAGCCGCGCCTGTTCCTCGTCGTAGATCTCGGCGAGCTGGAGGACAAGGCGCGCCTGCCAGAGCAGGAGTTCGCGTTCCCTGGCGCTCTTCTCCTCGATGCCGCTGCCGCGCAGCAGGCTGGCGATGATGGAGCTTCCGGTCTCCTTCTGCCCGGGCAGGGGCTGGCCCAGGCCGGCCAGGGAGAGGGCGCCGAGCTGGCTGGCATAGTCGTCGCGGCGGCTGCGCAGGTCGGAGACCAGGGCCAGGAAGCGTTCCCGGTTCTCTCCCAGGGGCGCGGGGGCGAAAAAGATGCAGAGTTGCCTGCGGATGAGCTCCCTGGACATGGCATCGAGGTGCATGCTCCCGATTTCCATGTTTTCCACGGCCTGGCAGTAGACAACCCGCTCGAAAACCTGTACAAGGGGGAACAGGACACCGTCACGGGGCACGGTGTCGGGAAAGATACAGACTGTCAGTTTTTTCATATGAAAACGTTACGTGAAAAGATTTCCTTTGTGCTCACCGGCCTGGCCTACCTGATGTTCCACCTGGGCACCAACTCGACCGTGGACAATATCACTTTCGGCTCCATCGTCTCCGGGACCGTGCAGCAGCTCCTGACCACCGCTCCCTACTGTTTCGGCTTCACCATCGTCGCGGTGGGACTGATCCGATACTTCACCGGCGGCAAGTGGCCGCCCTGGGACAGGATCGTCCGGATCTTCTTCACCATCGGCATCATCTTCGGTTTCTACTTCAACCTCTACAATTCCGGGTACCGGGCCGAGCAGGAGCGGTTGAAGAAGGGAAGGCCGCCGGTCAGCGAATCACGGTTTTTGCGGGATGCAATCCCGAGGCCGCCGTTGTATTGGGCATGAGGATCCCGCCCGGGCCGATCAGGGTGCCGGGGTTGGTCACCGAGTTGCAGCCGGTCTGGACGTTGTCGCCGATGATGGCGCCGAACTTGCGCAGACCGCTGTCGATCGGTCCCCCGGGGGTCTTGACCTGGACGTTGCCGGCCAGGAAGCGGAGGTTGGCGAACTTGGTGCCGGCACCCAGGTTGGCGTGGCCACCCAGGATCGAGTCGCCCAGGTAAGCGAAATGGCCCGCCTTGGCGTCGTTGAGAAAGACAGAGTGTTTCACCTCCGTGGTGTGGCCCACCACGCAGCGGTCGCCGATGAGGCAGTAACCCCGCATGTAGGCGCCCTGGCGGATCTCGCAGTGGTCACCGATGATGGCCGGCGCCTTGATCATGGCCCCGGATTCGACCAGCACGCCCCTGCCGATGGTGATCTTCTGGCCCACCAGCACCGCGCCGGCCATGATGATGGAGGCGCCCTTGAGCACACGGCCGTTCTGGATCACCTCCAGCCTGCCCCTGGTCGCGTCGCCATACCTGAGCAGACACTCCTGGGCACTCTGCAGCCTGCCGTTGTGAAAGATCAGGGGATGGATCAGGGGCATGCCGCAGTCCATTTCCGAGTGTTCCAGGCAGTGGTTGCTGGTGGTGATGTAGGTGTCGATGTACTCTTTCAGGTTCTTGAGAGCGTCCCAGACGTGCTCTGTGCCCGAGAAGATATCGGCGTGGGCAAAATCGCTCAGGTCGAAAAAGGATGCGGCGTCAAACATGGGGCTCCGGGGAGGGTAAGGATTGGCGGGGGACGGTCGCCGGGCACCCTGGGGCGCCCCCGCACAGATCGCTGTCCGGACGGAGGCGTACCGGGCCGGAGACCGCGGCATCACACCTTCTCTATATTGAGCGCCTCGAAATTATTCAAGGAAAAACTGTCGTAAACAGCACGGACTCCGGAGGAACAGAGGATGGGCTCGGACAGGGTGACGGCGGCCGGGCCCGGGCATGCTGCCCCGGCTTGACTTCCGTGACAGTGATGTTTACCTTCTCTTGACTATCGTGCGGGCCATATGTTGCCCGGTGTCCTTGTCTCTGCAGAAAAAGTCCCTGTTTCAACCTGTTGGTCGATGTCCCCGTATCCGGGGTCGGTCACGTCCATGCAGCCGCCGGCAAAGAGCGCCCGGGGGGGCGACCATCTGTAAAAGCAGCCGTATTTCAAGGTAGTTGCCGATATCGGCGAACTATTATGAAAAAAGTATGTTGTTCCTGACCGGAACAGGAGGAGAAAAACGTGGAATTTAACGATTCGTTGTCCACAAGCATGGATGACTTCGGTGAAAACACCCAGGATCTCGAGATCCCCGAGTCCCTGCCCATGATGGCGGTGCGAGACGTGGTGGTGTTCAATTATATGATCATACCGCTGTTTGTGGGCCGGCCCGGCTCCATCGAGGCGGTCAACGAGGCGATGAACGGCGACAAGCTGCTCATGCTGGTCACCCAGAAGGATGCGACCCGGGACAATCCCGAGCCTGACGATCTCTACCGGGTGGGCATGGTCTCCATGATCATGCGGACCCTGAAACTGCCCGACGGCCGGCTCAAGGTCCTGGTCCAGGCCCTGTCCAAGGCGAGGATCCGCTCCTTTCTCCAGACCGATCCCTGCTACCGGGTGGAGATCGAGCTGGTGGAGGAACAGGAGACCACCGAGATCACCGTCGAGGTCGAGGCCCTGATGCGCACGGTCCGCGAGCAGACCGAGAAGATCATGTCCCTGCGGGGCATGCTCTCCTCCGACCTGATGATGATCATCAACAACATCGAGGAACCGGGCCGGCTGGCCGACCTGGTGGGTTCCAACCTGCGCCTCAAGATTTCGGAGTCCCAGAAGATCCTCGAGACCGTGGATCCGGTGGAGCGGCTGCGCCTGGTGGCTGATCTCCTCCACAAGGAACTGGAGGTCTCCACGGTCCAGGCCAAGATCCAGTCCGATGCCAAGGAGGAGATGTCACGATCGCAGCGGGAATATTTCCTCCGCGAGCAGATCCAGGCCCTCAAGCGGGAGTTGGGCGACGAGGACGCCTATTCGCAGGAGATCGAGGAGCTGCACAGGAAGCTGAAAAAGAAGCGGATGCCCAAGTATGCCAAGAAAGAGGCGCGCAAACAGCTCAAAAGGCTGGAGATGATGCATCCGGACGCCTCCGAGGCCACCATCGTCCGGACCTATCTCGAGTGGTTCCTGGACCTGCCGTGGAAGAAATCCTCAAAGGACCGGCTCGACCTCAAGGTCGCGGCCCGGGTCCTGGACGAGGACCACTACGGCCTGGAGAAGATCAAGGAACGTATCCTCGAGTACCTGGCGGTCCGCAAGCTCAACAAGGATACCAAGGGACCGATCATTTGCTTCGTCGGGCCGCCCGGTGTGGGCAAGACCTCGCTGGGCCAGGCCATCGCCAAGGCCATGGGCCGCAAGTTCTACCGCCTTTCCCTGGGCGGCATGCGGGACGAGGCCGAGATCAGGGGCCACCGGCGGACCTATATCGGTGCCCTGCCCGGCCGCATTCTGCAGGGATTGAAAAACGTCAAGACCAACAACCCGGTCTTCATGATGGACGAGATCGACAAGATCGGCGACGATTACCGGGGCGACCCCTCCTCGGCCCTGCTCGAGGTACTGGACCCGGAACAGAACGCCACCTTCTCCGACCACTACATGAACCTGCCCTTTGATCTCTCCAAGGTCATGTTCATCACCACCGCCAACCGGACCGACACCATACCCGGTCCCCTCATGGACCGCATGGAGGTGATCCAGCTCTCCGGCTATACCCTGGAGGAGAAGATGGTTATTGCCCGCAAGTACCTTCTGCCGCGGCAGATCCGGGAGAACGGGCTCAGGCCCGGCCAGATCCGGCTCGACGACAAGATCCTGGAGATCATTATCCGCAACTACACCCACGAGGCCGGGGTGCGGAACCTGGAGCGGGAGCTGGGCAAGATCTGCCGCAAGATCGCGCGCAAGATCGCCGAGGGCGGCAAGGGGCCCTATTCGATTTCGAAGAATACCCTGCACCGCTACCTGGGACCGCCCAGGTACCTGCCCGAGACCGAGCTGGATACCCTGGCCCAGCCGGGCCTGGTGGTCGGCCTGGCCTGGACCGAGGTGGGTGGCGAGCTGCTGCATATCGAGACCTCCATCTTCCCCGGCAAGGGGAAGCTGACACTCACCGGCCAGCTTGGTGATGTGATGAAGGAGTCGGCCCAGGCGGCGCTCAGCTACTGCCGGAGCCGCTACAGGGAGCTCGGGGTGGAGCCGGACTATTTCGACACCATCGATATCCACATCCACGTGCCGGCCGGCGCCATCCCCAAGGACGGCCCCTCGGCCGGTATCACCATGACCACGGCCCTCTATTCGGCCATTCTTGATCAGCCGGTGAAGATGGGGCTGGCCATGACCGGTGAGGTGACCCTGCGCGGCCGGGTCCTGCCCATCGGCGGTCTCAAGGAAAAGGCCCTGGCCGCGCTGCGGGCCGGTATCACCCACATCGTGATTCCGGAGGAGAACAAGAAGGATCTGGTGGATATTCCCGGGGAACTGCGGAAGAAGATCACCTTCCATCCGGTCAGCCACATGGACGAGGTCATCGGGCTTGCCCTGGGCAAGATAAAGAAGAACAACCGCAAGAAGAAGGCCCGCGCCAAGTAGGGAGCGGCAGCAGCTCCTGCCGGAGTCACGATGCGTCTTCCTGTCCTGTGGGCCGCCGGCCTGGTCCTTGTCGCCGCGCTGGTCGCCGGCGGCTGGTTCTGGTCGTGGGCCCATACGCCCCTCGCCTATGACAATGCCACGGTGATCCGTATTCCCAGGGGCAGTGGTGTCCGTCGGATAACGACCCTCCTTGCCGGCGCGGGCATCCTGGATGATGATCTCCGCTTTCCGCTCCTGGCCCGGCTCACCGGGCTCGGCGGCCGGTTGCGGGCCGGGGAGTTCCGCCTGCCGCCGGGCCTTTCGCCGCTGGCGCTGCTCCATCTCCTGGAACGGGGCGAGGTGGTGCGGTACCGGGTCACGCTGCCGGAGGGATGGAGCGTCCGGCAGGTGGCCTCGTTTCTCGCCGCCCGGAACTGGGTCGATGCGGACCGGTTTCTCGCCCTGACCAGGGACCGGAAGTTCATCCGTTCACTGGGACTGGACGAGGTAAATCTCGAGGGGTACCTCTTCCCGGATACCTATGTCCTGGAGCGGGGCGCCACCGATGAACGTCTTGTGCTCGGGATGATGGTCTCCCGGTTCCTCGCCGTCTGGGAGGAGCTGGCAGGGGATGGCGACACCGGTCTCAGCCGGCACCAGGTGGTCACCCTGGCCTCCATCGTCGAGAAGGAGACCGCCGCAGCCGCCGAGCGGCCGCTCATCGCCCGGGTCTTTCTCAACCGCCTGGCCCGCGGCATGCGGTTGCAGTCCGACCCCACCGTGATCTACGGCCTTGCCGATTTTGACGGCAACCTCACCCGCAGGGACCTCAGAACAAGGACCCCTTACAACACCTATGTTATACCCGGCCTGCCGCCGGGCCCCATCTGCAATCCCGGCCGGGCGACGCTGGCGGCGGTCCTCCATCCCGCTGATTCGGATGCCCTCTATTTCGTCTCCCGTAATGACGGCACCCACCAGTTCTCCCGGACCCTCAGGGAGCATAACCGGGCCGTCCGTCGCTTCCAGCGTCCCCGCGGCAGGTAGCAGGCAAAGGAGGAGCCGGGACGCTCCCGCTCGCCTGGCCTGCTGTTGCTCGTGCCGGATTCCGGACGGGGAAAAGTTTTTCGTGATCCGCTATTGTCAGATCTTTGCCAACCTGCTAATGATAGTGGTGTTTCCCCGCAGCGGCCTCTCTTTGTCCGCGCGCTTTCCGCCCGACCCCGGAGACGATGCAACAGCGAAGAATCCAGTACATGCCGAAACTGATCGGCGACCTGCTCGATATCATCTACAATGCCATTCTGGTCATCGATTCCGGGCAGCGGATCATCTTTGCCAACAGCCGTATGCGCACCATGTTCCGGGCCGGGCAGCATGAGCTCGACGGCATGGCCATCACCGATATCTTCATGCCCGAGGACCGGGAGCTCTTTGCCCGCAATTTCCTGGAACAGATCCGGCGGCAACAGGAATTCGAGACCGAGGCCATGCTGCTGCGTATGGATGGCAGTTCTTTCCTGGGCCTGCTGTCCGGAACCCTCTTCCACTGGGATAACCAGCAGGAGGGCATGGCCTTTGCCATTCACGACATCACCCACGTCAAGTCCCTGGAGCGCTCCCTGCGGCGATCGGAGCGGGTGGCCTTTCTCGGTCGCCTGGTGGATGATATCAGCCATCAGATCAGGAACCCGGTCCAGGTCATCGGTGGCTTTGCCCGCCGTCTGGAGGGCCGGTGCGATGACCAGCGCAAGGTCCGGGCCATTGTCCGCGAGGCGGAGCGGCTCGAGGCCCTGCTCGAGGCCCTGCATCACTTCATCCGCCTGCCGCGGCCCAGGCCGGAAAAGATGTCCCTGCTCCGGCTGATCCGGGGCGCCGAGGAATACCTTTTGCCCAGGATTGCGGCAAAGGGATGTACCTGGGTTGCCGAGTATGACCCGGAGGCGCTGGATGGCCGTTCCCTCCTCATTGACCTGCCGCTCCTGCTGGAGGCCCTGGCAGCGGTGGTGGACAATGCCTGCGAGTCCTACCGGCAGGGAGAAGGTCTGCGGCCAGTCTGTTTCCGGGTCGTCTGGAACGAGGGTGACGAACTGCCCTGTACCATGGCGGTCAGGGACCGGGGATGCGGGATCGCTGCCGAACATATGGATCATGTCTTTTCCCACTTCTTTTCCAACAAGACCCGGCATGTGGGCATGGGTCTGACCCTGGCCGAACGGATCCTGGAGGAGCAGCGGGGCAGGGTGACCATCGCCTCCAGGCCCGGGCAGGGGACCGAGGTGGTCTTTCATCTCGGCAGGGAGCGGCGCCGGCCCATCCGCACCACCCCCATCCACTGACATCTGGCACCTGGCCCCTGATTTTCGTAACCCCTTACGGGATAACCAACCATCGGTATTTTCGATCACAATGATGTAAGCGTTCTCAGGGGCCGCACATTTGTGCAGGGGTGCCTGACCGCAGGTAAGCGAGCGCAGCGAGACTCCGATAGCCTACCTATGCGGGCAGGCACGACCGTGCAAAGATGCGGTCCCTGTGAGCGCTTACTGATTTTCTGGTAAAATTCCCTTGGATTTCCATCTTTTTTCTGGTAAGAAAAGCGCATGAGTAAATTGCGTAGTGCTGTATTGCAGTAAAAAACGTCGGCACCTGTTTGTGTGGTCTTCATTTTTACCCGTGTAGCCTTACGCGCCCAAAACATTCAGCCCATCATAAGGAGAACCAGGGAGCAATGTTAAAAGGAACAGTCAAGTGGTTTAACGAGTCGAAGGGGTTCGGTTTCATCGAGCAGGAACAGGGTAAGGACGTTTTTGTTCATTATTCCGCCATCGAGGGCACCGGGTTCAAGACACTCAATGAAGGCGACAATGTCGAGTTCGAGATCGTTGACGGTCCCAAGGGACCGGCAGCCGCCAAGGTGCAGAAGGTCTGATTGATCCGCAGGCGGTTTCGGCCCGGCAGGCTTTCCTGCCGGGCTTTTTTTGTGAAAGCACCGGTAATTCAAGGTAGTTGCCGATAGCAGTGAACTGTTACGAATTATCGACTGGTGTGGTCATCCCTGTCCGGATGCAGAAACCGTGAAGATAGCCCTTGCCCAGACCAACCCCCTGATCGGCGCCTTTGAGCAGAATCTGGCCATGGTCCTGGACCGAATCGACCGGGCCGGACGGGCCGGCTGCCGCCTGGTCATCTTTCCCGAGCTGACTTTCTGCGGTTACCCGCCCCGGGACCTGCTGGAGCGGCCCGCCTTTGTCGAGGCCCATGACCGAACCCTGGCCGAACTGGTTGGCCGCGTCAACGGTACCGCCTGCATCGTCGGCGGACTTGAGCGGTGTCCCGGGCCAGGAAAGCCGCTGTTCAACTCGGCCCTCTGCATCGACCGGGGCCGGGTGGTGTTCCGGGCCCGCAAGCAGCTTCTCCCCACCTATGATGTCTTTGACGAGACCAGGTATTTCGAGCCGGGCGACGCCTCGACAGTGGTGGTCCTGGACGGACTCCACTTCGGGCTCACGGTGTGCGAGGACATCTGGGCCGACAACTCCCCCTATGCCCGCAACCCGGTGGCTGACCTGAAAAACGGTTGCCCTGAGCTCGACTTCCTGGTCAACATATCGGCCTCACCCTTCCATCACGGCAAGCTGGCCGAACGGCGGCATCTCTTTGTCCGCATCTGTCGTCAGCACCATCTGCCCCTGCTGTACGTCAACCAGGTGGGCGGCCAGGACAGCCTGGTCTTTGACGGCCATTCCATGGTGGTTGACGCGACCGGCAGGGTCATGGGCGCCGCCTGCGGGTTTGACGAGCACCTGCTCTTTGTCGAGACCGGCACCTGGGAGGTCGCTGGCGGTCGCGAACCCGAACCGGACTCCATCGGCCAGGTGCTTGCCGCCCTGGTTCTCGGGCTTCGGGACTACCTGCACAAGACCGGTTTTGCAAGTGCGGTGCTGGGGCTCTCCGGCGGCATCGATTCCGCGGTCACCGCCGCCATTGCCTGCCGGGCCCTGGGCCCGGAGAACGTGCTCTGCGTCTCCCTGCCGTCGCCCTATACCTCGAGGGCCAGCGTGGAAGACGCCCGCCAGCTGGCGGTCAATCTCGGCTGCGCCTTCAGGCTTATGCCCATCGAGCCGGCCATGCGCGCCTACGGGGATATCCTGGCGCCGCTCTTTGCCGGTCGCGACGAGGACGTGACCGAGCAGAACCTGCAGGCCCGCATCCGGGGCAACCTGCTCATGGCCCTGTCCAACAAGTTCGGCAGTCTGCTCCTGTCCACGGGCAACAAGTCCGAGATGGCCGTGGGCTACTGCACCCTGTACGGCGACATGAGCGGCGGCCTTGCCGTGCTTGCCGACGTGCCCAAGGTTATGGTATATGAACTTGCCCGTCACCTGAACAGGGAGCGGCCGGTGATTCCCGGGCGTATCCTCACCAGGCCGCCCACCGCGGAGCTCAAGCCGGGCCAGCTCGACCAGGACGATCTGCCGCCCTACGAGATCCTGGACCCGATCCTGGCCGCCTACCTGGAGGAACAGCTCGGGATCGACGAGATCGTCGGCCGCGGTTTTGACCGCCGGACCGTGGAGGACGTGGTCAGAAGGATCAGGGTCAACGAATTCAAGCGTCAACAGGCGCCGCTGGGGATCAAGGTGACTTCCAAGGCCTTTGGTTACGGCCGGCGCTATCCCGTGGCCCAGGGCTTTACCGGGTAGTCAGAACAGTTCACCGCTCCCGGCAACCGTTTTGAACGACCAGTGATCTTTTCCCTGCCGCAGACCCATTTCACAACGCTTCCTGCTTGCCATGGCCACTCCGCCCCGAAAGATCATCGCCGCCCTGGTGGTGATACCCTTTGTCATTCTCCTGGCCGGATATCTTCTCTTCCGGGAACAGGGAACGAAGCGGCCCGGGCAGTTGCCGGTCACCACGGCGGGCTACGTGGAGATGTGCCTGTTCTGTCACACCACGGAAAAGCTCGACCGGGCCCATGACAGCAGTGTCCTGGGCTGTTCGCCCTGCCACCTGGGGGATGCCATGGCCGTGGACAAGGAAAAGGCCCACGCCGGCATGGTGCTCAACCCCGGCGACCTGCGGGTGGTGGACAGGACCTGCGGCGTGGAGGGCTGCCATCCGGCGGACGTGCACAAGGTGAAGAACTCGCTCATGGCCACCAACCGGGGGATCCTCTCCACCCTGCTCTATTACTGGGGCGAGCGGGAGACCCAGGACAGTGACCTGACCGTGGAAAAGCTGATGGCCAGCGGCGAGACCTCCCTGGCCCTGGATTATTTCCGCAAGCTCTGCGCCACCTGTCATCTCTGGAAACAGAAAAACGATCTGCCGCAGGCCCCGGCTTTTTTCAACGAAAAAGGCGGCGGCTGTTCGGCCTGCCACCATGTCCTGCCGGAAGAGGGGCTGGCCGGTGCCGGACAACTGTTCAGCGACAGGGATGGGGAGCAGCCGGCGACAGAAAAGGGTGAAAAGAAGAAAAAGAAGCCGCACCCCCTGATCATCAAAAAAGTGCCGGAAGAAAACTGCATCCGCTGCCATAACCGCTCCGGACGCATCGGCCTCTCCTATACCGGGATCTTCGAGTCCGAGGGCTACGGCACCCCCTACGAGAAGGGGCGGCTCTCTTCGCAGCGCCTGCCCGGTGACCGGTTCTACCTGAAGATCGCCGAGGATGTCCACCATCGTAAGGGGATGAGCTGTATCGACTGCCACACCCGGGACGAGATCATGGGCGACGGCACCTCCTATGCCCATTACGAGGATCAGCTCGAGATCTCCTGCACGGTCTGTCATGCCGATCCACCGGCAAAGACCCGCAAGGGACACGAGATGAGCAACATCACCAGGAAAGGGGACGGCTATGTCCTGACTGGTCGTCTTGACGGCAAGGCCCACCCGGTGCGGCCACCGAAAAAGGAGGTCTGTCTCTACCCGGGGCATCGGCGCATCGCCTGCGATGCCTGTCATTCGACCTGGGTGCCCCAGTGTTACGGCTGCCATGCCAAGCGCGACGCCTCCGAGACCCATCTCGACAAGCTGACCTTGGAGGAAACACCGGGCTGGTGGGAGGAGGGGAGGTCCTACATCCGCTACGAGCGCCCCATGCTCGCGGTCTGGGGTGACCGGGTGGTGATCGTCACCCCGGGCTGCCAGGACGTTGTCACCCTGGTGAACAAGGATGGAGAGGTGGAAGGCGGTTTCAACCGCTTCACCATGGCGGCCATCAGCCCCCACACCACCCAGGCCGGTGGCAGGAGCTGTCAGGACTGTCATTCCTCACCAAAGACCGTGGGCCTGGGAGAGGGAACCGTGGTTCGCAGGGATGGAAAATGGAGCTTTGTGCCGGTGGGTCGGGGCGTGGATACCCTGGAGGGCAGGACCGTGCCCATGGACGCCTTTGTCACCATCGACGGCAAACCGCTCCAGCATGGTTCCCGCAGGGATCTGCGGCCGTTCAACAGGGAGGAACTGGAGCGTATCCTGCGCGTCGGCCTCTGTCTGCAGTGCCATACCGACTACAATGATCCGGCCTACAGGGACTATGATCCCGGCCGGCCCTGCCCGGTGTACGAGGAGCCTTGAGCGCTTACCTGCAGATTGGTGTTGAATAATTGCCGGGATTGCGCTACAGCAGACCGGACCGGTGTAACCGATGACACTATCCTGTCTTTTCCCTGACCAACAACGAGGAAGCAGCCATGGCTCACGAGAAGATCACCCTTGCAGACCGGGTCCTTCAGGTCCCGCCCTCTCCCACCCTGGCGGTGAACGCGAAGGCAAAGGCGCTCAAGGCGGCCGGTGCCGATATCCTGAATTTCAGCGTCGGTGAGCCCGATTTCGACACCCCGGCCCATGTCCGCGAGGCGGGCAAGAAGGCCATTGACGACGGCCATACCCGCTACACCGCGGTGCCCGGTATCCCGGAGCTGCGGCAGGCGGTCTGCGACCGGTTCCGCACGGACCACGGCTGGGAGTATACCCCGGACCAGATCCAGGTCTGCTGCGGCGGCAAGCACGGCCTGTACAATATCTTCCAGGCCATCCTCAATCCCGGTGACGAGGTCCTGGTGCCGGCACCCTACTGGGTCTCCTATCCGCCCATGGTACAGCTGGCCGGCGGGGTGCCGGTGGAGGTGGGCCTGGACGAGGGCATGGACTTTGATCTCAATCCGGAGACCCTGGCCGCGGCGGCCACCGACCGGACCCGGGCCATCTTTCTCAACAGCCCTTCCAATCCCACCGGTTCGGTCTTCTCGGAGGCCGCCCTGCGGGCGGTGGCCGATATGGCACTTGAACGGAACTGGCTGGTGGTGAGCGACGATATCTACGAGACCATCACCTACGGCGACGGGCCGCTGCCGCACATCCTCGACGTGGAGCCGCGCATGCGGGAGCAGACCATCATCCTCAACGGCGTGTCCAAGTCCTTTGCCATGACCGGCTGGCGGATCGGCTACTGTGCCGGCTCCGAGTACATCATCAAGGCCATGAACAAGATCCAGAGCCAGTCCACCTCCAACCCCTGCGCCCCGTCCCAGTATGCGGCCCTGGCCGCCCTCACCGGTCCCCAGGATTTTCCCGGCATCATGAAGAAGGCCTTTGTGGAACGGCGTGATTTCTTTGTCCGGGATCTCCGGTCCATCGACGGCGTCACCTGTGTCGATCCCCGGGGCGCCTTTTACGTGTTTCCCAACTTCTCGGCCTACTATGGCCGTTCGTTCAAGGGCCGCAGGATCGAGGGCTCGGTGGCCATGGCCGACTACTTCCTCGACGAGGCCAGGGTGGCCAGCGTGCCCGGTGCCGCGTTCGGGGCCGATGATTTTGTCCGCTTCTCCTTTGCCACCTCCATGGAGGTGATCCAGGAGGGCATGGAGCGGATCAGGACGGCCTTGGCCGCCCTCGAGTAGCAGGTCAGGACTGTTCGGCCTGTTCCTTTTCCGCGTTGTACTGGGCCAGGAGTGTCTGCAGCTTCCACGGCGAGGAGAGGCACTCCCGGCCCAGGCCGCACTCCGTTATCACCTCGCAGAAACTCAGGAATTCGTCCATCAGCCGGGTGGTGACCTTTTCCCGGTGCTTGATGATCCGCAGCTGCCGCTGCATGTTGATCCCCTCGATGGGCAGGCTCTTGAGCCATCCCTGTTCCGTTTCCCGGCAGACGGTCAGCACCGAGAGGCAGGCCGCGCCAACCCCGGATTCCACTGCCTTCTTGATGGCCTCGGTGTGCCCCATCTTGGTGACCACCTTGAGCAGGGTGGCATGCCGGCCCAGTTTCTTCCTGAAGATCTCCGCTGTTCCCGATCCCTCCTCCCGCATGACCCAGGTCGTCTCCTTGAGATCGTCCGGGACCCGGAACACCGACTGTCTGGCCAGCCTGTGGGCGGGATGGACGATGATCGCCAGCTCATCCTCGAACCAGGGAACGGCCCGCATCGTATCCACGCTGATCCCGCCCTCCACGAATCCCAGGTCGGCCTCGCCGCTGGAGACGAGCTGTTCCGCCCGCCGGGTGTTGGAGACCAGCATGTTGATGTGGGCCTCGGGGTGAAGCCGCATGAAGGCGCCCACCAGGTAGGGGAGCACATAGTTGCCGATGGTGGAGGAAGCGACGATCTCCAGCGATCCGGCCACCACGTCCCGCTGCTCGGTGAGCATGGCCTCCACGTTGCCCACCTGGTAGAGGATCTCCTTGGACAGCGGCAGCAGGTAACGGCCCCGGTCGTTGAGCAGGAGGCTGCGGCCATGGCGGTCAAAGAGCGGGCCGCCCAGCTGGTTCTCCAGCTCGCCCAGGGCCATGCTGACCGCGGACTGGCTGAGAAAGAGCTTTTTGCTGGCCCGGGTGACCTGCTGGGTCTCTGCGACCGCGATGAATATTTCCAGTTGTCTTAGTGTGATAGCCATCTGGTTGTGGTTCTTCTTTTGTCAGAAAATCAGGGGCCGGGTGCCAGGTGCCGGGGGGCAGTGGGCAGGAATCCCGGCTCTTGACGATGAGGCGGCCTGCGGGGGAGCATGCCGGCCGTGATCATGCACCCCTGGTGCCCTGCTGAACTTTTACCAGAATACCACTGTGCGGCTGCCGCAGGCAGGTAATTATCCCTGCCTCTGATAATCTGGTCCGGCCGGGGCGGTTCATCAGAAAATTTTGTGGTACCTATCAGAATTTCGTTATTGTCTTGATGAAGAGTACCATGTAGACTGAAACGGTCAATTTATTTCATGACAGGGGGCCTGTTGCGTCGTCCAGGAAAAATGAATGAAGGTTCATTTTTTGTTGACAAGTACCCACCTGCTTAAGTAGTGTGCTCAACTAAATCCTGATACGTTTCATCATTTGGGTTTATGTTGCGGTGGCCAATGCCTGACGCAGGCCACTGCTCAATCGAGGCCGGTCCGGGGGGTCCCGTGGGCCGGTCATGACAGACGATGAAGATCATCCGGACGGAAGCCTTTCCCGGAAGATCGCACGGTACAGCGGAGAGACACGATGGATCAGCAGATTCTGACCAACATCATCTACGTTACCATCTTCCTCATCGGTGCCCTCCTGTTCGGCATAGGCCCCATCATCATCGTCAAACTCCTCAGCCCGTCCTCCCACACGCGTAACGTAACGGATAAGACCCGCCAGTTCATCGAATGCGGCATGGTACCCATCGGCAGTGCCTGGATCCGCTTCGGTATCATCTATTACCTGTATGCCCTGATCTTTTTGGCCTTTGATGTTGATGTCCTGTTTCTCTTTCCGGTGGCTGTCGCCTACAACAGTCCCCAATTCGTGGTCCGTGACTTTGTCGAGGTGCTGATCTTTGTCGGCATCCTGTCGCTGGCCGTAGTCTACGCCTGGGTGAAAGGAGTCTTCAAGTGGGAACCGAAAAAGTACCTTCATCAATAGTTCATTTTGCCGAACTCGACAAGCTGCTCAACCTCTGCCGCGCCAATTCGCTCTGGCCCATGACCTTCGGCTTGGCCTGCTGTGCCATCGAGATGATGTGTACCGGCGGCTCCAGGTTTGATATCTCTCGTTTCGGCGCCGAGGTCTTCCGGCCCTCGCCAAGGCAGTCGGACGTCATGATCGTCGCCGGCACCATCACCAGAAAGATGGAGCCCGGCGTCAAGACCCTCTATGACCAGATGCCCGAGCCCAAGTGGGTGATCGCCATGGGCAACTGCGCCATCTCCGGCGGACCGTTCAAGTTCAAGGGAAATTACAACGTGGTGGAGGGCGCGGACCAGTTCCTGCCCGTGGATGTCTATATCCCCGGTTGTCCGCCCCGGCCCGAGGCTCTGCTCGAGGGGATCATGACCCTGGAGGAGAAGATCACCGGCAAGCGCCGCTGGCCGCGCCGGCAGCCCGGCCAGGTCACGGGATAACCCTGATCGTCCGGCCGTCCTGGTGCTGCAGGGCCGGGCGGGGCGGAAGATCGTCACAGAACAGCGGGATGGATTGATGAGTATTGTAGAAGAGACCAGGAAAGCACTGTTGCAGCTTTTTCCCGAACAGGCCGCCGCCGAGGCAGAGGCGGAGGCCGCAGCCGAAGCCGGGGCCGCGGCCGGAGCAGAGGCTGATACCGATGCCACGGCTGAAGATACGGCATCAACGGAGGAAGCAGGGGAGGCCGCCGGGGGTGAGGAGACGGCGGCCGAGCCTGCCGCACCTGCGAAGGAGGAAGGACCGGCCGAGGAGGGGCCGCGGGAAAACGGGGTGCTGGTGACCGACCATGCTGCCAGGGGGACACATCTTGACGTGCTCTGCGATCCGGACCAGGTCGTGGAGGCCGCCGGGATCATGGACGAGGCAGGCTTTTTCCTGGAGGCGATCACCGGCGTGGACTGGATCAAGGAGGACCGGATGGAGGTGATCTACGATTACAACCAGATGGGACCGGATCCATGCCGGGTCGTCGTCAGGACGTTCATCCCGCGTGCCAACCCGGAGATCCCGACCATCTCGGAGATCCATCCGGGTGCCAACTGGCACGAGCGGGAGACCCATGATTTCTTTGGTATCAAGTTCCAGGGGCATCCTTACCTGGAGCCGCTTCTTCTTCCTGAAGACGCGGATTTCCACCCTCTCTTAAAGGACTTCACGCCATGACCGTCCCGATTCAATGCCGACCCGACGAGGTCTTTGTTCTCAATCTCGGTCCCCAGCACCCCGCGACCCATGGTGTCCTGCGGGTCAAACTGACCATGGATGGCGAGTACATCGTCAAGGCCGAGCCGGTGCTCGGCTATATCCACCGCATGCACGAGAAGATGGCCGAGGCGGGCAGCTTTGCCCAGTTCATGCCCAACACCGCCCGCATGGACTACCTGCATGCCCTTGCCTACAACCACGGCTACGTGCTGGCCGTGGAGCGGGCCGCCGGCATCGAGGTGCCGGAGCGGGCCGAGTATATCCGTGTCATCACCGTCGAGCTGAACCGGCTCTCCAGTCACCTGCTCTGGTGGGCGGCCTTTCTGCTCGATCTCGGCGGTTTCACGCCGCTGCTCTACGCCTTTGATGACCGTGAACGGATCCTCGATCTGCTGGAGCGGATCACCGGTTCCCGGCTCACTTACTGCTACTTCCGCTTCGGCGGGGTCTATAATGACATCGACGACGAGTTCGTCGCCGGAACCCGTGACTTTATCAAGCGGCTCCGCTCCCGGCTGCCGCGCATGTACCACGACCTGGTCACCCACAACATCATCCTGATCAAGCGGCTGAAGGACATCGGCTTCATCACCCCGGAGCAGTGCCGCAAGTATGGCGCCACCGGCCCGGTGGCCCGCGGTTCCGGCATCAACTACGATGTGCGCAAGAACGAGCCCTATTCAGTCTATCCCGAGTTCGACTTTGATGTTCCGGTCTACACCGAGTGCGACTCCATGGCCCGCTACATGGTACGCATGGACGAGATCGAGCAGTCCCTGCGGATCATCGAGCAGGCCCTGGACAAGCTGCCCGACGGGCCGGTCAGGGCCAAGAAGGTCCCCAAGATTCTCAAGCCTGCGGCCGGCGACTACTATGCCGCTGTTGAGGCGGCGCGCGGCGCCTTCGGCTGCCGCCTGGTCTGCGACGGGGGCAAGTCGGCCTACCGCCTCAAGCTGCGCTCGCCCACGTTCTCCAACCTGAGCCTGTTCGGCGAGGTCGCCGAGGGCATGCTCCTGGCTGACGCCCTGGCCTTCATGGGCAGCCTGGACCTGGTCATTCCCGAGATCGATCGCTAGGGGGAAAGGAATAATTATGGATACAAGTATCTGGCGCCCCATCATCTACCTCGTCTGCTTCATGGCCTTTGCCGGTCTCAACGCCGCCTACCTCGGCTGGTGCGAGCGCAAGGGCGCAGGCCGCATCCAGCGGCGGACCGGCCCCATGGAGGTCGGTTTCCACGGTCTGCTCCAGCCGCTGGCCGACGGTCTCAAGCTGATGAGCAAGCAGCTCCTGGTGCCCGAGGGAGTGGATCATATCCTGTTCCGGATCGCGCCGATCCTGGCCATGATCCCGGCGCTCACCTCCATGGTGGTGATCCCCTTTTCCGGCAACATCCAGGGTCGGGCCGTGGAGCTGTCCGTGCTCATGCTCTTTGCCCTGGCATCCATCGGCATGATCGCCATCCTCATCGGCGGCTGGGCCTCGGCCAACAAGTACGCGGTCATCTCGGCGGCCCGGTCCGTGTCCCAGAACCTGGCCTACGAGATCCCCATGCTCCTTACCGTGATCACCATTGTGATGATCACCGGTTCCATGAACCTGCAGGATATCGCCATGGACCAGCAGGGCGGTTTCTGGCACTGGAATATCTTCCGTTTCGACAAGTCGGTCTTCATGCCGGTCTCCTTTCTCATCTTCTTCATCTGTTCGGTGGCCGAGACCAACCGGGCGCCTTTTGACATGGCCGAGGCCGAGAGCGAGCTGATCGCCGGCTTCATGACCGAGTACGGCTCCATGGGGTTCGGCCTCTTCATGATGGGTGAGTATCTCAATATCGTTGTCGGCGCCTGTCTCACCACCATCCTCTTCCTGGGCGGCTGGAGCTGCCCCTTTGGCCTGTTTCCCGGTGTCTGGTGGTTTCTGATCAAGATCTATATCCTGATCTTCACCTTCATCTGGGTGCGCTGGACCTATCCCAGGACCCAGATCTACAAGCTGCTGAACCTTTCCTGGAAGATCCTCATTCCTTTCTCAATGGTTAACCTGCTGGTCACAGCCGCATTTATCAAGGTGTTCTGATTATGAGTGCATACTGGAACGATATGTTCGGTGGCGCCAAGAGCCTTGCCATCGGGCTCTCCATCACGGCGAGGGAGTTCTTCAAGCCGGTCATCACCATGCAGTATCCGTGGGAGGTCCCGGAGATTCCGGAGCGCTACCGCGGTCACATCGAGCTGGTGAAGAACGAAAAGACCGGCAAACCCAAGTGTATCTGCTGCGGCATGTGCATGCGCTCCTGTCCGTCGGGGTGTATCTCGCTGGTGGGCAAGAAGCCGGAGGGGGAAAAGAAGAAGGTGCTGACCAAGTACGAGCTTGATTTCACCAAGTGCAGCCTGTGCGGTTCCTGCATCGAGAGCTGTAACTTCGGTGCCATCCAGTTTTCCAGGGACTACAACCTGGCCAGCACCAGGAAGGAAGATTACGTGTTCGATCTTCTCAAACGACTGGAGGAACAGGGCTGATGCAAGAATTTATCTGCCAGACATCGGCAAACCCGTCGCTCTTTTCAGCCGAGGGTTTTGTCGGCCTGATTTTCCTGGTCACCATCGGCCTGATCGTCGCCGGCGCCCTGGTGGCCACCTGCGCCAGGCGACTGGTGCGCAGCGTCGCGGGACTCGCCCTCTGCTTCACCGGCGTGGCCGGGATGTACTACTTCCTGCTGGCCCCCTTTGTCGCCATGATGCAGATGCTGATCTATGTCGGTGCCGTCGCCATCCTCATCGCCTTTGCCATCATGATGGCGACCCCGGAGGAGGGTGACCTGCCGGGCAGGCGTATCTCGGCCCTGGCCGGTCCCCTGGGATTTGCCACCGGTGCTCTTCTGTTCGCCGCCCTCACGGTTCTGGCCATCCGGACGCCATGGCAGGTCTTTCCCCGCAAGGGATCGGCGGACATGAAGCACATCGGCACCATTCTGCTCACCAGCCATTCCATGGTCTTCGAGCTGATCTCCCTTGTCCTTTTGATCGCAATCATCGGTGCGCTTGTCCTGGCGCGCAGAGGAAGGAACTGATCCCATGCATCTGCTCAATCTCTACAACTGTCTCAATACCTATCTCGTTGTCGGTGCCCTGCTGTTCGGATTCGGGATATACGGCCTGGTGTCCCGCCGGACCATCATCGGCATGCTGATCTCCTCCGAGCTGGTCCTGGCCGCGGCCTCGGTCAACTTCATGGCCTTCAACCGGTTCACGGCCCCGGATCCTGCCGTCGGCCAGATATTTGCCCTGTTCATCATGGCCATTGCCGCCGCCGAGGCCGCCATCGCCGTGAGCATCGTGATTGCGGTCTATCGCAACTACAAGAGCATCGACACGGAAGATATCGTTGATCTGCACGGTTAGGTCCCGGTTTCCGGCGCAGGTCACTGGATAGGAAAGAGTTTTTTCAAGCCTTCGTCACCACGGAGTCACTCCGCGGGCACCTTCACGGTAAGGGAAAGATTATGGACGCTGTTTCCACCACCGCAAACATTGTCGAGAATTCCAACCTCCTGCTGGCGGTCATGATACCGCTGTTCGGCAGCCTGGTTGTGATGACCATGAAGAACCATCCCAACCTGCGGGAGTTCATCTCTTCATGTTCATCCATTCTCCTGTTCATCATTGTCCTCTCCTTCATCCCCAGTGTCCTGCACGGCAAGGTCCTCTACTACCGGATCTTCGACATCCTGCCCGGCCTGTCCGTGACCCTGCGTGCCGACGGATTTTCCATGATCTTCGCCATGGTGGCCTCGTCCCTGTGGATGATCGCGGTCTTCTACTCCATGGGGTACATGCGCGGTCTCAAGGAACATGCCCAGACCCGCTTCAATGCCTGTTTCGCCCTGGCCATCTTCGGTGCCATCGGTGTGGCCCTTTCCGACAACCTGTTCACCCTCTACCTCTTCTACGAGATCGTCTCGGTCTGCACCTACCCGCTGGTCGCGCATCACCAGGACGAGGAGGGCTACATGGGGGCCCGCAAGTACATCATCTACCTGACCACCACGGCCAAGCTCTTCCTGCTGCCGGCACTGATCCTGATCTATGTCCTGGTCGGCAACCTGGACTTTCCGCACAATATCTTCACCGGCATGCTTCCCACCGACACCAGGGCCTGGGTGGTGATCATGCTCTATGTCTTCTGCATCTTCGGTTTTGCCAAGAACGGCATCATGCCGCTCCATCACTGGCTGCCAGGGGCCATGGTCGCACCAACCCCGGTCTCCGCGCTCCTCCATGCGGTGGCCGTGGTCAAGGTCGGTGTCTTCTGCACCACCCGCACCATGCTCTACGTGTTCGGGGTCGATACCATGAACGCGCTCAACCTCGGTATCCCAACGGCCTACTTTGTCAGCTTTACCATCATCATGGCCTCGGTGATCGCACTCTCCAAGGATAACCTCAAGAGCCGGCTCGCCTATTCCACCGTCAGTCAGCTTTCCTACATCATCCTCGGCGTGGCGCTGCTCACTCCGCATTCCATCGACGGCGGCCTGATCCATATCGTCAACCACGCCTTTTCCAAGATCACCCTCTTCTTCGTGGCCGGCGCCATCTACGTGGCCACGCACAAGAAGAACATCTCCGAGATGAGCGGCCTGGGAAGGAGCATGCCGTTTACCTTCGGCGCCTTTGCCGTCGCCTCCCTGTCCATGATCGGCGCTCCGCCCGTGGCCGGATTCGTGACCAAGTGGTACCTGCTGGTCGGTTCCATGGAGGCGCACCAGGTCGGCATCCTCCTGGTGCTGATCGCCTCCACCGTGCTCAATGTCGGGTATTTTGTGCCGGTCGCCTACAAGGCGTTCTTCGGCAAGCGGCCCGCCGGCGAGACCGAGACCGGTATCCGCGAGGCGCCGCTCAGCATGCTGATCCCCATTCTGATCGCGGCCACCGTGTCCGTGATCATCGGTATCTATCCCAACTTCATGATGCAGTTCGTCAAGGCGGTGACAGGATGATTAGACTGATCGAATACCTGCAGGAACACCTCCGGTGCGTTGTCTGGGCCTGCTACTTTCTGCTGGCAGCAATCGTGGTCTTTGCCTCCATGGTCGACCGGGGCCATGCCCATACGGCGGTGGAGCGGAGTATCCCCTTTTTCTGGTCCATCTTCGGGTTTGTCGCCGCGGCTGTGATCATCGGCATCGCCTACTGGTACGGCCGTTCCGGGATCATGGTTGACGAGGACTACTATGAGCGGCCCATACTCGAGGTGGACGAGGACGAGTAATCGCTTTCAGGGCGCATCATCTACCATGAATGTAGATCAACGAGGAAAAAAGAATGACTAGCAGTTTCACCCATCCGGCGCTCATCATGATGATCGGCGCCCTGATCCTGCCCTTTGTCAGGGGGCCGTTCAGGAAACCCTATCTTTTCCTGGTTCCGCTCCTCAGCCTGGCCGCGGTGCTCGTCAACAGCGCCCATCCCGGTACGTACGGCGTCTATCAGTTCATGGACTGGCAGCTCGTTTTCGGCCGGGTGGACAAGCTCTCCTCGGTCTTTGCCTTCATCATGGCGCTCATGGCCGTCATCGGCACCCTCTACGGCCTGCACGTGGAGAAGGCCACCGAGCACATGGCCGCCTGGTTCTATGTCGCCGGCTCGCTGGGCACCATCTACTGCGGTGACTGCCTGACCCTGTTCTTCTTCTGGGAGATGATGGCCTTTTCCTCGGTCTTCCTGATCTGGTTCCGGCGGCGCAGACAGTCGCTGGCCTGCGGCTACCGTTACCTCCTGGTCCATACCGTGGGCGGGGTGATCCTGCTGTTCGGCATCATGCTCCGCTACCAGGCCACGGGCGATCTTTCCTTCACCCTGCTCGACGTCCAGCATCCCCAGCTCTATACCTGGCTGATGATGATCGGCCTCGGCCTCAACGCCGCGGTGGTGCCCATGCACTCCTGGCTGCCCGACGCCTATTCCGAGGCCTCGTTCAACGGTGCGGTCTTCATGTGCGCCTTCACCACAAAGACCGCGGTGTATACCCTGGCCCGGGCCTGTGCCGGCATGGACATCCTGGTCCTGCTCGGCGTGATCATGGCGCTCTACGGCGTGATCTACGCGGTCATGGAGAATGACATCCGCAAGCTGCTGGCCTGGTCCATCGTCTCCCAGGTCGGCTACATGGTGGCCGGTGTCGGCATCGGCACCGAGCTGGCCATCAATGGCGCCACCGCCCACGCCGTGGTCCATATCCTCTACAAGAGCCTGCTCTTCATGGGCACCGGTTCCGTGCTCTACATGACCGGCAAGACCAAGTTCACCGAACTGGGAGGGCTCTATAAAAAGATGCCGGCCACCTTTGTCTTCACCATGGTCGGCTGCCTGTCGATCTCGGCGGCACCGCTCTTTGCCGCCTATGTCTCCAAGTCGATGATCATCGGCGCCGGTTTCGAGACCCATCTCAACTGGGCCGCCTGGCTCCTGATGTTCGGTGCCACCGGCACCTTCATGTACAATGGCCTCAAGCTGCCCTATTTTCTCTTCTTCGGCAGGAACAACTGCAGCGAGACGACCTGGAGGCGGGCCGAGGATCCGACCTGGAACATGATGCTGGCCATGGCCACCGGCGCCACCCTCTGCATCCTGGTGGGCACCTTTCCCGGATTCCTCTACGCCATGCTGCCCTATCCGGTGGAGTACAATCCCTATACCCTCTATCACCTGGCCGAGACCCTGCAGATCATGGGTTTTGCCGGTCTGGCCTTCTTCCTGCTCAAGAAGTACCTGCAGCCGGTGGACAAGATCTGTCTGGACATGGACTGGTTCTACCGCATGGGCGGCCGGCTCTTTCTCTGGATCGACAAGAATCCCCTGCAGTGGTTTGACACCGCCTGGGGCGAGGCCTACCGGGTCGTCGGTCTGCGGCTGCTGATGGCGACCTCGTTCTTCATGAGCTGGTTCGACTGGCACGGCATCGACGGGGTGGTCGACGGGTTTGCCCGCAGCGTCCGTGGTGTCGGCGGCAGGCTGCGGGCACTGCAGAGCGGCCAGATTCAGTACACGATCTACTACGCCGCCTCCTTCGTTGCCGTCCTGATGATAGCGTATGTTCTCTACCAACTCTCTTAACTGAAAGGACTTGTGGGAATGGACTGCCTGATACTCAAAGAGGGGTTTCCCCTGCTCAGTTTCCTGATTTTCTTCCCGCTTGCCGGTGCGGTGGTGATGTTCTTCTTCTCCGGCGAGAGATTTGCCCGCTGGTGGACGCTGGCCGTCACCACGGTGGAGGCCGTTGTCTCCATCCCCCTGATCACGGGTTTCGACACCACCACCGTCAAGTACCAGTTCGCCGAGATGCACACCTGGATTCCCCAGTGGCATATCAACTATATCCTCGGGGTTGATGGTATCTCCATCCTGCTGGTGCTGCTCTCCACACTGATCATGCCCTTCTGCGTGCTGGCCTCCTGGCGCTACATCAAGACCAGGGTCACCCAGTTCATGATCTGCCTGCTGATCATGCAGGTCTCCATGGTCGGCCTGTTCGTGGCGCTGGACTTCATGCTCTTCTGGGTCTTCTGGGAGTTCATGCTCATTCCCATGTACCTGCTGATCGCTGTCTGGGGCGGTCCGCGCAAGGAGTATGCCTCCATCAAGTTCTTCATCTACACCATGGCGGGCTCGGTCTTCCTCCTGGTGGCCATCATCGCCCTCTACCTGAAGAACGGCAGTTTCTTCATCCCGGACATGATGTGGCAGAACTATTCCACCACCTTCCAGCTCCTGGTCTTCCTGGCTTTTTTTCTGGCCTTTGCCATCAAGGTGCCCATGTTCCCGTTCCATACCTGGCTGCCTGCCGCCCATGTCGAGGCGCCCACCGCCGGTTCGGTCATCCTGGCCTCGGTGCTGCTGAAGATGGGAACCTACGGCATGCTCCGCTTCTGCATCCCCATCACCCCGGAGGCGACCTTTACCCTGGCGCCCTACATCCTCTGGCTCTCCATCGCCGGCATCATGTATGGCGGTTTCACTGCCCTGGCCCAGCATGACATGAAGAAGCTGGTCGCCTACTCCAGTGTCGGTCATATGGGATTTGTGACGCTTGGCATCTTCATCCTCAATTCCCGCGGAATCGAAGGCGCCATCATGCAGATGATCAACCATGGTGTCACCACCGGGGCCCTGTTCCTCTGCGTGGGTATGATCTACGAGCGGACCCACAGCCGCGAGTTGCGGCTCGCCACCGGTGTGGGTAAATACATGCCCTGGTACGTGACCTTTCTCGCCTTCTTTTCGCTCTCTTCCTTTGGTTTTCCCGGCACCAACTCCTTCATCGGCGAGTTCCTGGTCCTGGCCGGGACATTTGATGTCAACAAGCCGCTGGCCCTGGCCGCGATCCCCGGTACTGTCCTGGCCGCGGCCTACATGCTGCGCATGCTGCAGAAGATCGTCTGGGGCGGTACCGACAACCCCGACCAGTCCTATCTTAACGACCTGGGGTTTCGAGAGATCATCACCTTGGCACCGTTTCTCTTCTTTGTCTTCTGGATCGGTCTCGGGCCGCAGCCCTTCATCGATCTCATGCATACCTCGGTGGTCAATCTGCTCCAGCAGTTGAACGACTGGCAGCAGCAGGCGAATGTGGCGGCCATCATCCTGCAGTAGCTCTGTCTGCATGTGGAGAGGATTACGGGCGTAGACTCGACAGACTCATCAGATTTTCCGGCAAATCCAAGGAAAGGAATACCAAATGGCTATTCTACCCGAATTAACGCTTCTGTCCGCTGCCGTGGCCTTTTTCGGCCTCAGTCTCAGCAAGCAGCTGGACGGTGTCCAGACCAGGAATACCGCAGTTGCCTTCGGTATCGTCACCTTCATCTGTTCGCTGATCACTCTCAGGGAGCAGGGTACGGTCTTCATGGGGGCCTACCAGGTCGACCTCTTCACCCAGTTCTTTAAACTGGTGATCAGTATGGGGCTGGTCTTTGTTCTCATCGCCGGTCAGAACCTGAAGGACATCGAGCTGGATCTCCGGCCTGAATACTATATGTTCCTCTTCCTGAGCTGCCTGGGCCTGATGTCGCTGGTCAGCTCGGTGGAACTGATCACCCTGTTTGTCTCCCTGGAGCTCTCGTCCTTTGCCCTCTACCTGATGGTGCCCATGCGCAGCGACCGCAAGGGACTGCGTATGCAGATGGAGGCTGGTATCAAGTATATCCTGTTCGGTGTGTTTGCCACCGGCTGCATGCTCTACGGAATGAGCTACATCTTCGGACTGACCGGCACTACCTACCTTGCCGATATCGTGCCGGGCCTGCAGAAGGTCGCCGGCCAGCCGGCGGCTTTTTTCGCCGTGGTCATGGTCCTGGCCGGATTCTTTTACAAGCTGGCCATCTTCCCCATGCACTTCTGGGTTCCTGATATCTACCAGGGCGCCTCCAACGAGACCACCGGATTTGTCGCCACTGTGCCCAAGCTGGGTGCCGTGGCCCTGCTGATCCGCTTTGTCATCCTTCTGCCTGGCCATGCCGATATCCTGGTCGGCCTGCTCATGGTCCTGGCCGTCTGTTCCATGTTCTACGGCAACCTCTGTGCCCTGGTGCAGACCGATGTCAAGCGCATGCTCGGCTACTCGGGTATCGCCCATGCCGGCTTCATCCTTCTCGGCCTGCTGACGCTGAAGGTGAGCGGCTATGCCACGGTCATGTACTACATCGCCGGTTACGTGTTCATGAACATTGCCTGCTACATGGTGCTGGCCAATGTCTCTGCCAACGGCGAGAACCTGGAGATCACCGATCTCAACGGCCTGCACAGGCGCCAGCCCATGCTGGCCTTTGTCCTGGCGGTGGGTCTCTTTGCCCTGGCCGGCATCCCGCCCATGGTCGGCTTCATGGGTGAATTCATGTTCCTGGCCGGCGCACTGCGGGAAGGCCACATCGTTCTGGTCACCTTGGCCGCGGTCAATGCCGGTATCGCGATCTACTATTACCTGCTGGTGATAAAGGCTGCCTATACCGCTGATCCGGAGGAGCGGCCCTCGGTGGAGATCGACGGTCTCACCCGGTTCACCGGGGTCCTTCTGGTTCTGATCATCCTGCTCATGGGCGCCTTTCCATCGAAGATCATCGCCTTTGCCGGCACGGCGGTGCAGACCATCATGTGATCACGGAAGAGAAACAGGGTACACTGGGGGCGGCACGGAGGTGCCGCCCTTTTTTTTGCCCGGGAAAAATCGGCATTTTCAGTAGGTTGACGGTAGCGGTGAACTGTTACCCGCCCGGGGCACAGAGAGTGCGGGGCAGATGGCCGATGGCCGGCAGGCGGTCGCTGCCTGTTCTCCGCGGTTCAGGGCCGTTACGGTGACCGCCGGTCGGCAGTGTACAGGAGGAAAGATATGGAGCGGGACAACGAACAGGTCCTGTTCACCAGGCGCACGGGAAGACAGCTGTACCTGGTGCTGAACCGTAAGCGCTCACAGAGCGCTTACACCGTTGTGGTCGGAGAAACCGATGGTTAGTGCCTTACTGCGGAACTCCTGTCACAAAAAACAAGAAAATTTATGCGGCATTTTTTATGAGATTTTCGGTAGATGTGGCCAATATGCCCTGTAAGGCATTCACCAGCAGCCTACCGGTAATCGTCACCTGGTACTTGTTCTGTCCAGGTAGTTTTCTGATAATTCCGTGCCGCCTCA
>Ga0256840_1000368_pt1 | contig 46559 bp, 42 predicted proteins | sample 355202metaG_FD_185969 | JGI IMG/M metagenome (GOLD analysis project Ga0256840, IMG submission 185969) | Hydrothermal vent microbial communities from Mid Atlantic Ridge, Atlantic Ocean - 355-202 | ecosystem: Environmental > Aquatic > Marine > Hydrothermal vents | place: Atlantic Ocean: Mid...
AGCAAGTACCGTGTTACTATGAGCCATGGCCTGAATCTCCTTTTGTTATAGGCTGTTAGGGGTAACAACACTATACACAAAAGTAGCCCTTCAGGCCGTATCTATTTCCTTAACCGGACAGCAGTGAAAGAATATACTTTCCGGGTATAGTTATAAAGAGAAAATCGGATTTATTCATACACTTGGATATCTGTGGCAACTAAATATATGCAGCAGGCTGTAAAACTCTTGTGGTGTCTTCGTGCTTCGCTGAAATACAACTGGCTTCGTGATTGATTGGAAATTATTGTTTTTTGTAACATAGTGAAATAAAGGTTAAAAATAAGTGGATGTGGAAATGGTTCAGAGAAGCACCCAAACTGCATGTAGACAATGCGGTATTTGTTGCAGAAGTGGTGGAGCAGCACTGCACCATGCCGATATTGCCCTGCTTGAGCAGGGTGTGATACCCAGGCGAGATCTTGTTACCATCAGGAAGGGGGAGTTTGCCCATAATCCTGTGAGTAGAAAGGTTCAGCCGACTATGGAAGAAATTGTCAAACTTCGTGGGAAGGGCAGAGGGTGGGAGTGCTGTTACTATGAGCCTGTATCTAAAGGATGTTCCATCTATGGAACAAGGCCTCTGGCCTGTTCCACTTTGAAATGCTGGGCCCCTAGTGAAAGTTTGAAACTTGTGGAAACAGACCTGCTTTCAAGAATTGGAATTTTAGGGACAGACAGTGCTACTATCCTGTTGATTTCAGAGCATGATGGATACTGTCCCTTGCCTGATTTTAAAAACCTTGGATACAATCTGGATTGCCGGGAGAGTGAGACACTGAAACGTCTTGACAAGTCAGTGAATGGCGATATTGCCTTCAGAAATCATGCTGTGACGATTTCAGGAATGGTTTTGGAGGATGAAATGTTTTTGTTTGGAAGACCTTTGTTTCAGATGCTGCATCCCTTCGGATTAGATATTGTACAGGATGGAATGGTATTGAGTGTGCGGATTAACCGTAACCGGAAGAGAGGTGCAGGTGAAAAATATCGAGATTGATTATCGTGGGGATTGCTGAAGAGGGTTTAAAGATGTGCGGGCACGTCTTGGTAAAATGACCAGGGGCCGGGAGTTTCAATTTATCTGTACCGCAGATATGGCGGGGAAGATGGACAGAATTGTTACTCTGGCAGGGGGAATTATTCGTGCAAAGGATATTCAAGCAGACGGAACAGTTTTAACGGTGATGAAAGCTGAATAACAAAAGGTGACACCGGGGTGTCACCTTTTGTATCACTGCCGAGCAGATTTGAGGATTACCATGTTTTACGATCCAGTTCAGCGCCCTGAGTAGAGATCGTGATTTGCTCAACGGGGACGGTTTTACCGGCCCGTTCCATGGCCTGCTTAATGATACCGTTCATTGCAAAGCAGCAGGGGACTTCCATGATGAGGATGGTTAGGTTTTTTAGATTGCAGCCGGTAATGATTTCTGTGAAACGTTGTACATAGCTTTCCGCATCGTCGAATTTGGGGCAACCCATCATAACGACTTTACCGTTAAGGTAATCAAGCTGAAAGTTGGGTGCAGAAATAGCGCAGCAGTCAGCAGCAACCAGTAGTTCGGCACCCTGAAGAAAGGGAGCAGTGGGAGGAATCAGACGAATCTGTATGGGCCAGTGGGTGAGAGAAGAGGTGCCACCACCAGCTGCCATTGCCGGTTTGTTCGCAGCCTGACACGGGGTTGAGGGTGCAAACGTCTGCAACTTGGCCGAAGGGCATCCAGAAGGTTTTTGTGCGAGAGCTGCAGATTCTTTTTTCTGTTTGGCAAGATGCTCTTCTACAGCTTTCTCGTCAAAATCATCGGCTTTACGTTCGATGATTTTCAAGGCTCCGGTGGGACATGATCCCAGGCATGCGCCCAAGCCGTCACAGAGTTTGTCGGCGATCATTTTTGCCTTGCCGTCAATAATGACAAGTGATCCTTCGGCGCAGTCAGGAACACAGAGCCCACAGCCGTCGCAAAGTTCTTCGTCAATCTCAATAATTTTCCGAGTAGTTGTCATCGTGGTATCCTCTTTTGAGTGAATTTGTTGTATTTATTTGTAATTCTATTGTATCAGAACAACATACAATCTCCTTGACCTGGGTCAAGGGGTGTTTTTTTTCTTGATCTTTTTGTTTTCTCATCTGTTTAGGGGGATGGAATGGATATAGTAATGATAGTCGTGGCATTTTGCTTTGGTTTTATTATAAAGCAGGTTGGGTTGCCGCCACTGGTTGGGTTTCTAGTTGCCGGTTTTATTTTGAATTGGCTGGGTTTTGCGGGGGGGGATGATTTAGAGAAGTTTGCTGATACCGGAATTCTTCTTCTACTTTTCTCCATTGGCCTTAAGGTTCGCGTGAAAAGTTTGTTAAAGGCGGAAATTCTTGTCGTAGCTTCATTGCACATGCTGGTCACTGTGGTTCTTCTCGGCTCACTGGTCTATCTACTCTCATATACAGCCCTCTCTGTTTTTGCAGGTGTTGATTGGAAAATTTCCCTGCTCATTGCTTTTGCTCTCAGCTTTTCAAGTACTGTTTTTACTGTAAAAGTTATGGAAGAAAAAGGGGAAATGAGTTCCAAGCATGGTAGTATTGCCGTTGGAATTCTTGTCATCCAGGACTTTTTTGCTGTTCTCTTGCTTACTCTTTCAAGTGGTAAGCTTCCATCTATCTGGGCTTTTGGTGTTATTGGGCTGCTGGTTTTACGAAAACCATTGATTTCTTTAATGAAAAGAAGTGGTCATGGGGAGTTGCTGGTTCTTTTGGGGCTGTTAATACCTGTTGCTGCAGCTAGTCTTTTTGAATTGGTGGGGCTGAAACCTGATCTTGGGGCACTGTTGATTGGTATGTTACTGGCAGGACATCCCAAGAGTAATGAGCTTGCAAAGGTTATTTTAAATTTCAAAGATTTCTTACTGGTAGGTTTTTTTCTTACCATTGGACTCTCAGGTTTGCCAGATCTTGTGAGTCTTAGCGTGTCATTTCTTTTTGTTGTTGTAATGCCATTTAAAGTGGCACTCTTTTACGTTCTTCTAACGCGCTTTAAATTACGGGCTCGTACGGCTACCTTGGCGTCACTAAGCCTTGCGACATATTCCGAGTTTGGATTGATCGTAGGATCCTTGGGAGCGTCAAAACAGTGGCTCAGTAATGAGTGGTTAGTTATTTTTGCTATATCATTATCACTCACCTTTATACTGGCCTCGCCTTTAAACTCAGCCTCCCTAGTCATCTATCGTCGCTTCCGCACGTTTTTGCGGCGTTTCGAGACAAGTGAGCGTCTTCCTGATGATAAAATGTTGCATGTGGGAGATGTCGACGGAGTCGTTTTTGGAATGGGAAGGGTTGGTACAGCAGCATACGAAAAACTTAACCAGCGATACGGCAGAAGGGTGGTTGGGGTGGATTCTGACCAGGAACAGGTGCAGCAGCACCTTGACGATGGATTACACGTTATTCATGGTGATGCTTCTGATTATGATTTCTGGGAACGTATTGAAGTACAGGGAGATACAATAAAAACTGTCATGCTGGCCATGCCGTGTTTTGAGGCGAACCTTTATGCAGCCTCTCAAATAAGAGAGAGGAGTCCAGAGATCATCATTGCGGCTATTGTTGCTTTTGATGACCAGGTAGAACTCTTGAAAGAGGCTGGAGTTTCATTGGTTTATAATGTTCACAAGGAGGCCGGTATCGGTTTTGCCGATCATGTCTGCACTCAGGTGAAAATATTGTCGGAGGTAAAGGCGGTCTCTCTCTAGTGTCAATGTTCCATCAGGTACTTTTTGGCACTCGCTGTCTTAAGATCAGGGGCGGTTTTTTCTCCCTTCCTGTCGGCCAGTGCTGTGAGGCGGCAGGCATCAAGATATATATCCAAGGATGCTTGTTCCGTTGCAGAGCCTGGTTCTTTCCGATTGAGAAGCATGCTGACTGCATTGATTATTGAGCCATCAGCATTGAGAGTCTCAAGAAGAGCAAGGGGTTCATCAGCGCTAACGAGAAGGGTTGCAGCAAGTACAGCCGCCATGTCTCCACGTTGTTCTTCCCTGCAGAGTTGTTCTGCTATTTCGGTTCGGATGGTGGCAGTTTTGTAAATATCTTCTTTACCAACGAGCTGCTTTCGGACAGCAATGGCAACTTTGTCTTTGAATAGATTTTTTTGTTTTATCTGGAGTTCCGGCGGCATAGATCCAAGGCACTGTTCGGCATGGGGGCAATAAGCAGCACAGCCGAAATCAATACGGGGATTTAAAACTCTGTTGCCACATTTTTTGCAACTGCGCTGGGAATCATCTTTGAAAAATTCGAGTTCGTTACCACAGTGGGGGCAGGGGGCCTCAAAAACAGCTTCGCCATCCCAGTATCGATTGTCCTGTCCGGGGCATTGCATATGCTTTCTCCTTAGTACCTGAATTCGTGATGGCTTCGTAATTGTTTTTTTACCATACTGAGATACAAATATAAAATTCACAATCAGGTATGTTGAAAAAAATCAGATTATGGCAGCAGCTAATGTTCACGGATTCAAAACCAGTTGCTGTAAGGCCTCAATTCCAAAGCGTTCCATAAAACGTGCCGTCCGTGAAGCGGGGTGCGCTTTTGCCTGATAAACAGTAAGGCATTTTTTTATAAGGGTAATTATGGAATCATCAGAGAGATTTTTTGCGACAATATTCCCAAGGCGAGGATTTCCTCCACCATTTCCTCCAAAAATCAGTGACCAGCCACTTTTTGAAGCAAACACGCCAATATCACGAACATAAGGTTCGGTGCAGCACATACGACACCCGGCAATACCAACTTTCACCTTTGCCTTTAATGGTTCATCAAGGGATATCTTCTCAATCTTTTCTCCAAGTGCCATGGAATCAGCTATGCCGTATTTACACCATTTAATTCCGGGACAGGATTGTACATAATGAACCCCGTTTTGAACCTGAGGACGGACATATCCTTGCAGTTCTTTCTGCAACTTAGGGATCTCGTCCTTATCCATACCAAGGAGTGCCAGGCGCTGGGCACCAGTTATTTTGGTCTTGGGAACATTATATTTATTGATGATGTTGAGAATGATTTGAAAATCTCTTGGCGCAAAGAGTCCCATGTTCAAGCTAGGCACAACACTGAAGGTCTTTTTAATAGTGGTATTTTCCATGATACTTGAGGATATCAAAAATAATTAAAAAAGGCAGGGTACGAGGTTTTCACAACGTATCCTGCCTGGAGATGGAAAACATAAACCTGAACCCGTGACGGTTTCATGATTATTTTCAGAACCTGTTGAAATGCGAATTTATTAATCGCAATCAGGTATGTTTGGAAAAATCACTTGTCTTCCGATGCATATTTGCTGCTGATACACCCTACTTTCTTTGAATCCATTGACATGGCATATTACAATCAACGTGTAGGAAAAACCACGCTGCATTACCATTGAACGTTCAGGGATTCAGGGTGAGAAGTAAACCTTCAGGAGAAACCGGTTAGGTTACTCCTGAAGAGGAATACGTGGAAATTATCCGAGTATGGTTTTCAGATCATCTGCAGCGGTCTCACCGATAGGCATAACGTTGAAGTTCTCAACCAAGACATTCAGTACGTTTGGAGTAACGAATGCTGGAAGGGAGGGTCCAAGACGGATATCCTTTATTCCAAGACTGAACAGGGAGAGAAGGATAACAACGGCCTTCTGCTCGTACCAGGAGAGGATAAAAGAAAGTGGGAGGTCATTGACATCACACTCAAATGCTCCTGCAAGTGCCACTGCGATTTGGATTGCAGAGTAGGCGTCGTTACACTGTCCAACATCAAGCAGACGGGGAATACCACCAATATCACCAAGTTTTTTATCAAAGAAGCGGAATTTGCCACAGGCAAGAGTCAGGATCATACAGTCTTGTGGAATCTCCTCTGCCATCTCTGTGAAATAGTTACGGCCAGGTTTTGCGCCATCACAGCCACCTACGAGGAAGAAGTGACGAATTGCCTTGGATTTTACCCCTTCGATTATTTTGTCAGCCACGCCAAGTACGGTATTGCGGGCAAAACCAACCATTACTGTGTCATTATCAACTTCATCGGTAAATCCGGGAAGTGACAGTGCCTTCTCAATGACAGCGCTGAAATCTTTCTCTCCGTCATTGGCCTCAACGTGTTTAACTTCAGGCCATCCAACAAGGCCGGTAGTGAATACGTTGTCAATATAGGAATCTTTTGGTTTCTGGATACAGTTTGTTGTGAACAGTATGGCACCGGGGAATTCAGGCATCTCTTTCTGCTGGTTCTGCCACGCAGTACCATAGTGTCCGTAGAAATGGTCATATTTCTTTAACTCAGGGTATCCGTGGGTCGGAAGCATCTCGCCATGGGTGTAGATATCAATCCCTTTCCCTTGGGTCTGCTCAAGGAGCATTGCGATGTCTTTGAGATCATGACCAGAGACCAAGATACATTTATTAGGACGGTGTCCAAGTGGTACTTCGGTGGGAACAGGATGTCCGTAAGTTCCAGTGTTACCAGCATCAAGGAGTTCCATGGCCCGGATATTTATTTCACCGGTTTTTAAGGCAAGGGCTACCAGATCACCAAGTTCCATGTCAGTGGTAAGGGCTGCCATTGCATGGTGAACAAATGCGTATACTTCATCATCTTCCTGGCCAAGAACAGCGGCATGCTCAGCATAAGCTGCAAGTCCACGAAGGCCATAGGCAGTGATCTGCTTCAGTGACTGAAGATCTTCGTTGGGGTCAAGGGTGTTTATGAAGTTCAGTGCGGCACCCTGCTCTTCAAGACCTGCAATGCTCACAGCAGGGCTAAAAGTAAGAGCAGCAGCAGATGACTCTATGGTCCCGCCAGCAGCTTCAACTTTGGTTTTCAGCTCATCACGAAGACGTACGGTTTTATAGATGAGATCTTCAAATCGGGCAGGATCAAAATCAACATTGGTAAGGCATGCAAATATAGCTTCGCAAACGAAGGTGTCAATAGCATTATCAATGACGTTTACTTTGCGTCCGGCATCTGCAACAATACAGAGTCCCTGCACGGCATGGGTGAGCAGATCTTCAAGTCCTGCAACAGCTTCAGTTTTTCCACAAACACCAACGGTGGTGCAGGCAACGCCTTTAGCAGTTTGTTCGCATTGATTACAATACATAGGGTATATCCTCCTGATTATTTTATAAGTAAAAAACTTCTGTTAACTATGGGGCAGAAAAGAATGATTGTCAACTCGACTCTCCTGTTTTCTGCATCGTATGAGAAGAGTATACACGCCTAAGGTTTTGGTAACCTTGACATAGATCAAAGAACGAGACTTTTTTTATCTTTTTATTGTTTTTGGGTACAGCTGGATGCTTGCAGCAGCAGGGTGGAGTCGGTTCCATCCCTGAATGGCCTGAAATCATAGTCGCCATAGAGCAGATAATCAGTAAAGCCACAGTCTGTGAAAATTTGTAACCATTGCTGCAGTGAAAAGCCGGCAAGAAAATGGCTGTGCCTGAAGTTTTGACGGAGGAGAGGAGGGTATGCGGGGCGGGGTCGGTAGCGTTCCTCAAGGAGGATTTCACCACTTTGGGCATCATGGCTGCGCAGAGTTTCCTTTATCAGTTTACCTCCATTCCTCATGGGGAATATCTGAAACTGGAATATTTTATCATCACCTGAGTGCTGTTCAGGAGAAGCAGGGATGTGGAGCTGTAGAAGAAGGGTGGCATCTGGTTTGAGGAGAGAATGAATCTGGTGGAGGCATTTTTTTATTACCTGTTTGTTACGTAAAAGGTTAAGGGTATTATAAGGGATGAGGATGTGGTCAAACTGGCAGGTGAAAGCTATTTCTGTCATATCCATGCAGATACATTCAAATGTGTTTCCATGGCTATCCCTTGCTTGTTGCAGCATATCAAGAGATAGGTCAACACCAATGACCCGACGTTCCTGGCTGCTGAGGGAGTTGCTGATTCTTCCTGTACCACAGCCTAGTTCGAGAAGGAGTGCCCTTTCTTTACAACTTTGCTGATAAAACTGTATGTCCCTGGTAAAATGGTTCATCTCCAGGGAATAAAAGTCAGCATACCGTTTTGCGCTTATGGGTAGAAAAATCTCTTCCGGTTCCCTGTGTTTATTGAATGAATCATTCATTTCTGATTGCGAATTGTATGTTTGTATTTCAGTGTGTCTTTTTTAACAATTACGACGCCACCACGGATTCAAAATGTTAGTTATCAGTACCTGATATCATGTCACTTTCTTCGGTTACAATATATACAGATGGCTCCTGCAGTCCAAATCCAGGTCCCGGTGGATGGGGTGTTGTGATTATACCCGAAAAGGGGAAAAAACGGGAGTTGTCTGGTAAAGTTGATGATACCACCAATAATCGAATGGAGCTTTTTGCAGCACTGGAAGCTCTAAGATCTTTACCCGTCTGCTCTGTGGTTACACTCTATACAGACTCCAGATATCTCCAGGAAGGTGTAAGCTTCTGGATTGAGAGGTGGCGTAGTGATAACTGGCTCACTGCCGCAGGCCAACCAGTTAAAAACAGAGATCTCTGGGAGATCCTTGGTAGTGAACTGGAACGTCATCGAGTGCAATGGCGTTGGGTTAGAGGGCATGCGGATGATAAATACAATAATCGCGCGGATGAGCTTGCTGTAGCTGCAAGAGGGAGAGAAATCCTTCCTCTTCATGACGAATCAGCCATCCATATTTTTATGGGAATAACCTGGCGTCAGAAGAGTGGTACCGGTTCCTGGGCAGCTGTGTTGCGCTACAGACGACATTTCAAGATAGTTGCTGATACTGTGACGGATTCGTCTGCCAATCGCATTCATATTCAGTCCGCATGCCAGGTGTTAAGCAGTCTGAAGAGACGCTTACCGGTAAATCTTTATACCAGTTCCAGCTACCTGAAAGAGGGGGCCGGCAGCTGGTTACCAGGATGGATTAGAAATGGCTGGCTCACCAGGGAAGGAAAAAAGGTGAGTAATGCTCAGGATTGGCAGGTTTTGAGTGGTATCCTCAGTGAGACGGATGTGTCGTTTCATGTCATCGATAAAAATATGCCGCCCTGCCACAGTCAGGAGGCAAAAGAACTTGCAATGGAATGGGTACAGGAATTACAGGACGAAATTTCTGCTATACAATCAATGGGGGAAGTAATCCCGTAGCAGGAGGAGGAGCTCATTGCCTCTGCTGCAGTTAAGTTTATGCATTATATTTGTCCGATGGACTCGAACAGTTTTGGGACTGATAAACAGAGTTTCTCCAATTTCATCGGGTACCATCCCCTGGGCAAGCAGGTTTGCTATTTCGTATTCTCTTGGTGACAGTATGGAAAGCGCTCCTCTGTCATTTTTCCCTGCCATGAGCTGTTCGAGGATTTCCGGGGGAAGACATGGACTGAGAAATTTTTTTCCTTGAACTGTTGCCCGAACCGCCGATATGAGGACACTTATTTCATCTATCTTCAGGACATACCCTTTTGCTCCTGCATTGAATGCCCGGAAAATAAGATCATTGTTCTGATGCATGGAATAGATGATAATGGATGTTTTTTCAGATGCTGACAGAACATATGGGATAAGATCGATACCGCTGATACCATCCATGCTGATATCGAGTATGGCCACATCAGGTGTGTTTTTTTTAATGACCGGCAGGGCTGAGGTTGCAGTATTTGACTCGCCAACCACGTCCATATCCGGTTGTTTTTTGAGTACAGAGGTTACTCCATGCCGAATAACAGGGTGATCATCAATAATTACGACGGAAATTTTTTCCACAGTTCTATTTACTCCACAACCTTTTTTCAAGAGTTTGTCTATAAAGGGCCTTTTTTATCTAATTTATCGCTGCTGTGGAAAGGATTATCCTTGAAATATCAATTGATTATGCCCCGAGGTTTTTTTCTGGGGGAGCTGCGATAAAATTTTTCTAGTGCCTCGATTTAGAGAAAACATTTCATTAATGGACGGATATCTGCTAACAGATTAAAATTACATACTAACTGTTAGAGGATGGTATCAGAATCGTCTGTTTAAAGTCAAAGCTTTTCTTGTTCCTGCTGTTTGCCAGATTTTCAGAAATGGGGTATGTGGAAAAACATGGATAGACCTTTTGAACTCATAGCACCTTTTTCAGCCTCTGGTGATCAGCCGGAGGCCATTGCCACCCTTGCAAGGGGCGTGGAATCTGGAGCTCTCAGCCAAGTGCTGCTTGGGGTTACCGGATCCGGGAAAACATTTACCATGGCCTCAGTAATTGAAAAAGTACAAAGACCGGCGCTTATTATTGCCCCGAATAAGACTTTGGCGGCACAGCTTTTCTCAGAGTTTAAAGAATTATTTCCCAATAATGCCGTCGAGTATTTTGTTTCCTATTATGACTATTATCAACCTGAGGCCTATATTCCTTCTTCTGACACGTATATAGAGAAGGATTCAGCAATCAATGATGCCATTGACAAGATGCGTCATTCCGCCACCCGATCTCTTTTGACCCGAAGGGATGTTATTATTGTCGCTTCAGTTTCCTGTATATATGGTCTCGGGTCTCCGGATGAATACAAAAACATGCACCTCTTTCTGCAACGGGATAAGGAATACGCCCCTGAGCAGGTGCAGAGGCGACTGGTATTTATGCTTTATGAAAGAAATGATATCTCCTTTCATCGTGGTACTTTCAGAGTCCGGGGCGATGTTATTGATATCTTCTTGGTTCATGAAGAAGATCGGGCGATCCGGTTGGAGTTTTTTGGTGATATAGTGGAGTCAATTTCAATTATAGATCCATTGCGGGGCACTGTCATTGAGCATCTTTCCGAATATACGGTATTCCCGGGAAGTCATTTTGTAACATCAAAGGATCGCCTCCAGACTGCAGTGGAAACCATCAAAATTGAATTGAAAGAGCAGCTGAATTACTTTCATAAAGAGAACCGGCTGGTGGAGTTGCAGCGACTTGAACAGAAGACCATGTTTGATATTGAGATGATCCAGGAGCTTGGCTACTGTAATGGCATTGAAAATTACTCCAGACATCTCACTGGGAAAGAGCCTGGGCTAGCACCACCCAACCTGCTCGATTACTTTGAAGATGACTACCTGCTCTTTATTGATGAGTCTCATATCGGAGTGCCCCAGCTTAATGGCATGTATAATGGGGACAGATCCCGTAAGAAGACTCTGGTTCATTATGGATTCCGGCTTCCTTCTGCCCTTGATAACCGCCCTCTCAAGTTTGATGAATTCAGGCAACGTATCAATCAGGTGATTTATGTCTCGGCCACACCCGGGGCTTTTGAGATAGAACAGGCAGAAGGACGTCTTGTGGATCAGATAATTCGGCCCACAGGGCTTCTTGACCCCAGAATTGAAGTCCGTTCCGCCTCCAGTCAGGTTGATGATCTCCTGGAAGAGATAAGAGTTCGAACTGAAAAAGAAGAGGCTGTTCTGGTTACCACTTTGACCAAGCGCATGGCGGAAGACCTGACGGATTATTATGAAAAACTTGATGTGAAGGTTCGTTACCTTCATTCAGATATAAAAACTCTTGAGCGAATTGAATTGATAAGAGATCTGCGCAAGGGGGAGTATAATGTTCTGGTGGGGATTAATCTTTTACGGGAAGGACTTGATATCCCAGAGGTTTCGCTGGTGGCAGTACTTGATGCTGATAAGGAAGGTTTTCTGCGTTCCGAACGTTCTCTGATCCAAATTTGTGGCAGAGCAGCCCGCAATGAAGAAGGGATGGTTATCCTGTATGCTGATGAAATTACGGGGTCGATGCAGCGCACAATGGATGAAACTGAGCGAAGAAGGGAAATCCAGACAGCATATAATACAGAACATGGTATTGTGCCGCAGACGATACGGTCAAAGGTTAAGGATACCTTGCAGAAACATCTTGAGGCAAGTGGTTATAAGGCAGCTGATGACCATGGCATACTGACGGCTGCTGAGGACCTTCCCGTCTATTACAGTATTAAAGAGCTTGAAGCAGAGATAAAAAAACTTGAAGCTGAAATGCAGGATGCCGCCAGAGAACTGTCCTTTGAGAAAGCAGCCGCACTTCGTGACAGAATTAAGGCCATTCGGAAACTGGAGATAGAGATAGGATGAAATATGGATTCTGGTATCGCTTTGCACTGTGGCTGGTACCCCGGCTGTTTTCCTGGATAGCACTGATTTTGTTCAGTACTTGTAAAATACGGGTACATGGCAAGGAGCATTTGGACAGCATAACGGCTCGGAAAGAACCTGCAGTTGCCAGTTTTTGGCATTACTCCATCCTCTTGATACTTTTTTTTATGCGGAAAAAGAATGGTGTTGCCATGGTAAGTGCCAGTAAGGATGGTGAATTTGTTGCTAGGATTGTGAAGGGAATGGGCTATGAGACTGTTCGTGGTTCGAGGAAAAAAGGGGGACTCCAAGCTATTAAGGGACTGATACGCCACATGCGTAATGGAAAAAATGCGGCTATTGTAGCTGATGGTTCACAGGGGCCGGAGCGGGTGGTACAGGCTGGGTGTATAGTGCTCGCCTCGCGTGTCCAAGCTCCTGTATTGCCACTTATCTGGTCATGCAGCCGGTATAAACGTTTTGGTTCCTGGGATGGCACAGCCCTGCCATTACCCTTTGCAACCATAGATTTTTTTTATGGCGAGCCACTTTATGTCCCACCAAATATTAAGGCTGATGAGATTGAGACGTATCGACTGTTGTTGGAAGAGCAAATGAATCGCATGTACAGAGAGGCGTGGGAGTTACATGGAAGGACAACACATTAAATAATTACAGATGGGGCTGGGGTGCTCTCCTGTTTATAAAAAAATAATAGAAAGATATGACAAGAGGAATCGTGATTGCTGGTCTTGCAGGCGGCTCAGGGAAGAGTGTGGTGTCCGTTGGCTTGACAGCAGCGTTGGCAGAGTCCGGCTGGGTGGTGGTGCCTTTTAAAAAAGGACCTGATTATATCGATGCCGGTTGGATGAAGCTCGCTGCTGGGCGGCAATGTTATAACCTGGATCCCTTCCTGATGACTGAAGAATCAATACAGCAGTCATTTCTGAAACATTCCAGTGGCGCGGATTTTGTTGTGCTTGAGGGAAACCGTGGACTATACGATGGTGTTAATGCAGATGGTGGGTATTCAACGGCTGAACTGGCTTTGTCGCTCAGGCTTCCTGTGCTGCTGGTGGTCAACTGTACGAAGACCACGCGGACTGTTGCTGCCATGGTTCTCGGTTGTATGAAACTCGATAAGAGAATTAAAATCTGTGGGGTGGTATTAAATCAGATTGCGACCAAGCGGCATCAGGCTGTGGTCACCGAAGCAGTTGAAAAATATACAGGACTGCCGGTTCTCGGTGCCATTCCCAGAATGAAACGGGATATTTTTCCCATGAGGCATTTGGGAGTCACACCGCACCAGGAGTATGAGGGGAGTGAAGACGCTATGGCTCTGCTGGCTGAGACTGCAGCTGCCAACCTCGACCTTGATCGAATTACGGGCCTGATGGTGCAGCTTGATGAATGGAGCCCTGTAGAGAGTAACGTACTACCAGAAAAGAAACTCCGGATAGGGCTGCTCATGGATGCTGCCTTTCAGTTTTATTATTCAGAAAACCTCGAGGCTCTGGAGTTGGCAGGCGCTGACCTTATCAGCATCAATGCACTGGAGGAGAAAGAGCTTCCAGCACTCGACGGGCTCTATATTGGTGGTGGCTTTCCGGAGACCAGTGCAGGGAAACTTGCCGCAAATGTTTCTTTCCGTGATTCTGTGAAAGCAGCAGCGGATTCCGGCCTGCCAATTTATGCTGAATGTGGCGGGCTTATTTACCTTGGAAGTTCCATCAAAATTGATGGAGAGGAGTTTTCCCTTACAGGTGTGTTTCCCGTTCGTTTCGGGATGTCCAAAAAACCACAGGCCCATGGTTACTCAATCTTCGAGGTGAGTAAAAACAACCCATTTTATGAAGTCGGTACAGAGGTAAAAGGGCACGAATTCCGATATTCGGTAATCCTCGAGTGGCTTGGAGAATCAAGGAATCTGGCGCTTGAAATGAAGAGGGGAGTAGGTTTTATGGATGGCCGCGATGGCCTCTGTTACAAGAATGTTCTGGCTCTTTATACTCATGTACATGCGCTTGGTACACCCGAATGGGCAACGGGATTTATGAAACGTTGCTATGAGTTGCGGACAGAAAGGGAACAGCAGAACTGAACTGTTTTAATTAACTAAACACCCGAACCCGTCACGGATTCACGTAAACAGTTCAACTCTGCTGTTTTTGTCTGGGTTCTACACCTCCTGGAGGGTGACAAATTTAAGAGCATGGGTGGTGCACTTTGTTACACAGGCAGGTTTTAAGCCCTCGTCAACTCGATCCATGCAGTAATCACACTTCACAGCTTTCTTAGTCTCCGGATTTAACTGCGGAATGGTCCATGGGCAGGCTCCTGCACATGCCATACAGCCAACACAGGTTTCCTGATCAATGTAAACGATTCCATCGGCTCTTTTGATCATGGCACTGGTTGGGCAGATGGGCACGCAGAATGGATCTTCACAATGGTAGCAGGATCGAAAAGAAAAATCAGTCTTTGGGACTCCTTTTACCACGGTTAATTCTTTGTGATCAATTTCGCAGAGATATGGTCCAACCGGAAGCCCCTTGTTGGTCTTGCAGTGTACCTCGCAGCCGTGACAGCCTATGCATCTCTTGGAATTGAGGTAGATCATATATTTGTTCATAGTTCGACCCTCCTCTTGGGGTTACGGACACTTCGGCGAACTACAACAAAGGATTCGCAAAGGTTAATGGCACCCCCTGCCTTGTCCCAGTCGTCTAGTTTACCAACCATCAGTTTCTGGTCACTGAGACCAGCATGATACGCCCTTGTCTGCAATGGAATCTGTCTTCCGAAACCATGGACAGTGTAAACAGCTTCGGGATGTATATAGTCAACCACATGGGCATGAATGGTCCCTGAGTAGCTTTCGTCCTCTGCAGCAACATCAACTAAATCACCATTGGCAATACCAAGTTTGTTAGCGGCACGCCTGTTGATCCATAATGTGTTTTCAGGCATCAGTTCGGAGAGGAGTGGGTTGTTTATGGTATGCCCATGGGAATGAACAGCTGCTCTACCGTATACAAGACGAAACATTCCTTTGGGTGGTTTTATGGGGGACTTGTACTCCTTCAATGACGGAAGACCTGCCTCCTCAAGTTTTTGGGAGATTATTTCAATTTTACCTGATGGCGTTCCAAACTGGCCATCAAGATTCTCTGGATCATACATGATTTCTTTGTCAGTGAGCGAAACAAAGCCCTTTTCATCAAAATCATCTATTGTGTAACCAGTAGGTTCCAGTTGCCAGTTCCAGAGTTCTTCGATAGTCTTATACGGAAAATGGTCTCCAATATTTACTCGATCAGCCAGCTGTTTGAATATCCACCAGGCTGCTTTGGTGTCAAACTCAGGTTCAACTGCTTTTTTGCGAACAGCGAGCCGAGGTTTTAATCCTTTTTGGACACAGATGGTGTTGTCACGTTCGAGATAGGTTGATTCCGGGAGAATGACATCCGAATACCAGCCAAATTCACTGTAATGGGTGTCGATGGACACCAAAAGGTCACAGTGGTCAAATGCAATTTTCTGGCGTTGCGGATCTGGCATGCCACAGAAGGGATCATGCCGCATGGCAATCCATGCCTTAACCGGATAAGGATCCTCAGTTTCCATGGCATCAAAGAAGAGATGAGCCAGGCCCGGCCCTTTATCGAAGTGTTTATATTTCCAGCCCACACCATCAGCTCTTTTGATATCAGGTTTTGGGAAGTCGAGACCACGTATGGATTTTACGCCACAGTCACCGGGACCCTTTGGGATAATAAGCCCCCCTCGCTGCTCAATGTTACCCATTAAAATGTTGAGCATATGAAGACCACGGCTTGCATAAAAAGAATCTTTGTAACGGGAAAGGTTCCATCCCGGGTGAAAGATAACCTTTGGCATGACAGGGATTATCTCATCAATGAAGGCGTGAATGGATTTCTCCTTGATTCCGCATTCCTTAGCAGCCCAAGCTGGACTATACTGTTCCACAAAGTAGCTTAGTTCATCGAATCCGGTTACATAACGGTCAATAAAAGTGCTGTCATAGACGTCCCTTCTGATGATCTCATGGATCATCGCAAGAATAAGTGCGTAATCGGTACCAGGCCGCACTTGGAAAAAACGATCAGCTTTGAGACCTGTCATGGTTTGCCGTACGTCAACATAGGTGAGTTTTCCACCCTTTTCCAACATTTCCATGGTCTGGAGGTTTTCACCGATCCGCAACGAAGCAAACATGTTGCGACCAAAAAGAACCAGGTGCTTGGCATTTTTAATATCGTAAATAAACCCTTTTCGGCCAACTCCGTTTAGGGAAAGACTGGCATGATGGGTGTTTCTGCCACAGGTACTATCGTGGTTTGTATAGTTGGGTGAGCCGAAGGCATGAATAAAGGTTTTATACATATTCTGCCAGGGGCCACCTCTCGATGAGAGTACAACGGACTCCGCCCCATGTTTTTCCTTAATCTTCAGTAGCTTATTGCTGATATAGTCAAGAGCTGTGGGCCAGCTTACCTTTTGCCAGCGTCCGGCTCCACGACCGCCTTCACGAATCAGAGGCTGTCTGGGACGCTCTGTATCTGCGACCAGAGCAGAACCTGCTGATCCTTTGGCACAGAGGGCGCCACCGAGGATATGCTGATTCCCTTCTATCCAGGTAACTTTATTGTTTTCGGACTCCACCCGGATGGGACAGCGCACAGTGCACATTCCGCAGATGGAGTAAACAGATTTTTTCATTATAATTCCTCCGTAAAAGAGATTGTCAGGCGTATTCGGATGAAGTGCCCTGCTGTTCATTGAGAGTAGCAACAATTTTTTTTCGTTGGTACTTCGTGGCATATTTTGCCACAAGATACCAGGAAGCGTAAGTAAACAGCAGTGAAACAATGTAGAAAAAAATGGAACCAATGATAAGTGGTTCGCCACTGGCTGTGCCGATCTGGATGATATGGTGCTTTCCTGTCAGCAGCATAAGTGTGTCTGGGCGATAAGTCGCGTTAATGTAGGATATTACCATAAGAACAGGAAGGTACGTTGTGGCAAGACTCAGTAGCAGGCCTTCAAGAAAATAGTCGTAATAGCACTTGTTCAATTTTGCCTTGTCAATGTTTTTTGCCATCCGGGAACCCTTTTCCCGGTCTTCACACCGCATTGCCTCCTCACGAACACTGAGCCAGTAGTAGAACTGTTTCTCAAGTTCCCTGTGGCGTTTAGTGCGACACTTTTTACCAAGGAATTTCGTTGTACAGACAGTGATAATCGCCAGCAGCATAATGATTCCTGCCGGTCCGATAAAGGGCTGCAGTGGTGATAGCAGTGAGTCGACAGCAGTCGCGGTAGTCAGTATTAACGCGTAAATATGTTCCCAGGCCCGGTCTAAGATGTATTCCATAATGTTTCTTTATACCTGAAAGAGGTTGTTTGATGAATGAAGCTGAAAAGTAATGTTTTTCAGCTTCATTCATCTACGGTACTGTATAGATTATATCAGATCCAGTATTCAATCTTGAGAAATCTGAAGAACAGAAAGAAGAGAGTACATGCAAGCACTATCTTCAGAGTTTTTTCGCTGAACATCTTTTGACAGCGACTGCCCAGCATACCACCTGCAAAACCACCAATGATGATGGCTCCTGCAAGAACCATATCCGGTAGATAACCGTTAAGGATATACCCTATAAAGGAACCGACACTTGAAAAACAGGTTCCTATCAGGGAAATCGGGACCGCAACATACATTGGCAGTGCAGCAATTGTTGTCATCATCGGAACCAGCAGGAATCCACCACCGATACCAAAGGCGCGGGAGGCTATACCAACGATGATTCCGAGAAATGCAAAGAGAAGCGGGTTGATCCGGAATTCCTCGCCCCAGAACTTAAAACGGTAATCAGTGAAACCAGTTTTAACAGGCTCAATGGAACCCATTTTAACTGCTTTGCCGGTTTCTTTTGCCTCTTTTACCGCAGCGTTAAACTTCTGGGTCATGGCCTTGATATTTTGTCGCTTATTCATGGCCGCAGGTCTCATTTCCATGAGAGTCTTGATACCCATGATAACCACAAGAACACCAAGCCATTCCTTGTATGCCTTCATGGAAAGATACTGGGTTACATAGCCACCAAGCCATACCGAACCAAGAAAAATACCTGCTCCAAAGGAAAGTCCTACTGGCCATGCGACACGTTTTTCTACAAAAGCAAAGCGGTAGAAGGATCCCAAGGGGGAGAACAGGGTTAATGCTATATTGGATGGACGAAGTACGTTTGCAGCGTTGATACCAACAGGACCAGCCGTTTGAACAAAAAGGGCCTGAAATGCACCCATAAGCATACCACCTGCAGCTCCGATCATTGAGAAATATGTTCCAACAAGGATAGCACCGATGACAATAATAAGTGGATTCATATAACGGTAGCCTTTGGCTAGCCAGAATCCGTTTCCTTCAATTGTGTAGCTGCCGTCTTTGCTGCCATTTACATAGACATCAAAGGTCGTGTCTGGTGGGGTGTGTCGGAAGGAGGCAAATGATGCAGTGAATTTTCCTGTATTACGATCAAGGTTGATGGTGGTTCCTTTGTCCCAGTAGTTACCGGTCTGCTGAGCATCACCAATAACACTTCTGGCAAAGATGACAATTTTACCTTCTTTGTTACCTTCCTTAACTATTGTGTTGATTCCATAGGTGTCCTCATGGCCAAACTTGAGGAAATTCCACTGCGCCTCAGTCTTGATTGGACCCATCATCTCTTTGGCGCCAACATCCTGGTAGTTCTTTTTGAGTTTGAACATGGTGGTGTTGTACAGTCCCTGTCCCTTTTTGAACAGAAAGGAAGGGCCACCAAATTTCTTATTTATATCTTCACCAAAAGAATCCCGGTCGGTGGTGATCATATAGTAGAGTGGTGGAATGCTGGTGTCTGGAGAAAATCCCGCTTTTTCTCCTTTTTTAGGGAGTTTCTTCTTTTCAAACTTACCGGTGGCGTCTGAGGGTTTGAACATTTTCTGCTGAGCAATGGCTATATAGAGCTCTTGGTCGGGTTGGATTTGACCCTCAATGGTCACAATTTCACCCGCCTTGTACTTTTCAGACGAGATGGTTGTTTTTGCCAGGCAACTTCCCTGTAAAGCAAGAAGCCAGATTGCTACCACTATTATTGGTATTGACAGTCTGTTGTATTTCATCTTTTCTCCTTCACTGTGTTTGAATTACGATCTTCAGAGAGGAACCCGCACGGGTTCGTTGCTCTCCTCTGCGTGATCTCTTCTCTCAACTTTTACTGACTCCTGTTCGTGGTACCTCCTTTTCGTTTCTCTTATTTTTCAGTGTGACAGGAACAACTGAGTACATTTTTAACCTTCTGTTCAAGAACATCGCGGTCAATAGGCTTAATACAGAATTCATTGGCTCCGCGCTTCATAGCTTCACTGGCAACTGCGGCGTCAGGATATCCTGTGAGGATAATTGATTTAATGAATGGGTTTATCTGTTTGAGTACAGACAGCACATCGAGTCCACTCATTTTTTTTAAATTAATATCCAGAATGGCCAAGTCCACATCATGTAACTCTGCGTGGGTGATGGCATCTTCCTCTTCTGTAAAGGTGTAAACAGTGTGTCCTCTTTTTCTTAGAATTTTTCCTATGATTATTGATGAGTCACGAATATCATCTAAAGATATTATGGTTGCCATGGCTTTATCTGAATCTCCCAGTTTCACTGTGGCTCGCTGTGATGCCATGCTGCTTTTTCGGTACTACCGGAAGAATGACATGAAATGCTGTTCCTGGAGTTGTATCCCCGCTTTCAGTCTCTATCACAGGACTTTCAACATCTATTTTACCCTCGAGTTCCTCTATGATTCCGTATGATACGGAGAGGCCGAGTCCCGTGCCTTTACCGACAGGTTTTGTTGTAAAAAACGGCTCAAAGATGTTTTGACGAATTGCATCTGTCATGCCATGACCTGTATCCCGAAAGGTGGCTATTACCTCTTTGCTGTCATTGCTGTTTCTTGTACTGATGTACAAATCACCCGATGTCATATCTTCCATGGCATAATGGGCATTGTTTATTAAGTTGATAAAGACCTGGCGTAGTTTTTCAGTATCAGCTGTCACTGTGTCAAGGTTTGGGGCAAGACTTTTGTGGATAGTTATATGGTCCATGCTCAGAGAGTGTTCTGTTACAGCAATAACCTCAGAGATAATTTTATTGAGGGAGGTGTCCTCTCTTGAACTTTCAGATTGTCTGGAAAAATTTAAAAGATCGAAGACAATTTTCTGACAGGCTTTCGTCTGTCTTTCAATGGCCTTGAGACTTTCTCCAACCTCAGTATCAGCTGGAAAATCGTCTTTCAATAACTGAGCATATCCAAGAATAACGCCAAGAGGAGTGTTGATTTCATGAGCGACACCTGCTGCCATCTGTCCAATGGAGGCCATTTTTTCACTGGCGGCCAGCTGAGCCATCATGGTTTTCAGGCGGGTGAGGTCTTTTGCAATGCCCTCACAACCAGTAAACTCACCGTCTTCGTTGTGGATAGCATTGGCTGAGAGCAAGACATAGATGATGCTGCCGTCGGCCTTCTTGAACTCCACTTCAAGGTCTTCAACAAAGCCTCGAGTAAGGATTTCTTCAAAGTATGCATCAAGAGCATCTTCATTGTAGAAGATGTTATGCAGCTCAAGTCTCGGGGGTTCACCAAACGCGTAACCCAGCATCTCAAGGCCGGATGCGTTCATATTCACCAGTCTGTTGTCGGCATCACAAAAATAGACCATGTCTTTTGAATTAATGAAAAAATTTCTAAATTTCTTCTCTGATGCTGAAAGTTCTTTGGTGCGATTTTCTACCATTTCTTCAAGGTGGGCATTCATTTCATGGAGTTTACTTCCGGTTTGCTGTAGTTCTTTGTTTGCTGCTTTAAGGCTTTTTGCTTTTTCCTCAATGGCACGGTATCCTTCGATCCCTTTATGATAATAAATTGTTACAGCAGCCAGCGAGGTCATGAGGAGAGTGTTGAATCCACCTGCCAGGGGAGCAAGAGTCTTCCACTGCTCGGTATTGCCACTGATAAGGAGAACCTGTTTCACGAGATGTCCCATGGCCCGCGAAACTGCAAAGGCCGCAAGGGTCATGCAGAAGTAAAAAAGAAATCCCCAGAGAAAATTATCAGGTTGTTTTTTTGTTAGTAAATAGGCGTATTGCAGGGATAAAAATGAAAAAACAATAATAATCAGGGAGCCAGCCATATCAGTAAAATCAGTGGGAAACATAGGAAGACTGTTCATTTGCCCTCTTCCTCACTCTTGAACGCCCCAAGGTACAGAGAGCGCAGGCATAAGTACAGACAGAGTATCGCAGGAACACTGAAAACATGATCGAGTTTGGTAAAGTAATACAGAAGCTTTGTGGGGGTGAGGGGAGCAGTCATCCTCGCAGAAAGGTATCCGGATTCCTGTATTATATCGCCTGGTAGAATGAAATCGCCGACCCAGTGACCGGTGAAGGCGACTATATTCCACAACAGCATAAAAATGCAGAACAACTGGAGGAAACGCCATCCTTTTTCGGGAAATGAACTTCTTCGAATATCCCAGAACAGATAGCAGAGTGCTGCGATAAAAAAGATGTGGGCCAGCTGATGCACATATAATCCCTCAGGGGCTGTATGGGATTGGAGTGCCTGGGCATGAGCAGGAAAAATAAAAAATACTGCAAGGAGGAGCAAACAGTATTTCGGTTTTATTTTTCTGAAAAGAATCATAGGACTCCAGTGCAACTTTTATGTGGCAGTAAGAAGAAGGACTGTTCAGCCTGATCGTCTGGCCAATGACTGAAACATGGTTAAAAAAAGGTCTTCACTACCATGACGAGGTTACTTTGCTGACCCACATCTGCTTGCCATATTGCACAAGTAATGCCAGAAATAACAAATATCCTTGTGACTGTGAATTATTGTAATATCAGTACTGTGGGTCTGGGGGGAACGGTCGGATGGTGAAATGTAGCTTTACCGGAAAGAACTTCTGGTGCAACAGAAAGGGCTCAGTGCAACATATTTACTGCGCTGACTGCTTGAAATGGTCGGATTTCAAAGAGTATTTTCTCATGAGTCGCTGAAAAGCCTGACGCTCCATACCACTGCTTTTGGCTGCTGCAGAGACGTTGCCACCATGACTGAGGAGCTCATGGTTGAGATAGTTGATAGTGAATCGTGAAAGTAGTTCCTCTTTGGCTTGTTTGTAGGTGGTCTCATAAGTTTTCTCGGAAATGGGTATGTCCGAAGAAGGGTGGCCGGGTAAACCTTTATTGAAGGTACTGCACAGATCTGCGGGGGTCAATACCGTATCAGTTGCAAGCAGTACAGCTTTATTAATGGTATTCTGAAATTCACGAACATTGCCTTTCCAGGTCCTGTGTATGAGATACTGCAGGGACTCATTACTGAAAGAGAGGCCGTTTCTTCCATATTCTGCTTCAAACTTTTTCAAAAAGTGTATGGCCAAAAGGGGAATGTCTTCTCTTATTTCATTAAGCGAAGGTAATACTATGCTCATTACATTGAGGCGATAGTAGAGATCTTCTCTGAACTCACCCCTTGCTATTTTCTCTTCAAGGTTCTGATTGGTAGATGCCAGGATCCGGACGTCTACCTTAATGGTCTTTGTCTGTCCCAGTGGCTGGAATTCCTTCTCCTGGAGGACGCGCAGTAATTTTGTTTGCAGGCTTACCGGAATATCTGCAATTTCATCAAGTAAAATCGTAGAGCCGTCAGCTTCCAAAAACAAGCCATCTTTGTCACGGTCTGCTCCTGTAAAGGCTCCTTTGCAGTAGCCAAACAGTTCACTTTCAAGGATCGGTTCCGGCAATGCGGGGCAGTTGACAGTGATCATCTTTTTAGCGGAACGTTTTGATGCTAAATGGACAGTGCGTGCGGCCACCTCTTTGCCGGTCCCAGACTGGCCGCGGATAAGGAGGGTAGCATCACTCTCTCCGTATCGGGTCAGGAGCTCAACTGTTTGGCGGAGGGCTTTTGAATTTCCAATAAAATCTGTGGGATTACAGTTGTTTAAAACTTGTTTTTGCAGTCGTTGGTTCTCACGAAGGAGTCTGGTACGTTCCAGGGCTCGTTTCACAACCCTACTTATTTTGTCATTGTCAAAAGGCTTTTCAAAAAAATCATAGGCACCATTCTTAAGTGCTTTGACTGCAAGTTCAACAGTACCATAGCCAGTCATAATAATAGTGGAAATGCTAGTGTCAGTAGCCTGTATAAAGTTTAGAAGCTTCATGCCGTCTATTTCAGGCATGATAATATCGGTGAGAACCACATCAGGATGCCAAGAGTCAACGAGCTGTTGCGCTTGGGCACCGTTGGCGGCAAGTGAGACTTCACAAGCACATTTTTGCGACAAAACCTTTTTAAGAAGATTTAGAAGATCCACCTCGTCATCGACAATAAGTAGTCGCATTTTTGTTTCCATGGAATCAGTACTGTTTATGGGGTCAGGCTCAACCCCAGACTGGAAAAATCTGCTGGAAGGTATATTGGTCTGGGGAGGGTGTGACAAGCGTGTAGTATCGGGGCTGCCAGCTAGTGGGTTACCGGCATGGTGCCAAGTACTTTGGCATTTATCATCTCTTTTTCCTTGTCGTTGGGTTCTGGTTTCGACCAATGGATAAAGGCCTCAGTTACCCGCATAAAGTCACCATCATCCTTTTTGCACTTGTCACATATACTTTCTGCCTGATCACGATAGATGATAAGCTTGGACGCGGGTTCACCATCCTTTGCAACTGCAGCCATTTTTTTGCAGCCGCATTCAAGACGGACAATCACGACCCCAATTCCTTCCGGACTGCCTTCAAGGATTCCCTCCACCATGGCTTCTTCGTTTTTTTCAGCAACCAGAGCTTTGTTTTTGATTTTTTTTGATGATTTTTTCTTTTTAATCATATTATCTCTCTCAGCGGGTCATATGTTATTCTGTAACCGCGACTGCTTTGTGATTGTTTCCTTGGCAGCATATTGAGGCGCAGATGTACGATTTGCTGTCAGCTATGTTTGAAGAAACCACCGGTTGTTTGTCGGTGATGTATTCAGTACCAGTGAATGTTCACGGATTAAGTTACTATGTGAAAATTGAAGCAATGATATTATAAGACAGATGGGCCTGGGGTCAATCCTTTTTTGTCTGTGGAGAGATGTAATTTTAAACTCAGACGCAGTTGTTTTATCAATCGGGAATTCCCTGGAAAAGGGGCGGATTATGCTTGACAAAAAACAGGTGGTGAATTAATTGACTATACACGAAACAAGTGTTCCAGTATGGCTTTGATGCTTATGGAGACTGAGACAGATACCCTTTTGTGTCTGTTTTTTATTTCTTTAATATTTTAGGAGGTTGTTATGGCTTGGGAAGTAATTGTAGATAAAGACAAATGTGTTGGTGATGAAGAGTGCGTAGATGCATGTCCCGCTCAGGTTTACGAGATGGTAGACGGTAAAGCTGAGGTTGTTGAAGAAGATGAGTGTCTCGGTTGTGAGACCTGCGTTGAAGTTTGTCCTGAGGGTGCCATCACTGTAACTGAAGTCTAAGTCACTTAGAAAGCAGTTAGTTTCAAGCCCATTCTCCCCCTTTAGGGGGGGGATGGGCTTGTCTTATTTATGGGGGCATCAGAGTTTGTTGTAACGGTAGAAAAGTTGTATATGTGATGATTACAGTATTTTTGCTGTTCCAATGTACTTTGCTGTTGATTTCTTTTGAACTGGCCACATTGCTGATTAAAGGAGTTATCTGGTCTGGTACCAGATAACTCCTTTTTGAAACTTACCAGGTTCCAATGGTTGGAAAACTCTCACAACTTAAACCCGGTGCCTCCGTGTTGGTGCACCTGTTTGTCGCAGCATCAATCTGGGCTGTTGTTGGCATCTCCCTCATGGTTAAGGGAACAATATGGCTTGTTGCCACCGAACAAATGTGGCTGGTTATGCCGGCAGTACTTTTTGGAACTGTAAAATCCAGGTATATGCTTGATCGTTCTGCCCGCAAAAGTATAACTCGTATAATTGTCACCCGTGACGGGCGGTGTGTTGGCGGGGTTTATTCCTATAAAGCCTGGTTGCTGGTATTTCTGATGATGTTGACTGGGTTTCTGATGCGTAGATCCTCACTGCCAAGGGAATTTCTCGGTTTTTTCTATTTTTCCATCGGTTGGGCACTTCTTTATTCTTCCAGGAATGCCTGGATAGCCTGGCGCCAATATGGGAAACCGTAAAACGGAACTGCAGGTTGTTATGGGATCAAAAAACTATGATTGGTTCATCTTTTAATAAGGTTACTGTCAGTTTATCCGCTTTATGCCATAATTATCACTTGTTGAGGAGGCGGGCCGGTGAAAATGTAAAGCTGCTTGCCATGGTTAAGGCTGATGCATATGGTCATGGTATGATCAAGGTGGCTCGTGAACTAAGCAAAGTGGGGTGCGAAAGTTTTGGTGTTGCCGAACTGTGTGAGGCCATTAATCTGCGAGAAGCTGGAATCAAAGGAGAAATATTTGTTTTTCTCGGGTTCCCCATTGCTGATGCTGCTTGTTTTTTTGACTATAATCTGACTCCGATTATCTTTGATATTGAGAGTGCCGAGGTCCTGTCTTCTAAGGCAGTAATGCGTAACCAGGAAATACGGGTTCATGTTAAAGTCGATTGTGGCATGACCCGGCTCGGTATTTTTCCAGAGGATTTTGAGAGTTTCAGTGCGGAACTGGCAATGTTGCCGGGTATTGTCCTGGCAGGAGTTGCGAGTCACTTTCCAAGGGCTGACGAAGCAGATTCTGATAACACCATAGAGCAGTTTGAACGGTTTTTGAGAATACTGCCGTATGCCTTGACCAAAGATGATCTTGTCAGGCATACGGCAAACTCTGGTGCCATTCTTAATTTTCCTGAAACCTGTTGTGAGATGGCCCGGGCTGGTATAGCACTATATGGATATTATCCGGATGGTGTAGCGGGGATAGCTGCTGAAAAAAAAGAAAAGCTGCAGCCGGTGATGTCTTTTAGTAGTCAGGTGCTTCAGGTAAAGATTGTACCTGCTGGTGTCGGGGTGAGTTATGGCCACTGTTTTATTACAAGTAAACCCACCCGTCTTGCAGTATTGCCAGTCGGATACGAAGATGGGCTGTCACGCAGTTTGTCGAACAAGGCAGAGGTTCTTATCGGTGGTAAAAGAGCAAGAATACGAGGCAGGGTCTGCATGAATTTGTGCATGGTTGATGTCACTGATATTGAAGGTGTTACCGTTGGAGATGAGGTTATATTTTTAGGGCGGCAGGGAAAGGATTGCATAAGCAGTGACGAAATTGCAGGGTGGATGGACAGTATCTCCTATGAGGTACTCTGTCTTTTTGGAAATAACAATGAACGAAAGTATATAGAATGATTCTTGAACGGTTACAGAAGCTGGTCGATTCCTGTTTTGACAAGGGTGTCAGTGAAAGGAAGTGGTCCTCTAAGACTGCTGGTAAATATTCCCTTGAAGTTCCCAAACGTGAAGGACAGGGGGATTTCTCCACCAACATGGCCATGGTCATGGCCGGGATTGAAAAGAGAAATCCGCGTGATCTTGCTGTTGTAATCTCCGAGATGCTTAGTGATAATACTGAACTGATAGAAAAACTTGAAATTGCGGGTCCTGGATTTGTAAATATTTTTCTGAAGCCTTCAGTATGGCAGGGAGTACTCACTCCTGTGCTGAGCCTCGGCGCAAAATATGGGTATTCCAGTATTGGCAAGGGAAAAAAGGTGATGGTTGAGTTTGTCAGTGCCAACCCCACTGGTCCGCTCAGTATTGGTCATGGTCGCCAGGCAATCCTCGGTGATGCTATTGCGCGGTTGCTTGAAGCCACTGGTCACTCTGTGTATAGGGAGTATTATTTCAATGACGCCGGCCGTCAGATGCGTGTTCTTGGTGAATCCACCCGTGCAAGGTATCTTGAGTTGCAGAACAAACCATTTGAATTTCCAGAAGATGGTTATCAGGGGGATTATATACGGGAAATTGCGCAGGAACTCATTGATGAGAAAGGTGATGCCCTGGTTACTGAAAAAGATTCTCTCCCCTTTACCGAAAAGGCAGTGGAGCTGATCTTCAGTGGTATCTCTTCCACCTTGAAACGGATGGGGATAGTTTTTGATAATTACTATAACGAACACTCCCTCTATGATGAGGGCCATATTGATTCGGTGGTCAAAGCACTGCGCGATAAGGGGCTTGTCTATGAGAAAGATGATGCTGTCTGGTTCAAAACAACCGAGTTTGGCCATGAACAGGACAGAGTTATTATCAAGAAAACAGGAGAGCCAACATACCGGCTCCCCGATATTGCCTATCACCGTGAGAAATTCCGTCGTAATTTTGACTGGATGATTGATGTCTTTGGTTCGGATCATATTGCAACGGTGCCGGATGTTATGGCTGGTCTAGAGGCACTTGGCTATGATTCCAGTAAGGTCACTGTGGTACTGCATCAGTTTGTGACCCTTACCAGAAACGGTAAACAGGTTAAAATGTCAACCAGGAAGGCCACTTTCGTAACCGTTGATGAACTACTCGATATGGTCGGTACAGATGTTGCCCGCTTCTATTTTATGATGCGCAAGGCAGACAGTCAGCTTGAATTTGATCTGGATCTTGCCACCAGCGAGGAAAAGGAAAACCCTGTTTATTACGTCCAGTACGGTCATGCCCGCCTTTGTTCAATACTGCGGCGTGCCCGGGAAAACGGGATAAGGATACCGGAGGTGAGTGATGTGGATCTTTCTTTGCTCAAAGAACCAGAAGAGTTGCAGCTTTTAAAGCGAATAGCTTCGTTCCCTGCATCCATTCAAGCAGCGGCACTTGATCTTGAGCCGCATCGTGCCATCTTTTTCCTGATGGAACTTGCGGGGGAATGGCATAGTTATTATAACAAACACAAAATAATAGATCCTGAAAACGTCGAACAGAAAGTCACCGATGCCCGTCTCTGTCTTGCTACAGCGTTGCAGCAGGTTTTTGAAAATGGATTGGAGATGCTTGGTTTGAGTGCTCCTGAAAAAATGTAGTAGCTGTAGGCAGGAGTATGGCCACCAGGAAACGAAAAAAAACCGTCAAAAAGATCAAATTCCAGCTTACTAGAAGCGGGATTTTTGGAATTGCTGTTGTCTGTTTTTGTATATTTCTGTGGATGTTCCTGGTAGGCGTGTGGGCTGGTCAATCACTGTTGTATCCTCCAGTGAAATCGTCAACGTTATCTTCTGGTTTGTCAGGTGGTGGTGAAGGACACCAGGTTCTGGAAATTATTCAGCTTGAAGCAACGAAAAAAAAGAAAATAATCAGACACTGAACATTCTGCGATATGGTACGAAATGCCACCATGAGTGATGTGAAGCAAATCCACACTCTCCTTAATCATTATGCTGACAGAGGATTACTCCTTGGGCGATCTTTCAGCTCGCTTTATGATCAGTTACGTGATTTTAAGGTCTCGGTGGATGCCGACGGGACTTTGCTTGGGGTATGTGCCTTGCATATTATCTGGGAGGATCTTGCAGAAGTTAGATCACTTGCTGTTACAGAGGGCTCTCAGGGAAAACAACTGGGGCGGGAACTGGTAAGAGCCTGCCTGGAAGAGGCTAACCATTTTGGTATAAACAAAGTCTTTACTTTGACCTATCAGGCTGGTTTTTTCCGAAAACAGGGTTTTAAAGATATTGATAAGAGTAAACTGCCCCATAAGATCTGGAGTGATTGCCTGAACTGTCCAAAGTTCCCGGACTGTGATGAAGAAGCACTCCAATGTATTGTCTCTGATACCTTATGATTTTGTATAATCTCAATTAATAGAGTGAATTGCTGCCATGATAGGAAAAGCATTAACAAAGATTTTTGGAAGTAGAAATGACCGCGTTTTAAAGCAGATCCAGCCCATTGTTAACCGCATAAACGAACTTGAAAGCAGTGTTGCATCGCTTGATGATGCCCAGCTTGCGGCACGGACCGTGGATTTTCGTGAGCGTATCGCAAAAGGTGAGGACTTGGACAAGATTCTCCCAGAAGCCTTTGCAACCATGCGCGAAGCCGGTAAGCGAGTTCTTGGGGAGCGTCATTATGATGTTCAGCTCATTGGTGGTGTTATTCTTCATCAGGGAAGAATTGCCGAGATGAAGACCGGTGAAGGAAAAACTCTCACCTCAACACTTCCTGTTTACTTGAATGCCCTTTCCGGAAAAGGTGTTCATCTGGTTACCGTGAACGACTATCTTGCAGCACGTGATGCCGACTGGATGGGTAAAGTTTACAATTCACTGGGTATTTCAGTTGGGAAAATAATCCATGATATGCCTGACAGTGAGCGGCGTGAGGCCTACGCCGCAGATGTGACCTATGGTACCAATAATGAGTTTGGTTTTGATTATCTTCGCGACAACATGAAGTTTGATATGGAAGAATTTTGTCAGCGAGGGTTTAATTTTGCCATTGTGGATGAAGTTGATTCCATCCTTATTGATGAAGCTAGGACTCCCCTCATTATTTCAGGACCTGCCGAAATATCCACTGAGATGTACCAGAGTGTGGATAAGATTATGTCTGCATTTAAGAACGAGGAACATTATGTGGTGGATGAAAAGGCCCGGCAAGTTTCCCTCACTGATGATGGGGTTGCTCTTGGTGAGGAATTACTGGGGGTGGACAATCTCTATGAGGCTGATGCAATAGAGCAACTGCATCATCTCAACCAGGCTCTGAAAGCTCATACACTTTTTCAACGAGATGTGGATTACATCGTGAAAAATGGTGAAGTAATTATCGTAGATGAGTTTACCGGCCGTACCATGGAGGGAAGGCGGTATAGTGATGGTCTTCATCAGGCACTTGAGGCAAAAGAGCACGTTAAGATTGAAAAGGAGAACCAAACCCTTGCCTCAATTACGTTCCAGAATTACTTCCGAATGTATGACAAACTTTCCGGGATGACCGGTACTGCTGATACTGAAGCAGCAGAATTTAAAAATATCTATGACCTTGATGTGGTCATCATGCCCACCAACATGCCGATGGTGCGTAAAGATTTACCAGACGTTATTTATAAAAATGTGGCTGCCAAGGATAGGGCTGTTGTTCGTGAGATTAAAGAACTGCACGAAAAAGGACAACCAGTTCTGGTTGGTACGATATCCATTGATGTTTCTGAAAAAATATCAAGAATGCTCAAAAAAGAAAAAGTTGAGCATGAGGTCCTGAATGCCAAACAGCATGATAGGGAGGCAGAGATTATTGCCCATGCCGGACAGTACGGAAAGGTCACTATCGCAACGAACATGGCCGGTCGCGGTACTGATATCAAGCTCAGCCCTGAGTCAAAAGAGGCTGGCGGCCTTCACATCCTTGGTACTTCCCGCCATGAATCCCGACGTATTGACAATCAGCTTCGTGGGCGATCAGGGCGGCAGGGCGATCCCGGTTCATCTCGCTTCTTTCTGTCCCTTGAAGACGATTTGCTTCGTATCTTCGGGTCCGGTCGTATTTCCGGAATCATGGATAAGCTTGGGATGGAGGAAGATGAACCCATTGAGCATAATATTATTTCAAAAGCCATTGAGAATGCCCAACGGAAAGTTGAGGGGCACAACTTTGATATCCGTAAACATCTGCTGGAATACGATGATGTAATGAGTAAACAACGTGAGGTGATTTATCGCCAGCGTCGTGAAGTTCTCTCCGGGGAAAATTTGAATGAAGTCATTGCCGATATGATGGCCGATCAGGTTGAATTGGTGGCTGCACAGTTTGCAAATACCCGTCTGGCTTCAGAAGATTGGGACTGGGAAGGATTTGAAGAGCAGATGATGGAACTCTTTCATATCACCCCTGACTGGACAGATGCAGACCGGACAGGAATGGATGAAAACAGTTTCAGGGAAAAGTTAACTGAGATGGTAACTGCGCAGTATGCCGAACAGGAAGCCCATAATGGACCTGACACCCAGCGACACCTTGAAAGGGTCATTCTGCTGCAGATGGTTGACACTCACTGGAAGGATCACCTTCTTTCCATGGATTACTTGAAGCAGGGAATAGGTTTGCGCGGATATGGCCAGAAAAAGCCCTTGGATGAATACAAAAAAGAGGGCTATAATCTCTTCCTGAGAATGATTGAAACAGTTAAACAGCAGACCATATCAACCCTTATGCGGGTAAAAGTCGTTCATGAAGATGATGTGGAACGACTGGAGGCCGAGAGGAGAGAGCGGCTCGAAAGGGAACGCGCACAGGCGAAACTCAACAAGGGTGCAGCTGGGGAGGCGGTTCCTGTTGCCAAACCGGAAAAAAGAGACGGTGAGAAAGTAGGGCGTAATGCTCCCTGTCCTTGTGGTTCAGGTAAAAAATTCAAAAAATGTTGCGGTAAACCAAATTGACATGACAGAAACCGTTCGTGTATTGAATACAATGGTGGTAAACGCTTAAAAAGTTAAAATAATCGATGGCTAAGCAGGCAGGTGTAAACTTCGAAAAACTGTAGATTTGAGGCACCCATTTTGTGTTTAATTTCGGCGTGCTGGGATACGGCGAAACTATACAGATAATGTACTCTGAGGCATTTCCCGAAGGGCGCACAACGAAATAGGTGAAGAGTTTTTGAGACGCATCAGTGGTAAAAGTTGTTGCTCTTATGGCAACAATAAAATATAGACAACCTTCTCGAAGTCACAGGGACTCCCTGTGACTTTTTGTTTTTAATGTGACCCTTTAAGCAGGTTTATCACGAAATGAGATGCGTCCTTCTGCATAAACGCCATCATCTTACCCCTTCTTCTCTGATGTGGTAGGGCTTCTTTCATGTGTAAATTCTTTTATCCAACAGGTCGTTATACTGTTGCCTTATTGATCAAGGTGCTGAAAAAAAACTCCTTGTAATGGGATAGTTGCAGAGATTGAATCAGATCAACGCTGTTGCCTTGTAACCTTTTTTTATCATGTCACGTCAATGATGAATCGTCGAAAGGGTATACGCCAATTCAACGTTGATGAAACACGATTATATTACACTTAGAGTGTTCAGCCTGATTAATGCGGTCTTATTTGCCGCTGACGATCGGCAAGAATACAGAATGTTTCTTTGAAATATGAAAAGATTTAAATTAATAGAAAGAAAATCAGGCTCCATTAAGGATGATATTCTTTCAGGCCTGACAGTTGCCCTGGCCCTTGTTCCTGAAGCAGTTGCCTTTGCATTTATTGCTGGTGTTTCACCAATAGTAGGTCTTTATGGTGCTTTCATGATGGGTCTGGTTACTTCGGTTATTGGGGGGCGGCCAGGAATGATATCCGGAGCTACTGGGGCTACCGCTATTGTAATGGTTTCCCTTGTGAAGACGGGTACAGAGATGGGTGGAGAAGGTGCTGGACTTCAGTATCTTTTTGCAACACTTCTGCTTGCGGGATTGATTCAGATCATGGCAGGAGTTTTTCGTTTTGGGAAATTTGTAAGACTCATACCGCATCCTGTTATGATGGGCTTTGTTAACGGTCTGGCAATAGTGATTTTCACAGCTCAACTGGGAATGTTTAAGGTTGATGGCTCATGGATGCAAGGGGAGGAATTATACACAATGCTAGGGTTGGTTGCCTTGACAATGGCCATCCTCTATCTCTTTCCAAGGATAACCAAAAAAGTGCCAGCTGCCCTTGTCGCCATTTTATCTGTGTCCCTGCTTGTTATATTTACTGGACTCGATACCGCAACGGTATTGTCATTTGTGCAGGCCAACGGGGGGAGTGGTATCCAGGCAGGTCTTCCGGTTTTTAATGTTCCTGTTATTCCCTTTACCCTTGAAACGCTTTCTTTTATCGCACCTTATGCTGCTATTATTGCAGCAATTGGTCTGATCGAATCCCTGATGACCTTAAATCTTATTGATGGATTAACCAATACCCACGGTAATGCGAATAAAGAAAGTATTGCCCAAGGGACAGCGAATATTGTTAATGGTTTTATGGGGGGGATGGGTGGATGTGCAATGATAGGCCAAAGTATTATTAATATCAAATCAGGCGGTCGCGGTCGATTGTCAGGGATTGTTGCAGCGTTATCCCTGCTCATCTTTATTCTATTTGGAGCTGTCTATATTGAGATGATCCCCATTGCAGCACTTGTCGGTCTCATGTTTATGGTTGTTGTTGGGACATTTGCCTGGAGTACCTTCAGTGTCATTGACCAGATTCCGTTGGCAGACGCACTGGTTATTCTCCTGGTGACTGTTTTAACCGTCATGTTCGATTTAGCCATAGCTGTTATTGCCGGGGTGATTGTTTCCGCACTTGTGTTTGCCTGGGAGAATGCGCTACGTATCAGGGCCAGAAAACATATTGATGAAGACGGTGTAAAGCATTACGAAATATTTGGACCACTCTTTTTTGGCTCGGTGCAGCTGTTTAACAGTAAATTTGATGTGGAAAATGATCCTGACCGCGTAATTATTGATTTCAAGGAGTCTCGGGTAGCCGATCACTCGGGTATTGAAGCTATTAACCAACTGGCCCAAAAATATGAGCAGGCAGGAAAGAAAATCAGCCTGCTTCACCTCAGTCCGGATTGTCGGAAATTAATTGATAAGGCTGATAAGCTTATCCGTGTCGATATTACTGAAGATCCTGAATATACAGTGGTTGTGCAGGGGTTCGAGGATTATTCCACCGCGTAAAAATTTCTTAATACAATTTTTCCCCCTGAGGGAGGCAGAATTGTATTACACTTATTCAAGGTGTCCGGGTTGATCGGTATTTGCAGACCCCGGGTTATTAGCCGTGCAGGTTTTTGGGGTTCATGATGTTAAGTTCCATGTGGTGGAGCTCGTCAATGCCTGAGACAATGATTTCAGGATCACATTCCAATTGTTCTGCTGGAAGTTTGTCGGCATATTCCATATTGGACAATATGTGCTTGATACAGTTTATTCTTGCCTTTTTCTTCACATCTGAACGGACAATGGTCCAAGGGGAGATGGTTCTGTTGGTCTCTGATAACATCTGGAATTTTCGTACTGAATATTGGTTCCAGTATTTTTGGGCCAGATTGTCGACGGGAGAGAGCTTGTACTGTTTTAAGGGATCAAGCTTTCGTGAATCAAAGCGTTCTTTCTGTATGTCCTTGGAAACCGAGAAGTAAAATTTAAAAAGTTTGATACCATCTTTGACCAGAAGTTCCTCCAGCATTGGAACATCTTTTAAAAATCGTTTGTTTTGCGCATCTGTGCAAAACCCCATGACGGGTTCTACCATGGCGCGGTTGTACCAGCTGCGGTCAAAAAGTACAATTTCTCCAGCGGCGGGGAGATGTGGGGTGTAGCGCTGGAAATACCACTGGGTTGTCTCGGTTTCGTTGGGCTTTGTGAGCGCGGTTACTCTTGTGTTTCGAGGATTGAGATTGGCGGTAATACGCTTGATGGTGCCACCTTTTCCAGCTGCATCTCGACCTTCAAAAATAGCAAGTACCCGGTCACCTGTTGCCTGCATATGCTTCTGCAGTTTCATCAACTCGATCTGAAGGATTTTTAGCTCCTTTTCATACTCCAAGTGCCATCTTTTTACCTGAATGGTTATCTTTCCCTTACCGGGCTTTCTCTTTTCATTTTTTAGAGCTGTTCCTTCAAGGAGCTTGAAGGCTTCCCATTGCAGTTGCTTCTGATCTTTTTTTTGTTTTTTGTTCTTTTTTACTGCCATTTGATTCTCCTTAACTCAAGGGGGTACCATACCGTTTTTTTTGTTTGTTCATGATTTTCAGTTCTCGATTTCCCGAGATTACGATATCTGAGTCAATGGAAAAGTCGAGGGTTCGGCTGCGGCCTCGATATTTAACAGAACTGAGGATTAGTTTCATGGTTTCGCGGCGTGCAAGGTGTTTATCATCTGATCGAATAATCCACCATTTAGACTGTTTAGTGTGGGATTTCTGGAGAAGGGTTCGCTTCTTTTCAGTAAACTCATCCCAGAGTTCTTGAGCCTGCAGGTCGACTTCGCTGAGTTTCCATTGTCGTAAAGGATCGTTTTTTCTTCTTTCAAAACGTCTTGCCTGTTCTTCTTTAGTGACTGAAAAATAGAGTTTTAGCAGGATGGTTTTTCCACCGTCAAGGATGAAATTCTGTTCGTAGGATGTGACCTTTTTAAGAAAACGGCGATATTGTTCTCTGGTACAGAACCCCATGACGGGTTCCACCATGGCACGGTTGTACCAGCTGCGATCAAATAAGACGATCTCTCCGGCATGTGGAAATCGTTCTATGTAACGCTTCATGTGGAGTTCTGTCTTTTGAGTATCTGTCGGTTTCCCTAATGCTTCGACACGATAGCGTTTTTCGTTCATATAGCGGGCAACTCGACGAATTGTACCACCTTTGCCGGAAGCATCACGACCGTCGAAAAGAATGATCATTTTTTTTCCGGTACGTTCCAGGTGAGACTGCATCTTAATAAGTTCTGCCTGATAGGGCTTGAGTTCTTCTGAATTATAGTATTTCAGAAGGGCTGCTTCAACGATCTCTTCCTTGTGTTTCTCTTTGAGAACGGACAGTATCTTTTGTGTTTTTTCACAAGGTGGTTGAGATTTGAAATCTTTGTCAAGTTTTTTGACAAGTTTTCGAATGGTGGCGGTACTACCTTGTTGTTCGCAGTCTGAAGGTGTTTTCTGTTTTTTTGGTGGCATGTTATCTGTTACCTGAGAGAAGATTGATGTTGTGAATAAATGTAGCAGTTTAAAAGTTCTGCATCAACTATTAATTGAGTTTTCTTCCCATTTGATACATACGTTCATATATTTTAGGTAAATTATGTTTTTTTATGGCCATGACAGTTTCGTCGATCAACCAGGAAATACGGTAAAATTCTGTAACAACCCGACCATTTGTAATTGTCAGGACGGCGCATGAGGCAGCGGGGTTTGAATCAAACATGCGCCCGACACTTCCAGGGTTGATAAAATGATGATCGTTGCTTTTTATGTGGTATGGGTAGTGGGAGTGACCTGTGATGATAATATCTGCTGCTGTAAGGCTTGCAAGTCTGCTGAAGTGCGCAGGGGGGGTGTTAGGGGACAGGAATTCATCAGGGTCTTGAGGGCTACCATGAAAAATTCCCAGGCTGTATCCATTTCCCTCGATACTGCCGGTCTTTTTTAAAGAGAGGATGAATTCTTTTGATTTGGAATCAAGTTGGGCAGCCGTCCAAGTATACATAATACGCTTATCCGGCTTGCTGGGTTTTTTGAAAGTTCTACCTTTGAGTAATTTTACTATCTTCCGATCGGTATTGCCGAGGATGGAATATACACTGTTGTCAGAGAGCCAGTGAAGTGTTTCGTTAGGGAAAGGGGCATAAACCAAGGAGTCTCCACAATTTATAATTGTGTCAAAAGTGGTGTTTTTAAAGTGTTTCAGAACAGATTTTAAAGCCGGAAAATTAGCATGTATGTCAGATATGAGTAGTATCTTCAAGTTGTTACCTACAGCAGAGGGCCAATGATCAAGGCCGCATTTTCAAGAAATTGTTTTCCCATCGAGCGATTGGAGCATTCGGCAATGGTGATGGTTCGGGATTTTTCTTCATAACAGCTTTGGATGTGGCGCAGTCTCTTGGTGAAGTCCTGATTGTAGATGAAAAGTGTTGCCTCAAAGTTGAGCCAGAAACTTCTCATGTCAAGATTGACTGAACCAAACAGAGCAAACTCATCATCAATTGTGATCGTTTTTGAGTGTAGCAGGCCGCCCCGAAATAGTTTTATGGTGACACCTTCACTGAGCAGATCTTTATAGCGTGCACGGCTTGCATACTGAACCAGTCTTGAGTCAACCTTTTCAGGCACAATTATAATGACCTTTACTCCACGCTGGGAAGCGGATTGCAGTGCTGTAAGAATGGATTCGTCCGGCACGAAGTAGGGTGTGGTAAGGGTTATATTCTTCCGTGAGGCATAAATCGTTGTGAGTAGGAGGTTGTGGATGGCATCAGGGGAAAATCCAGGGCCGGATGGTACCAACTGTACAGGGACGTCGCCGCATTTTGGCTGATGGGTGATGTCTGCAATCTGGCGAACATGCATGATATCCTGATCAAGTGAACGGTTACTGATCTTTTCTGAATCGGTTTCGAGGAACCAGTCACTTATGAAGGTGCCTGCAAGGGCTTCTACCACAGGACCCTGGATACGAACCATGGTGTCAACCCACTGTCCAACTCCCGAGTCCCGTTTGAAAAAGTGTGGATCAACCATATTCTGGCTTCCCGTGTAAGCAGTCTTTCCGTCTATTACAACAATTTTACGATGATTGCGGATATCTACTCTTACAAACAGTGCTTTGATGAAACCTGCTGGTAGCTCTTCTTCTATCTTCACCCCGGCATCAGCCAACTCCTGTATCTTTTTTCCTTTTAAAAACTCCTTTGAACCAATGGAATCAATGAGAATTCTGCAGGTGACACCACGTTCGGCTGCACGAATAACTGCTGCTGCCACCTCGTCTGCTGTTCCCCCTTCATGCCAGATATAAAATTGCAGATGGCAGGTAGATCTCGCTGTATCAATATCCTTAATTATCGAGCGCATTATTTTTTCTGGCTCTTCAATGAGTTCCAGGCAGTTGCCATCCATTGCCGGGATTCCTATAAGACTTATGGCCTGACGATGGATAGGTTTGAGCTCGGGGTGCAGGTTAGACCATTCAACCGGAGCAATGGAATGGAGCGACTCAAGCCATTTCCGATAGTGGTTTAGCGATTCCTGAGCACGTTTTGCCCGGGTCTCGCCAATCCTGTTTTCTCCAAAGAAGAGGTAGATTACAGCACCCAGGAAAGGGAGCAGGAGTATCACGACAAGCCAGGCGAGGGTTACGCCATATTGCCTCTTACGCATAATCACCCGAATTGAGAGTCCCAGTCGAACCAGGAAATCAGTGAGGGGAATAACTACGGCGAGAAGATTGGTGCTCCAGTGAATAGTTTCTGTTTCCATAATGCAAGGTAACGGCAGGGGTAAAGGATTGCTTCTGGTATGCAACGATCTTGAATTCGTGACGGCTCTAAAAATGTTTTTTATAACATACTGAAATACAAATATAAGATTCACAATCAAGTATGTAAAAAAGAGCACTCGCCTCCTTTCGAGGCGTTAGGTCATGGATTCGGGACGATACTGTGCAACAAATTTACTCTGATACCGGAAAAATGTAAAACCACTTATTTTTCACTGGCATTCTGTTCCTTTGGAATGGTATTGTCAACATCTGAGATTTTCACACTGGAGAGGGAAAATTATTATGAAAATTAAAGGATTTTCAACATCTGCCGTAGCCGCCGGAATACGCTACAGTGACAGGCTGGATCTTGGCCTTATTTACAGCGATGTGCCTGCGGTAACTGCCGGTGTTTTTACAACAAATCAGGTAAAGGCTGCACCTGTTCTGATCGATAAGGAACGGCTGATGCAGGGGCGTGCTCAGGCAATTCTTGTGAACAGTGGCAGTGCCAACGCCTGTACAGGTGAGCAGGGAATGAAGGCTGCACTTACCACCAGTAAACTTCTTTCAACCCACCTGAAAATAGATGACAATATGGTACTTCTCTCCTCCACCGGAGTGATTGGGGAGCAGCTTGATGTCGGGGCTTTTCGTTCTGCCATGGACAAGCTTGTTCAGGGTCTGGGAGAAGATCATTTCGAGGATGTTGCCCATGCAATCATGACCACAGATACGGTACCCAAGGTGGTTACACGATCGGTGATAATAGGTGAGCAGGAAGTCAAGTTCATGGGGATGGCAAAAGGAGCAGGGATGATAATGCCCAATATGGCCACCATGCTCTCTTTTGTGATTACTGATGCCCAGATCAGCTTTCCGGAGCTCCACGACTCTCTCAGGCAGGCAACTGATAGAACCTTTAACAGGATCACCGTTGATGGTGACACCAGCACCAATGATATGGTTCTTGTCATGGCAAATGGTGCAGCCTCTAACCCATGGATAGATGAGGACAACCCCAATGATAAACAGATATTCCAGGACACCCTGGAAGCAGTGCTTAAGGATCTTGCCTTGCAGATTGTGAGTGATGGGGAAGGGGCCAGTAAATGTATTACCATCCGTGTCTGTGGCGCCCGTGGAGAGGCAGATGCTGAACGGATGGCAAGGACAGTTGCAAATTCTCCACTGGTAAAAACTGCTTTTTTTGGTGAGGATGCCAATTGGGGACGAATATTCGCAGCGATGGGGCGATCTGGGGTTCGGTTTGACCCTGATACTGTGGACATTGCTTTCGGTGATGTGGTTATCGTTCGTGATGGTTTGGCTGTAGGTCCGTCTGCAGAGAAAGCAGCGACCCTTTTGCTTAAGGAAAAACAGATTGCAGTGTGTATTGATCTTAAAGATGGTGTAGGGTGTGAAGAAGTGTACACCTGTGATTTTTCACTGGATTATGTGAAAATTAACGCGGACTATCGTTCATGACTGCTTTTTTGGGTATTCTTCTTCAGTCTGTTTTGGCCCAGGTCTGAATCCGTGAGTGGGTGATATGCAGCTAGGGTTTCTAACGCACCGGATTGTTAAATTTGACAATCTCGTAAAAAGGTCAATTGATAGATGGCCAAGTAAAAAAATTTAGATGCGAGGCGTATATTTCATGATTGATTTCGGCCTACTAGGGTTCGTCGTAATTGAACAAAAAATACAGCAACGAAGCAGGTGAAGAGTTTTTAAGACGCCATCAAATTTATATTTGAGGTTCAGTGTATTACCAGGAAAAGTAATGACGAATTCGTCACAGATTCTGATTGTTTTATGAGTATAACATATTCTATGAGGACCGGTTGGTATAATGAATAGTATTGCTGTGTATTCAAGCAAAGGTGGTGTTGGAAAAACTGCCGCTGCTGTTAACCTAGCTTATGACAGTTCACGTCGCGGTAAGAGGACGTTACTCTGTGATATGGATCCGCAGGGGGCCTCGAGTTTTTATTATCATGTCAGTACTAAGGGGAAATTTTCAAAAAAACAGTTCGTCAAAGGGCGTCTTAAGAAGTTTATCAGCACAACTTTATACCCGAATCTTGAACTACTTCCTGCCCATTTTTCCTTTAGAAACCTGGATTTGGCACTCGATAGTGACAGAAGGGATGAGCTGAAGATTCTTTTTAACAGCATAACAGATAAATATGACGTACTTATATTTGACTGTCCTCCTAACATGACTCTCCTTTCTGAGAATCTTATCACAGCTGCAGATCAGGTGGTGATACCGGTTATCCCCACAACGCTCTCCATTCGTGCTCTGGCACAGCTTATAAAGTTTTTTGATAAGATTGGTGCAGATCAAAACAAGTTACGTGCTTTTTTTTCCATGGTTGAACGCAGGAAAAATATGCATGTGGATATGGTAAAAACATATAGAAAGAAAAAGGTGTTTTTCAAGGCACTGGTTCCTTATCTTGCAGATGTTGAAAAGATGGGTATTAATCGTGCTCCTGTTGCTGTCACAACACCAGGTTCACCAGCAGCTGTCGCTTATGACAGGTTATGGATGGAAATCTGGAAGCGAAGGGCTCGTGATTAAAATAACTTTTCATCTTCAATGAAACAACACCCACTTTATCCAGTGCTCGGTGGTCTGGTTTTTCTGTCGCTGCTTTTTTTCCTGAATTTCACTTCCCGGGTTATCTTTTCACCACTCCTTCCCGTTATAGAGAAGGAGATGGGGATAGATCATGTGCAGTCGGGATCATTTTTCCTATTTATTTCTGCAGGCTATTTTATTTCGATTCTACTGTCTGGTTTTGTGTCAGCTCGTATCAATCATAAGCGTACCATCGTGCTTTCTTCTGTTTCACTCGGATTGGCATTGTTTGTTCTAAGCAGCTGTTTCACCTTGGTAACCCTGCAGGGGGGACTTTTTCTGTTGGGGCTTGGGGCTGGACTCTATTTTCCCTCTGCCCTTGCCACCATATCAGGCCTTGTGTCACCAGCCTATCTTTCCAGAGGTATGGCAATACATGAACTTGCCCCCAATATAGGATTTGTCGCGGCGCCACTTTTTTGTGATATTGTTCTTATGTATTTTTCGTGGCGCATGGGGCTTGCGCTGATTGGGGTACTGATTGTCATACTTGGAGTGATGTATGGTTTCAGTTCCATGGGATCAACTGTAAAAGGGACGGCTCCAGACCTGTCAGCATCATGGATGTTTTTCAAGATGCCCCTGTTCTGGGCAATGGTTGTGCTGTTTTCGCTGGCCATCTGTTCAACCCTTGGCATTTATGCGATGGCACCGCTCTTTCTGGTCAATGACCATGGAATGGATCCTGGAAAGGCCAATACACTTCTCTCCATTTCTCGAATAGCTGCTGTTGTAATGCCCCTGGCTGGTGGTTGGTTTGGGGATCGATATGGGAAGCAACTTGTTATGGCTCTGATACTTCTTGTTACAGGGATACTCACTGCATCAATGGCAATGGTTGGAAATGGGAATTGGCTGATCTTTCTGGTGGTGGCACAACCTCTTTTTGCGGTTTGTTTTTTTCCAGCAGGATTTGCAGTGTTAACAAATCTTGGCCCCCCTAAGCATGGAAGTGTTGCTGTTTCTCTGTGTTTGCCTTTAGCTTTTCTCATTGGTGGCGGTATGATGCCAACTTTGATCGGTTTTATTGGTGACCTGTATTCTATCAGTGTCGGTTTTGTTGTTATGGGCTGTTTGATGAGTGCTGGTGGGGTCATTTCTTTATTTGTCACTTTGATAATGACAGGAAAAAATGATATTGTGGCACAATAAAGATATTTACAGTGAAAAGAGGAAGTTTCTCATAACATGAAAGATGGGTATGCCCGGTCGTCCAAATTGTATTCAGTGTATTCATTACTATGTTACCTACAATCCGGTGAATCCATATGGTTGCAGGGCAATGGGGTTTAAATCGTCCCAAAATCCAGCGTTGCTGGTTTATACTTCTTCCGGAATTGAATGCCAGGTTTTTAAAAAGAAAATATCACCCGATGGAAACAAAGAATCAACGGGTGGTTCCAGGGGCGGTCTTGTCGCCTGAAAATGGAGATATATTATGAAATTATCACAATTTGGTGAACAGTTTACAGGCGGTGCCGGAATTCTCAGTCTCATGGATGATCTTGGCAATGCGCTTGCCACTGGTGGTGATGATATGATTATGATGGGCGGTGGAAATCCCGGGCATGTACCGGGATTTCAGAAGATTATCCAGAAACGCCTGCAGGATCTTGCTGCCGATACCGGGTCATTCCAGAAACTGATTGGGGTTTACGATCCTCCGCAGGGAGAAAAGGATTTTGTGGATGTCCTTGCAAGCCTGCTGAGTCGAGAATATGGCTGGGACGTCGGGCCCGAGAATATTTGTCTTACCAATGGCAGTCAGGCCGGTTTTTTCCTTCTCTTTAATATGTTTGCAGGAAAACATTCGGATGGAACCACTAGAAAAATACGTCTTCCACTTGCTCCGGAATATATAGGGTATGCTGATCTTGGTACCAGTGAGCCATTTTTTGTGTCTACTAGGCCCCGAATAGAATTACTTCAGGACAACCAGTTTAAGTATCATGTGGACTTTAATAATCTCAGCATGGGAGTTGAAACAGGAGCGATCTGCGTTTCTCGTCCTACAAATCCCACAGGAAATGTACTTACAGACGAGGAGATTGTAAAACTGGATACCCTGGCAAAAGAGCATGGGGTTCCCCTTATACTAGATAATGCCTATGGGGTTCCTTTTCCAGGGATAATATACACCTCAGCCAAACCTGTCTGGAATGAGAATATCATTGTCTGTCTCTCCTTGTCAAAACTTGGACTCCCTGCTGCAAGAACTGGAATCATGGTTGCCCGCAAGGAGGTAATCAACGCTGTATCAGGTATGAACGCCATTATGAATCTTGCCACTGGCAGTTTTGGCGCCATGCTGGCTCATGAACTTGTTGAAAGTGGTGAGGTATTGAATGTGAGTCAGAATGTGATTAAACCTTTTTACCAGCAGAAAATGGAAAAAGCTGTGGAGAATTTTCATGCAGCACTGGATGGCACCCCTTATAAACTGCATAAGCCTGAGGGGGCAATGTTTCTTTGGCTCTGGTTTAGGGATCTTCCCATCACCAGTCATGAGTTGTACCAGCGTTTAAAAAAGAGAAATGTACTTGTTGTTTCCGGACATTTCTTTTTTCCTGGCCTGGAACAAGAGTGGCAGCACCAGAAAGAATGTATCAGGGTGACCTATTCTCAGGATGAAAAACAGGTTGCCCGAGGCATCAAGATCATTGCAGAAGAAGTCAAAAAGGCATATTGCTGATGGAGAAAATAGTGGCGCATACAGGAAAACTACAAATCATGGCCATGGTGTTTGGAGTGGTCTTTTTTTATGGTGTCGCAAGTTATGCCGGATGTGTGAAGGGTGACTGTAAAAATGGCCAGGGTGTGCTGGTTCATGAGGACGGCAGGACTTATACCGGTCAGTTTGTTCGTGGTGCCATTGAGGGAAAAGGGGTACTCACTCACCCGGATGGGACCCGATACAGTGGTGATTTCCAGAAAGGTGTCTATTATGGAAAAGGTGTGTTGACCAGTCCAGACGGCAGAGAGTATGACGGTGAGTTTCGCTCGGGTATTATTAATGGTCGTGGAGTACTGACTTTTAAGGATGGAAGGAAATATGAAGGGGAGTTCCTTCTTGGACGTTATCATGGGGATGGGAGTATTATCTATCCTGATGGTAGATATTACGTCGGTGATTTTAGAAACGGACTCCTTGAAGGGAATGGTAAGCTGACATATCCCGACGGTACCTATTGGAATGGAGAATTTCATAACGGACAGCCCGCAGGCAGAGGTGTCAAAACTTATGTAGACGGTAGTAAATATACGGGTGAATTTTATGGAGGTGAACGTCGGGGCCAGGGAATCTGGGAGGGTGCTGATAAAAGCTACTATGAAGGTATTTTTTCCGGGGACAAATATAACGGTTCAGGAGTTCTTACCTACCCTGATGGCAGAAAATACAGTGGTCAGTTTGTTGATAATTATCGTCATGGAGAAGGCGAGCTCACCTACACCGACAATACGCGGTATGTCGGTCAGTTTGATCATGGACTACCGCATGGGCATGGAATATTTTACTACTCTGATACCAGTCGCTATGAAGGCAGTTTTGCTAAGGGGCAACGTTCTGGGATGGGAAAGCATTTTTATGCAGACGGATCCTGGTACGAAGGTGAGTTTCGGGCTGGAAAACCTAATGGAACCGGAAGCCTTACACTAAAAGATGGTACTGTTTTTACCGGGGAGTTTATCGATGGTCGCCCGGTGGTGAAAACTGCTGCTGCAACAAAGAAAGGTCCGGAAGAAAAAGACAACTCTGTCATAGTTCATGTTCCAGAAGAAAGTATATCGGTACAGGAGACAGGAGGAGGTAGCTATATCTTCCACAATGGAAGAATTTGCAGGGCCGAAGATAAACAGCCCCTCACCGGAAAGGTAAGTTATCTGTTTACTGATGGCACGTTTTATAAGGGTACTGTACGTGATGGTCTTATGGATGGACGGGGGGTGATTGAGTATGCCAATGGAGATGTCTATGAAGGTAGTATTGTAAAAGGAAAACTCCATGGAAGTGGTGTATACAGGTATACCAATGGACGACGTTATGAGGGAGATTTTGCCCACGATATCAAAGAGGGAACCGGCATCTTTACCTATCCCGACGGATCCAGATATGTGGGGCAGCTGAAAAAAGATCATTTTTCTGGAAATGGCAGTTATTATTTCAGCGATGGCAGCCACTATGAAGGGGAATTCCGGGTTGGCCGATTTTACGGTAATGGTAAGCTGACCTATGCGGATGGAAGTGTGATAACTGGAGAGTTTCGTGATGATATGCCCCATGGCGAGGCAGTTCTGGTTTCTGCTGATGGCAGTCGTTATGAGGGTGAGTTTCATATGGGGCGCCGTAACGGTTTTGGAAAATTGACCACAGAGAGTGGAAAAGTGTATGAAGGTCAGTTTAAAGATGATGAATTTTTACGGCAGTGATACTGAAACTGATGGAGCCAGATATGCGATGGAGTTATAAAACTGTCCATTTCAGCCTGAAAAAGGAAGGATTTCTTGGCAGTGTATTTCTTGATGAGGCTGAAATAGAAGTCTCTTTAAATGAATTTGGGAAATCCGGATGGGAGTTGGTTTCCTTTATGGAAGTAAATGATGGCCTGATTGCTGTTTTTAAACAACCTCTGGCGAGTGGTATCTCGGATCTCAGCGTACAGGAAACTGGTGAAGATGTCTTTGAACCATCGAAATCAGGATCACTCCCTGCAAAAACAGAACCCGTAGAAGACATACAGCATGAACCTGAATCCCTGGCGCAGGAGGCGGCGGTTAAGAACAGTAACGCAGATAATGAGTCCGGTTCTGATAGTGAAGAGGGGGACGTGGGATCTATCAAAATATTCTGATGTCAGAATGATGGTGATAACAGTGCAAATATTGCGTACATGAAAGACTTTACAGGTGAAACCAGTGATCTGCAATCCTGGATGGTCACCATCAGACGGCACATCCACGAAAATCCTGAAGGACTGCTACTTGAGATGGATCTTCCTGGCAGGATACGAATTCTCTTCCAACCTGCCGAGGAGAGTGGCCGTGGCGCAGACAAAATGATCAGGGAAGGTGCTGTAAAAGACCTTGTGGCAATATTTGGTGGTCATATAGACACCCATTATGAGACTGGAGTTATTACCGTTGATGAAGGTATAATATGTGCCTGTGAAACCCTTTTATTATCCGTCTGGAAGGTAGTGGCGGACATGCTGCCAGGCCTCATGAGTGTAAATATACCATTGTTGCAGCAGCAGGCCTCATTACTTCACTGCAGTCTCTGGTGTCAAGAGAAATTGATCCTAATCATTCGGCCGTACTAGGTGATAAGTAATCGCTTTCAGAGTATAGCAGGAGGACTAAGATTCCGTAAAATTCCGGGGTGATTTTCCAGGGTTTCTTGACGAAAACACCTCTTTGGCTGCCTGTGGCAGCGCTTTTTCGATCAGTTTTCTTGGCCACACTGATTGTAGCGCAGACAGCGACCTGCAATCCCTGAAAAATTTTCAGTAAGAAGTAAAATCAGACTACAAAACCAGCTGGAGAAATGCAAATTTTTTCTGCGAAATCCGCCAACGGTTTATTTGGTATAGTTTTTTTGCAGTCAGAATGATCTCGGACGCAGCATCGGATTGAAGACAAAACAAAGTGCCGGTATGCGCCATAGATCGAGATGCTCGACTATTCTTCGGATAGCTTTAGGTTCA
>Ga0256840_1000369_pt1 | contig 46483 bp, 48 predicted proteins | sample 355202metaG_FD_185969 | JGI IMG/M metagenome (GOLD analysis project Ga0256840, IMG submission 185969) | Hydrothermal vent microbial communities from Mid Atlantic Ridge, Atlantic Ocean - 355-202 | ecosystem: Environmental > Aquatic > Marine > Hydrothermal vents | place: Atlantic Ocean: Mid...
TGATGCAAACAGAATGGACATGACAAATAAAGGAAACAGATGAAAAAATTATTTCTACTAATCGGAGCTCCAGGTTCTGGAAAAACAACAGATGCAAGTTTAATTGCTCAAAAGTATTCAGATAAAATTGTTCACTACTCAACAGGTGATATGTTAAGAGAAGAAGTAGCATCAGGTTCAGAGCTTGGTCAAACCATCGAAGATTTTATATCAAAGGGTGCTTTGGTTCCTTTAAATATTATTGTTGACACCATTATTTCAGCTATCAGTTCTGCACCTGTAGATGTTGTTCTAATAGATGGATACCCAAGAAGCGTTGAACAGATGACTGCATTTGATGAGATTGTAGCAAAAGAAGATGATATTGAATTAACATCAGTAATAGAAGTACGTGTTTCTGAGCAAGTAGCTAAAGATAGAATCTTAGGTCGTGCAGCAGATGCTAAACCAGGTGAAGAGCGTTCAGATGATAGTATAGAAGTATTCTATGACAGAATGAAAATCTTTACTGATCCATTGGCTGAGATTCAAGAGTTTTACACCAATAACGGACTTTTAAAAGTCATTAATGGAGAACGTGAATTAGAGCCTATTGTTGCTGAAATGGATGAATTTATCCAAAGTAAGATATAAATATCTTCATTTCGACAAGCTCAATAGACCTCTTGCAAAATTCATTTAAAGTGGCGAGTTTACTCCCGCCCACTAGGTGAGGCTGAAGCCATCACTTCCTTATTTTGCATGAGGTACAGTGACCGTTAAAGTCTATCAAGCAAACTGTTCACCTCTTTTAACAACTCCACCTCTTCTAGTAATGTAACCGGTAATGATGTTGGTCTACTCTGAGAAAAAGCTTTTGATGTTTTTGCTAAAACACGACGACCACGTGCTGAATTTATAAACTGAACAACAAAACGACCATCTACTTTAGAGTAGCTTTTCATTCGTACCACTGCCATATAGTGAGGTACAACATAACCAGCTTGTCCCCTCTCTACATAACATGCAATCATCGGATGATAAAGACTGACAATAATATCACCAGCTCTGGTTAGCTGCTTGGGTGAGACTGATTTATTTGAATTTACTTTAATGAGTTTTCTCTCATCTAGAAATGAAATTGGTTCTAAAGAAACCATACTTAGCTCTTTATATATTTTATTATTTTCTTTTTTTTGCCCTTCTATTAAGTAAGCCCCTTTAGTAACTTCTGCAATCTCTTTTAATTTCATAATGTTTCCTTAAATTTTATAAATATTAATTTATTCTTAAATATTATTAATTATAGTTAAACTCTCTTTATATTAAATTAACTTTAAGTAATTATTTTAATATTTAAATAAAAGTAAAATATAATATAACAAGCTAGAATGCCATTGAATAATCTTAAGTAAAAAGATAGAAGGATTTATTTTTTTTAATTTTTAAAGAAATATACATAAAGATATGTATATTTCTGAGTAACATCCTAAGAGAATATTACTCTACACTCTCCATTAATATTTCGATAATATCTGTCATGGTTAAGATGCCATGTAACTCATTATTATCTGTAACCAAAAGACGTTTTATACTTTTACTTACCATCATTTGAGCTGCATGTTTAACATCCAACTGTGAAGAGACAGAAATAGCAGGTATAGAAGCAATATCATAGACATTAAGTAAGTCAATATCACCATCTTCTGAAACAATACTTTGCAAAATATTTTTAAACGTTACTAAGCCATAAGCACCAGAAGGACCTGTTTTATCAACAATAATTGAACGAACACTGTGTTCCTTCATAAGCTTTAATGCCTCCCTTACAGTTGCCATTGGTGAAACTCTTATCAACTTTTCTGATGGGGTCATTAAATTTTCTACTAACATCTTCTACTCCTCTTATAACATTGTTTTTATATTGTCTTCAAACTTATGAAGCTCATCATTGTCTAAACCAGCAACATGACTTAATGGAATAGTAAATGTCATACCACCATTTTCTGCACTGTCCAAGTCAAATTTTTCACGTATGGCTTTCATAACTTTCATAGAAAGTCTTCGTGGTAAAACAAAAAGTAGTACGGAAACATTGGCTTCAAGTGTTAATCCAAAAAAAACTTTCTTCTCTTCAAGACCAATATTTTTACCATGAATAATGGTCACACTACCTGCTCCAGCCTCTTTGGCTACATCTATGGCTGCCTCTTCATCTTTATCTTCGATGATGGCTACTAATGCTGTAAACTTCATTTACCTACCTTTTCTAATTGTTTTTTCTTATACTCTGCATGAATACCATAACCCATCACTGTTATCATAGGAAACAATGAGGCAAACGCAATAAGACCAAATCCATCTATAAGAGGATTTCGTCCATCAATATTGGTTGCCAATCCAATTCCTAACGCAGCTACTAAAGGTACAGTAACTGTTGAAGTGGTTACTCCACCTGTATCATAAGCAATTGGTATAATATGCTTTGGAGCAAAATAGGTTAAAATAATAACCAAAGAGTACCCAGCAATAATATAATAATGAATAGGGTCACCTTGTACAAGGCGATAAGCACCCAAACTAATACCGATTGCAACACCTAATGCTACCACAACTCTTAACATATTCTGCTTTATCATACCCTCCGAAATATCTTGTACTTTTATAGCAATAGCCAAAAGTGCTGGTTCTGCCATGGTTGTAGAAAAACCAATCATAAAACCAAAGAGATAAATAAGCAGATTATTATCTTGACTCGTTAAATCAGTGGCAATACTTTCACCTATAGGGAAAAGACCCATCTCCAATCCAACTATAAATGCATAAAGACCTAAAATCACCATAATGATACCTGTAATGATTTTAGGAAGATGTGGTACAGATTTTTTTATAATGGCATATTGAAAAAAGAAAATAACCACTAAAATAGGAGCCACATCTTTAACCACACCAACCAACTCCAAGAACGTCTCCATTAAAGAGAAAGATTTTGCCTCAACAACTACTTTACTGCTCTCAGCAACTGCTACCACAACAGGTACAGCAGAAGCATCACCCATAGAGTAAACAATAATTCCATACACTTGTACAAATATCATAGGAGTGAGTGAAGCAAAAGCAATCAAACCAAAGCCATCAATCACAGGATTACGTCCCTTAATACTTGAAGCCAATCCAATACCCAATGCTGCAACCAAAGGAACAGTAACGGTTGAGGTTGTAACTCCTCCACTATCATAGGCCAAACCAATAATCTCTTTAGGAGCAAAAAAAGTAACGGCAACAACAAGAATATAACCTGTAATAATATAATATTGAATTGGATGTCCAAGGAGAATACGTAAAGCACCTAAAGAAATCGCAAATCCAACAGAAAAAGCGACGGTCATTCTTAACCAAAAGGCATCTACAAGTCCCCCAGAAATAAGAGCTGCTTTATCTGCAATAGCTATAAGGGCAGGTTCAGCAACTGTTGTTGCAAATCCCATAGTAAAAGCAAAAAGAAGTAACCAGAAAACTGAACCTTTTTTTGCAAAATCAATAGCAAGGTTTTCCCCAATAGGAAAAATACCCAATTCAAGCCCTCGTATAAAGAGTGCCAAACCTACAGCTACAATGGTCAATCCCATAACAAGAGAAGTCAAATTTTCAGGCACAGCTTGGATGATAAATGTCTGAAAGAATGCTACCACTATAATAATAGGTAACAAATCTTTAAATGAGTTTTTAAGGTCTTGGGAAAATATTTTTATGCTTTCATTCATAAAAACAAGTATACTTAGAATATTGTTATATAAACGTATTAATAAGATAAAATTTATCTCATTAATTACTTATGTTACTTATTATATTGAATTATGAGTATATTTTAATATTATAAGTAACATAATTAAAGCTGTATACAGGTTCCTACACCCGAACTGGTTAAAATTTCTAATAAAATAGAGTGTTCAACACGACCATCAATAATATGTGCTTTCTTTACACCACCACGCACTGCTTCGATACAAGCATCTACTTTAGGAACCATACCACCATTGATGGTTCCATCTGCTTTTAAACTTTCTGTTTTTTCAATATCTAAAGTACTAATAAGCGTCATCTCTTTATCAAGAACTCCTGTCGTATCTGTTAAAAAAAGAATTTTTCTAGCCTCTAATGCTATGGCAATCTTACTCGCAGCCAAATCAGCATTGATATTAAATCCAGGATGCCCAATGGTTGGAGCTGATGCTATGGGTGCAACAACAGGAACAAAGCCATCATCTATGATATTCTCAACTATTCTAGGGTTGACATTTTGAATAATACCGGTATAACCAAAATTCTCAAAATCTTTAGGCTTGGCTTCCAATAGATTGGCATCTTTCCCAGAGATTCCTATGGCAGAGCCTCCTTGATTGTTTAGAAGAGAGACTATCTCTTTGTTAATTTCACCAGAGAGTACCATTTCTGCAATACGCATGACCTCTTTGGTTGTCACCCTTTGTCCATCTACAAACTTTGTATCAACACCCAAGTCAGTAAGTAAATCTGTAATACTTTTACCACCACCATGTACAATTATTGGTTTCATTCCTACTGTATGAAGCAATATAATATCTTGTGCAAACTGCTGTTTTAAGAGTTCCGAAGTTTGTGCAGAACCCCCATATTTTATAACAATTTTTTCATTTGCAAACTTTTTAATATAAGGTAAAGCATCTAAAAGGGTTTTAACCACATCAATTTTACTCTTCATTTTTTAATACGCTCCAATATAATTATCAATTTCTTCAAAAATTTCATTTTTAATCTGTAATTCTAACTGCATAATTGAAAGGGGCAACTTAAAGCCTTTCATTTTTACTTCATCTTTTTCAGTAATCAAAAGGGATAATGCACCAGAAATTAGAAGTTTTTCTTTAAGTTCATCCTCACTAAAATAGGCATGATCTTCAAAGTAAAGCTTTTCTATAACACCTATTGGTAAAAAAGGTTCTAAACGTGCAGGGTTTGAAATGGCTGTAACAAGCAACATTTTTTCTCTCTGATTGTGAATATTAACCACTCTCGTAAAGTCTCTATTTTCATATAAATTTATATTAGAAAATGCCTTAGAGAAGAAAAATTCCCGAAATGGTCCAGCTGGAAAGCTCATACAGTTAGGGATTTTCTCAGGAAAAAGCAATATTTCATATTTTTTTATATTAACACGATTAAATCCATCATCTAAAAAAATAACTTTTGCACCCTCTTTTATCGCCAATTCAATGGCGATTTCTCTATTGTCACTCACTATAACCGATGCATGTTTCAGTGATGTTGCCATAAGCATCGGTTCATCTCCAGAAGTAAAAACATCTGTTAAAATTTTACCATTTCTAGAGACTTCTATCAAACCTTTACTCTCTCTTCCATAACCTCTAGAGATAATAAAAGCATGCTCATACCGAGCTGCTAAAGCAATAACAAAAGGTGTTTTACCACTACCTCCAACGGTTAAATTCCCAATACTGACAATAGGAACAGCATAAGATTTCTTGGGCGTTAGAATTCGTCTAAAAAGCATATAGAAAGCATAAAGAAAAGATAGAGGAGAAAAAAGAAAGATTAAAGCCCAATCTAAAGGAGTAGGCTTAAAAAAAAGTCTCTCAAAGAGAGAGACCATCGTAGTTTTAAACATTAAATATGTTCGTTGTCTACTTTTTTAATAGCTTCACAAACATGTAAAACCTCTTCATCAGTCAATGAAGCATAAATAGGTAAAGACATTACTCTTTGAAATGCACCCAAAGCTACAGAATAGTCAAAGACTTTCATTGAGTATTTTTGCTTATAGTACTCAGTTAAGTGTAACGGCATATAGTGCACAGATATCTTAACGCCCTCTTTTTTCAACTCATTAACAAAGTGATCACGGTTTTTATCAATCTCTACTATGTATTGAGTTGAAATATCGTTCTCATCAAAGGAAGGAAGCTTTACATGAGAAAGATCAGCAAGAACTTCAGAGTACTTAGCAGCAATCTCTTTTCTTCTAGCGATACCAACTTCAAGTGCCTCAAAATCAGCCAAACAATAGGCAGCTTCTAGTTGACCCAAATCATATTTCCATCCAATATCAACCACATCATAAATATAGTTAATATTACCAAAAAGATCACAATCTCTACCCTTCATACCATGAAAAGCGAGAAGCTCAGCTCTTTCATGCGTTAAATCATCATTCGTAATCAACATACCACCATTGGTCAATGAACTACATAAGTGTGGTGCAAAAGAGAAAACTGTAATGTCAGCTCCCGTATTTCCAATATAGTCACCTTTATATTTGGCACCCATAGCATTAGAAGCATCTTCAATAACTTTTACATTATACTGCTTAGCAAGTGCATACACTCTCTCTAAATCAACAACATGCCCTGCCATATGATTAATAATAATGGCTTTTAACTTTTTACTTTGATTTTTCTCCAAGGCTTTTTCAAGTTTCCCCAAATCAATAGTATAATTTTTACTCTCTATATCTACAAAAATTGGTTCAGCATCAAAATGCCGAACTGCTTGAGGTACAGAAGGAAATACATTTATACTACAGATAACTTTATCACCTCTTTTAAAATCCAATGCACACATGGCCAAATGTAAAGCTGCTGTTCCACTGGTTGTTGCAAGTGCATGCTTGCAACCAATAAACTCCCTAAATGACTTTTCAAGTTTTTCCACTTTTGCATTATCTGAGAATGTTAAAACATCATCGATATACTGTTTAGTATTGGTCTGTATTGACGGCTTATAGAACTCTATTATATTTTGCATTTTTTTCCACTTTTTTAATTTTTAATATTTATAATTATACTCTATTACCTTTAAATTACTTTGAAACACTATACATTTTTTTATGTTTTTATTTATTATACGCACCCTGAGGCTCCTAATTTCTTTAATTCATCACAAGTAAATCCTGCTTTTTTCCTTGCATCAACGTTAACATGGGGTCTCTGTTTTTCTAATAGTTTATATTTTTCTAAAATTTCAAAATAAATAGAACTGTCTAAGTTTCTCTCGCTACAAATATATTTAAACCAAACATTACCTTTATAAACATGAATAATCTCTTCTTTATAAATTATATTAAGGATGTCAATCAATTTTTTAATATTAGGAAGTTTTCTCTTATTATCAAGCTTTTTAATAATTTGAGGATTAACATCCAATCCACTCGCTTCATAATAACGAGGGACAATGGCCATTCTATCTATGATATTTCCAGCTGTATGCTTGGCAGCGTCAAAAAGTCCACAATGCACAGGAAAGTCTCCGTATTTATACCCTATCTCTTCTAATAATTCATTCAACATCTTATAGTGTCGAATCTCATCTAAAGCTACCTCTAACCAATCAATTTTATAAGCTTGAGGCATGAAAGGGTAACGATAAACAGCATCCAGAGCTAAATCAATAGCCGAATACTCAATATGCGTAATAGCATGAATTAACGTCGCCAACCCCTCTGGTTTGTCAAAATCTTTTCTGGACTTTAACTCTCTTGGTTCTACAATATTACATCTATTGACATAAGATGGAACGTCAAATGGTTCTGCTTTAAATCCTTCAGAGGATATAAATTCATTTTGGCTACAATACTCAAAACATTGTTGCGTGAGTTTTTCTTTGGTCTCCATACAATCACTTGTAATGGCTTCTTTTAAAACTTTATATACATTCATAACAATATTATACCAAATCAAATTAGATATGTAGGAAAACCTAATCATGGAAATTAAAATTCAACCCATGGGACAGACCCAAACCAACTGCTATGTTGTTACCATTAACAATAAAGACTTAATCATTGATCCGGGTATCAATGCAACCTCTTGGGTACTGAACAATATAAATAACCCCATTGCCATACTTAATACTCATGGACATTATGATCACGTTTGGAGTAATGCAGAGTTACAAAAAGAACTAAAGGTTCCACTTTATATTCCAAAAGATGATGCATTTATGCTAAGCAAATGTCCTTTAGGACAAACTCCACCCCAAAGCAAAGCTGATATCTTAGTTGATGAAGATGAAGAACTTATAATAGAAGGTATCAAAGTACAATATAGACATTTTCCTGGTCATACACCAGGTAACTCCATTATAGAGATAGAGGATGTATGGTTTTCAGGAGATTTTCTTTTTCAACAATCTATAGGACGTTGGGACTTCCCATTCTCTTCCAGAGAAGCTATGATAAAAAGTTTAGGAAAAGCCATGAAAGTAGAAGAAGATTTTACGATATACCCTGGTCATGGAATGAGTACAACACTTAAACAGGAACAGAGAGGGATGCCTATGTGGCTGGAGTATGTAAAGAATAGTTAAAAGGTCATGTAGGCTGTTGTGGATCACAAGACCATAAAATTAAAGTTCAAATTTTCAATATATTTGAAATATTATAATAGGGTGTTTTCATGGGGAAACACCCTACTTCTCATAAGAAAACTTATAACCTCTTCTTCTTACCGTATGTATCACTTGAAAGCCAAGTATACTCTTCAAACGTTTTCTAATTTGGTTAATGGCAACTTCAACTGTATTGTCACTAACATATTCTGGTTCTTCCCAAAGTGCGTTAATAATCTCATCTTTTGAAAATACTCTATCTTCTCTTAGTGCTAAATAGGCCAATATATCAAATGTTTTACCATTTAAGGAGACTATCTTATCATCATACTCTATTTTTTTATTGGCAATATCAATAACCAATTTACCTACATCAATCTGTGTTCCAAATAATTTTCTCATATTTGAAAGTACTCTTACAGCAATAAGTTCTGCTGAATCTATAAAGTCAACAATAACATCATCAACACCCAATTCAAAAAGTGGTATTTGATTTCTTTCATTATTTGTTAAAACTATAATTTTAGTTTCTCTTTTTTTCTTTTTAACTTCATTACTATATTTTTCTAAGGTATATCGTTCACCCTCATCCACTATAATAATAAGTTCATAGTGTCTAAAGTCTGTAAAGTTTGTAGCATCATACAAGTCTCTTGCAGAGTCTACTATACAGATAAAATATTTCTCAAGTTCAATCTCTAACTCTTTTATAAACTCGTCATCAAACCCAATGGTTAATATTCTCATTGTTATCCTAATCATTTCTATTCTGCTCAAGAGGTTATATCAAAATTATACTTATTAAATAGTCATAAAGGAAATCTAATAGGTTTATATTATAAATTCAAAAGTTTATAAATTCAATTCTCGAACATTTTATATTTTGTTTAATTATACCTTATTTTTCATCTGTTTGAAAATAAAATCACACTTTAGATTGTTTTCTTTAGCTTTTTAGCTTTTATATAAACTCTTTTGGGTGCAGGGTATCCTTCAACTGTTTTATCTTGGTTATTTTTATCTAAAAAGTCATCTAAAGATTGTGTATTAATCCATTCTGTTTTACGCTGTTCACTGTGCTCAGTTTTAACCATATCTAAAACTTCTATCTCCGTAAAGCCTGCTCTGTAACACCAATTCTTTAAAGCAGAAACCGTTGGTATAAAATAGATATTGCCCATTTTAGAGTAACGATCCCGGGGAGTTAAACAGATATCTTCTTCACCATCAATCATAAACGTATCTAAAATTAATTCTCCACCCTCGTTTAAACCCTTAAATAACGATTTTAACATTCCAATTGGGTCAGCTCTGTGATAAAGTACTCCCAAGCAGAAGAGTGTATCAAATTTGTGTTCATAATACTCAACATGTTCAATACCTAAAAGCTCATAAGTAATACCACTTTGCATAAAATGATCTAAAAATTTAAACTGACAAAATGTTACAGCAGAAGGGTCAAACCCAATTAACCTTTTTGGTTTATCCTCCATCATTTTAAAAAGATAGTAGCCATTATTACATCCAATATCTCCAACCACTTTATCTTTTAAATCAAAATGAGGACGAAGCAAATCATATTTAAGGTTACTTCTCCATTCACTGTCTATAAAGGTTTTAGAGACTTGAAAAGGCCCTTTTCTCCATGGATGCATAAGTTTGGCTGTATTATAAATATTCTCTTCATCTTCTACAGATAAATTATCAAAAAGCATCTCAACAGTGTCACCAAGTTTGATTTGAGTATTCTGAGGGGTTGGAAGAGCTAGAATAGCCTCCCAATAAGGTTTTATATTTTTCCAGTCAAGACACTTTAAACGTTCTTGACGTATTTCATTAAGATCTATTTTTTGCATTATTACTTAACATAAGCCTTTATAATCTTTTGCTCACTATTAGGTCTGTCTGCTCTTCCTACCGGTGTATTTTCGATTTTACGAACATTTTCTTGACCAGATATTACTTCACCAAAAATAGTATAGCCACCATTCAACCATGCTGTTGCTTTAGTTGTAATGAAAAATTGACTTCCGTTAGTATTTGGTCCATGATTTGCCATCGCCAATAAAAATGGTTTGTCAAAAACAACATTGGCAGCATATTCGTTTACAAACTCTTTATTCCAAATAGATGTCCCACCTGTACCCGTACCGGTAGGGTCTCCACCTTGAATCATAAAGTCTTTAATAACTCTATGAAAGAGAAGTCCATTATAGTAACCATTTGTAGCATGGGTTGTAAAGTTTTCAACAGCTAAGGGTGCAACTTTTGGAAACATTTTTAACTCAATGTTACCTTGATTTGTCTCTAATACAACAATTTGCATAGTTTTTCTATCTACATTGTTACTGTTTACTGAAGCTGTATGCGTTGTATTTAACGTTATATTGCTCTCTTTTGCTTCTTTTGAATTACATCCTGACAATACTACCAGTCCAGTTAATAGTAAAGTTAAACCTATTTGTTTCATATATCTCTTTCACATTTATCAATTTGAAGTTCTTGAAGAAGTTTTGTAAAAAAACCTCCACCTACACGATGAATGTCATCATGGAATTCTATATATATCCCATGTAAATCATCTCTATCTTTAGAAATTTTTTCAAAAATAAAAGGTTTCATTCCTGTTACCTCTTTTATCTTTTCAATTGCATTCATTACTTCATCTGTAAGCTCTTTACTCTCTTTAAAAACAAGACTCAAAGTCTCGTAACACTCTTCCATTCTCATATGAGCTTTAATATCCCCACAATTAGCCATCTTTGTTTACCTTGCGTATTGAATTTCCCGTTTTTCACGAATAACATTAACTTTAATTTCACCGGGGTATTGTACCTTATTCTCTATATCTTTTGCAATCTCTTTGGACAATAAATAGACATTTGAATCATCAATCTTTCCTGCATCCACAAAAACACGTATCTCTCTACCAGCATTAATAGCAAATGCATCTATCACACCTTGCTTACTTAATGCAATGGCTTCAACCTCTTTAACACGTTTTACAAAGCTCTCTAAAACGTCTCTTCTAGCCCCTGGGCGTGAAGCACTTAAGGCATCAGCAGCACAGACAGCTGCAGACTCTACGCCATCTGGCTCTTCATGACCATGGTGAGCATATATGGCGTTAATCACCGTAGGGTGTTCATCATATCTCTGACAAATCTCAACACCTAAGTCCACGTGACTTCCACCATGTTCTTGAGTAAGTGCTTTTCCAATATCATGTAACAGTCCTGCTCTAAGTGCCAACTTCTCGTCACCACCCATCTCTGCTGCCATTACAGCTGCCAGTTTTGCAACTTCTAAAGTATGTGCCAGAGCATTTTGTCCATAACTTGCACGATATCTCATACGTCCGAGCAATCGCATTAACTCTTCATGCATTGGTAAAAGACCCAACTCCATAACAATATTTTCACCATCTTCTAAAATTTTCTGTTCAAACTCTTCTTTGACTTTAGCATGAACTTCTTCAATTCGTCCAGGATGAATTCGTCCATCCTCAACTAAAATCTCAATAGTTTTAGTAGCTATGGCTCTTCTATAGAGATTAAAGTTAGAGACAATAATAACACCAGGCGTTTCATCGATAATAATATCCACACCAAGAAGCTGTTCTAAACTCTTGATATTTCTACCCTCTTTACCAATAATACGACCTTTATGCTCATCACTAGGTAGATTAATAATATTAATAAGTCTCTCACCTGCAAATTCACCTGCATAGCGAGTGACAGCCTGAGATAAAATATAGTTTGCTCTCTTTTTAGACTCTTGCTCTGCTTGCTTCTCATGTTTTCTCATACTTAGAGCCAATTCTAGTTTAGATTGCTCTTTAACTTGATTTAAAAGATGCTCTTTTGCTTCATTTTCTGTCATACCTGCACTTTTTTCAAGTATGGAAATTATTGCATTAATCTCTGATTTTTTTTGTTCTTCTAGAGATAAAAGTGTATCTTCTTTTTTCTCTAAGTTTTTTTTGATTTTAAAAAGCTCTTTCTCTTTTTTTCTAAAATCTTTTAACTCCAAATCCAGCTCTGTTTTTTGCTTTGCTAAATCTAAAACTTTATCTTGAAACTTCTTCTCTAAATGGACTTCGTTCTCTTTTATTTGAACTTTTGCTTCATTTAATAAGTGTTCTGCTTCATACTCAATTGCACTGGCCTTCGCCTTGGCTTCACTCTCTAAATGCACAAATTGTTTTTTATGTACATTACGCATCACTAGATAGGTTACCCCTATTCCTAAAAGTAGTAATAGTATTGCTAACAATATAGTTTCTATCATCTTTTCTCCTTTTAAGGAGCCTAAATCCTTGGGTTTCTTTTAAAAAAACTGTTTTTAGGTGTAATATAAGAGTCTCCCTTAACATCATAATCATCTGTAATAATTTCAGCACTCTTACAATATTTTCGTCCTACAAATAAAATCGTATTAATATTTTTATGATTTTTTTCAAAAAATCTATCATAGAATCCTTTCCCAAATCCTACCCGTCTTAATGTACTGTCAATCCCTATTACTGGGACTATTGCTAAATCTATTTTATTATTATATTTATTTGATTTATTAGGTTCTTTTACACCAAATTTTTTTATATTTAAAGGCAATCTATATTTTACCAACCTAAAGCTTTCACCTTCCATAAATGGGACTAAAATAGTCTTTTTCTCTTTTCTTAATGTTCTAATTAAGCTTAAAATATTAACTTCTATTCCCAAAGGAATATAAAGCATAATTACTCTGGACTTATTACGTTTTATATAGATTAATAATTTCTGCATGACAATTTTGTCCAACTTGTAAGTATTAACCTCTTTTTTGCTTTTCAGCCCATCTATACAAATCTTTCTAAAAGTTTTTTTATCCATATCTTGCACTTTATCTTTTTTTGATATAATCACTAAAATTTACTTAATAAAGACACTATTTGAGAACAAAAAATAAATTTTATTTACTTTTTACGGGAACACTTCTCCTCCTTACAGCATGTAATAATCAGGAAGATAACTCTGCCAGATCACAAACTCAGGACTCAGTTATTATAGATAATATTGTCAATGAAGTGGTTAATGATGTTATTGTAAATAAACCTACAACATCAACATTTACTTTTAATAACTTAAAAAATCAATCATCTATTTTAAATGTAAAAAATGATGTTTATGATTTTACAAATATAAAACAGCCCATTGTCATGGTCAGTTTAGCTTCTACTTGGTGTCCACCCTGCAGAGGAGAAGTACCTCACTTAAACAGTCTTCAGAAAAAATTTAAAGACAACCTTTTTATATTGTCAGCCCTTGTTTATGATGATATAAAAGATGAAGAGCTCAAAAAACTGATTATATCAGAGAAGGTACATTTTTATGTATCCACCGATCAAAAAGAAAATTTAAAGTTTTCAGATATGGTTAGTAAAAAACTAGGCATTGTTGATAACTTCACCCTTCCCCTCATGATTCTATTTGCCAATGGAAAATATTTTACCCACTATGAAGGCAGTATGCCTGAAGAGATGATAGAGAGTGATATTAGACAACTACTAGAAAAAATAAAACGACAAGAGACGAAAGGTTAATAATGTTCAACTTATTAAAAAAAATTTTTAAAAAAACAAATAAAGCTATTAATGAAGTGGCACCTGTAAAAAAGAAAAAAATTACAAGTGAAGAGTTTGAAGATATTCTTTTAGAAGCAGATGTAAATTATGAGTTGGTAGAGAAATTTTTAGAAACACTACCAAATACAATTACAAGAGCTGAAGCCTATAATGCACTTATCTCCGTATTTCAGTACAAGGCTGATTGGAAAGATGATATAAAAGTAAAACCTTTTGTTGATATGATTATTGGTGTCAATGGTGCAGGTAAGACAACCACCATTGCAAAACTCGCACGTTATCATCAAAAAAACAACCAATCCGTTATTTTAGGTGCTGCAGATACATTTAGAGCAGCAGCCATTGAACAGTTAACACGTTGGGCTAACAAACTAAATATTCCTATTATCTCAACGCAGCAAGGACATGATCCTTCAGCTGTCGTTTATGACACCATATCTTCAGCAGTGGCAAAACAAATTGACCATGTACTCATTGATACAGCAGGAAGGTTACATACCCAAACAAATCTTGCTGAAGAGCTAAAAAAAATGGTAAGAACAGCCGACAAAGCAATGCCAAAGGCACCTCACAGAAAAATGCTTATACTTGATGGTACCCAAGGAAGTTCCAGCATTAACCAGGCAAAAATCTTTAATGAACTTATTGGAATAGATGGTATTATCATTACCAAACTTGACGGAACAGCAAAAGGTGGTTCCGTACTCTCCATTGCCCATGAGCTACAAATGCCAATCTACTTTATAGGAACTGGTGAACAACCTGATGACCTTATTCAATTTAAGGCCAATGATTATGTTAATACTATTTTAGATGAGATATTTATTTAAACCCTTTATCCCCCTTACCCTACTGCTACTCGTTAGCCTCTCTCTTTTTATATTGGAAGAGAGAAAAACCTTTGATATCCGAACTTTGGTTCATATTGACCCCTTTCCTCATACAAAACAGTTAATAGATGAGAAGAGATATGTAGAAGCCCATGAGTACCTCTCCTACTTTATGGCTTACACATATGTCAATAAAAACCCAGAGAGTAAAAAGCTATTTGAAGCCATTGAACTACAACGTGAAAACTATCTTTATAAAGCAGAGAAGTTCTTAGAAGGCATTACTAAAGGTAGTAGCGATGAAGATATAGGAAAAGCCTCTGCCATCGCTTCAGACTTTCTTGTGATTGGTGATTTAAGAGATCTATCCATTGAAGGGAAACATTATATTAATGATGAAAAAGTTGATAACGTCATCGTAGCACTCTCTTCATTGGGTCTTATAGCAACAGCTACAACTGCTTATAGCTTAGGAACTACTGCACCTATCAAAACTTCTATCTCAGTTTTAAAATATGGAAAAAGAGTAAACAAAATTCCCTCTTGGCTCAATCAACAACTTTTAACTCAGGCTAAAATTTCTAAAGAGACAAACTCACTTGAAAATCTAAAAACCATGCTACAACCTATCTATAAACTCTATGAAAAAGTTGGTTTAAACCAAACCCTAGAGCTTTTAAAAAAGAGTAAAAATTTTAAAGAGCTAAAAAGCCTTACAACGTTTTCTTCACGTTTTGGTAAAAAAAGCCATATACTGCTACAAACCACCAACTATAAAGCACTTGATCATATAAAATCTATGCCTCATATCCAAAATAAGAACCTACTCTATGCTTCAACCTATGGAGAGAGAGGATTAATAGGGTTAAAAAAGATGGGAGAAAACAGATTTATGAAAAGAGTTGGATTTGCTGCCAATTTAACCAAAACGACCTACAAAGGGAATTTAAACTCCCTCTTTAATTACCTATTGAGAAAGATACCAAACTCAATATTATATGGTATAATTTTTTTAGGTCTTTTCTATTTTATTTCAAAAATTTTTACAGTAGCTAGAAAGCGCTTATGGCTTCCTCTCTTAAGTAAATAGTTTTTTCATATTTTTTTCTTTAAGAAAAGCTGATAAATATATTATTTTAAATTTATGACCTCTTTCCTTTTAGCATTAAAGAAATTTTTACTTGTTGTTTTAACCATAATCTATGATCAATAGCTGGAAAACCAGCATACGTTTTTCCACCTCTAAGGGACTTTGTAACACCACTTTTTCCAGCGATGGTTGTAAAGTCACCAATATCTAAATGACCTGCTGTTCCAGACTGACCACCCATCACAACATTACGACCTGTTGTTGTAGAACCAGCCATTCCTGCTTGAGCTGCCATAAGCGAATGTTCACCAACATCACAATTATGTGCTATCTGAATCAAATTATCAAGTTTTGTACCTTTGCGAATATAGGTCGTTCCAAAAACAGCCCTATCAACCACACAGTTCGCTCCTATCTCCACATCATCCTCTATAACAGCATTACCATTTTGATAAATTTTAACATGTTCTCCCATTTTTGTATGAGCAAAACCATAACCATCTGAACCAATAACGGTGCCAGAATGAATAATACAGTTTGAACCCAATACAGAGTGATGATAAATGGTTACATTCGGGTAAATTAATGTATTTGATCCAATGCTTACATTGTCTCCCACATAGGCTCCAGCCATAATAACAACATTATCACTTAAGCTTACATTTTTACCAAAACGTACACGTTTATCTATGTCACACCCTTCACCCATGTTTGGGTGACCACCTTTGGTCTCTATTTTGTGTGCAAAAAATTTAGATATAAGTGCCAATTTCAAATAAGCTTCTTCTGTAACTAAAGCAATAGTAGTTGTAGGTAGTAAATCAGCATATTTTTCTATTATAAGTACAGCTGCAGCTTTTGTTGTAGCCAATTGGTCTAAATATTTTTCATCATTAAAAAAAGAGATTTGAGAGGGAGTCGCAAGACTCAGAGTATGAAGTCCATTTATTTCTACGTCATCACCTGAGAAGGCAACATCGATTTCTTGACATATTTGACTTAATTTCATGTTTTTTCCTACTTATGGGCAGAGATATGGCTCTACCCTTACAATACTCTATCGCTCTATAGCAACAACTCCACCACGAACAACTTCTATAGGGTTATAACGTTGTGTAGCTTCTATAAAGTGTTTAACTCTAGATGGTTCATCAGCTACCATTCCGATACACATAGTCACACCAACGTTAACGATTCCACCATTGTAAGCAGCACAAAGTGCCTCTATATCAGCCAAACTCTCATCTATAGGGAACTTAACCAAAACCATCTCTTTTTCAACCATCTCTTCATGTTCTATAACTTTATAAACAGGAACCAACTTATGGAGTTGTTTGGTAATCTGCTCTAAAACACGTTGATTTCCTTTAGTAGCAATGGTGATATGAGACAAGTTAGAGTCAGGAACAGGAGCTACTGTTAATGTTTCTATATTGTATCCACGTCCAGCAAACAGTCCTGAAATTCGAGAGAGTACAGAACTCTCATTTTCTACTAAAACAGAGATTACTCTTCTTACATTTTCCATTACTTGTCTCCTTTCGTATTGTCTACTTTTTTGGGTAACATCATGTTATACAATGCCCCGGCTGCAGGTACCATCGGTAAAACATCTTCAAATCGTGCAACTTGTACATTAATAAATGCTACTTTATCTTGCTCAATCGCATCTTTCAATGCTGCATCAAACTCTGCTTTGGTTGAAACATCATAACCGATTCCGTGACAGGCTTCAGCCAATGCTTTAAAATTTGGTTGGAACGTCAAATCTGTTTCAGAATAACGCTCTTCATAGAAAAATGTCTGCCACTGTCTAACCATTCCTAAGAAATGGTTGTTCAAAATAACATTAATAACAGGAATCTTATATTCAGCTGCTGTTACCAACTCTTGAACATTCATTAAAATCGATCCATCACCCGTAATATTGATAACTGTCTTATCTGGAAATGCTTTTTTAGCACCCAAAGCTGCAGGAAAACCAAAGCCCATCGTTCCAAGACCACCTGAGTTGATCCACTGACGAGGTCTATCAAATGGATAGTGTTGAGCTGCCCACATTTGATGCTGACCAACATCAGAGGTAATAATGGCTTGTTCACCTAAAAGCTCACCCAGTCGTTCAATAGCCCATTGAGGTTTAATAACTTTATCAGAGTCCACATAAGACTGAGGGTGTAAGTTATCATAACGCTCTAGAACTTCACGCCAGTCACTATAACGCTCAGGTTTTACTCTACCTTCAAGACCAGTAATCATCTTCTCAAGAACTTCTGATACATCACCAACAATAGGGTAATCAACATCAACAAGTTTACCAATATTTGCAGGGTCAATGTCTACATGAATAATATCAGCATACTTAGCAAACTCGGAGAGTTTACCCGTTACCCTGTCATCAAATCTGGCACCCAAAGAGATAACCAAATCGGTCTCTGACATTGCCATGTTTGAAGAGTAGTTACCGTGCATTCCCAACATGCCTTGAAGCAGTGAATTTGAATGCCCCATAACTCCTCGTGCCATCAAGGTTTCAACAGCTGGAATTTGACCCATATCTGCTAACTTACGAACCAACTCAAAAGCATTGGAGAGAACCACACCACCACCAATATAAAGCAGAGGTTTCTTAGCTTTTAAAATAGCATCAACAGCTTTCTCTATCTGACGTTTATTACCTTTATAAGTCGGCTTATAACTGTCAATTTTTACATCATCAGGATAAACAAAATCACCAAATTCAGCAGTAATATCTTTAGGAATATCAACCAATACAGGTCCAGGTCTTCCCGAACGAGCAATGTGGAATGCCTCTTTCATAATACGAGGCAAGTCTGAAAGCTCTCTAATCAAGTAGTTATGTTTTGTACAAGGTCTCGAAATACCAACAGCATCAATCTCTTGGAAACCATCGGTTCCTATAAGTGACAAAGGAACCTGTCCAGAGATAACCACCATAGGAATAGAGTCCATGTACGCCGTAGCCAAACCTGTTACAGCATTGGTAAAACCAGGTCCACTTGTAACCATAGCAACACCCACTTCACCATTGGCACGTGCATAACCATCTGCAGCATGAACAGAAGCCTGTTCATGTCTGTTTAAGATGTGTTCAAATCCATCTTGTTTATATATCTCATCATATACGTTCATAATAGCCCCACCAGGATAACCAAATACGGTCTTTACACCCTCAGCAATAAGTGCCTCACAAACCATCCGTGCACCATTCATATTCATGAATCACACTCCAATCGTCTTAGAATTTTGACGCTGATTCTAGCGTAAATAGGATAAGAAGGGTCTGAATTATGAATAGAAAAGTAGATAGACAAATAGACTACGCAGACTCAACTTCTAAGTGCTATTTTTACTTTTTAATTGATTTAATCCTTAGCTGATTGCTATAAGTGTAGTTAAGTAGTGGAAAATCTAAATACTCTTTGGCATTAAGAAATCCTCTTAAACCTAAATAATACATTCTAATATTATTTAGGTTTTAAACCTTAATGAGGGACAACTTCAATGCTTGAATTAACAATATGTTCAGGTACAAACTCTATATTTGCAACACTGTTTGATTCTTCATAAACACTGCTATTGTTTACTTCATTTGTTGTCAGAGTAAGCTCTGTTTGTTTCTCAGCACAGCCATTGACAAAAAGTAGTATCCAAATAACCAACATAGTTCTATGCATTATTACTCCCTTCACATAAGATTTTACTCATTATAGTATAAAACTATTTAATCACATCTAGAACTTGACTTGCAGCACCATCTGTTTTCTCATCAGCTACTTCTACAACTTTATCCGTTGCCATATCAGTCATTGATGAAGATGTTGGTAACGCAGCAGCAGTAGCTTCAGCTTCTATTTTTGTCTCAACAACATCACCAACTTTTAATGACTCTTCTGAAATATTTGATACCGTAGTAGTTGCATTAGCCTCAACTGCTGTTGCATTGCTATCTACAGCATCACTTACTGTTGAAGTTACTTTCTCTGTAGCACTTTTTGCCATATTTGCAGTACCTTTTGCTGCTGAAGTAACTGTATCACTTACTTGTGAACACCCTGCAAATGTAAATGTAGCGATTACTACTGCCGATAATATCTGTTTTGTCATAGTTTTTCCTATGTATATAAAATTTTCTCTTAAGAAAAGAGATTGTGTTATTATATTTTAATTTAACTTTTTATGTTGTTAAGTAATTATTGTAATTTAAATCTCTAAAATAAAAGAAGTATCTCCATAGATCTTACCGTTGATTTATAATTCAACCTTATGTTCACCTGCATAAAAATTTCGTGTACGCCTATTGTGTTTAAATGTATGTCTCTTAAAGAGAGAACTTAACTCCTCTTTTTTATGATTAGTTTTTTTATTTTATATTAGTTTTCTATATTATTAGTAAAAGTATACACTTTTCCATTTTTTGGACGAAAATCTATCTCTTCGTAAAAACCATTCCCTCTACATAACGATTAAGGGCCAAAGTATCGTAAATATCCACCCCCCCCCAACTGTTAAACTCATCAGAATTAAGCCAAGATGATGTGTTATCTTGGACTTTGAAATGTCTTAGTAAATGTATTTCCAAATCATCTCTTCACAAAATGCTGATAATCTTTAATTGTGTTCCAGTCTCCACCCCATTTCCAACCATATTTTTTAAATACTTTTGTGGCTGGGTCACTCTTAAGTAGCACTGCTCGGTTTTTCAAGTTATCTACATTTTTATGGACTCGTTTTTTATATTTTAAAGAAGCTTTATGAGAAATGTATCCTTTTTTTGAAACATAAGGGTTTTCTATAGGGTTAATATCTATTGCTTTTCCATAAGCATGTTTTGACCATTTTTTCTTATTTCCTGTTGTTGGTCGACAATTAAATGCAGAGGTATTATCTGCTTCTATTGATTGCCAGTCATTCCCCTGGTAGTCACTGACTAACTGCATTTTATTAATGGGATAATTTATGTTGTATAAATTTTCAAAAATAGTGACAACCTCTTTGGCTACATCTTTATGAACAATAAGCTCTCCAATACGTATATTGCCAGAGAAGTCTAAATGGTTTAACTGAATATAGCGTAAATTAGTCAACGATACAGGGCAGCCTTTTCTCCAAGAATTTCCCTTTATCATACGCTTTTTAATATCTGGAGTTATTTTAGAAATATTTGAGTTAAACTCAGCAAAAAGAAAAGTACTAAAAAGAGCTGTAAGAAGTAGAATTTTTTTATTAATTATCATGAGGTTCTTTCCTATAATATTTTTAAATATTATAGGAATAAAAAGTGTTATATTCGTTGAGGCATCTCATCTTTAAAAGCCATTTTTTCAGCTTTTGAAAGAATTTTCATGGCACCTTCATCCATTACTATTTTAGCAAGTAGACTACCAAGCTGCGAACATGAAGCTCTTGAAGCTCCTATTTTTTTCTCTAAAATTTTTGAACCATCTGGGTAACCTATCATAGAGTTAATGGTTACAAGATCTTCTTCTATGGTGACATTAACAGCCACGGGTGCTGAACACCCTGCTCCGATTTTAGCAATAAAATCACGCTCTAAGGTTGAACATAAAAAAGTATCTTCATCATTTAAAACTTTAACTATTTCACGAACTTCATCGTTTGCAGAGACAATCTGAATACCTAAAGAGGCTTGACCCATTGGAGGGATCATGATATCAAGAGGGAGTTTTTCTCTATAAGGAATATCTTTTAGCAAGTCCAAACGGTCAAGACCGATAAACGCTAAAATAATCGCATCATATTGACCTTCAGCCAGTTTTCTAAGACGGGTATTTACATTTCCTCTAAGGTCTTTTACTTTTAAGTCAGGACGCACAGAAAGAAGTTGCATTCTACGTCGTAGACTTGTTGTTCCTACCACAGCACCTTTTGGCAAGTTATGAAACGATGTATACTTATGAGAAAGAAAAACATCAGACTGGTCTTGACGCTCAGTAATGGCTGCAAGTTCTAAACCCTCAGGCATATAAGTTGGTACGTCTTTTAGCGAGTGTACTGCCAAGTCTGCATTTCCTGCCAGCATCTCATCTTCTAGCTCTTTGGTAAAGTGTCCTTTACCACCGATGAGTGCTAAGGGTTTATCTAAAATCTTATCACCCTTGGAGGTGATTTTATTTAGTTCCACAGTGATGTGTGGAAATGCTTTCTCTATTCTATCTTTTACATGGTACGCTTGCCAAAGAGCAAGGTCGCTTGCCCTAGTTGCTATGGTTAATTGATTCAAAAAAACTCTCTTTTATTTTAATAGATTTTGGAAAAAACTCACTACATCATCAAAAAATTCTATGATAGAATCCATGATGTCTGTCGTTCATTTTGTATCTTCGTCTTTTTTACTCTCATTTTTATCTTCACTCTTTGCAGGTTTATTTTTTACAAACTCTTTATATTTTGTTCGACTTGGATCCCATTTACCATCAAGATAAACGGTTGGTGTACCAGAAACCATTGACTTTGTTGACATATCTTTGTCAAATGTTACCTCTTTTTGAATCTCTTCTGTATCAATTTGAGCTTCAGTAATATTCAACTTATACTGTTTATTCAAATCAGCCAATACTTTGGTCGCATTCACTTCTCTAGGATTAACTTTAAAATTATACATCTCAATCATTTTGTCATTATTACCTTTGTTCTGCTCAACCAACATAGCTCTGGCAATAATATCAGAAACTGGGTGAATTCTTAAAAGTGGAAAATGGTAATAGTAAAGTGCAAATGTATCAGGATTGGCTTTTACAGCGTTATAAATCTCTGGAACGATGGTTTGACAAAATGGACACTGAGGGTCAGAAAAAATAACCAACTTATGCTTGGCATCTTTCTTTCCAGCAATTAAATGTTTTGCATCATAAACCTCTGATTTTAACTCAGGCTTCATAGTTTTTTTATAATCTTCACCTGTCTCCATGTTAATCAATACAGGAGCAGTCCAACCATCTTTAACAAATAAAGTCTCAGGTACTGTTACTTTATCAAATATGGTTGGGCTTTTTTTAACATTGGCATGAATATTTACAAAAAACACTTCCCAACCTTTTGGGTCATCTAAAAGTTTTGTATCTACAATATCAACACTGGTTACTTTAACTTGGTCATTCTTGACCATATAGTTTTTTATATAACTCTTTACATCATCTTCATCTGCTGCAGCACTAAGGCTTAATGTTGTTATGACTGCTAGACTCAATAATTTCGACATCAATGACATCATCGTCTCCTTGTTTATTTATATTCGTTTTATTTTTTGAACTCGGTATTGTACCACCTAATTGTAAATAGAAAGTATATAAAAGTGCAATTAATCCTAAAATATCAGAAAAAACTCCTGGAATAATTAAAAGTATCGCTCCTAAAAAATATGAAGTCGCAGAGTCATGAAAACTTTTCATATTTAATTTTCCACTCACCAACGACCCCATACTCTTTTGCATCGTCATGGCCCCATTTTTAATAAGTCCCATTCCTATTACAATGGTAGTACCTATCCAAATAACCGTCCATAAAAATCCTATCTCTGACCCTACAGCCAAAGAGAAATAGAGTTCAAGTAAAATATAGGGAATAATTATTAACATTACGCCAACTTCTTCATAATATTCTCAACCAAACTTTCTATAGCTAACTCTTCTTTTTCCAGTCCATCTCTGCTTATAAGTTCCACTTTACCCTCGCTAATGTCATTACCAATCACCACAGCATAAGGTATACCTATCAGCTCAAAGTCTTTTACCTTCACACCAAAACCTGTTTTTTTATCAGCTCTGTCATCTAAAATGACATCAACACCTTTGGCTTGAAGTTGGGCATATAGCTTCTCTCCTGCCTCCATCTGCTCTGCATTTTTAGCTTTAGCAACAATAATATTAACCAAAAAAGGTGCAGACTCTTTTGTCCAAACACACCCTTTTTCATCATGGTTTTGCTCGATAATCCCTGCAAGTAAACGACTCACACCAATTCCATACGTTCCCATCACAAAAGGTTCTAACTTTTGATTTTCATTTAAAAATTCTGCTTTCATCGCTTCAGAGTAAGTGGTTCCCAGTTGAAAAATATGTCCAGCCTCTATCCCTTTGGTTTGACTCAGTCCACCACCACACTTAGGACAGACCTTTTCATCTTCTGCTATTACTTCTAGGTTTGCTCCAAAATCACAGCTGTCACACACCATAATGGTATCTTCACCAGAGTCAGCCAACACCATAAACTCTTTAGAACCTGCTCCACCTATGGCTCCAGAATCAGCCTCAACTACTTTAAAGTCAAGTCCTAAACGAGTAAATATCTTCTTATAAGTCTCTTCCATCAAAGCAAACTCTCGCTCCATATCTTCTACTGTAGCATGAAAACTGTAAGCATCTTTCATAAGAAACTCACGACCTCTCATAAGCCCAAACCGAGGACGAACCTCATCACGAAACTTCCAGTTTATTTGATAGACATTTAATGGGAGTTGTTTATAGCTCTTTACTGTTTGACGAACCAAGTTGACCATCGCCTCTTCATTGGTTGGGCTTAAAGTAAAATCATTGTCATGTCTGTCTTTAAATCGAAGTAACTCTTTACCAAACTTCTCTGCACGTTCTGTCTCTTCCCAAAGTGCCAGAGGAGTAACCATAGGCAAATGTACCTCATTACACCCTGCTTTGTCCAACTCATCTTTAACAATGGCTCTTACTTTATCCAATGTAATTTTTCCTAATGGTAAAAAGTTATAGAGTCCAGACCCTCCCGATGACTGTATAAACCCTGCACGAAGCAAAAGTATATGTGATGTTAAAACTGCATCACTTGGAGCTTCTTTTAAAGTTGGTATTAATAGTCTTGAAAATTTCATTTTTGGTATCCTTTAACATGATGCTCTTTCTTATACTTTTTAAGATTAACACCATCGGTTGTAATTTTAAATATCTCTTTTATAGCATCAACTCTTTTGGTTGAATTTAATTCGGCTGAACATTGGCGTAAATTATAAGTGGCATCATGTAAAAACCGGTTAAACATCTGTTCTGCCATTTTTTGCATGTTTTCTTTGTACTCTTCGGGTACAAACTTTTTACTTATCGCACGACTCAACTCTTTCTCTATAGCAACATTTGCTTGTAGTCTCATATCTTTAATAATAGGTTCTATAGAGAGTTTACGAAGCCACTTGTAGAAGTCGTCTTTAAACTTTTCAACAATATCAACAGCCCTTGTTGCCTGTACTTCTTTTAATGCATAATTCTCTTGCGATATAGCCTTTAAATCATCTATTCTAAAAAGCTGTAACCTCTCTAGTCCCATATCATCTATGTCTCTAGGAATCGCCATATCAAACCAGACTCTGTCAAGGTTCTCATTCTCTATCATCTGTGGTTTTATAATAATCTCTTTAGCAGAAGTAGCAGAGAAGAGAAGACGATAACGATTAATATACTTATGATAATTTTCCATGGTATCAGCTCGTGCATTGTCGCCAAGTTCATTGGCAATCTTCTTTGTCTTCTCTTTATCTCTACCCAAGAGCAGAACATCACATCCCAAACGTAGAAGATTTTTCGCTGCAATGATCCCCATCTCTCCAGCACCAATAATGACAGCTGTCATACCTGAAATGTTATCACCATAAATTTTATGGGCCTGCGTAACAGCAACCGAGGAGATAGAGATGGGATGGTTAGAGATATTGGTAACGTTACGAACCTCGGCTGCACACTTAACGGCATAAGAGATAACACGGTTCAGTTTCCGTGCTGCTGTACCATGATGAAAAGAGAAACGATAGGCCTCTTTTACTTGTCCTGTTATTTGAGATTCCCCAATGACAATAGAGTCTAGTGATGAAACTACCGAAAATATATGTAAAATAGCCTCTTCATTGTCATAACGATGAACCAACTCTTTAAGCACATAAAAGTCAACTTTTGAACGTTTACTCAATAGACCTAAAATGGTATGATACGATGAAAAACCATCATTGGTTGAGACTGTTATCTCAACACGATTACAAGTAGAGACAATATAGGCTTCCTCTATAAAATCAAAATCAGTCAACTGTGTGAGCATCTCTCTTCTCTCATCATCAGATGAAAAAGCCAATTTCTCTCGAATCTCTTGTTCACAATTTTTATGTGTAAATGAAATAACTTGATAATACACTTAGGACTCTCTTTCTATCATCGCTTTGGCTATGTTTGACAAATCTTTTTCACCCAAAGATTCCATAAGTGTTATAGCTTCGAGTATGAGAACTTTTGCCTCGTCATACGACTTTTCAACTATCTTATGCTCTGCCATTTTTATTTTGATCCACTGTTCATCTCCACAGCTCAATCGTTTTCTATGCAATGACACCAGCTTTTGTTGTTCAGCACTCTCTAATTTTTCATAAAGATACATATATGGTAAAGTTACTTTACCCTCAACAAAGTCATGAAGTGCTGGCTTACCTAAAGTTTTACTCTCTGCCGTAATATCTAAAATATCATCTATCATCTGAAAAGCAATACCTAAACTACGACCATAAGTTCTGTATGGCTCACGAGATTTACCTGCCAAGATAGCTGCAGCTTCTGCAGAAGCTTCCATCAGTGATGCTGTTTTTTGGTACAACATCTTCAAATAAGCATCTCGATTGGTATGAAACTTACGTGAAAGCTCCACATCGGCAAGCTCTCCCAAGCTCAACTGAACAACAGCATTCGAGACCACTTTTGCCACCTCTGGAGATATACTGATCAATTCAAAAAAAGCTTTAGAATAGAGTATATCACCCATCATTATGGCTGTTTTATTACCTTCACTGGCATTAACTGAGACTTTACCTCTACGGGTATTGGCATCATCTATTACATCATCATGCAATAGACTTGCAGCATGAATCATCTCAACTGTTGCAGCTGTTTTCACAACTTTTAAATCATTTCCAGCAATTTTCAATATGAGTTTTGTACGTAAGCGTTTACCATGTGGTAAGTTATGATAGAGCGATGATACATAAGTATCACCAAGCTCTTGAACATACTGTTCTATCTTTCGTTCAACGGCATTTATCACCATTAATTCCTTGTTGTTGGTTTATATTTTTATTCACATTGAGTAACAATGTTACCCATAAGTTCTATATACAAACTACCTGTTCTTTCATCCAGTTCACTGTCGATAACCATTGCAGTTATCATCTGCTCCCACTTATCTGTAAGCCCAGCTTCTTCGATAATCTTTTCAGCTACTGCAAAACGTCTAAGTAATGTGTCAACCTCTTTATCTACGATATTTTGATTGGCCGTTCTTGAGATTGCAAAATATTGATCCTTTGGATTTCCTCCAAAGGTTCCTCCGTTAAATGAACCCTCATCATCATCAAAGTCGCCATCATCCATCTCATCTAATTCGTCATTAAAAGATTTCATTTATCTATTTTCCTTTATTATTTTAAAATTTAAATTATTATAGCTAATGTATCTAATGAGAAGTTAAAAATATAAAAACATCCCCTTTAGCTGGATATTATGACACAAGAGTACATCGAAGCTACACTCTTTAACTACAAAATTGGTCAGCTACTGACATATGAAATTAGGCTGTGTTACTCTTTAGCTCCTCTAAAACCAAACGCACCTTTTTTGCCATTTTTATCTACACGATAGATAACAGCATACATCAAAGGAACAAAATAGAGGTTCAGCACCGTTGCCCATGCGATTCCGAAACCTAAACTAATTGCCATAGGTTGTAAGATGAGGGCTTGACCTGAAGCGAAGAACATGAGGGTTGAGAGACCCAAAACTGTAGTAACTGAGGTTAAGACAATAGGACGTAAACGTTGTCCTGCCAACTCCAGCAGCTCTTCAAAATTCTTTCCTTTTCGGATGAACGACAGCATGATTAAGCCGTCGTTTACCACAACCCCAGCCAAACCAACAATTCCCATGGCTCCTGGCATACTGAGGTTTAAGCCCATCAACTTGGTCCCTACCAATACCCCAAAAACAGAGAGAGGAATAATCGCAACAATAATCAGAGGTTGAAAAAATGAGTTGAACATCCAAACCAATGTCAAGAAGATTAAAAATAGAGCAATTAATCCTGCTTGTATCATCTCTCGTTGTATTTTTGTGTTCTCTTTCTCTTCACCTTTTATAATGACTTTTATACCACGCTCTTCTATCTTTTTGAGTAGTGGCTTTAAACCTTTCATCACCTCAGAAGGCACCAATATATCTTTGTCCACGCTGGCATAGAGTGAACGTACCTTTTCACCATCCTCTTTAAAGAGCCGTACCAAAGTTTTTTGATAATAGAAATCACACACCTCGCTTAGTACCACCACTTGACCATCGGGGGTGGTGAGTCTAAAGTTGTCGATGCTTCCTTTTTGATCCTTGTATTGGTCTTCTATCTTTATCCGTACCAAACCTTCATCATTAAACATCTTTCCATACTCTGCTTTGAAAAACGAACCCCTTAACGCTTGAGTAATAAACCCTTCGCTCAAACCTAAAGATTGTCCATATTCATTAACACGTAATTTTAACTCACGCTCTCCCTCAGTGGCATTGTTACCAATGTCATGCACCCCTTTAACGTTGGAGAGGTTCGCTTCTACTTGTGCCATGGCTTCCATGACTTTGTCTGCTGAGGGGTGTGCAAAACCTATCTCAACATCATTTCCTACCATTCCTGTCTGTTGAGCATAAACATTAAACTCTTCAAAAACCTTTTCACCATTGACTTCAAGTGCCTTCATCTCTTCTAAGATATTAGCCTGTATCTCTTTTACAATCTCTTGTGCCCGTTTTTGACGTATCATGTTACTATCGTCATACTCTAAGGAGAATATAGGATTGATGTATTTGTCAAAAATATTCTCTGGTGCTTTTTCATAAAGATTAATAAAAATCTGAAAAAGGTTCTCTCCTGTATTAAAGGTCTGGTCAGGATTCATCTTAAACCCAATAACCGAAGTAACAGAATCCACAGATTTTTTATCTAAATGCTTTAAAAGTGCCTCTTCTATTTTAGTGACATAGCCTTCCGTCTCTACCAACTCATGATTAATGTTGACTTTACCATTCAGATAAACCTGCTGCACATCAAACTCAGGAAAAAGCTGAAATTTGGTAATTTTCGCCATGCCTACAGTTCCTAAAAGAATAAGTGCCACTAAAACAAAGAGTGCTTTCCCTTTGATTTGAAGCAAATAGCCCAATATTGATTTATAGGAACGGCTTAAGGCATTCCAAAAAGAGCTCTCATTCTTATCTGTATTCTCTATTTTTCCTATTGAAAAGAACTCTTTGGCATGAATAGGTAAAAAATAGAAGGCTTCAAAGAGGGAACTTATAAGTAAAATAGAGATCATAATCGGTAAGACCTGCATAAACATTCCCATTTTACCACTCATAATCAACAGAGGCAAAAATGCAAATACGGTGGTTAATGTTGCCGTTAAAATCGCAGGAAACATCTCTACCGAACCATCTATGGCTGCCTCTCGTGGGCTTTTCCCCATCTCTATATGTCGGTAGATATTTTCTGCCACAACAATTGCTTCATCTACCAACATCCCTAAGGCAATTAACGCACCCATCAGTGTCAGCATGTTCAAACTGTAACCAATACTGTCAGCAAATATCAAGGTTATCATAAATGAAGCAGGAATACCCACACCCACCACCAAAGCGATACGCAAATTCAAACTAAAAAAGAGTGCCAGCATCACCAAAACAAGACCAAATAAGATGTTTGATGAGACCAAGTTCAAACGATTTTTAATCCAAATAGAAGTATCAGTATAGGCTTCAAATGTTAATTTATCTTTATATTTTAGATTGTACTCTGCCAATATTTTCCGTACCTCTTTGGTCAAAGAGATGGCATTTCCCTCTTTGGTCTTTTGAATGTCCAGTGAGACATTCTGTTTCCCATTATAGTGTGAAAGTTGGACAGGGTCAGCCAAACCAAGCTTTACATGGGCAATGTCCCCCAAATAGAAACGTTTGCCATTGACAGAGAGCATGCTTTGCTCCAAACGCTCTTTACTCTTTTCACCATTAATGGTTGAGATATAGAGGTGATTACCCTGCTCTTTAATGGTTCCAACAGGAAAGATAGAAGAGAGCGAAGAGATGGCTGAATAAACAGCTGTTTTAGAGAGACCATAAGCATCTATTTTTTGCTGGTCTAGGGCAATAAGTATCTCTTCATCGGACTCACCACGAATAGCAATATCACTCAAATCAGAAATAAGCGTTAAGCGTGTTTTTAAATCATCAGCTGCATCTACCAACTCACTAATGGGTACATCACCAGCAATGGCGACTAAAATAAGGGGGAAATTATGCACCACCACTTTAGCAATAGGTTCATCCATGTCTGAGGGAAAATCACGTCTGCTGTTCGAAATAATGTCTTTAACTTCACTCAAGACCATTTGATTGTCATTACCAGGCATTATGTCAGCCACAATAGAGAAAAAACCATTTTGAATGGTGGTATAGATGGTGTCTATCTCAGAGACAGCTTTTAACTCATCTTCAATATTTTTAACAGCCATCTTATCCAGTACATCGGCACTCGCACCCATATAGACACCCGTAACCGAAACTTGATCCAGCTGTGAAGGAGGAAAAATTTCTTTAGGTATACTCTTGTAAGCAAAAATCGACATAATAATCATAAAGACCATAAAGATATGGTTCAAGACAGGACGGTCTATGGCGAACTCAAGAAATTTTCTAATCATTATTTTACTTTATATCGCGACTAAGTAAATTTTCTTTATAATTAATCTCTTCAAGTTTTATTTTTAGAATCTCTTGTTCCTCTTCAAGGGTTAACTTTATGCTCTGAAAATGTGCAATATGTCTACTCTCATAATAGATTTGATTGTCTAGATAAATATTTGGTAAGGTTAAAAGTAAAACCAATGTTGTCATAAAAAAAGTAATCAGTATCATACTTCCTGTTACACCATTCTCTTCTTTAATTTTTATAGCTTTAGTTTTTTCAGACAATCGACTATCCTTTAAATATAAATGTTCTTAATTTTGCAGAGCGTGAACGTGCATTTACTTTGAGCTCTTCTTTTGTTGCTGTTATAGGTTTACGTACCAACATTTTACCCAGTTTATGGTCTTTGCTACAGGTACAACGCATCGCGTGAGGGTCACAGATACACGCTGTTGTCCACTTCTTATACCTATTTTTAACCAATCTATCTTCTAAAGAGTGGAAAGTAATAAGTGAAACGATTGTTCCATTTAACGCTCCTGCTTTAAACTTCTCTTCTAGTACATCTAAAAGTCCTTCTATCTCACCGAGTTCATTGTTAACCTCTATACGTATACCTTGAAACGAAAGTGTGGCTGGGTGAATCTTTCCACCTTTAGGCACAACTTGAGAGATAATATCAGCGAGTTCTTTTCCACTTTTTATACTCTTTTTACTTCTAGCCTCAACAATGGCAGCAGCAACCCGTTTATAGGAACGTACTTCACCATAGTGGTTTAAAATATACTCCAACTTCTCTTGGTCATAATCATTCACAACCTCATAAGCAGAAAGCTCTGCTGTTGCATCCATACGCATATCAAGAGTTTCACTAGAGAAAGAGAATCCCCTATCCATTTTATCCAGTTGCAAAGAGGAGACACCAAAGTCAGCTAAGACTCCTGTTAGGGGTTGCTCTTTTAAAGTAGGAAAAGTATGTGCAAATGTTCCTTTATAGAGTCTACTTCTGGTTGAAAAAGGCGTTAATCGCTCTTTAGAAAAAGCCAATGCTTCATCATCTCTGTCAATTCCAATATGCTTAATTTTCTTATAGCTTTCCAACATCGCTTCAGAGTGACCAGCATAACCCAAGGTACAATCTACAAAATACCCCTCTTTAATGGTTGAAAATCCATCCAACACTTCATTTAGTAAAACGGGGATATGGGGAATATTCATTGCTCACCTTTATAATTATTCGTTTTTCATTATTCACTATTAGTTAAAACGATATAATACCAAAAATAAATAACAAGGGTATTTTAATGGATACACATCTGCTTCATGAACTCAAACATATTTCACATTCAATGTTTTCTAAAAACTATTTTGGTGTTTTTCATGGTTCTATTTCAGCCAAAGTATCAATTAACTCTTTTATCATCAACAAAAAAGAGACCATACTGGATGATGTGGGTGAAGATGATTTTTTGAAACTTGCTTGTGACAGAGAAAAAGATTATAGATGGAAAGAAGCTTCTCATGATGTTGACATTCATAAAGCAATTTATACCACCCTACTTAATGCAAAATATATCTCCTATACCATGCCTCCCTATGCTACAGCCTATTCATTAAATCATGATATTTTGGTTGCAAAAGATTATTATGGTGCTACCCTACTGGACACCGTACACATTTATGACCCCAAAGATTTTAAAGATTGGGAAGATAGAGCAGCAGATGAAATTAGCCATTATTTAAAAAAGAACACCAACCACCTTCTACTTATAAAAGGTTTTGGACTCATCTCATACGATAGAGACTTGACTGAAATGGTAAAAAAAGTTGCTATACTAGAAAATAGCTGTCGTTTACTCACCATTAACTCGGTTAACTAATTTTAAAAAAAAACATTTAAAATATATAGAAACATAAATTAATTTAATATTAATTAACTTAAATATATAATACTAACGAATGATATAATCAATTTACAAAAATTCTAAGGAGAGACAATGAAATTAAAATATTCATCATTATTATTAGGTTTATTACTGCCAATATCTTACGCAACAGCTGAGGTATCACTTATTCCACCAGATGCAAAAGCTGGAGAGTGTTATGCTAAAGTTGTTATTCCTGCAAAATATAAAAGTGTAGAAGAGCGTGTTCTTGTTCAAGAAGCATCAAATAAAATTACTATTACACCAGCGAAATACGAGTGGGTTGACGAGAAAGTTGAACTTACTCCAGCCAGCAAAAAACTTGTAACCGTTCCAGCAACGTACAAAAAAGTAACAGAAACCATCGAAGTTAAACCTGCTACTCGTAGTTGGCATACAAGTTTAAAGCACAACTCTGCACCAGTAAGTAAAGAGATTTTGGTTGCTGCAAAGCTTAAAGGTGTAGACTTAGAGAATGCAACTCCAAACAGTTGTTTTAAAGAGTACTTTACACCAGAAACATACAAAACAGTTACAGAAGAGATTGTAGTACAAAAAGAGACAACCAAACAAGAGATTGTTCCTGCTGTTTACGAAACGATAGAGAAAACTATTGAAGTTAAACCTGCTTCTAAAAAAACCATTACGGTACCAGCAACTTATGAATTTAAAGAAGAGCGAATACTTGTTGAAAAAGAGAAAACTGTCTGGAAAAAAGGTACAAATCCTGCTCAAAAACTAAACGGTGCAACTGGTGAAATTATGTGTTTAGTAAAAGTACCTGCTGTTTACAAAACGGTTAAGAAAAAAGTTGTAAAAACCCCTGCAACAACTAAAGTTATTGAGATTCCTGCTGAATCTAAAACCATTAAAGTTAAAAAACTTGTTTCTGCTGCTGAAGTAAAAACAATTACTATTCCAGAAGTCAAAAAAACTATTGAGAAAAAAGAACTTGATACTAAGTCTGAATTTTCATGGGTAAAAGTTGGAGATAGCGTTGAAAAAGGTTTAACCTATACAGGACATAAAGTTTGTCTATTGGAGTCACCTGCTGTTAACAAAAAAATCACAAAAACTGTACTTGACACTCCTGTTTCTACAAAAGAGATTGAAATTGCAGCAACATTCAAAACTATAAAAGTTAAAAAGTTGGTTGAAGAGGCTAAAGAAGTTAAAACTCCAATTGAAGCAGTATATAAAATGCTTGCTAAAAAAGAGAAAGTTTCAGAGGCACACCAAAGTTGGGAAAGAATTCTTTGTCAAACAAACATGAACAAAGATGTTATATTAAAAATCCAAGAAGCTCTTCAAGCTAAAGAGTACAACCCAGGTAAGATTGATGGTGTTCTCGGTAGAGATACAAGAGTAGCACTTGACAAATACCAAAGAGATAATTCACTAGCAACTGGTGGAATTACTTACGAAACATTAAACTCACTTAACGTAAGTCTTTAATTGTTTTTCCTTATTCCCATCATCTTGATGGGAATAGCTATCTTATAAAATTATATAATTCCATTTTACAAACATCTACTTTATAACGGAAACCCATCCAAATCCCAAATAGATAAGTGAAGCCAGTCCAGCAGCTATTAAAGCATACGGCATCTGAGTTCGTACATGCGATATGTGATCACAGCCACTCGCCATAGAGGAAATAATGGTGGTATCAGAAATAGGTGAAACATGATCACCAAAAATCCCTCCTGAAATGACAGCACCTATCATAAGAGGTATCGGTAAACCAAAAGTTGCACCCAAACCTAAAGCAATAGGCATCATAATAGAAAATGTCCCCCAACTGGTTCCCGTAGAAAAAGCTGTTAAGGCTGAAACTAGAAAAACAAGCAAAGGTAAAACAAATGGTGAAACTTCTGATGATTTCATCATCTCTGCAATATAGTCTGCTGTTCCCAACTCTTTAATAACCATTCCAATAAGAAATGCCAAAAGTAAAATAAGAGCAATAGGTATCATGTCTGCAATACCCTCATAGAGAGAGTCAAAATACTCTTTGTGTTTTAAATAGCCTTTAGAGAGATAATAGATATAAGTAAATATTAAAGTAGAAATCACAGCATAAAAGACAGAAGTAGAACCACTTCCTTTTAAAATATCACCATTACCAGTATAGTATAAAGAGAGTGGAACCATTAAAACTAGGACAATGAGAGGTAAAACCATTGCCCATGGTGAACGATGTCTGCCCTCTACTTTAGGTACGATATCTTCAAACTTAACAGCTTTTACTTTACGCATCGGGCCGATATTAATATTAAAAAATATGACAGCTAAAACCATAAAAATAGTAATAAGAGAGTAGAAATTATAAAGTATCGACTCTATAAGTAAAGAAATTCCGTCACCCTCTATAACCTTATCATTAATACCTGTTACGATGAGACCTAAAAGTAAAGCACCCCAAGCATTGAAAGGAATGAGTGAACAGACAGGAGCAGAGGTAGAGTCACAAACATAGGCTAACTTTTCACGGCTTACTCCATGTTTGTCACAGAGAGGTTTGGCTACTGTACCTGCTACCAAAGCTGTAATGGAAGACTCTATAAAAATTATAATCCCTAAGAAATATGCCAACAACAACGCTCCTTTAGGTGAGTCGAGCGTTTGTTGTTTTTGACTCAGATATGATACAAACCCCTCTATAGCACCTGAACGGGTCAAAAGCTTTATAATGGAACCCACCAAAACAACGAAAAGAATGGTTTTGGTTATCCATCCTTCTGCAAACAAGCCTATAAAGTCATCTAAAAGAGCTATTAACGCTATAAATGGATTAAACCCATGTAATACCAGCTCTCCTAAAAATATACCTGATAAAAGAGATACCACGACATCTTTTGTTATAATTGCCATGATGATGATAAAGAGTGGTATAAGTACGGAGAGAACCCCTAAATTTTCCATGATTTTTCCTCATATTATTTAATTTAAAATTTTAGGAATTATAACATTATGAAAACATTATCCATATTAACATTGACGCTTACATTTTTTACAGCTTGTCAAAGTAACCCAACTGCTCCAATAGCCCAAAAAATTAGCCCTATTATACAGATAAAAGAGAAAAAAAACATGATACAAATTCCAGATGATTCCTCTCAACTTCTTATAGTCAGCACTAAAAATTGGAATGCAAAAAACGGGACACTACAACGTTATGAAAAAATAGATAAAAAGTGGGAGAAGTTTGGAAAACCTATCTCTATAATTTTAGGACGTAATGGTTTAGGCTGGGGAAAAGGATTGCACACAACACCAGACAATGCACTCTACATAAAAAAAGAGGGTGACGGAAGAGCTCCAGCTGGTCTTTTTACTTTAGGCAATGGCTTTGGGTATAATAATTTTAATATAAGCTTCCCCTACTCTACCTACAAAACAACCGACCACTGTGTTGATGACAGCAACTCCCAATGGTACAACCAAATTATAGACAGTAAGAAAATCAAAAAAGATTACAAAAGTTTTGAACATATGAAGCTAAAAAATCATCTCTATAAGTATGGAATTACCGTTAACCATAATCCTAAACAGATAGCAAATGCTGGTTCATGTATTTTTATGCATATAAGAAGTGAAAACGGTAAAGGAACTGCTGGTTGTACAGCCATGAAAGAGACTGAGATCATGACCATACTCAAGTGGTTAAAGGAGAAACAAAAACCACTGCTATTACAGTTACCAAACGAAGAGTTATTAAATGTAACTCTATAATTTACCAATTATTCACTATTATTTTAATAGACCCAATTGCCGTAAGAACGGTTTTACATCCAATGATTTTTCTGCCAATTTACTAATCATTGTATCAAAACTGTTCTCCTTAGAAATCCATTTAGAAAGATTTTCTATGCAATATTTTTTCTCACCCGAAGTAAAACCATCATACTCTTGAAGTGCTTTTTGTATAATACTAATCTGATTTATATTAACATTTTGTCCCATTTTTAACCCTTTCTATATTATTTTAATCGTTATGATTAATTCTAACAAAATCTTACTATTAAAGATATATAAAAAAAAATCTAATATCTACACTTAATATAATATTTAACAAAAAAAAATATAATAAAACTTATTTTCCACTTATATTTTTTTAGATTTAAAGCTCTACTCCGTCCCAAAATTCATCAAAATCAAGATTGGTCATGTTTTGCTCTTTAGTAATAAGTTTTTCATTTTCTGAGTCAAAGTACTGCCCAAGGGCTTCATCTAGTATGGTATTGATATCTTTATTCAACAGTTTTGAATAATATTCCAAACCTTCTAATTTTTCTTTTTTTATTTCTATTTTTATCGTCTTTTCCATTTTTATCCTTCTATTATATTTATTTACCAAATAAGTAAATCAAATTTGGGAACATCACTATAACTAATAATGCCACCAATTGTAACAAAATAAAGGGAATAACCCCTCTATATATCTGCCCCGTAGTCACCAAGTTTCCTGCTGCACCCTTTAAAAAGAAGAGTGCAAAACCAAATGGTGGCGTTAAAAATGATGCCTGTAGGTTCAGAGCTATAAGTATAGCAAACCAAATAAGATCAATACCAAAAGCATGAGCAATAGGAAGCAGTATAGGCACTACTACAAAGGCAATCTCTATAAAATCTATAAAAAATCCTAAGAGAAAAATCACCAACATGGCTATGAGTATAAATGTCCATTTATCCCCCACTTCATCTCTAAAAAACTCCATTGCCATGACATCTCCTCCAAGTTCATTGAAAACCAATGAAAATGCTGTGGCTCCTATGAGTATCATAAATATCATTGAGGTCAATTTTACAGACTCTAACGAAGCATAACGCAGAAGTTCAAAAGAGAATCTACGCTTATAAAGTGCCAAAAGTAAAGCCCCTATCACGCCAATAGCAGCCGATTCGGTTGGACTTGCTATACCTGCAAAAATAGACCCTAAAACAGCCATAATAAGCAACAATGGAGCCACCATAACTTTTAAAGCCTCTATCACTACCTTAGAATACTCTTCTTCATTATTAATGGCTGGTGCAACCTCTTTATTAAAATAGGCATAAATTAAAATATATAATATATAAAGCCCAATAAGAAGCAATCCAGGGAAAACTGCAGCCCTAAATAGGTCAGCAACACTTAAGTGCATTTGGTCTCCCAAAACTATAAGTACGATAGACGGAGGAATAATCTGTCCCAAAGTCCCCGAAGCAGCAATCGAACCTGTAGCCAATTCAGGGGAATACTTATGTTTCAACATTAAAGGCAAAGCGATAAGGCTCATCATAACCACCGAAGCCCCCACTATTCCCGTACTTGCAGCAAGTATTGCACCCACAACCACCACCGAAATAGCCAAGCCACCTCGAATGCCTCCAAAAAGTTTTCCCATAGATAAAAGTAAATCTTCTGCTACCTTTGATTTTTCAAGAATTAACCCCATCAAAATAAAAAGAGGTACGGACATAAGCGTAATATTCCCCATGATCCCATAGACACGATAGGGCAACATATCCAAAACATTCATACCCAACTCATCAGAAATGAGTGCAAAAAAGAGTGCTACCCCTGCAAATACAAAAGCTACTTGAAAACCTGTCATGAGTAAAAAGAGGGTTAAAATAAACATCAACCACAAAGGGTCAATCCAAAAAACCAAATCTTGAATAGAAAAAGCTAAAAAGAGTATAACTCCTCCAAGTATCAAAAAGAAGTTTGTTTTAGACTCCAGTTTTGCATAAGCTTTAATAATTTCAGAGAGAGCTTGTAACACCAACAAAACAAAAGAAACAAAAAGCACCCCTTTGATAAGAAAGCGATGTGTCAGTCCCCCAGGGTCCGAAGAGACCTCATTTTGAACATAAGATTGAATCATCATCTCAAACGCACCATTTAGAAAAAAGAGTGAAAAAGGAATGAGTAAAAACAACATAGAAAATATCTGAATCATCGCTTTAGTCTCTTTAGAGTAATGGGAAAACATAATGTCCACACGAACATGTTTGTCATGTTTCAAAGCATAAGAGAGTCCAAAAAGAAATACAATATCAAAAAGATGCCACTCTACCTCTTGCAAGGCTATAGAACCTGCAGAAAACAGATAACGCATCATGGCATCGTAGCCTATGAGTAAGGCTAAAAGTAGAGCTAAAATGGCTGTTAGAAAGCCTATTTTTTTGGTTAGGGTGTCAATTAGGTAACTCATTTTTTATCCTTAAAAAATGCTTGTAGGGTGTTGTTTCCCAACGCACCACTAAAGAAAAAAGGCTTTTACTATCAAAAAAACCGTAGGTCGGGTTGCCCTCATCCCGACATCTGCTTATAATCTTTATTGTGCAATGAAAATTTTATATGCTAATATTTTTTCTCTGTATGGGCTTTTTATTTATGCTTGTTTTTGTCGGGATGAGGGCAACCCGACCTACTATAAATAATATTTTCAATATCAATCTTCAGTTTTTGTCGGGATGAGGGCAATCCGACATTTTTACTTCTAAAACTTAAACCCCTATATAAAACTCGGAGCATCATTAGCAAAAAGTATCAAATCACCTGCTTGTGTCTGCTCTATAAGCATCTCTTGCATTTTATCTTTACTTTCTAATTTTACTAGCTTACTCTCATCTACATTTTCTTGGAATATTCTGTAATTTAAGTCACCTGTTACTACAACCACATCGAAAACCTCATCGGCTCTTTGGGCTACCTGTACATTAAACTCATCATCTACCTCTACCAAGCCAGGGGTAATGAGAACTTTTCTACCTTTATAAGTAGAAGCCAAATTAAACCCTTCCATCATTCCATCAATGTTACCGTTAAAGCTATCATCTATAATTAATTTTCCTCCTGCGTCCATGCGTTGGAGCCTGTGAGGTGTTGGCTCTAAAGAGTTTAACTGTTTTTTAATACTCTCTTCATCTACATCTAAAGCTTTTGCTATCTTAATAGAAACAGCCAAGTTCATGGCATTAAATGAACCTAAAATATTTGCATGATAATCACTGTTGTTCATCTCAAAATCAAGACCATCAAGGGTGGCTCGTATGTTTGAAATATCTTTTCCAAAGGTATGTACATTTTTTTCTGGTTTTACCATAGCAGAGTCATGAACCCATGCCTCTTTTAATCTTTCCGAAGAGAGAATTTCCATTTTGGTATTTCGTATGTTCTCTAAACTTCCAAAGTACTCAATGTGGGCTGGTCCTATTTTACCGACCACTGCCAAGTGAGGATTTACAAACTTAGATATTTCAGCAATGTCCCCTGCTCCTCTTGCTCCCATCTCTACCACATACACCTCTGTATCTGTTGGCAAGTCATCGTTTATATCTTTTAAAACCCCACCAAAGGTATTGACAGAACGTGGTGTTGCATAGACGTTATATTTTGCAGAGAGTATATGTGCTATGTAGTTTTTAATGCTTGTTTTACCATACGATGCTGTTACCCCAATAACCACCATATTTGGCATAGACTCTAACTTCTTCTCAGCCTTTTTTTGAAAACCTAAGAAAAGCATTTTCTCCATCATGGCTGAAACCATGTAAGCTAAAAAGATAGGGATCACAACTGCAAAACTCTCATAACCCATGCCAACAAATTTCATCATCACTATAAAAAATGTAAAGAAAACCAAAGCAGCAAAAAATCGTTTAACGCGTCCTGTAAAGACTAAAGGTTTGTCTTGCTCTGAACGCCATTTATAAAGCATACCCATATAGACTACGGTAGCAATAATACTTAAGTTAAAGTATTTATTTAAAAGAAAGTACGCCAGAAGAGGGAATACAAAGTAGGCTAAATGCCACCATGTTTTGGTGTGGTGAAAGAGTACCCGTTCAAGTTTATAAGAGTACCACTGCATATTGGTCATAAAGTAGTAGCCAAGTGCCAGTACAAAGATTATGTTTGAAAGTATATTGATAAGTTCCATGTCTATTTTTCCTCTATTTTTTTAAAAGAGATATTTTATCATATTCGGACTTTGTTTAATTTGTATCTTTAGTTAGATTAGACTATAATTAAATAATAGCTTAAAAGGAGATATTATGCGTATTATATTACTCTCAGTTATGATATTGGGTTTCATCGGGTGTTCAAAGCCCAATGGAGGATTAAGCATTGCTTTTGAGGAGTTAGGAAGTGAGGTAAACTCCAAGTATGGTTCAGAAGGATTACGATACAGAAGTTCCATTAATATTAGTGGATTGGGACAAAATCAGGTCATCGGTGAAATTTTAACTGTTCCAGGAGAAGATCTTCCCGATACCTATGCCATACCGATTTTTACAGGTTGTTCAAAAGTTGCTGTCTCTGTTTATGACAATAATAGAACCATAAAAGATGTCGTCCGTGTTAAAAATACGCTTAATACCCTCATACAAAAGGAGTCTCTCTCTATTGTCTTAAAAACTGAGATTTACTTTATAGAGTTGGTACTAAAAAGGCTCTCCCAAAAAGGGGAAAAGAAGGAACTCAAAGCAAAAATCAAAAAACGCTATCATGTGCATAATGAAAGATATAGAGAAGCATTAGAGAATCAACTCTCATCACTACACAGTGAACATGATAAGCTAAATAAAGAGATACTTAAACAAAGAGCCACTATGGACAATATACCTACTGGTATTATGATTGCACATTGGAGTTCTAAAAAGAGTAAAAAAGCTAGAGGGTTTATCTCTTCTCTCTTTAATATTGAAAACAGTAAGGAGCTAAGCAGAGAAGGTTTTGTTGTCTTAGCTGGATTAAAAACAGAGTCAATCTGGCTGGGTGATGATTTTGCATGGTATGTGATGAACGACAAAGATGGTTCAGATGCTATTTTAGATAACAATGGATACATCGTTACCTACAAACTTTCAGCACGACATAGAGCCTACAGTGAAACTTTGGATTATCAATCACTGCTCAATACAAAGCTCTCATTATCAACAAAAGAGATTAAGAGCATCTTGGGTGGGACATATGCAAAACTTTTTCATGATAGACAAATAGAATTACAATTTTCTCTATCGAACATGATAAGCAGCACCAATACAGGAACCTTAACAGCACCAAGAAAAGATCTTTTTGAGTACCGATTTAAAGAAGATAATGAGTATGCCCAATCTGTCAAATACAACTATAAACGAACCAGTGGATACTCCGAAGTTTACTCTGTTCGTAGCAACATTGCAGATATCAAGAAGAGTCTAACCGATAAAGCAAAAACAAAACTTCAGAATTTAGAGTGTAGAGATAAAAACGCAGCTCTATCAAAAAGTTCCCGTGGTCAACCAAATATTTTTAATCAGAACCTATTAGATCAACTTGATTAAAAAAGAACATGAGCTTTTGCTCATGTTATACTACAACTGCCCTACTTCTATCTCATCACAAATAAACTTCGCATGTTTCAAAAAGAAGAAGTGGTCACCATCAAGTGGGTAGAGCCTACTGTTGTCTATAAGTCCTGCTATTTTCTCACCTGTGTAGAGTGGTGTTGCCGTATCATCTATGCCCCAAAAACATAAGGCTCTACTTTTAGACTTGGCAAACTCTGCTTCAAAATCTTCATCGACCACATTTTTAAATGTTTCATACATTTCATGACTCATCCCTTGTGCATCAGGGGCTACAAAAAGCTCTCTTATTTTTGTAAAGCCTAAAGGTTTTAAGAGTTTAAAAGTTGCGATTTTTACTTTAATAGACCAAGGTTTTTCTGTCACCACACCTGCTGAGGAGAGCAGTACCAAAGTAGGAGGGTTCAAGAGTGTTGAGACCTTACCACCAAAAGAGTGTCCCATAATAATTTTAGGTTTCACCTTTAAAACATCAAGAAACTTTTGAACAATCTCTCCATAATCTTTTGTGGTTAAAATCATTTCGTTAGAACTTGCTCCAAAGCCAGGCATATCCAAATAAATATGCTTGTACGATTTTAACTCTTTTCCAAAAGCCTGTTTCATTATCTCTTTATTGCTTCCCCATCCATGGAGAATCAGTACTAACTCTGTTTTACTTGGATTTACAATCTCATAACTGAGATTAAACAGTTGCTCTTTATAGCTTATCTCTTTTACTGCCATGGCATCACTTTCATTCTATTCATTATAATCTGGTTCTTCCTTTAATGTTTTGTACTGCTCAATATTTAAACGTTCTGTTTTTAGTTCATCATAACTTGCAGAACCCATCTCTAATGCTTTATAATGCTTAACAGCATCAAGAAATTCTCTATTTTTAGGAGAGTAGAAAAGTATAAGTTTTTGAATCAATACACCTTTTGGCAACATCGAAAGTATATAATCAGAGCGAACAGCTTCAACACTGTTTTCATTTTTCACGTGAGTATCTGAACTGACCCACTCTAAACAACCACTCTTTAAATTGTTTAGATATTTTAACAGTAAAATAGAATACAAAATATCTTCTCTAAAGCCCTCTTCTATAAATTCTAAATTGTCAAGATAACGTCTGTCAGCACAAATAGAAAGATAGCTGTCATCTTCTAAAATTTGTTTAAATGCCTCTTTTTGAGAACTTGACCAAATTTCATCATGCGAACTATAAACTTTTTGTAACGCCTCTTTTTCCCAAGGAAAAGCGTCAAGACTCTCTATTAGACTCTCTCTATTTGTCTCTTCCTCAAACTCGTGAGAAAAAACACTCTCTATCTCTTCTATCTGCTCTTTTTCACTTATCGAAGGCAAAAGCGTTTGATTGTTCTCCATACTTTTGTTGTTATCATCTTCTATAGTTGGAGTAATGGGCTGAACCACACTACATCCCGTAAAGAAAACTCCTATAATCATTACCATCGCTATTTTTCTAATCACTCTAATCCTTTTGCACATACAAATGCCGTTGAGAACGCCCATTGAAAGTTGTAGCCTCCCAACTCTCCAGTTACATCCAACACTTCACCTAAAAAATAGAGATTTTCTGTTGTTCTACTCATCATAGAGCTGGCATCTATCTCATCTGTAGAGACACCTCCTTTAGTCACCTCTGCTTTACTATAACCAAAAGTACCAGCTGGTGCAAAACTATAAGCTTTTAATACTTTAAGTTTCTCCCACTCTTCACTGCTTAATTTGTTAGATGTTTTATCTTCTATATTTAATACATCTAAAAATGTTTTGGCTACTCGACTGGGAATTCCTAAGCTACGGCTTATGTTTTTTTTAGATAATTTTAAACTATCTAAACTTAAAGTTGGTAGAAAGTCAATCTCTATCTTCCCTTTTTGCCAATAGAGTGATGCATCTAAAACAGCCGGTCCAGAGATTCCCTTATGAGCAAAAAGCAAGGCTCCGTTAATCTCTTTCTTTTTATTTTCTGTTTCAATGGTGATTTTAACATCTATGGCTATCCCACTTAATGATTTAAAAAAGAACTGCTCAGGTTGTACCGTAAAGCCAACCAATCCAGCACTTAAAGTATGCACTTCATGATGAAACGCTTTAGCAATTTCATAACCCACAGCTGTAGCACCCAATATAGGAAAACTTAAACCTCCTGAAGCGACCACTACTTTTTGTACAAGAACCTTACCTTTAGAGGTTGTTATTTCAAAAAGGTCTGATTCTTGTTCTACTTTTAGCACTTCTGTTTCTAACTGCAGAACATAAGAAGGAATCTCTCTTTTTAAGATATCAACAACCTCTTTGGCTGAATTTTCACAAAAGTACTGATTGTTCTTTCTAACAATGGGTCTTAAGCCTCGCTCTGTAAACCAATTCAATAGATCATTTTGATCAAAACGTTTAATAATATTACGTATAAAACGTTGGTTACCCAAGTAGTTATTTGGCTTTACTTTTCCATTGGTAATGTTACATTTACCACCACCAGAGACTAAAACTTTGGAGCCTACTTTACTGTTGTTGTCTATTATAAGAATGTTTTTCTCTTCAAGCAGAGCTGCCAACATCAATCCACTGGCACCTGCTCCTATAATCGCTATATCTACTTCTTTTTTCATAATGCAATTATATCAAATAATATTATTTATACCCCTACACTTAACAAATAATATAATAACAATGTATAAAATTGTTATTATATATTATAAAATAATAAATTTTACAATATATATTATTTAATAAAAAAATAATTTATTTTATGATACTATTCTTAGGTAAAAACATTAAAACTTCAAAGGATATGTATGTTAACTAAAAAGAGTTTATTATTATCAGTAGTGGCTGCAGCACTACTAACAACAGGGTGTACACAACAAGCAATACCAAAAGCAAAAACAGCTCCCGTATCAGCACAGAAAACAAGTGACGGTTCGTTTACTTTACCAGATGCCAAATCAGGTATGTGTTATGGAAAAGTTGTTATTCCTGCAAAATACAAAACAGTAACGGAAAAAATTAAAGCTACCCAGGAAGATACAAAACTTTCAATCATTCCAGCAACGTATAAAACAAGTACCGAGAGAATTTTAGATACTGCAGCAAGTACAAAAATTGTAGCTGTTCCAGCAACGTATAAAACAGAGAGTAAAACAGTAACTGTTTCTCCAGCATATTCAGAGTGGAGAAATGGTCTTCACCCAGAAGCAAGAGTTGCTTCATCGGCTGTTTTAGCTTCAGCAAAAGCTGGTGGAGTTAACCTTGAAGCTGCAAAAGCTGGTTCATGTTACTATGAGTTCTACGCTGCACCTCAGTTTAAAACAACAACAGAAAAAGTTTTAGCAACAGCTGCTTCTTCTAAAATTATTACAAAACCAGCTGTATTTAAACCAGGAACTAAAAAAATATTAGTAACTCCTGCCTCTACAAAACTTGTAAAAGTTCCTGCTACTTACAAAAATGTAACAGAAAGAATTCAAGTTGCTCCAGCTAAAAAAGTATGGAAAGAGACAAAATGTACAGATACAGATTGTGCTGTTGAAGAGATGATGTGTCTAGTTGATATTCCAGCTCAATACAACACTGTTACCAAACAAGTTGTTGTTACTCCAGAGACCACAAAAACTATTACTATTCCTGCTGTTTATAAAACCGTACAAATAAATGAACTTGCAGCTGGTGCCTCTACAAAAACTGTAACTATTCCAGCAACATATAAAACATTAAGCAAAACTCAAAAGATTTCTGATGCCAAATATGTATGGTCTGACTCTATGATGGAAAAAGCTGGTATGTCAAGAACTTCGGCAGTAATCTGTAAAGTAACCATTCCTGCTGTAACTAAAAAAGTTACAAAACAAGTTGTAGCTACACCAGCAGCGTCAAAAACAATCGCTATCCCTGCAACATACAAAACTGTTCAAGTAACCAAACTTGTTACTCCTGAAACAACTAAAAAAACTGTTATTCCAGCTACATTTAAAACTGTTTCTAAACAAGTTAAAGTATCTGACCAGTCAGTTAAATGGATGCCAGTTCTTTGTAAGTCAAGCATGACTATAGAAACAATTACTAAAATTCAAAAAGCATTAACGGCTGCAGGATTTAAAACACCAGTAACTGGTATGTTAGACGCTGCTACAAAAGCATCTGTAAAAGCTTACCAAACTAAAAAAGGTCTTACCGTATCTGGACTTTCTATTGCTACACTTAAAGATTTAGGTGTTCTTTAATATCTAACTAGGAAGTGGAGAGTTCACGCCCACTATTTTGTGAGGCTAAAGCCATCACTTCCGAGACAACAACTCTTTTGAGTTGTTGTTAATCTACTAACTCCATAACTTCTCCAAATGGAACATCACAAACTTCACTCATAACCCACAATGTATCAATCAATGGTTCATAGCGTGGAAAAGCCCCTTTTCCATCGGTAAAATAAATCAAAAACTTAAAATCTTCATTTAAAGCTTCAACATACTCAAACACAGGGCTAAAGTCTGTTCCCCCTCCCCCTTTTAGTGTCGGCTCCAATGGCTCTTGTGGG
>Ga0256840_1000370_pt1 | contig 46428 bp, 35 predicted proteins | sample 355202metaG_FD_185969 | JGI IMG/M metagenome (GOLD analysis project Ga0256840, IMG submission 185969) | Hydrothermal vent microbial communities from Mid Atlantic Ridge, Atlantic Ocean - 355-202 | ecosystem: Environmental > Aquatic > Marine > Hydrothermal vents | place: Atlantic Ocean: Mid...
TGCATATCTGCAATTAAAACAAACCCAATTATAGTTACTTGCTGACATTATATTATGATTACTCCCACTCAATAGTCGCAGGTGGCTTTGAACTAATATCATACACCACTCTATTTATCCCATCAATTTCATTAATAATCCTACGGCTCATCCCTTCTAGTACATCATGAGGTACATGGGCAAAGGTAGCTGTCATACCATCTACAGACTCTACCATACGGATACATACAGTGTTGTCATAGGTTCGATTGTCACCCATGACGCCTACAGATTGTACATTGAGTAGTACGGTAAAGGCTTGCCATACTTTGTCATAGTAGCCTGTGGCTTTTAGCTCCTCTTGCATAATAGCATCGGATTCACGGATGAGGTGTAGCCCCTCTTGGGTCACTGCTCCCATCGTACGGATGGCAAGTCCTGGTCCAGGGAAAGGGTGACGTCCTATCATGTCTTTTGGTAGTCCTAGTTCAAGTCCTAGCTTACGTACCTCATCTTTAAAAATCTCTCTAAGTGGCTCAACCAACTCAAAAGTCATCCAATCAGGAAGTCCTCCTACATTGTGATGAGACTTAATCGTTTTAGAAGGCCCTTTAACAGAGACTGATTCGATGACATCGGTATAGAGTGTCCCCTGTGCCAAGAAAGCAACATCAGTATGTTTTTTAGCTTCTGCATCAAAAACCTCTATAAACTTTTCACCAATGGCTTTACGTTTGGTCTCTGGATCAGATACGTCTTTGAGCACAGCCATAAACTCTTCTTTGGCATCAATGGTAATGAGGTTCATATCGAGCATTTTAAACATATTTTGTACTTGTACTGCTTCATCTTTACGCAAGAGACCTTGGTCTACAAATACACAAATAATTTGTTCTTTTGGGAGTGCCTGATGTAACATCGCAGCCACGACAGAGGAGTCTACACCACCACTTACACCACAGAGTACTTTTTTATCACCTACTTGTGCTCTGATTTGTTCTATTTTTTCTTTGGCAAAGCCACCCATATTCCATGTACTCTCACAACCACAGATATGTTTAGCAAAGTTTTTAAGTAGTTTTGTACCTTCTACAGAGTGATGTACTTCTGGATGGAATTGAAAGGCATAGAGATTTTGTTCTACATTGGCTATGGCTGCATAAGGAGAATTTTCAGACGTACCTATGACTTCAAATCCATCAGGGATTTTTTCTGCTCTGTCCCCATGACTCATCCACACAGTTTCATCATTGGTCATTCCAGCAAAAATTGCAGCATTGGTAATGCTGAGTTTGGCTTTACCATATTCATGATGATCTGCGGAAACTACTTCTCCACCATAACGTTGTGTCATCAACTGCATACCATAACAGATACCCATAATAGGAATCCCCAAAGACCATATGGCTTCATCAGGTTTATACGCATCTTCTGCATATACAGAAGCAGGACCACCTGAGAGTATGAGTCCTTGTGGCTTACGTGCTTTTATGTCATCAATCTTTTCTCTGTAAGGCACTACTTCACAGTAGACTCCTGATTCTCTAAGTTTTCTTGCGATGAGTTGTGTGTATTGTGAACCAAAATCGAGGACTAAAATGGGTACTTGCTTCATGGTATAATGCCTTAGTAAATAATATGATGTGATTATACAATGACTATGGTTAAAAGCCTTTTTGATAGCTCAGAATTGAACCCTCGGCTTATGTAGTTTGCATCACATATATCAATGCTGGTAAACCAAAGAGAAAAAGAACAGTAATAAAAGTACCAAATGCCCCTTGTTTGCCACCAAAGTAGTAACCAAGTGATGTGAGAACTAAAAGTACTAGTAACGTAGATAAAAGAAGCACATCTAATCCTTAATTATTTTCTATATAGTGTGAACCTAAAGATTCTGTTCTTGCAAGTGCTGCATCCACAATAGCTGAAGCTGTATTGAGCCTAAGTTCAAGTAGTCTACCTATTTCTTTATTTTTCATATCATAAATGACATTTTTAGCTTCAAGCAAACCTTGTGTTGTTCGAATAATACCTATATCTTCCCACATAATTTGTCGGAGTTTTTGCTTGTAAAGTTTATCATTTTCTTTGTGTAATATGTTATCGTAATCTTTTTCAAAGCTAGGTATTTTAGTTTCTTCATGCATTTTGCTTAAAATATGCTCTACCGCACGAGCAGCAAATACAACACCTTCAAGTAAAGAATTAGATGCCAGACGGTTCGCTCCATGTACCCCCGTACGTGCTGCCTCACCTATAACATAAAGCCCTTTCATACCAGAGATGCGTCCATGTGTATCACACTTTATGCCACCATTGGCATAGTGGAAAGCAGGTGAGATAGGTACTCTGTCTTTAGGGAAACTATATCCAACAGTACCAAAGGTACGTGTAATATTTGGGAAACGATGTGTAAACCATTTTTCTTCGAACATAGAAAAATCTAAGTATACCTGCTTGCCAGTTTTACGTTTATAGTCGAAAATACTACGAGAAACAATATCACGGCTTGCAAGCTCTCCTCTGTCATCATAGTCAAACAAAAAACGTTTTCCATCATCGTCCACTATGTGTGCACCCTCTCCTCGTAGTGCTTCAGTCAGCAAAAGTTTCCTAGCATAAGGTGTCTCTACAAAAACGGTAGGGTGAAACTGCATAAACTCCATGTCGGCTAACTCTATGCCTTTTTCTACACATATGCCATGAATATCTGCTGATACGGTACGTGAATTTGTATTGAATGCATATAAAGAGCCAATGCCGCCTGAAGCAATGATGACATCATCTGCATAAATGGTTGTAGGTTCATAATTTACCGTGGCTTTTACCCCATAACATCTTCCATCCTCTATAAGCAAGTCATATACCAAAGTATTTTTCTGTAGTTGATGCATATTTTGCACCATCATAAAATAGTGCATATAACGCCCTGTAGCATCCCCACCTGCATGGATTATACGTTCAACGGAGTGGGCAGCTTCTTTCGTATAGAGTATATTTCCTTTTTTATCTTTGTCAAACTCCATACCTTTATCTATAATATCAGCTGTTGTGACTAAAGAAGTACGTGAAAGTATCTCCACTGCATCAACATTGTTATGTTGTGCACCTGCTTCCATAGTGTCTTGTATATGCAAAGGTATATCTGCTTCGTTTAACGCTGTTACCATTCCACCTTGTGCGTAAAAAGTATTACATTCCCAAGGAATGTCTTTACAGACAACCAGTACTTTTTTCTCCTTAGGTATATTCATCGCCGCATACAGTCCAGCTATACCCGCACCGATGATAAGTACATCATATTTATGACTCATGTTTTGTCACTTCTTGTTTTTTGTTTATATATACTGGGCTGGTCTTATGTCCGCAACCTAGCAGCACTATACAGCAAAGAAATGCTATAATCACCGTATGAAAAAAGCCTCTAGTATTTTGTCTCATCTCTCATCTCAACCTCAATTTAAATTTCTAAAACAACAGAGATGTTACAAAAAGTATATAGGACTTCTTGGGGCTAAATATCAAAAAGCGATAGCCTTTATATACATCAAAGATGACACACTTTTTATAGCAGTCACCCATCCTGGCTTTAAAATGGAACTTAATTATAATAAAGATTTATTAAAGTCCGTATCAATACAGCTCTCAAAGCATGATGAAAGCTGTGAAATGATGACCGCCTCCAAGGTGGTAGTCTTTCATAGTAAATACCACCCTGTTAAAAAAGAAAAAGAAGAAGTTTCTACCGTACCTTACTACAATGAACTGGCTTCCCAGGACTTTGATATACAAAGTGATGATGCAGAACTCATCGCTAAATTTAAACAAATCAAAGAACAGATTCTTGCCAATTCACGTGGACTAAGTGAACAATGATGAAACAAGTAATCCAAAACCTACCTACATCTGCTGGGGTATATCAATACTTTGACAAAAAAGGAAAACTTCTTTATGTTGGTAAAGCCAAAAACCTTAAAAACAGAGTTAAATCGTACTGGCACTTTAGCCCTACTTTTAAACCCAATACATCACAAGGCCCACGTATACTTAAAATGCTTCATGAAGCAACAAAACTAGAATATATTGTAGTAGAGACTGAAGATGATGCACTCATATTAGAAAACTCATTGATTAAACAACTTAAACCAAAATACAATATCTTGTTACGTGATGACAAGACCTACCCCTACATCTATTTAGATGAGTCTGTTGATTTTCCACGTTTTGAGATTACACGTAAAGTCATCAAAGGTAAAAATGTCACCTACTATGGTCCCTTCCCTACAGGAGGACGTGCCCTACTCGATGCCCTATATGAAGTCTATCCTCTTGTACAAAAAAAGTCTTGCTTACGTGAAGGCAAAGCCTGTTTATTTTACCAAATCAAAAAATGTCTAGCCCCTTGTGAAGCAAAGGTGACACCCCAAGCCTATAAAGAGATAGTCACACAGGCTAAAACTTCCATTGTCAAGCGTAAACACCTCGTTACTACACTTAAAGACAAAATGTCAAACCTTGCTATTCAAGAACGTTATGAAGAGGCTGCTGCGATGCGTGACTCCATAGATGCTATCTCTTCACTCACCATCTCTTCAAACATTGACTTAGCCAATGGTCTTGACCTCGACATATTTGCTATACAAAATGGAGATGACAAAGGTGTCATCGTTAAAATGTTTATGCGTAATGGGAAAATCATCTCTTCGGTACATAGCTACTTTAGACATACACATATTTTTGATGAAAATGAAGCCTATAAACAAGCCCTTTTAGAGTTTTACACCATTGACACACCAAATATCTCACAGCAAATACTTACAGCACACACCTTTGAAGACAGCAAACAAGTGACTTCAACGCTGAGTACACGTTTTAGTAAAAAAGTAGAAGTCCTCACTCCTCAACGTGGCTCTAAAGCAAAGCTTATCTCACTTGCATTACAAAACTGTACCGAGTTACTACGCAAAAAAGAAGAGGTGAGCATCATAGAGCAAAAAATAGCTGATTTACTTGAGTTAAGTGCTATCCCCTACCGTGTTGAAACTTTTGACAACTCACATATGATGGGAGCTGCCACAGTAGGAGGTATGGTCGTATGGGACGAAGGTCAGTGGGATAAAAGCACCTATAGACGTTATGAACTACATGCACGTGATGAGTATGGTCAAATGAAAGAACTACTTTCCCGACGTATAGCAAGATTTAAAGAAAACCCTGCTCCAGACCTTTGGATACTTGATGGTGGACAAGCTAACCTAAATCTAGCACACGAACTACTCAATGAAGCAAATGTGAATCTTGATGTTATAGCCATTGCCAAAGAAAAACTAGATGCCAAAGCACACCGTGCTAAGGGAGCCGCCAAAGATATGCTCTATACCGATATAGGGCTTTTAGAACTCAAACCAAACGACAAACGTCTACATTGGATACAAAGGCAACGTGATGAAGCACACCGTTATGCCATTACCTACCACCAAAATAAAAAACGCAAAGAAGATACACAAATTTCACTCCTACATAAAAAGGGTATAGGCAAAGCGACTGTAGCCAAACTTATTCAATACTTTGGGACGTTTGAAGCGATAGAAAATGCCTCTTATGCAGAAATTGAAAAAATAACCAATAAAAAGATTGCCTCCCTTCTTCAAATATCTTGACTTTTTTTGACATTTTTTCATTATAATCACAGCAATAATATTTTAATTAAGTATTTTGCTATTGAAGCGGCATTTATGTTTTTTACTAAAAAATATGAATTTTATGCTATTTTTAGCAAATCTGTACTAAAGTTTTAGTAAAATAGTGCCAAGAACGTAAAGGAAGGCTATGCAGAAACCAACGCCTGTCGATGTACCGTATGTATTTGATAATGGGTTAATTATAAGTACTACTAACTTAGAAGGCATCATCACTTATACAAACAGAAAGTTTTGTGAAGTATCTGGATACAACAAAGATGAACTCAAAAATAAAAATCATCATATCGTAAGGCACCCAGATATGCCTAAAGCATCTTTTAAAGATTTATGGGAGACTATTCAATCAGGAAAAGAATGGACAGGAGTTGTAAAAAACTTGCGTAAGGATGGTAAGTATTATTGGGTGTATGCTCACGTAACACCACTTATCACAGATGGTACAATATATGGTTATACTGCTGCAAGAAGACCTGCTTCATCAAATGAAATTGATGAAATAACGCCGATATATGCTGAAATGTTACAAAAAGAAAATAATCAAAGGGCAATCTAAATTATGAATTATATTACCAATCATAATGATCAAATCATCGCTGCTGACGAGAGTCTCTTACACTCACTCAACGTAGAGAACATTGAGGATCTCATTAAAAAAGTTTTACTAGAAGAGATATCTTTTAGAAAACAATCATCGACAGAACTTCAAATAGTCACTTCCACTGAAACATACACGTATTCTATGCATCTAGCGAATCTAGAAAGTATGTTGGGAAGCTTAAATCTAGTACACCTAGAAGTAACTAAAGAAACGACTGATGATGCATCTTCATTTATTACCCCTAATACACTTGGGAATGGTGGTCTCGTCGCAGATAGTATTCATGAAGATGAAGAAGAGGTAAATTCAGAGCAAGAGACATTATCTATAGTCGAATCTGAAGATACTACTCTTGCTATGCATACCATAGATGACGACATAACTGTAAAAGATGAGCTTTTTGAACTCGACGCAAAAGACTCTGATGACACTTCAAATACATTAACAGAAAAAGAAAAACTTTTTGACCTTTCTTTACCGAATGAAACCATTTCAAATGACGGTATAAGTCTTAACGACACACTAGATACTCCCAAAGTAGATGATAGTGAACTATTTGATCTTAGCCTTCCAGTCACACCTTTAAATAAAATCGATGATATTAGTTTAGATAGTGATGAAGATACAGAGGAATCGTCAATCTCAAATGAATCTTTAGACACAAGCCCTATTATCATCAATATTAACGAAGTAAGTGAAGAGATAGGCATTTCAAATGAAGACTATAAAACCTTTTTAAATGACTATATTGATACTGCTATATCACTTGAAGATGAACTACAAAGTGAAGATGAAAATGAACGTCTATCGGCTATGGGTACACTTACGCAACTTGCCGATGTTTTGCAGTTGCCTAAAGTCAACGCTATCATCCAACAAGTGTCTACTGTACCAAAAGATGAACTTCCTCATTTGGTAGAGTCATTTTATCAAACACTGGCACGCCTAACTACAAAAGAAACAAGTGAAGAAAATGTTGATGAGATAACCGAAACTAAACCTCTTCAAGAAGAGATACCACACGTATCAGTAAAAGATGGCTTTGGTAAAATTTACCTTGAAGATGTGAAACCTATACATTTCGATTTTCAACTAGAATCAGCAGCGAATGACTTGTCTTTACCTGTAGAACTTATTGAGGAGTTTGTACATGACTTTATTGAACAAGGACATATAGAAACTAAAAAAATGCTCCAAGCCTATGAAGAAGGTGACTTAGATACCATACAAAAAATTGGTCACTTACTTAAAGGTGCCTCAAGTAACCTACGAATTAATCCATTATCTGATACTCTTTATGATATTCAGTTTTGTGAAGACAGTGATAAATTAGAAGATTTAATAGAGCGTTATTGGGCACATTTTATATCTTTTGAACAACAAATAGACATGATTACTAAACAAGGACAATAGACGATGACTATACGTAATAAACTAAAACTAATTGGGCTTTTACCAATTATCCTTCTCATTCTACTCTCAAGCTATTTCTTTGTGACTTCCTATGTCAACTATGAGAAAGTAAGTGCATTGAAAAGTGCTTTATCTAACAATGCTAAACTTTCAAAGCTATTGACTGCTGTAGGTCAAGAGTCTGGGCTTACATCAATACATCTTGCTAGTGAGCAAGAAGATTTTAAGGACTCACTTTTCCAGCAACAAAAAAACACAAGCCGTATTCTAAGCCCCGTAATAAATAACTTAACACTGGAAAATACTAACTATTTACATTTTTTAGTTGACATCATGGGTGAAGATAATACACTTGACACTCAAAAATATAAAACGCTTATTATGAAACTGACAAGTCTAGATTCTATCAGAAAAAGTGTAAATACAAAAAATAGTGATTTTAAGACCCTATACTTTAAAAAATATAAAGATGAAATTTCAAGTCCTATTCTTGATAACCTTTTACAGATAAATAATTTTGTACTTAATCCAGAAATATCCTCTCTAGTTGCCTCACTGTCAAAATTTTATGTTTCTAAAGAAAATACATCCCTAGAACGAGGGCTTGTTTCTTATTATATGACAAAAAAATCATCTATGTCGTTTAAAGAAATTACGCTCTGGAATGAATTTAGAGCAAAATCACATTTATTTGATTTTAATCAACTCATGGACAGAGGTGTTCAGAAACAATTAAATACACTGCTTCAAGACCCCATCACAAAGCATGCATTACAAGAATTAGCAGAAATGTCTTCAGCGATTCAAACCGATATTGATACGGGAGATTATACTGAAGAAGCTATGGACTGGTTTGCATTGCAAACACAAAAAATATCACTCATTAACAAAGCTGAACTAGTCGTTTCAAATAAGTTGTGGAAAAAATCTGATGCCTTTTTACAAAAGCAACTCATACTTCTTTCACTTGCAGCTGCAATTTTGTTACTAACTCTCATACTTGCGTACTTAGGATACACTACAACACGTGACATAACACGAAATATACGAGAGCTCGAAGATGTGCTTAACAAAGCTGTTGATAGTATGAAAAAGAGTGAGCATTACCTTCCCTCTGATACGTCAAATATAGAGAACATTAATCTTGACACCCATGAAGGGACAAAAGAAGCTTATGCATTTCTTGAAACACTCATTGAAACTGCGAAAGATGACAAGGTTACAGCACTACGTGCAAATGAGGCTAAATCCCTTTTCTTAGCAAATATGTCACATGAAATTCGTACCCCTCTTAATGGCATAGTTGGGTTTACAGAAATCCTTAGAAGTACTGAACTCACATCTGAACAAGATGAATTTCTTTCTATTATAGATAAAAGTTCAGAAAACCTACTCAATATCATCAATAATATTCTTGACCTTTCTAAAATTGAAAGTAATAAAATTGAAATCGAAAATACTGTTTTTGATGCAGCAGAAGAATTTGAATCTGCAATAGAAACATATGCCGTTGCCGCTTCAGAGAAAAATATTGATTTAAATTATTATATGGATCCAACAATCTCTTCAAAACTTAAAGGGGATCCAACTAAAATAAAAGAAATCCTCATTAATCTTCTCTCAAATGCAATTAAATTTACATCTTATGGTGGAGAAATAAACCTTATTATTAAAAAAACACATGAAGAAAGTGATTTAAATCCTCGCATTGCATTTTCTGTACAAGATGATGGTATAGGCATGACAAAAGAACAACAATCCAGAATATTTGAAGCATTCTCTCAAGCAGATGTTTCTGTAACAAGAAAGTATGGTGGCACAGGACTAGGGCTTACAATTTCAAGTCAATTTGTAGAGCTTATGGGAGGAGATTTAGAACTTGAAAGTGCAAAAGATCAAGGAACAACTTTCTTCTTCTCCTTACCACTAGAAGAGATTATTTCTAATGAAGTAAACTACATACATGCCTTTAATGACATTACTATTGGTAAGTATGAAAATGAAATTCCAACTAAACTAGATTCTTATCTAGAAGAGTACTTTAAATATTTTGGTCCATCAGTTAAACATTTTGAATCTATAGAAGATTTAAAAGAACTTATCGATAATAACGTATGTAAAAATTACTGGCTGGACTTAGATAAAACCAAACAAAATATATTAGATGCCATTCACACTATTGACAAGTCAAAACTTATCATACTTGCAAATGTTACCAGTCGTTCAAAAATAGAAGACTTAGGTATCAACCAAGATAATGTTATTTATAAACCTGTAACACTTACGAAACTTAAAAATATATTATTAAAAAGTGCTTCAACATTACCACAAATAATAGAGGACACTCTTCCTGTACAAGCCACACGATTTGATGCAAATGTACTTGTGACAGAAGATAATATCATTAACCAAAAACTTATTAAACGTATTCTTGAAGAACATGGAATTACTGTTGATCTTGCAAATAATGGTTTAGAATCTTTTGAAAAAAGACGTGCTACTAACTATGATCTAATTTTTATGGATATTCAAATGCCAGTTATGGATGGTATAGAAGCTACCCATGAAATACTTTCTTATGAAGAAGATGAAGACCTATCACATGTACCTATTGTAGCACTTACTGCAAATGCATTAAAGGGAGACAGAGAAAGGTTTTTAAATGAAGGAATGGATGAGTACATTACAAAACCCATTGAGACATCTGAGTTACTGTACGTGCTTAATAAGTTTTTGTCAGATAAATCAACTATATCTACATCAAGTTCAACAAAAGAAACTGTAGCAGGAAGTTCAAGTTTGTCTAGCGTAGCAAGCTCTCAACTATCTCTTCACTCTGATAGTTTGGACATTGACACACCTAAAGTATCTCTTGATTTAGATGATGCTATGGACATTGACATGGATACTCCTGACTTATCTCTCAACTCTCCTAGTTTAGACACTGATAGTTTGGACATTGACACACCTAAAGTATCTCTTGATTTAGATGATGCTATGGACATTGACATGGGAACTCCTGACTTATCTCTCAACTCTCCTAGTTTAGACACTGATAGTTTGGATATTGACATGGATACTCCAGAACTGTCTGTACTAAGTAATGACAACACAGCTACAAGTGAAGTACAGAAAACTTCTAAGCAAATATTAATCGCGAAAAATTTTATATTAGAACAAAGAATCTTAATAAAAGTTTTAGAGAATATCGGATATTCCTATAAGGCTATAGAAAACATAGATACACTAGAAGAAGAAATACTTTCAGGTACTTATGACATTATTTTCACTGATAAGTCAACGCTCACGGATGAACTTATGAGAAGCCATAATCACCTAAGTATTGTCACTGATAAAAAATCTAAAGATGAGATTATCACTCTCATTCAAAGCCAACGAGGGTAACAATATATGGCACTAAAAATACTGATTGTTGATGATGACTTTATTAATAGAAAACTATTACAAACATTATTGAAAAAAAATGTAGATGTCACAGAAACACAGGAGGCAGAAAATGGTTCAGATGCTTTAGAAAAGCTGAAGAAAGATCCCACTATTAATCTTGTGTTACTAGACATCATGATGCCCATTGTAGATGGTGTTGAATTTTTAAAAATATTCAGATCAGATATGGCAAACTCACATATTCCTGTGATTGTTTTATCTACTGATGATACAAGAAAAACTGAAGTCTTTGACAATGGTGCCAATGACTTCTTAAGAAAACCCATGAAAGAAGAAGATTTATTTAATAAAATAACTCAATGGTCATAGAAAGATATAAAAACTTATCTTTCTAAACCTATCTAACAAAAACTTCCTCAAGTACTTCATCAATATCAGAAACACCAATAATCTTAATATTGTTTTTTACTTCTTTAGGTATTTCCTCTAAATCTCTTTCAAAATTTTTCATAGGTATGAGTGCTTTTGTTACACCAGCCTTGTACGCAGCGATAAGCTTTTCTTTTAGACCACCTATGGGAAGTACTTTCCCTGCTAGTGTAACCTCTCCTGTCATTGCTATTTTATTGTCTATTTTATTTCCACTCAAAATAGACGCAATCACTGTCACCATAGCTATACCTGCTGATGGGCCATCTTTAGGTGTTGCACCTGCTGGTACATGGATATGAAGATCATACCGCTTGTATACCTCCGAACTATCTATTTTAATCCGTTCTTCTCGCTCTTTTTGACTATGTGGTATCACTGAAGGCATAATAGCTAAACGTTTTTCATCTATAAGTATTTTCACCAAAGAGTGTGCAATACGTGCAGACTCTTTCATGACATCTCCAAGGCTTCCTGTAAGTTGTAATGTACCTTTACCTTTGATTTTGATGGCTTCAATCGTAAGTACATCTCCACCTACTGCTGTCCAAGCAAGCCCAGATACAATGCCCACTTGTGGTTTATCATCTACTGTTGAAATTTCAAACACTTTTTTATCTGTAAACTTTTCTAAATTCTTTTTAGTAACTGCTATCAGATGTTTACTTTTATCTTCTAAGAGTATTCTCGCACTCTTACGCATCAAACCAGAAATTCTACGTCGTAAGTTCCTTACTCCAGCTTCTCGTGTGTATTCATCTATAAGTAGCTTTAATGCCTTATCAGTGATAGAAAATTCTCGACGCTTTAAACCATGTTTTTTTAATTCTTGTGGAATAAGGTAACGCTTTGCTATTTCAAACTTCTCTTTAGGTGTATAAGAATTCAGTCCTATAAATTCCATCCTATCACGCAATGGTGCTGGTATACGCCCTACATCATTTGCAGTGGCAATAAATATGGCATTTGAGAGGTCTATGTTGAAGTTTAGATAGTAGTCTCTATATTTAGAGTTTTGTTCAGGGTCTAGTATCTCTAAAAGTGCAGCTGTAGGGTCACCTCGCATACTTCGCCCTACTTTGTCTATCTCATCGAGTACAATTACAGGGTCCATTGTCTTTGCTTCTATGAGTCCTTGCACCAAACGTCCTGGCATTGCACCTACATAGGTTCTTCTATGCCCTCTAAGTTCATTGACATCTTCTAGCCCACCCAATGCTATACGAATCAAAGGACGACCGAGTGCAGTAGCAATGGAATTAGCTAAAGATGTCTTACCCACCCCTGGAGGTCCTGCAAAACAAAGTATAGCGCCAGATGCTTCTTTTTGTTTAATACCCCGTAACTCAGCCAATTCACGTACAGAAAAAAACTCTACTATACGTTCTTTAGGTTTATCTAATGAATAATGGTCTTTGTCAAGCTCTTTAGCTACTTTTTCTACATTTAAGTTTTGTTTTGTGAGTTTCCCAAAAGGCAATTCAAGTACCCATTCTAAATAACTCTGTAGTACATTGGCATCAGCAGAATCTGGATGCATCCGTGCAAAACGGTCAAGTTGTTTACTTATCTCTTTAAATGCATCTTCGCTCATTGCTGGTTTTAGGGCTTCTACCTTCTCTCTGAAGGTCGCTATCTCCTCTTCACGTTGGGTATCCATACCCAACTCTTGCTGTATCTCTTTAAGTTGTTCTTTTAGAAAGTATTCTTTATTGGTTTGTTCTATTTTAGAATGTACCTTTGTACGAATCTCACGTTGTACTTTAGTCGCTTCTATCTCAGCAGTTACTACATCTATAAGTCCTAGTAGCCTTTTTTCAATACTTGGCTCCACATACAATGCATAAGCCACACCTTTATCGAGTTTTAACATAGAAGAAACAAGGTCAGCGATGCGGTGTGCTTCGTCATTCTCTTCTATGGTACGAACTAGGTCTGCAGAAAAAGAACTATTCATGGCTGAGAGCTTTTTGATTTTATCTCGCAAGATGCCCATCAGGGCATCTACTTTTAGCTTATTATAATTCTCAAGTTCTACTATCTCAATGCGTGCTTTGTTAAAAGGACTAACTTCTGTATGTGCTTCAAACTGTGCTATCTTGGCTCGAGAAAGTCCTTGAAAAAGTATCTTGACTCTTCCATCAGGAATATGCACTTTTCGCATAATAGACCCCACGACCCCTACTTTATAAAGTGAGTCAAAATCCCTACTTCCTTCTTTCCCTTCTATGGTAGAGGTTACAAAAAGTAAAGAGTCATTCTCCATTGCATGGGTGGCGGCATCTATGTCTTTTTGGTCTGTCAAAAAGATAGGGCTTATCATAAATGGGTAAAGAAAAAGTTCATCTTCTACGACTATAGGTAGTGTGGTTGGAAATGCATCATAATCACTGAGTTGCATGGTAAATCCTTTAAAGTAAAAATTAACAAGTAAAAATTAGAAGGGTTATTAAGGGTGATAAACGCAGTTTTTAATTTTTAATTTTTAATTTTACATTGATTAAGAGACCAAACTCTTAATCAAGCCGTTTCAAATGCATAGTCTTTAGTCAAATACCTTGCCTATAATCCCCTGCTTAGGTGCTGTAATATCTGATGAATTTACAAGAGAACCTTTGTTCTTATCTCTATATATCTCTGCTGCATTTGGTTTTCCTGTACGGTCATAGAGTGCTGCGATGTTTTCATTCAGTAAGTATTGACTCATATGTAAACGTATGAGCATGGTATTTACCATAGGTGCATACATGGAACCTGGGTACCTATAGGTAAATGTATTGGCTTTTCCTATACTATCCATAATGAGTTTTTGATCTTTATAAACATCTTTTATACCCAAAAAAGAGGCTTTAAGTTTCATAAACTCTATATATTCACGGTTTTGGCTCTCGCCATAACGTTTGTTATATTCATCTAAATAATAATTAGACAAGAGATATTTTTCATTATTCATATGTGCATGGGCCAGTAACATAATGGCTGTAGGCATCTGTGGTGAACGCATATGCTCGCTTTTTAAAGAGATGTAGAAAGCATCTGCTTTGTCCATGTTTCCATTGGCTATACTTTTGGCTATCTGTTTATACCAATAGAGTGCTGGCTTGTTAAACTCTTCTACACTTTCTGTGCTAGATGCACAGCCTACAAATAGCAATGTTGCCAATATTGATAAAAATAATTTTATTGTTAATCGCATGTGTACCCTTAGTTTTATAAATACTGTTATCATATCTCAAAGTATGTAAAAAGTGAATGAGCTACGCTTATTCTTAAGAATTTTCCTGTGTAGAGATATAGGAATATCCTGTTTCTTTTTCTATGGTTATACTTATATCAGGAATATTGGTATCGTCAAATTTAAGTGTAATCACCGTATCTGTTTTACATAAAGAGCTATAGTCAGGAGAAGTTGCACCACCAGATCCTGCTGCATTTTGAACAAAACCACGATGGGGTCTACCTAGATTGTCAAATCCTATGTATTTACCTGTACTAGTATTGCACCCAGAAAAGACAACATTTCCCTCAGAAATACCATATTTTCTTGTTATGAAAATATCAGGAGAGGCTTCTGTTTGTTCAGTCAAATCACCCTCACAAGGCTTTGTGTTTAATCCATTTATTCTTAATCCGCTTGAAGGTTCGATGGCTTCTTCACCATCGTCTATGTTTCCTTCTGTATTTTTATCTGCACCGATATAATAAAAAACACCATTATCAGAACATCCTTGTATGCCAAAACGCCAAAATGATTTTTGCCACTGAATATTTGAAGGGTCTGTGACATTGTCTGAGAGTGCCATATGCTGTGTGTAGCGTACCGATGAAAGGATATTATCTGCAGCTTCTTGACGTAAATCACGTTCCATTCTTGGCAATGCCAAAGAAGCCAATATACCTAAAATGACTATGACTATCACCAGTTCTAACATGGTAAATGCAGCTTTTTTCATGTTTATGTGCCTTTAGTTTTATGAGATGCATAGTAACATTAATACTATTACAAAATAGATTAAGTATCTATGAAACTATTCTGGAAACTATCTGACATAAGCTTAGCATACTTTTTTTTGACATTTTTGACATTTTTACATGCGCTTTTAGCTATACTTAGACAATTTATTTTACTAAAAGGTTACTAACTTATGAAATTAACCAAATTTTTTTCACTTATTCTCACACTACTTGTTTTCTTGTCATCTCATTTATCTGCAACAGTCTATGAAGATGCAGAAGATGGGAACACTGCGGGGTGGCGTGTATATGATGCTTCACCAGCTGGTGCACAAATAAGCAATGTCTATGATAACACTAGAGGAAGTAATGTCATTCAGTTACAGGGTGGTGGGACAGATAATGGCTATATATTAGGTAATTGGGAAGGTAGTGCTGGTGCATGGGCAGACACTTCAGGCACTACTATAAAATGGAGTATGAAATATAGTCAAAATTTTACTATCTATATACGAGTGATGACCACCAATGGTGCAAGATATATCTATTATAGGGCTACTGATAGTGACGCTGGTCTATCTACTTCAAGCTCAAATACAGTCTATATTGGTCTAGGTTTAGGTGCAAGTGCAAGTAACGGCACATGGCAAACCTTTACCAGAGATCTCCAAGCAGATTTGGCACAATTTGAACCTGCTAATTCTATCACCGAAATCAATGCCTTTCTCATCAGGGGAAGTGGTTTGGTTGATGATATAGAGGTAGTAGGAACACCTTCAAACTCTACTTACCAATGTGCAAACCCAAAAGAGTTTGAAAACGTATATAAAGCCAATGTCGCTGGAAATCTCAAACTTATAGGAAATACAAATATATGTAAACAAAATAGTGCTGGTGTATGTATAGACCCTGATGAGACAGCAAATAACAATATTGTAGCACAATACAAAGACGGAGATACTCTTACAAGTACATTTAACTCCTCTTCAGCGAAACTTGAACTTCCTGAAAATGCAGAGATATTATGGGCTGGGCTCTACTGGCAAGGCTATTTTGAAAAAGCAACACTTCCAGGTAATCTACTTACTGATACTATGAGAGATAAAAGTAAAACCATGAAGCTAGGATACTCAGGAGATGGAGTGTCTCCTCCAAATACCAGTCCTACGTATGAGACCATTACAGCAGATGAGTTCAACTGGGTTTATTTTTCAGATAGTAGATGGTATTACCAAGGTTTTTCAGAGGTAACTGACTTTGTAAAACAAAATGATAAAGGGTGGTACTGGGGTGCAGACCTTAATTTACAAGTTGGCACAAAGGTAGGTGGAGGGTCACTAGGTGCATGGTCTATCGCTATAGCCTATAAAGACAATAGTGATACAGTTAAAAACCTCACCGTATATCACGGGTATTTAGCTTTTGCTGGAAGCAATGATGTGTACAATGCCCGCAACTATGCTTCGGCAAATGGTTGTGATACAACTTTTACTGGTGTACAAAGTGACTCAACCATCCATCTTTCTGGCTTTAGAACACCAAGTTCTGGACAGATTGATTCTAGATTTATTTTCTTTGGTGGAGAGGGAGATATAGGTCTAACGGGAGATGGAATGTCTATGACAGATAAAGATGGTGTAGCGTATACTTTTAGTGATGCAGCAAACCCTGCGACTAACTCTCTAAACTCTTCTATCTCAGATTTTGGTGTGCACCGTGGTGCTACTTTACTCTATCCTCGGTATGGATATAATACCATAGGTATAGACATAGATACCTACGATACAAGTGGAGATGGAAGTATAGGGAACTATCTCAACCATGAACAAACAAGTACTGATGTTAGGCTTTATACTTCAGGTGATGGGTATTTCCCCGGTGGATTTGGACTTGCCACACAACTATATGTACCTGAACTATGTTATGACTATAGTGTGCGTTTAGGTGATACCATCGCGGTAAACTCTCAAAATAGAGATGTTAACATTAGCAAGTGGGGTGACCTTCCTCTTGTCACAAAAGTGTTTATACGTAGTATGGAAGCTGACTTTGACTTAATCAATACACGACTCAAAATAGACTTTTCACCTAGTGGTAAATTTTCTTATAAAAATGATGCTCAGTTTACCCCCTCTGTTTCACCTCCAAATATCAATGCATATTTTGATGCTATAGAGACGAATACTTCTCAGATTTCTATTGGTAAAGATAACAGCATTACTGGAGGAACTATCGGCACTAACGAAACAACCTATGCTAAAATTGGATTTGACTTCCTCACAAGTGACCCTATTGATGCTCATTTTGACATAGAAGTACAAACTGCTATACAGTTTGACCCAACCCCTGGTGCACCTAGTACTCCTTTTACTATGAGCACCTCTGGCGTTGCCAATAGTAGCAGTACTATTGTAAGGTGTCCCAAAAACCCTGTCTATGACCCTATTTATGCTAGTTTTAATGTGGAAAGAGATACCAGTACTTTTGCACAAAACGAAGCCGAACGTTTTCCTCTTTATACACAAGTCACAGGTAGAGACTTTAATGTTTCTATCGCAAGTTATGGAGGAGAAAATTATAATACTCCCACGATGATTGACACCACAGTAGAATTGGAGCTCATCGACTCAGGTGGTTTTGAAAATAACAGTTCGACAGGATATGACAGTATTTGTGAAGAGCCTGACGCCATAGGAGGAGATGGCACACTCATCCACTTTGACAATACAGATAGAGTACAGGTAGATTTAAAAAATACATTAACCCATTTCAAAAATGATTTGGCACTAAGAAATGCTGCATTTAGATTGTGGATACTTACCAAAAAAGACGAAAACAGTTCAAAAAGAGTCATGCTAACCCATTCATATACAGATAAAAATAATGAAAATAACTTTAAAACACTGTATGAAACACACTATAAAGATGCAGAAGATGCAAGTATAGGTTTATGTGCAACAGCTTGTGGAAGTACCCCTAATGGATGTTATACATGTCTTAAAGAGTATTTTGCCATACCTATTTGTTCTCGTGATAATTTTGCCATACGTCCAGAGGCATTTCGTATAGCGATTAGCGACAACAATGAAACCAATAACACAAATGCCATAGAACTTACTACAAATAACAGTACTCTTGTGAATAATACACTTTCACTTGCTGCTGGATACAGTTATAAAGTAGATGTAAATGCCACACGTTTTAAAAATGACGCAATAGCAAAAGGTTATTACAATAATAACTTTAAAGCAGAAAGCAACCTTACAGATAGTGAACTCAATAGACGTAACATTGTTGCACTTGAATTTAATGATAATACTGCTTGTGCAGAAACTACCCATCGCAGTTATGCCTTCAGAATGGAAAATGCTCAACTAGATAATCATAGTATGCTTATACATGGCAATGTTGGAGACTATAAGTTATGGATGCAAGACACAAATTGGACACAAGTAGATCAAGCAAGCTATAGTAACAAAGTAACATTTAATGCTGCGTGTAAAGCAAATCCAAACTTAGCAGGATGTAATGACTGTGTACTCACAAACAATAATTCACAAATAAGTGGTACTCTTAAAGTGGGATGTGTTATTCACTCAAATATGACTGATAATGACTCATTTATAGATGTACCCTTAACGTTTACACCCTACAGCTTCCAGACAAACGACATCAACTTCACCACCCAACCCTCTACAGGAAAACCCTATGTATTTATGAGTGATTTTGCACATAGTTACTATGATGACAGTACCCTTCACCCCATTAAGACAGCCACTTCGTTTATAGGTTCTCTCTCTGCTATGAATAAACAAGGAAAGGTAACCACTAACTTTACGCAGGGGTGTGTCGCCAAAGATGTAACACTACATATCAACAGAACATCTAACCCAACGGAAAACAGTATTGTTGACAGTGCTGGTAACAGCGTTGCTTTTCAACAGTACCTTCAAGAGAGTAACCGCTCCATTGATCCTATAGCTAGTCATACAGAAAATGCTGAGGAGAACTTAACCTTAAGTGCTTCTGCTTTCCATGATGCCTATGAAGGTAGTGCAAATCTTAGATTGCATACGAACTTTAAGAAACCTCTGAATACAAAGGTAAACCCTGTAGAAATGCACTATAAACAGCTACTTGCCTACTCTACCGCGGCTAACTCATCTGCACATATGACAACGCATACCCCCGAGGGCAGTAACGACTATGACAACAACATTAGTTATTATTTTGCTAAAGTAACGCCAGAACAGACCTACTACCCTGCTGTTACAGACAACTATAAACTCACACCTATTTATGTAGATATCTTTTGTGATTTAGGTGCTGATTGTAATACTAGTTTTGGACTAACTACTGCTAGTAAAGGCAAAGATGACACACTCGACTGGTATGCGGCAACTATGTTTGATGCTGCTACAGATGGTACAACCGACTTAGAAGCGAGTAATTTTTCAGGTGTGGCTGCTACGGAGAGTGTTTCACCTAATGATGATGTAAGATTTAGTGACCCTGATGCTTCACGTAATGATGTAAATGTCTCCATCTCAGGATCTGGTAGACCAACCGTGGTGAAAGTTAAAATAAGTCCTGTTCCATGGCTTTTGTTTGACGAAACAGACCCTGATGGTGAACCTAGCTACAAGGTGAAGTTTATTGGTGCCTCTGAGTGGTTAGGGGTAGGTAAAACAGGTAACACTGCTGAACTAGGCTCTAGTACAAATACAAATTCTAGGATTAATTGGTAAATTCATATGAAACTACACAACAGAAAAGCCATAGCGATGATAGAACTTATTTTCTCTATCGTTGTCATAGGTATAGTCATGCTTAGCGTACCACTGCTTCTTACGCAAGCACAAAGAAGTACCACCGTTGCTTTACAACAAGAGTCCATAGCCATCGCAGCTTCTCATACCAATGCTCTGCTCACCTATGCATGGGATGAAAGAAATACCGAAGGTTTAGGAGCGACTACAAATATACTAAGAACACAAAGTACTAATTTGGCACAAATAGATGGCAGCAACTTAATGAATGCTACTCTCACTTTCCCTAATGCACGTAGAAGAGTCTACTCAAATGCCGATGCAAGCCTCTCTGCTGAGGCAACTTCTATTACTGCACTTGGAGAAGATAATGCGTCAGAAAACAGTGACGATGTTGATGATTTTCATGGCAAAGACTTTTCTTTAAACCTTGTTTCTGGAGGTAGCAATGCCTCATATAAAGGTGAATATATAGATACTGAAATCACCGTTGCAAACCGTGTGGTTTATGGGGATGATACTGCAAACTATACAAGTCCAAGTGGAACTTTTGCTTTTTCTAAACCCTTCAGAAGAACCGCTTCATCTAGTAGCACCAATATAAAACTCATTACCACGACACTGACTACTACTCGTACAGAAGAAGAGTTTAAAGATAAAAAAATTGTATTTAATGTGTTTATGTGTAATGTTGGCTCTTTTCAACCATCAACACGAGGCGGTATATAATGTTACATCTCATAGACCATCCTAAGCAAAAAGGCGCATTTACTCTTTTAGAACTTGTTTTTGTCATAGTTATACTTGGTGTTGTCTCATCCATCACCTCTTCTGTGATTGCAAAAGTGTATGAAACCTATATAACTCAACGTGCCATGCACAATGCCAGTTTAAAGTCAGACCTTGCCATAAACCAACTTGCTAACAGACTACTCTACCGAGTAGACAACAGTGTACTTGCACGAGTACCTGGCAATACAGGTATGGGTGCAGGAAATGCCCTTGCCCTACGTAATATAAGCAGTACCACCCCCAACAAAAACAACTACACTGCACTCGAATGGATAGCTTATGATAATGATGGTTTTACTGCACAAAATCAACCTTCATGGAGTGGTTTTTGTGATTTAAATGCAAGTACTTATACCTCTGTTGTTACTACAGGTTCCAACTTGGACTTTGAACAAACAGTGCTTACAAATATACTAGGCACGTCACTTTCAACTACCGACAGACCCGCCCTACTCTTTATGGGTAATACCTATAATAGTGTAAATGATACACATTATGAAGCATCATGTATGTACAATGCAAATGGGTGTATTTTCCCTATTACTGTGCCACTATCTGGTACGAACATTACATTAAGTAATGATGGCAACAGAACCGCTGGAGAAATGCTCTATAGTGAATTTTACCAGTTGGTTGCCTCTGCCTATGCCGTAGTACCTGAAAATAATGCCAATGGCACCTTTGACTTAAAGCTTTACTCCAGTTACCAACCATGGCTAGGAGAGAACTATACACAGGGAAAATCATCACTCTTAGCTAAAAATGTAAGTGTATTTAGGTTTTCTCAAGAAACCAATAGTATAAGAATTAAACTATGTACCATTGAACGCATAGGAGAAAACAATGACTCTAGCATCTCCATCTGTAAAGAAAAGGCGGTAATACGATGAGAAAAGCATTTTCTATGCTCACGGCTATTTTTGTCATTATACTTATGTCAACCGTGAGTGCATACATTATAAACCTTTCAGGAAAAATCACAAAAGAAACCCACTCTCAATACCAAAAAGAACAGGCTATCTTGTATGCAAAAAGTTATACAGAACTAGCAGTCATGGCAGCGAGTTCACGTGATTGTGTAGATAGGTTTTCAGCATTTATAGGAGAAGGTTGGACGCAAGTGAAGAAGGGTGAAGGGTATAGGGTTAGAGTAGACATCCAATACATTGGAAATGAACTTAATGGTGGTACTGGTTGTGATACTCTTGGTGCTGCCATTACAACACCTACTTCAAGAGGAAGTACTATGGTTGTAGATACGTATGTACGCTATAGAGATATGGGTACAGTTGCAAGATTTATAAGTAATGGTGGCTCAGTCACTACAAATAACCTACCTTGGATAACATACCACAGAAGAACACTGCAAAGACTCTAAGCTATTACAAATTATACAGAAACTACTGTGGACAAATAAAATCTTTACATTGGCACCAATAATACGGCTATACTAAAGTTTTAGTAGACAAAATTTTAGTATATTCCCAACATACTTTTACTCTTTTTTAAGTATACTATAGAGAAATAACTCTACCCCAATAAGGTTTTCATCTAAATGCATTACATCAAAATATTTTTGTCTTTTTTTGTCTTTCTTAATACTGTTTTTTTAACGCAGGCTATGGCATCTAACAATCCTACTATCTCCATGAGTCACTCACCTGACCCTATAGTAGAAGGAAGTTCTGTCACAGTTACCATTTCCATTAGTGAGTGTCCTGATACAAATGATATTAAACTTACATATAGATCGCAAGATGCGACTGCAAACTCCTCTGACTATGGATCGGTATTAGGAAGCATCACTTTTAGCACTGGGGCATGTAGCAACTCACAAACCGTTACCATAGGTACTTACTCAGATAATGAAGAAGAGACAAGTGAAACATTTTCCTTTGAGGTCATAGACAATGGTACAAATACCCCCTTACCGGGAGTAGAAAATTCTTCTAATCAAAGCTTCACACCTCCTGCTGATGAAACGATTACTATCTCTGATAACACTGTCACCACACCAGAGGGTAACACTACTGAACCACCAACTGAACCACCAGCTGAAGAAGCGCCAGGAAGTGCTACGATAACCAAAACTATCTCCTCTGCTCCTTCTAATCCACAAATAGGTGATTTTATTACCTTTGAGATAAGAGCGACCAATACTGGTGCTAAGAAGAAAATCCAAATATCAGATGTTTTTCTAAATGGTGCTGATGACTGGTGGCCAAATAGTACAGCAGGTGCTTTTTCTGAACCAAGCATAGTCTCTTTCGCTTCTAGTGTAGAGTGCTGGGCGGAAGACACAACAAATTCTCACTATACTCAAACTCATAAAGTATTTTGGTGTCAATCAAATGATCTATTTGAAATTGATCAATCTTTTTCTGCCAAGGTAAAAGTAAAACTCAACAAAAGAGGCAATGTATGTAATACTGCAAATGCGACTGGTGGAGAGAACTGGACATCTTTCAGTTCAGATACAGTATGTTTAGAAGTTACGGGGAACTACCCTCCTGAGGCAACAACACCAGCAGACCAAACTACTATTATTGGTTCTGATTTTCATATGAGTTCTGAGATTAGTGCTTATGTGAGAGACAGTGATTTACCTGATGAAACACTTACTTATAACGCTACAGGTTTGCCACCTGGGTTAAGCATAGATGCCAATACTTCAAAAATTACAGGTGTCACAACAGCTCTTGGTGAATACACTGTAACCTATACAGTGACAGACCGTGCAGGAGAGAGTGCCTCAAACTCTTTTCTCATCAAAGTACTAGATATCCCTTTTGTCGCTACTGATAATAGTTATGAGACACCCGTTGGTACACCTATATCGGGAAATTTTATCAGCGATGACACAGGAAACGGTATTGACACAGGAAAAGAGATTACTTATCTTTCACATACGCAGCCTTCAGAGGGCACACTCATTGTACATAACGATGGCTCATTTACCTATACACCCGACACTGGTACCAGTGGCACAGTGACCTTTAATTACACCATTCAAGATGCATTGGGTCAAACCCAAAGTGCTACAGTCGACATAAACATCCAAACAAAAATACGTTCAGGCTATATAGATTTTCAGCTGATCAACCCTCCTCATACGAGAAACATTATAGGGAACTATGTTGTCACTGGAAACACCGTTGAATGTGTTACTTCAAATCTTGACACCTATAATGGGACTTGTACCAATAATGATACATCCAACAATAACAATTATATGACCAAATATATCGATGTAGACAATGATAGTTCTACATGGAACTCCTCTTCTGCTAACTTTACACTACCAGAGAGTTATGTAGAAAATGGGGGCGAAGGTATATTATGGGCAGGTCTTTTTTGGCAAGGAGGTATTTTTAATGACTATACCGGGTTCCCTCAAAGAAGAGCTTTTTTAAACAATGGTAGCATAGACTATATAGATATCACTACAGACAGTGCCTTAGATCTTCGCTCATCTGATGGAAAGAAGATACAAATCAAAATAGACACAGAGAGTACCTATACCCCTATAGAGTCTAGTACTTTCTATTATGACAATGCTCATGGTACAAAAGGTGGGTATTATGCTGCGTATACAGATGTAACACAGTTATTTAAGAATAAAAACCTTTCTAAAGGTGAGCATACTGTTACTGTTTCTAACCTGAGTGCCAACGAAGGAAGAGATGCCGCTATAGGTACCTACGGAGGCTGGGCACTTGTCATCATATATAAAGAAGACTATAACCATGCCAATGTTACGCCTAAAAATATATCTATATTTAATGGATATACTGCACTGTATGATGCAGACGACCATCGTAGTAAAAAACTTAAAATTTCTGGTTTCAAACTCCCAAAGACAGGTACAGTAGCTTCAAAATTCTCCTCTTTTTCGGGAGAAGGTGAAAAAGTCTATGGTGCACCAGCAGATGAATATGACAGAATGACCATACAACGTACTACAGAGAGTGCAAATAGTGACATGCCAGGGGCTTCAAATCCTGCCAATATTTTTGATGCTCAACTCAAAGGAGTAGAAAGAGTAAATACGAAAGACAATGATGTAGATAATACCAACGGAATAGATATTGATACCCATGATACATCAACCATTATGACTGCCTATAGAGATGCATATCCTGATACCAATACCTCTTATATAGAGCTTTCCACCAATAAAGACTACATTACCCCAAGTATGATGGCATTTTCTGCTGAGCTGTATGAACCTAATGTATGCTATGACTACTCTATGGACATTGACGGGTATATCCTTGAATCCTCCAATAATGAGATAAAAACTTCTTATGGTTCTTATGGTTCAGATATTACAACCTATGTTTCTATCCAATCTCGAGAAGGAGATTTTGCACTTCACGATGTAAACTTAAGCTACAGGATAAACGACATTACACAGCTTCGCTATAAAACAAACTCTACAGCCATCTCTCCCAATGGTCAATACAGTTATTTCCCCGCAGGCGTTACAGGTCTTAACCAAACCTATGCACAAACCTCACAAGGTTTTGGTATGTACTTTGGAGAAGGAGCACATCCACAGCCAGATGGCCCAGGTGGTATGATAGATGCTTTCGAAACACGCTATTTTAAATTTAAAGATACTATGATTAAAAGTGATGTCAATACCACATTTGATTTGACGATGCGTTTTAATGTAAATTATGGTTCTGGAAAAGTCACTTTAGAAAAAAACTTTAACACGCTAGATATATGTAAAGACACGACTGGGTATTTCCCTGAATGGGGTGCTTTTAACGTTTCATCTGCGAATGCCAATGCAGCAGGAGAACCCTACAACCTCAATACCCAAGTAGCAGGTCGTAAATTTAGTGCGCGTATAAATAGCTATAAAGAAGATAAAAAAACACCCAATGAAACAGAAAATACACTAGAAGTAGAACTTTTTAATGCAGGTAGATTTACTAGAGATACAAACCTTTCTTGTAACAACCCTGATGCAAATATCACTGTGCCATCTTTTGTACGTTTTGATCAGGTATCTTCTGTACCAATAGAAGATATAAAAATAGATAAAGCTCTAAAAAATGTAGGGTTTCGTATTTGGTACCTAACAAAAGCAGATAAGAGTCCCGTCAAACATTCCTGTGCAAACAGAAGTGATGAGGCATGCTTCCAAACATTATACAGTACTGTATATACTGAAGATAATTATTGTCAAACAGAATGTGCTTCTAGTGGTCATGGTTGCTATAAATGTCTACGTACCTATTATGGAAACCCTGTGTGTTCTAGGGACAATTTTTCTATTAGACCCGAGGCATTTGTCACTACACTTATTGACAGTAATCAAAGTACTTTATTTACAAATCCAAACCTTTCTATTGCAAATTCTAAAAGCGGTGCGACATTATCTTATAACGCAAACCTTGTTTCAGGATATGGTTATGCTTTTGATGTCAATGCCACAAGTTACAGTAGCGATGATGCAATAGCAGGATATATTCAAACCTTCAATACCCCTACGCTTCGCTCCATAGCAAAAATGCAATGGCAACCTAAGAATGGTAGAGATACGAGTAAATGTAACGATACAGATGACCAAAACATCTCGCTCATTCTTTTTCAAGGTACAAGCCTAAACCATAAACTTCAGACTATGCCCACTGCCTCTGTTCCACAAATCGGCGAATATGATTTAAAAATAGAAGACAAAGACTGGACAGCTGTTGATTGGGATCCAGCTTTCATGACACACCATAATGCCTATGGTTTTGATCCAACTATTAAAGATTGTGTACCAGACAATAGCGATGTCAATGATGAGACATCTACAAGTCAACAAGGTTGTCTCATTAGCAATACCCATACACACCCTCGTGATGGAAGTACCTATAGACCACTTGAAGTACAGTATTACCCATATACTGTAAACCTTACAGGTCTCTTGACAGGGGCTGGGCCAAACAACATCGCAAACTTTGTTTACATAAACACTATGAATGAAGCATTCTACCCAGGGGGTAGAGATGAAAATATGTCTTTCAATGTCCAAGGTACATTTAACATGGCTGACTATAACAATATACAAACAAGTAACTTTGTAGATGGATGTTATGCAGATGATGTACAAGTGGCACTCTGGCATACCTACCGATCGGCAGTGCCTCTAAATACGCCTAACCTTAGTTTTGATTTGATTGACTACAATACAAGCAACCCTAACATCATTACATTAACACGAAAACATGGCGAGTTTAATCAAACCACTCCTTTAGTGCAAAACACAAAAGCACCCTTACCTTCAGTGCATCCAAAAGCTGCTTTTGCTGAAGACATGAAAGGTGCTATTACTATGGACATGGGTGTTAACTATGCACGTACTAACGACAATCCACTCAATCCTAGAGTCATCAATTTTTCTGAACTCAATGCCACACTGAATGCCTCTCCAGATATACATGTAAATTTAAAAAATGACTATAAAGTATTTGGAACAAGAACAGTTGACAACAATGTTACTTTCTTTTATGGACGAGCAAAACCAGAGCAAACACTCTATGATGATGTCACTGAAGCGAACATTAGTACTCCAGTCTCTGTAGTGCTTTACTGTGATTTAGGCTTTGCTGAATGTCAAAACAGAGGTGTTGTGGCAGTTTTTGCACAAACAAGCGAGTTTGACTGGTGGAAGTCATGGAACCATGACAGTGCTCTTCATGGAAATATAGCTATAGCAAGTGAACCAACAACTTCCTTAAATAAAAATAGTACGTTCATTTCCCAAGGAGAGGACAGTGGTATTATTGCCAGCAGAGGTTCACTTGCACTCCCTGTCACTGTTCCTGTCAATCTTTTACCTTATTCACTAGCCAATATGTTCAACTATACCAACAGATGGCTCATATACAATCCTGACAGTGCAGATACTACTCCTAACCCATTCTATCGAGTGCATTTTATAGGTAATTCTGGCTGGAGTGGTCATGGTAAAACGGGACATGTCGTTGGTGGGAACTCAAATCTCAAGAAAAACAGAAAAATGGAGTGGTAGCTAGATGAGCATATTACGTCCTGCCATTGCCATGATAGAGCTTATCTTTGCACTTGTCATCATGGGTATTGTCATGATGTCTGCCCCAATGCTTATCAGTACTGCTACAAACAGTGGGTATATTGCCCTACAACAAGAAGGTATTAACCAAGCTGTCTCTCGTGTGAGTATGATTATGGGGTATAGTTGGGATGAAAATGACACCAATGATACCACCTTACCCCCTATTTTATATACTACTGCAGGTGCACCTGAATTAAACGCTACAACCACTACGGCTAGACGTAGAGGTACGCCTTTAGAGAGTCAACGTACATTTATTTTTGTTGACTCAAATCACACTTCACTTTTTGCAAGTATACCTGCTAACCTAGGTAAAGATGCTAACGAGAGCTTCGAGGATGATGTCGATGACTTTATAGGTGAAACCACCTTAACAGATATACAAACTGCCAGCATAGACTATGTTGAAAAAACCACGATTAACATCCGTACAAATGTTCGCTATAGTGAAGACAACGTCACTAGTTTTGACAGTGAAACACTCACCTACTTTCCATTTAATGAAGTTACTTCTGGTAGCACCAATGTCAAAGATATCATCGTGACACTTACTAGTAGTTCAGGGGTAAGTGAATTAAATAAAACCATTGTTCTTAGGGCTTTTTCATCTAACATCGGTGGATACACACTAGAAGAGAGAAGCTTCTAATGCCAACCCATAAAACACACAGACCCGCCTTTTCTATGTTAGAGATTATTTTTGTTATCGTTATCTTGGGTATTGTTTCATCTATAGGGTCTGAACTCATAGCAAAGGTCTATGAAAATTACATTATCCAACGTGCCCAACACAGGGCATCAGTCAAAACACAAATCACGCTAAACCAAGTGGTGAACCGTTTACAGTATGCAATACCAGGTACTATGGTAAGACGTACCTCCAAAATAGGAAACTCTGAACTTCTTACCAATGATATGCTGCTTGACCCCACAGGTAATGCTTATACTATTTTACAGTGGGTAGCAACAGATGGTGATAGTTTTGAAGCTATCAGTTCTAACACCAACAGTAGACCTGGCTGGAGTGGTTTTTGTGATATCGCTTCAAGTACTGCGAGTGTTCTCTCAACTCCTGGTTCTAATTTTGCCATTACCAATAGCCTACAAAGTAATCTAGGTAAATCCGCAGGTAGTAAGTTTGCACTCTTTTTCCCAGGAGATGAAAATGCCACTGCACACTTTGGAACAGGGACTGGACAGAGTATCACACTTGATGCAAATGCTACACGCATCGTTGAACGCTATAAACTTGCATGGAGATCTTATGCTCTTGTGGTGGAAAATGGTGATTTAAACCTTTATTACAATCTTCCTCCTGTGCGAGGAACTAATATTCTTGCTAATGCTCAAAAATCATTACTGCTTAAAAATGTCACCAATTTTAAGTTTACAAAACGAGGACAAACCACAAGAATAAAACTCTGTGCACAAGAGCCTATTAGTGAAGATGTCAACATCTCATCTTGTAAAGAAAAGGCGGTATTTTAATGCTAAACCAAAGAAAAGCCTTTTCTATGATTACAGCTATTGTGGTTATCGTACTTATGGCAACAGTCGCAATGTTTATCATGAGTATCTCAGGTAAGATGATCAAAGAAACTACCGCACAATACCAAAGAGAACAAGCTGTTTTACTCGCAAATAGCTACACAGAATATGCCATCATGGCAGTCTCTGCTAATGATAGAAGTACCTCAGGAAAATGTATAGAGACTATCAATGGCACTGTAGATGGATACAGTGCAAGAATCCAAATAGCGTATATTGGTACTGCTGCTGTCATAGGTAACTGTGCAGTGACAAGTACACTAGGGAATGTACCTGTGGGGAGTAAAACACCACTGACGGTTATCGTAGATGCTTATATAGACTATGATGACTTAGACAATGCCTTTGGATCAAAGATAACCTACCACAGGCGTACGGTACAAAAAATATGATACAAAGAATACACATGAAAAAACTTGCTTTTACTATGATAGAACTTGTATTTGTCATTGTGGTGTTGGGTATACTAGCTGCTCTTTCTATGCCTAGATTAGACAGAGATATAGAGCAAGAAACTAAAGACAGCATACTCTCTGCCATTCGCTATACCCAACACCTTGCCCTTACAGACAATAAACATAGATTTGACGAGCCTGATTGGCAAAAGGCTCTATGGCAAATACATTTTGAAGACAATGGAGCAACAGGAGGATGGTCTTATGCCATCGCTTCAAATATGGGCTTGGACAACAGCCTAGATGCGAATGAATCTGCAACAGATCCAGCCAATGGACAATTATTTCACTACAATGCAATCAATGCAAGTCCAAATATTTTTATAGAAAAACTTTATGGAATTGATGATATTTCTTTTAATGGTTGTTCTGGTACTTCAAACTCTAGTGCAAAACATATAGCCTTCGATAACCTAGGACGCCTGCACCGTGGAGTCACACAAGGTGCCACCTACGACTATGCCACCTATGTCAAAGGAGGAGATTGTCAAATTACCTTTAGTGCCAGTTCTTTTGACAATAATTTTACTATTAAGATTAAACAAGAGACTGGATATGCTTATATTTTAGGGCAACCTAACTCTTAATTTTTCTTCTATTTACACTTCATTAAGCCTTTTAAGTTAAACTTAAAATATGTATATCACTTTAGATGTACATATCTTATCTTTAAAGGAACCCTCATGAAACGTAGTATTACAGGTAGACATTTTGACTTAACAGAAGCTATTAAAAATTATGCCCAAGCTGCTGTAGATGTAGTAGACAAGTACAATCTCGACATTACCACCGCTAACACTGTCATAAGTAAAAGTGAAAAAAAAGGCTTTACTGTTGAGTTTATCATCAATCTAAAAGACAAAAACACCATCGTAATCACGCAAAATGATAAAGATGTCTATGCAGCTATAGACTTAGCCATAGAAAGGGTCAAAAAATCACTCCGACGTCATGCTGACAAAATAAAAGGGCATCGTATTATGTCCTTTAAAGACATGGGAGTAGAAGCAGAAGCTGTAACAGAACTCGATACAGAAGAGATTGAGATAGTCCCAATGGACTTAGAGCTTCATAAACCAATGGACTTTGATGAAGCTGTAGAAGCACTCAAAAATGAGAAAAAAAGACAATTTATCGTTTTTAATGACCAGGAAGGTATTATGCGAGTGATGTACAAAAGAGCGGATGGGAAATTCGGTCTTTATTAATAGGACGAAAAATGGGAAAAACCCATCTTTCCTGCGTTAACACTGGGTTCACTTCAGCAGTGGGCTCAAGAGACTAGCCTCTTTTCAATCTCCCAAACTCCCTAGTCTATTTTTGGCCTTGACAACAATTTCTTCATCTTCTCCCATATCTAACCATTTAAACTTTTGACCACTTTGTATGGTGCCATCTAGTATGTCACCAGAGTTACGAAATTGTAAGTCTAGTTTTGCAATCTCAAATCCATTGGTAGTTTGCGTAAATTTACTGAGTCGTTCTGAGGGTTTAAAGTTGCTGTAGAGGTAACACCAGCTCTTTAGCCCATTACGCCCTACCCTTCCCCTTAACTGATGTAATGTCGCTAATCCTAAGCGTTCTGCACCTACTATGACTATAAGTGTAAGCTTTGGCAATGAGATACCTACTTCTACTACAGTAGTAGCCAGTAAAATATCTCCTTTTTCTCTAAACTCTAAAAGTACTTCTTCTTTTTGTTTGTCTTTTCCATGCGTCAAATAGACATTGTCAAATTTACTTTCCCAAAACCCTCTACTCTCTTCTAACGATTGATAAGGTACTTCTGTGCTTTCTTCTACCAGCGGATAAATAATAAGGACTTGATGCTTTTGTGTAATCTCTTCTTTAATGTGTGTAAGCAGATTAGCGAAATCTGCTTTACTAATGGTCTGAGTAAGCACTTCTCTCTCAAAAGGTGTAGTAGTAATGAGACTTACATCTAAAAGCTCAGAGTCCATCATCGCCTGAGTTCTAGGTATGGGGGTAGCAGAGAACTGTATGAAATGGGGTTTACGTTCACCAGAACTCACCAATGCTTCAAGTGTTGCACGCTGTTTTGTACCAAAACGATGTTGCTCATCTACCATGACTAGTGAAGCTTCTGGCAAATCTTCTTTATACAGTAAGGCATGTGTACCTATGATAAAATCTGCTTCTACATAATCCCCTTTATCTTTACCTTGCATAACCAAAGCGATGTTGACAAACTTTGGTAAGTGTTTACACGCTTCTTCATAAAGTTGTAAAGCAAGGAGTGAGGTGGGAGCCATGAGTATACTTTTATGGGGAAGTGCCATCATTACTGATGCGAGTATCACCATGGTCTTACCTGAGCCTACATCACCTACTACCATACGTTTAGCTGCTTTTTTTTCAGAGGCAAAATCTTTTTTTATTTCTAAAATAACTGCTTGTTGTTCTGTTGTCAAAGTAAAAGGTAAAGTATTTACAAAAGGTTGACAGTCTCCATCTAAAATTCTTAATGCAGGAAAGTCTGCACGCTTACTTCGAAGCTTTTTTATGTGGTTATATGCTTCAACAAATTTAAATACAGATATAAATTCACTTTTAAATTTTTCTTCTTCATATACCTCTTCCATACTTTTAGGAAAATGAGCATGTATGAGTGTCGCTACCTCTTTAGAATCTAAACCTTCATTGTAAAGATTTTGCTCTGAGATATATACTTCTATGAGAGAAATAATTTCACTTTCTTTGAGTACGGTTTTATATTTGGGTGTTATTTTTCCTACTTGTTTTATGGACTTTGGCTGTGACATTTGCCAGTAACCTTTGTATTCCTCTAGCTTACCCTGTATAACATGAGATGAGCCTACTTCAAAAAGTTTATGATGGTAAGGCGTCACTCTAAAAAATGTAGAAGAGAGTCTACGTCCTGAGCGTTCAAGGTTAAACGTGACTCTTAACTTTCCGTTGTAGACCGAACTCTCTATGACTTTTGCTTCTAAGGTATTGACCTTGCCGAGTTCTGGTTTTAGTGTGAGTGTGGTGTCATTGTAAGAAGTAGGTAAGATGAGTGCTAAGTCAAGTAAAGTATGGATTTTAAGTTTTTTAAAAAGTTGTTTTGATTCTTCCACACTGAACTCCGTTCAAATTAAGAATTAAGGGTGAGGAATTAAGAATTCTCACCTTCTCATACAAAATTATAACAAAGAAAAAAAAATAGGAGAAAAAATATGTCATATTGACATATAAATAAGAATATCGTAAAGCGATACCACTCTAATTTCTAATTTCTAATTCTTCACTCTTCTTTGTCACTATGCTAAAAGTTATGTCTGAAAGCTCAGTATGTGCTTTAATAAACTCATTCATTTCTTTAAGTGTCACAGACTCTATCTTCTCTAACTGTTCTTTAGCAAAGTCAAGTGGACGCCCATAATAATAGTCACTATAAGAACGTCCTAGTCTCTGAGAAAGTGTCTCAGTACGTAAAGGCTCGCTCCCAAGTAAAAACTCTTTGGTACTGTCAAGCTCTTTTTGGGTGATGCCATTTTTAACAAAGTCATCTACCACAGACTGAATGAGTGCTTTAGCTTCATCTTGCGTACTGAGTTTCGTTTGCATATACCCACTCATATAAGAGGCTGATTTTGTACGACGTAAAGAGGCATACACACCATAAGTGAGTCCACGTTTAACACGAATTTCTTCCATCATACGAGAGCCAAACCCTGCACCACCCAAAAGATACTCTGCAATTTTTGCTTTATATTGGTCTTTCTGTGTATAGGCATAGTTAAAGGGTGATCCAAAAAATATGTACGCCTGCTGGGTCTCTTCGTTGATACGTTTTGTCTCTTTTTTATCAGACACAGTAAGTGTTTCTATTTCAGTTGTTTCTACTTTTGGTAGTAAGTTGAGTATATCACTTACATACCCTTGAGCCTCTTTCAAACTTATATCTCCACCTACTACAGCTATGACATTGTTGTACCCAACATGTTTAGTGATAAATGTTTGAATATCTTGCAAAGTTAATTTCTCGATACTTTCGACTGTTCCATCATAAGGTTTTGCTAAACTGGAGTCTTTAAAAAGCATTTTACGCAACGCTGAAGCAGCTATAAAATCAAAGTCACTCTCTTTTTGTTTAAGCCAACCAATTTTTTGATGTTTTATCTGCGTAAGTGCTTCTTTTGTATAGTTAGGGTCTTTAAGAAGCTCTATAAGTCTTTCGACTGCATAAGCAAACTCACTTTTAAGTGCAGATACTTCTATGACCAAACTTTCACGTCCAACACTGGCATGTAGGTCTATAGCACGGGCATCTAACTTAGATGCAAACCCTATGCTTCCCTCTTTTGCAGTACCCTCATTAAGTAGTTTAGCAGACATGTCTGCCAATCCATCTATAGTATTTGCCAAATGCCCTGCATTTTTAAACACCAGCTGTATAGAGACGATGGGAATATAATTTCCCTCTTCAAAGACAACAGGTACCTTGGTATCTTTTAGTGTAATTTCGTTTAGGCTTGCTGCCATTATTAGTCCTTGTAGTAGTAATAAAATAAATAGTTTTTTCATAATTTTCCTGTAGGGTGTTGTGCCCTCACAACACCAAAAATAAAATATTTAAAGGTGTTGTCGTGGGACAACACCCTACGCTAAAATCGTTCTAATATCTCATAAGCTGTATTACGCTTAGCAGGTGTTTCCCCTACATCACGTATCAATTCTATCATCTCTTCTTGATTCATGCTATTTGCAGCCCCCGCAGCAGAGACAACATTTTCTTCCATCATCGTAGACCCAAGGTCATTGGCTCCAAAAAGCAGTGCCATTTGCCCTACGTATGAGCCTTGTGTCACCCATGAACTCTGAATATTTGGTACATTGTCTAAAAACAAACGTGCCACAGCCAAGTAACGCAAGTACTGGTTAGGTGTCGTTTTTGTAATGGTAGGCAGTTCACGTTTGAGCTGTGTATGGTCACTTTGATAACTCCACATGATAAATGCCCTAAACCCACCTGTTTCATCTTGCAATTGGCGTACATAGTCCCAGTGCTCGACTATCTCACGTATAGTCTCTACTGTACCGTACATCATAGTAGCTGTGGACTTCACGCCTAGCTTATGTGCCTGACGATGCACTTCAAGCCACTGATCTTTGTCGTGTTTTTTCGGGGCTATAATGTCACGCACTCTATCAGAGAGTATCTCAGCTCCAGCACCAGGAATGGACGAAAGCCCTTTATCTCTAAGACGTCTAATAACTTCTGAAATAGAAATTTTAGAACGGTTAGCAATGTAGTCTATTTCTATAGAAGAAAAGCCGTGAATGGTCACTTGTGGATACTTAGTAGAAATATGTTCCACTAAGTCTTCATACCATTCTATCTCAAGCTTAGGATGTACCCCACCTTGAAAAAGTATCTGCGTACCCCCTATGGCTAAAAGTTCATCTATCTTTTGGTCTATCTCATCAAAAGAAAGTATGTATGCATCTTCTTTTTTCTCATGCGTGTAAAAAGCACAAAACTTACAGTCTACCCAGCAGATGTTGGTGTAGTTGATGTTTCTGTCTACGACAAAAGTAGTTACACCTTTGGGGTGCATCTCTTTTTTACGAGCAAGTGCCATTTTTCCTAAAGTTTTGAGGTCAGCTTTTTCTATGAGCTCTATGGCTTCATCGATAGTCATACGTTTTGTTTTAGGTGCTGTCATCTTACTCTTCTTTTTTGATATCTTCAGATGATGTCTCATCTTCTGCTTTATCTTCTACAATCTTTGCATCAATTTTTTGAGTACCCAAGGCATCAAGCACACCATTGATAAACTGTGGTGACTTGTCATCTGCAAGAGCTTTTGCAAGTTCTACAGCTTCGTTGATGATAATAGCCTTATCAGTCTTATCAACCAATATTTCATAAGCTCCGAGTCTCATAATAGCTTTTTCTACTTTACCAATGCCATTATAATCCCAACCGTCAAGATGTGCTTCTATCTCTTTGTCTAACATCTCTAAATTTTCTATAGTTCCGTTGAATAAACCATGTGAAAATTCTCTTTGCTTATTACGTATTTTGCCTTCTTCGAGTATCTCATCTTTGAAATTACCTATATTTTCATTACCCAAATCATAGGCATAAAGAAGTCCTACTACCGCGGTGCGAGATTGATGTCTAGTTGCCATTAATGCATTAACCTAACTCGTCGTAAAGGTTTATAAGCTCTATAAGTCCAACCATGGCTTCAGCACCTTTGTTACCCGCTTTAGTCCCTGCACGTTCTATGGCCTGTTCTATACTGTCTACAGTAAGCACACCAAATGTTGCTGGCTTACCATGCTTCATAGTCACTGACGCCACACCTTTGGTAGCCTCTGCTGAGACATAGTCAAAATGAGGTGTTGCCCCACGAATGACCGCACCTAAACAACATACTGCGTCATACTTACCAGAGGCTAAGGCTTTGTCTAATGCAAATGGCACTTCAAATGCACCTGGCACTAAAATAAGGTCTAAATCTTTTTCATTTCCACCATGTCTAACGTATGCATCTACTGCACCTTCTACTAGTCTATCTGTAATGAAATGGTTAAATCTTGCATTGATGATGGCTACTTTTTTCTTCTTGTTAACTTGTAAGTTACCTTCTACTGTTTTCATGTTCGTCCTTAATACTTTCACAATATATTGTAAAATAAAATAATTTTATATGTATTATAGCTAAATTATCATAGATAAAACGCTTTATTCCTCCTATAAGTATTTAATGTTTTGACATTATACTCTCAGCTTGTGGAAGTAATGAAAGAGAGAATGTAATACAGAGTGCAAACACTATACATCAAAATGATATAAAATGTATGATTACAGATATGCATGGACTGTTTAGAAACAATACTGGCTTTAACCAAGATATCAGCATGTGGAACACAGCTTCTGTAGTTACTATGAGCAATATGTTTTATAGTGCTCATGCATTTAATCAAGATATTCGTGATTGGGATACTTCAAAAGTCACAAACTTGTCAAGAATGGTTTACTATGCAACTGGGATACCTCTGCTGTTCTAAATATGAATACCATGTTCTATAAGGCAACTACATTTAACCAAGATTTGAGTCAATAGAATGTTAGTTCTGCTACAGAAGCAAAGACTAAAAGTTTTAACTTAGATTCTCCACTTCTAAGTGAGTATTTACCAAATTTTAATCCATAAGCTTTACTCGACTATACTTTGTATAGCCTCTATCTGTTTCATAAGTGACTCTAACTTTTTCAACTCTATCATATTTGGGCCATCACTGAGTGCTACAGAGGGGTCAAAGTGTGTTTCAAAAAAGAAACCATCTACCCCTACTGCTGCAGCTGCACGAGAAAGATACGGTACCATGTCTGAGTCACCACCTGATGTAGCTCCTCCAGATGCTGGCTGTTGTACAGAGTGTGTGGCGTCAAATATCACTGGGGCAAACTCTTGCATCTGCTTGAGTCCTCTCATATCTACTATGAGGTTACCATAGCCAAAGGTTGAGCCTCGTTCAGTGAGCCATACATTGTATTTCTGAGCATTTTCAAATGTTGCTTCACCATCAAAGCCTCTGGTTTTCAGTACTTTCTTTACAGAATGCTCCATAGCAGCAGGTGCTAAAAACTGTCCTTTTTTGATGTTCACTACAGCAGATGTTTTGGCAGCTGCTACGAGTAAGTCTGTCTGTCTACAAAGAAAAGCAGGTATCTGAAGTACGTCAGCTACCTCAGCAACACTAGCAGGTTGTGTGTAGTCATGTACATCTGTAAGTATCTTGTACCCAAACTGCGCTTTAACCTCTTGAAGCATTTTGAGTCCCTCATCTAATCCTGGTCCTCTAAAAGAGTCCAATGATGTACGGTTTGCCTTGTCAAAACTTGCTTTAAAATAGAAGTCTTTTGTACAGTCTTCATGGTATTTTCCAAGTGACTCAGCTATACGCATTACCGCGTCACGACTTTCTAAGACACAAGGGCCTGCTATGAGTATCATCGGTTTCCTTTAGGTAGGGCAACAAGTAGCCCTGATATTATGACTAATATTATACCCAACGTTGTCCAAATATCGGGTATAGGGTCGCCTAACATCGTACCTATAATGACAGCAAACACAATGTTAGAGTAAGAGATGGTACCAACAATGCCAGCTTTTGTTAGCTCATACGCTTTGGTCATAAGTAGTTGTGAGATAGTAGCAAAGATACCTACTGCGGTCACATAGCCCCACTCTTTACCCTGAGGCATCACAAACGCTGCAAACATCCAGTCGAAATCTTCTGAAACATCTATGTAAGGAGTGAGGAGCATCAAGATAAGTGGTGCTACTGTGCCCACTGCCATAAAGGACATCACTATAGCTCGTGTATCGTAGTACTTACGTAATTCGCGTATAGATGTATACGCAAGTGCCGCCCCGATACCAGAAAATATACCCAGAGCATCATACTTGTCAAAACTTCCTCCTTGAGGTTGTGCAACCAATACTATGCCTATAAAACCAATGGCAATGGCAAGTAAAGCAGATTTATGTAACTTTTCATTTAAAAACATATAGGCAAAAATAGCCACAAAGATAGGAGATGTTTTGTTATAGGTCACTGCCTCTCCTAAAGGAATATGTGCCATGATGTAAAAATACGCCAAAAGTGCAGCAAAACCCATAGAACCTCGAAACAGTAAGAGCCATGGTTTTCCTCCAGTTTGCTTTAGTGGTACTTTCCAAATAGCTAACCCTACCAAAATTACACCAAAGATGTTTCTAAAAAAAGTGACTTCCACAGGAGGCAATGTTTCACTCACCACCTTAGCAAACCCTCCCATCATCGCAAATGATAGTGAAGCTAAAAGCATAAAAAGTATACCCCTGTCCATGTTTTTAATTATTTGTTTCAAAATTTTTGCCTCATTTTTTTAAAAAATTTCCTATCTATTCAAAAATGATATTGTCTAATTTTGTGGAAGTGTAGCATAATACACACATGAAATAAAAACAACACTTTACACATTAGAATTTGTCCATTATTACCATATACGGTAATAATACTATTGTATACTGTTTTATATTTCTATTATTATTTCTAGGGGGAAGTATTTATGGTAAATGTATTGGTATTCAAGAGATGAAAAACCATGTTTTATTTAACAAACCATTTTTCAAAACAAAAATAAACTACCCTCGTTCACAAGATAAAATGCATCTTATACAACTATTTAATCTTGTGGCACTCCTTTTTCTATTGCCCTTCGCTTTAAAAAACATCGTATCTACAGATTATAATATGGCAATACTACTTTTAACTGTTGCTCTTGTCATAGTATTTAACTATTATTATTTAAAAAAAACAAAAAATATCATTTTTGCATCACATCTTCTCTCCTCTATATTTTTTATTTTAATGACATACCTCATCTATACAGGAGGAGTAAGTAACACAGGTCCCTTGTGGGTATCTTCTTTACCTCTTATTGTTTTCTTTGTCTTAGGCTTAGAAAAAGGATTTAAATATATTCTTCTTTTTTTACTCCTTGCCTTTGTGATTTTCTTTGTACCTATTGATTTACCCTTAAAAGTAGAATATACGCAAGACTTTAAACTACGGGTTATAGCCTCATTTTTACTTGTCACTTTTTTATCTGCCTTGTATGAGTACAACAATATCACCTCATTTGACACACTACAAAAACTTAGAGAAGAGTTTGAAGAAAGTTCCACCAAAGACCACCTTACATCTTTATACAACCGTCGTGGATATGAAAAACATATACAAAGTGTTCTAAACCCTAGGGGTATTATCCTTATGTGTGATATGGATCTATTTAAAAAGGTAAATGACAGTTATGGGCATGCGGCAGGAGATTTTGTTTTACAGGAAGTAGCAAAGAAAATAAAAAGTATCCTTAGAAAAGATGACGTTGCAGTAAGATGGGGCGGTGAAGAGTTTTTTATTTTTCTACCACATACTGCCATAGCAGATGGTGCACTCCTTGCAGAAAAAATACGCATGTCTATTGAAAGTCTTTCTCTTAACTATCATGGTAATGCTATTGTAATCACATTAAGTATTGGTATAGAAGAAATATCAGAGACAATCGGACTAGCAGAAGCCATTTCCAATGCAGATAATGCCATGTACCAAGCAAAAAATGTAGGACGAAATAGTACCGTGATATATACTGCTCCTTAAGAGCTATAACTTTCATTATTTTGTCCGTATGAGCTTTGCATCCCCATACATCAAGACATCTTTAATCACTGATTTTCTAATAAACCCATCTTGACCTATGGCTAACAAAATATCACCTTTTTTCTTTCTAAAGTTTTTTTGATGTATGAGAGCTTTTGCATATAGTTTTGCTCCAGTACCTAAATCTTTTTTATACGAAGCATTTTGTGTATCACTAGGCACAGTTATATGCACTTTCCCTTGTTGCTTCTCTAGACCTACTGCTTTAAATAAATATGTTTTACCTTTTTTCTTGACTGCATATCCTAAATTAAAATAAAGTGTCAATAAATCATCTTTTGCATAGAACTTAAGTTTATCTGTTCTATCTTGTACAAGTTTTCCTTTTATCCACTTTCTATAACGTTTGTTTACATACTTTTTTTTATGATTAATCATATACTCTTTTTTTACAACTTTTTCTTTTTTTGTACTAGTCATCGTATAACGGTTACTAACCATCAGCCCATTTTGAATATGCCCTTTAGAGATATACTCTTCTACCTGCCCTCCCATAAGTACTTTAGCAAGTCCTGCAAGTTTTACTGTGGTTTTTATGGTGTACGTTTTCTCATTTTGTGTTAATCTATTCTTAATGGTACCCACCGTACCAAAAATGCCAAAAGTCGCTTTATAGTTTAACTGAGTCGTCTTTGCATATGTCATTTCACCTACAAGCATAAAGAAAATAACAAGTATTAAAAGTTTTTTTATCATTCATCCACCTTTTCTTAATTTTGTATTGAAAGAATTGAGCCAAACTCTACTATAATGATGTGAATAAATTGTGTGGAGCATACATCCTATGAAAAATATCGATACCAATCAAAGTGCAACTTTAAATGTTATAGATGGCCTAGATATGAATTTAGACCATCTTGTCCAAGCTGCATTGGCTCCTGTTTACGATACATACCCCTTCTTAGCACATACTATTATGGGTATTCCTTTTGCGAACCTCATTGCTGCGATTGTTATTTTTATCTTTTTTCTTGTGTTACGTCGGTTTTTTACCTATATCATCATTGGGTCGTTACAAAAACTCGCTAAATATACTAAAACCTATTATGATGATAAGGTTATCTCTGCACTTAAAGACCCTCTTAGTTTTGGCTTTATAGTCGTAGGATTTCATCTCTTTTTTGCTCTTGTTTTTTGGGAGACTCCTACTATTAAAAATATTCTTAACACACTCATCATTTTTGTTATATTTTGGTCTATCATTGCTATCGCAGATGCCCTTCGTGGTATTTTTCACCAAACGACTGCAAGGTTTCACTCTGACCTCTCACGTGAAATGGGTGACTTCATTCTTAAAATAGTCAAAATCCTCATAGGCGGTATAGGTTTAGGAGCTATGTTACAGGTATGGGGCATTAATGTGACTGCACTCATCGCTTCACTTGGGCTTGGTGGTCTTGCTATAGCCCTTGCCGCCAAAGACACTGCTTCAAACCTTTTTGGTTCTTTTGCACTACTTGCAGACAAATCTGTACGTATAGGAGAGTGGATAAAAGTAGCAGAAGTAGAAGGTGTCGTAGAAGCCATAGGTATGCGTACTACCAAAATACGCTCTTTTGAACAGTCACTCATCACCGTCCCTAACCAACTTGTAGCCAATACCCCTATTGAAAACTTCTCTCGCCGTGGTATACGTCGTATAAAGATGCGTATAGGGCTCACTTACGCTACCACCTCAGAACAAATAAACAAAATTGTCGAAGAGATAAAATACATGCTTCATAACCATGAACACATATCATCACAAGACACACTTTTGGTGAATTTTGAATCTTTTGGAGACTCTGCTCTCAATGTTTTCATCTATACATTTACCTCAACAGCCAACTGGGAAAACTACTTAAATATTCGTGAAGATGTACATTATAAAATAATGCAAATCGTAGAAGAAAATCATGCAAGTTTTGCCTTTCCTTCACAGAGTATTTATGTGGAGCAGATGCCTGATTAGGCTAATTGTTTTAGTATTAGATTTTCCACAAACACCTCATCACTCTTTTGCGGCAAAGTAGCGTTATCAAGTTTCACCTGTACCTCATCCAGCTTGAGATCAATATATGCCATAACACTTTCTAAAGGCTCTTTACCCTCTTTAATTGACGTAATATAAAGACGATTTTTTAAGGGAAAAGTAATAAAGCCATCATCAAGTAACTCCTCTACCTCATTAATCACACGTACAGCATGAGAAAGTGCCTTGAAGTCAATGCCTGTTGCAGAGTTTTTACTTCTGTTTCCAAACTGCTCTTCCATCTCGCTTATAAGTTGCGTAAAGTAACCTACAGTGACACTCCCCGCAAAACGTTTACCTAACAACTCAATGTAACGTCCTTCTTTATAGGCTTGATTTCCTCGAGAGATAGATGCTTTGATGAATTTGACATATTTAAAACTTGACGCAGCTAAAATACGTTCAATCTCGGGGAAATATACCTCCAATTTGTCATTCATACCTTTCACTGATACTGCTTGAAACATCTCTACAAAATGATGTAACTCCTGAAAGCGTTTACCTTTGATATTATACATTTTACTTTGTCCTACACAATAGCCAATAAATGAGTGCAAATTACGGTTATAAAACCGTGTATAATTATCCATGACTATAGAGGTAAAGCTTGTGTCATTATATATCTGCGTATCCTCTCTAAACAAAGAAAAAAGCAAATCTAACGCTCCAGTCTCCCCTTTTTTTGGTAGGTTAAACCACTTATAGATACTATAGAGTTGCAGGTCGATGTCATCTTTTTCATTTTTTGCTTGGGAGTTAGTATTGTAGTTATAATGCTCTATATCACGCTTAAGCAATACATCTTTTTTCGAGGGAATAAAAATACCTTTATAATCTGTATCAGAGTTAGCATTATCTGTTCCAAAAAGTTTAGACCCATAGATGGTGACATAGACTACTTTTGCATGGTATTCATTTTCAAATGATTTTAGTATTTCAGTTAGTTTCATGTTTATATTCTTTTTTTACGTATTCAAAAATCTCATCTCTCGTCTCCAGTTTTCCCTCTAACTGCTGGGCATACACCTCATCGAGTATCTCTTTAAACCTAGGTGATGGCTCTAGCCCCAAGGCTATGAGGTCTCGTCCTTGCAGTAGTGGCGCTAGTGGTTTACGCTCTACTTTTAACCCTCTAGCCTTTTCGAGCATCCAATCCCCTGCATGGTAGATACCCGCAAGTGACTCTGCTGTCGTTCGTCCTAAAAAATCGGCTTTGGCTACGATGACTAGCTCTTCTATATTTACCTTGGTAGCCAATCGTCTAAAGGCAGATGCTTTTGCCTTGCCATGGTAAAACTGTGAGGGTTTGAGATGGTGCTCTACTAGCGGTAGAAGTGCGTCTATAAAATCATGCTCATCGGTAAGTCTATAGAGTAACGATTTTGTAGGCTCGATACCTGCTTCTTCATGCCCAATGGCTCTTATGTTTCCCGCATCATCCATGCTAGTATGTGTGGTTTTACCCAAATCATGACACAAAATGGCAAACAAAAATCTGAGGTTTTGTTTTTTGTCGGGATGAGGGCAACCCGACCTACATAACTTTGCCATTTCATCAAGTGTCATCATGGTGTGTATCCACACATCTCCCTCTGGGTGCCACTTGGGTGATTGAGGCACATTTATGAGTGCATGAAGCTCTGGGAAATAGCGTTTGGTAATGCCTAGTTCTCGCATGAGCTCAAAACCTACTGAGGGTTTAGGAGCTTTAAGCAGTAGTTTTTTCCACTCTGTATAGACGCGTTCTTTTGGTAATTCATCTAGCATACCATCAGCTACCATTTTTTGGCACAAAACAAAGGTCTCCTCTGCCAAGGTATATCCAAACCTCGCACAAAACTGCACTGCCCTGTAGACACGCAGAGAATCTTCTATAAAGGTCGCATCATCGATATGTCTCAGTACCTTTGCCTGCATATCATCCTGCCCACCAAAGGGGTCTAGAAACTGTTGTGTCTCTATCTCGTAGCCCAGTGCATTGATAGTAAAATCACGACGCATAGCAGCTTTTTTATAGCTAAGTGTGCCATCTACCTCTACATCAAAACCTCTATGTCCTACCCCTACTTTAGCTTCTGTACGAGGAAAAGAGAAATCATACTCCTCACCCTCATAGCTAAACTTCAGTACCCCAAAGCTCTTGCCCACCAAATTGACCGAACCATACATAGCCAATACTTCTTCTAACTCGTCCATTTGTGCTAAGCCATAGACCTCAACATCATAGTCCTTAATAGGTAATTCTAAAAAATGGTCACGCACACAACCACCCACAATGATGGCTTTGGCATTTTTAGCTTGTAATGTTTTTGATATGGTTTTTAGGATACTAGGTATTTTCATGTTAAGATTATAGCTAATACCTACTTTTAGAGTTATCTTTCACATTGATAAGCACCTTGATATGCTCTTCTACCTCTACGAGTTCCTCTTGCAGTCTCATTACCTCAAAAATGTCCTTGTACGCAAAAGGTGATTCATCTAGAGTGTTTTCATCTACAGTCCCTGTGATGCCTTGCATTGAGGCTTGAAAATCTTCTAGTTTAACATGGCTTCTGGCTTTTTTACGGCTCATGACACGCCCTGCTCCATGAGAAGATGATTTAAGAGCATCTTCATTGCCTTTGCCTATGACTACAAATGAGCCATCCCTCATATTACCAGGGATGACGCCTCTCATACCAGTCTCTGCCTGCGTTGCACCCTTACGGTGTATCCACTCTTTACTTACTTCATCAAAGTCTGCATGGTTGTGGTTACGGTTGATCAAACGTGTTTCATCTTCTGATTTAAAGGCATAACTACCACCTATTATCTCATTCATAGCCTCATGAATACGTGCTATCATCAGCTTACGGTTCTCTACCGCAAAATTGAGTGCGAAGTTCTGGTCAGTGATGTATGCTTGTCCTAGTTCAGAGTCTACATTTAAACCACATATCTCTTTGATGTCATCAGGTTTTATTTGTTTATTTAACTCTAACATTTGTTTGTGTTTAAACTTCAATAGTGCCTTCTCAAAGCCCTCAGGATTATGTGCTTTAAATCCTGCATTTCTGTTCGTAAACTCCGCTAGTCTCTCTTCAAGTGCATCTTTTTGGTCATGTTTGAGCAAATAGGCTTGTAGCATATAATGAGAAGCTATCTTATGTCCAAATCCACGAGAACCAGAGTGTATGACTATCCATGCTTTCTCATCTGCTCCATACCCTACTTCTATAAAGTGATTACCCCCTCCAAGTGTACCCAGTTGTTTTAACCCAGTAGAGTTGAGGATAGACGCCGCAAAGGGTGTAATGTCTAAATCTGTCTTCAAAGGCTGATGGTTTTTGTGTTTGCGTGAGCCTAGTGGTATTCGCTCTACAATGGCATTGTAAATCTCCGTGGCATGGGTTTGCACCTCTGTCTTGGTGTAGTCTGTCTTGTATGCACACATCCCACACCCAATGTCAAAGCCCACAAACTGAGGTACTACCACATCTTTAGTAGCACAAACAGCACCTATAGGCATGGTATAACCTGCATGTGCATCTGGCATCAACGCTCCACGTGTCACATATGGTTCTCTTAGCACATCTTCAAATTGTGTTTGTGCCGTCTCATCGAGTAGTTCGGCATATATTTTATAGGGTGTATTAGCTTCAGCCAACGCCTCATGGTCTATCTCATTAAATCCTAACTCTTTTAGGGTCATGATGTTCTCCTTTTATTTTGTTAGGAGTATTATAGAGGGGTTTTTGGTCGTATTTTGTCCGATAATATTTACATATTTATTTTCTCGTAGGTGCGACCATGTCGCATGTCAAATATCGGCTTAGGTATGTGGAGAATTGTTATTGTGATTGTAGATTAGATACCCTCTTGTCGTGTGACATGGTCACACCTACGGGTTTGCATTTTTCTATAATGTAATGAACCAAATTGCCAATCATCAATGGTATCAACATAGCCATGCTTTACAGGATTAGATTGAATATATTCTACCCTTTGATTATAATCTTTGTCATCTCTTATAGTATGTTC